>Ga0255054_10001559_pt1 | contig 13371 bp, 14 predicted proteins | sample JV7_2_23_MG_FD_188634 | JGI IMG/M metagenome (GOLD analysis project Ga0255054, IMG submission 188634) | Seawater microbial communities from Jervis Inlet, British Columbia, Canada - JV7_2_23 | ecosystem: Environmental > Aquatic > Marine > Inlet | place: Canada: British Columbia | collected...
ATATCCCTTTTCTGGCTCGAAAAATCTTACTCCCATTGCCCTGAGTTTCTGGATATTCTCCTGAGTTTGTCGATGAAGATACATGGCCTCATTCATCGAAGGAGCGATAAGAACAGGACAACTGGAAGCAGTATAGAAAGTCGATAAAAAATCATCAGCTACGCCGGAAGCAAACTTTCCAATCATATTTGCTGTGGCTGGGGCAACGAGCAGAAGGGATGTCTCCTTCGCCAGCTCCACATGGGGAATCTCGTCCTGGTATTCTTCATCAAATGGATCTACAAGAGCTTTTTGTCCGGAAAGAGCACTAAAAAGCAGAGGAGAAATCAAGCGGGAAGCATTTTTTGTCAGGATAACTTGAACCTGAAGCTTCTCTTTTTGGAAGCCGCGGATCATTTCACAAGCTTTATACAGGCTCACCGAGGAACACACTCCTAATGTTATTTTGGCCATCTTAACCTCTTATCTATCCTCGGAGAAACTACGGAGAATGGGAACAATTTCTTTTTTCTTAATGTCGAGGCGGCATCTCGTGCTTAAAATAATTGCTTCCAGTTCTTTCGAAGCTTTTTTCAGCTCGGCATTAATGATGATATAATCGAAATCGGGATAAAACCTGATATCTTTTCTGGCAACCTCAAGCCTTTCCTTTATCGAACCTGGACTTTCCTGGCCTCTCTTTTCAAGCCTCGCTTTAAGCTCCTCGAATAAGGGCGGCAGGATAAAGATGAATACGCTTCTCTTTAATTTTGATTTTATCTGCTGGGCACCTTGAACATCTATGTCCAGGAGAAGATCCTCCCTGGTTCCTTTCTTTTCTATCTCTCTCTTGGAAGTCCCGTAATGATTCCCATGGATGACAGTCCATTCAGCCAGTTTCTCCTCTTTAATCATCTGCTCAAATTCAGACTTTGCCACAAAATAATAATCCCGGCCTTCTTTCTCTGAGTTTCTTTTTTTGCGGGTTGTATGGGAAACTGAAAACTGGACGTCTTTCACATTTTCCATAACTTGCTTAACCAGAGTGGTCTTTCCGCTTCCGGACGGGCCAGTAATGATAAAAAGCATAAAATCTCTCCTTCCCTAAAAAAGGGGACAGGCTACTTTTTCAATTCTATTCTATGTTCTGAACCTGCTGTCGTATACTTTCCACTTCTCCTTTTATGGTTAAAATCCCTCTGATTATTTTAATATCCTGGGATTTAGAATTTATGGTGTTAGCCTCCCGGTAAATCTCCTGGGCGATAAAATCCAGCTTTTTACCCGCGGGTTCCTCTTTTCCTGGAGAAAGAAGATCAAGGACATAATCCAGATGAGATTTCAACCTCACTACCTCTTCTGTCAAATCGTATCGCTGAGCAAAATAGGATGCCTCCTCGGCAATCTTTTTTTCTGAAAGAGGAGCTTCGTGTTTCAACTCTTTCAAACGCTTCTTCAATCTCTCTCGAATGAAAAAAGGCTGTTTTTTGATTAGTTTCTCGATCCGGTTTACACCCTGCTTTATATTCTGAAGATGTTTTCGAATCTCTTTCCCTATTTCCCGTCCTTCTCTTTTCCTCATCCTCACAACATCATCCAGTGTTTTCTCAAAACTACTCTCCAGGAAAGCCGCTTCTTCCCCACTGAGATTTTTTCTCTTGAACTCTGCGACATTAGGCAGACTAAACATATTCTCCACTGAAAAATCCACCTTTTTTCCCATCCGAGAAGAAAGTTTGTCAAGAGAAGTAAGTATTTTCTGAAGCAAGTCTTCATTGATGCGAAGTTCCCAGAAAGAAGGGTCCAGATATTTCAATTCAAAGAAAACTTCAATCCGTCCTCTGTGAAGTTTCCTTTGAAAGATGGCTCTGAGCTTGTTTTCTACCTCGCCAATTTGAGCCCCCCGGTAACTCCAATCCAAGAACCGATGGTTTAAGCTTCTTATGCTGATCTTAGCCGAGAGAGTCTTAGAATCAAACTTCTTCTCTGCAAATCCCGTCATACTCTGTATCAATGTACAGCTTCCTCCTTTTCTAAAAATTGCAAATCATACAATTTTTTATAAACTCCGTCTTTCCTGCAGAGCTCCTCATGTGTGCCAATCTCGGTAATTCCACCCTTGTCAAGTACAAAAATTTTGTCTACACGCCTTACAGTAGACAACCGGTGGGCTATAACAAAAGTTGTTCTGTTCTTCATAAGGTTGTCCATAGCAATCTGGATTAATCTCTCTGATTCAGAATCTAAGGCCGATGTGGCTTCATCAAGAATAAGAATAGGAGGGTTTTTGAGTAAAGCTCTGGCAATCGCCAACCTCTGTCTCTGCCCGCTGGAAAGCAGAGTTCCCTTTTCTCCTGTGATAGTATCATACTCTTTAGGAAGCTTCATTATAAAATCGTGGGCTTTGGCTGCTTTAGCCACTTCCTTGATTTCGTCCAGGGAAATATCCTCCAGACCGTAGGCAATATTATTTCGTACCGTATCGTTGAAGAGAATGAGATCCTGGGTAACAAGCCCGATTTGGGATCGAATAGAGGAAATACTTACTTCCCGGATATCAATACCGTCTATTGTAATTTTTCCCGAAGTAGAATCATAAAAACGGGAAAGAAGATTGATGATGGTCGTCTTCCCCGCCCCGCTCAATCCAACAAGGGCAACGGTTTCATTGGGCATGACTTCAAAACTGACTTCTTGAAGCACAGGCATCATCTCGTTGTAGCCAAAGGAGACATTTTCGAACTTTACGCTTCCCTTAACAGGAGGAAGGGGGTAAGCCTTGGGATTTTCTACAATTTGAGATTTGCTGTTTAGAATCTCCTGTATTCTTTCATAACAGGCCACTCCCTGCTGGATGGAGTTGTTGGCCCTACTCAAACGCTTGATGGGTGTATAAGAATAAAAAATTGCCACGACAAAAGAAACAAAATCGCCAGGACTTATGTGTCCCTGGACTATCCTCGTCGCACCCAGGACAAGGACGAAGCCAGCGACGACACCACCCAGAAATTCCATAAAAGGGGATGTGAAACTTCCTGTCAAGGCCAGTTTAAGGCTTGTTTTGAAATAGTCCAACGTGGCTTGAGAAAACTTTTTTATTTCAAACTTTTCCATGGTAAAAGCTTTGACGATCTTGTTACCTGTAATGGCCTCATGGAGAAGATTGTAGATTTGAGCCATCTTTTCCTGACACAGTAGCCCCTTTTTTTTGAGTTGACGGCTGAAGAGTGCCAGGGGAATAACAGCTACCGGAGCTATGACAAAAGATACCAGAGCCAAACGCCAATCAGTGATAAATATATAAATAAGAAGGGCAAAAAGAATAAATATTTCCTGGATGAGATCACCCATGCTTCCTGCGACTGCGACCTGGATTCTATCAACATCATTTGTTAAACGGGACATCAAATCACCCGTGGATTTATAGTCAAAAAAATCCGAAGACTGGTAGATGATATGTCCAAAAAGATCATCTCTCATTTTTTTGCCGATTTTATATCCGATGGACCTCATAAGAAAGGAGGAAAGAAAAGTGAACAATCCTTTACCAAAGATAACAATAACCAGGAGCAAAGGAATAAGCCAAATGAATTGCTCCTCGGCAGCCCGGACTTTCTTAAAAATAAAACCTATGAGACCTTCTTTTCCCCCAGCTGCCGGCCCAGCACGCTGAAGGAACATTTTATCTATGATAGGCTGGATTAAATTGACAAATACGTATGTAAAAAAAGCAACGAATGAGCTAAATAAAAAGGCAAGCGAGAGCCTCTTTTTCTCTCCAAGAGTGAGTTTGAAAAGCTGGAATATTTCTTTCATTCTTTAAACCGGAGGTCCGGAGAAAATTTTCTCTGCAATCTCAAACGCATTCAAAGCTGAGCCCCGAGTTAAATTATCCACTACTGTCCAGATCCAAAAGCTATTGGGAAACGACTCTTCTTTTTTTATCTGACCGATACAAATTTTTTCTTCTCCTGCCACCGAAACAGGACTGGAAAGCATCGGAGAGGAAAGCTTAAAAAAGGAATGTTTCCTAAAAATACTTTTTATCCCCTGGATATCGGTTTTTCTCTTCAGCTCTAAATAGCTCATAAGCGAATAGCTATGGAACACAGGGGCTTGAATGATGGACAATGAGAGAAGAAAACGACGAGGATGAAGAACTCTTCGTATCTCTGAGGTGATTTGTTTCTCAACAGAAGAAAAACCATTTTTATCGGCCTTCTCAGTATGGGAGAGAAAATTAAAGGCAATCTGTTCCTTGAACACTTTCTTTGGAAGAGAAGAGCTGCTAAGGAAAGCATAACTCTGGTCAGCCAGCTCTTCGATGCCGGATTCCTCATACGCTGAAACAGGCTGAAGGACGAAAGAAACGGCCTTCAAAAGCCCAAATTCCTTGAGGACAACGTGAAAGAGATGAGAAAGGACAACAGTCACAGGATGAGGATTGGCTATAAGACCGGGTCTTTTTTTCAAAACAATCTCATCATTCACTCCGGCCACAACGACGGGAATTTTTTCTTCAGCGTTAAATGTTTCGCTCAAATCAATTGCCTGAAATTTTTGTTTGTGAGCAAGAGTCCCAAATGCTTGATTCACTTTTTTATCTGCCGCTAGAAAAACCAAATCACTGCCAGAGAGAGACTCCTTCTCGAGATGATGGACTACTTTGGGTTCTCCCCGAAATTGAGTCAGCTTGCTGTATTCTTCTTCCACATCCGGGTCGAAGAAATCTATATCCTTAAGAGGGAATTTCTTCTGGCTCAAGACATTTTTTATCTCTTTCCCACGCATAGAATCTGACCCGATCAAGGCAATCCTTGGCTTTTTTGTCTCTCTCATTTTTTCAATAACTGAATTATTTATGGGCTTTTCTGTATTCAATCATCAGGTAATACATCTTATCCTTAAGAAAAAGCTTCTTTTTCTTCAACTCTTTTTCTTCCATATTTTCCACTTCGGTCAGAAAATCCTTCTGCTTTAGCTTTTCGAGTTTCTTTTCAAGCTGTTTGTGTTGTTTATGGGCTTTTCTGAATACTTCGTCTTTTTTTAAAAGAAGTTCCTTTAGTTCTTTCTCTTTCATTCAGTTTCCTCCGATTAAAAGAATATCACAACGAATTCCCTAATTCAATTTTACAAGTTCCTTAAGAATTTTCTCCAAGCGATCAGCCAAAGCTGACCAGGAATATTTCTGAATCTTCTCATATCCGGCGCGGGCGATTCGAAGACGAAGCTCTTCATCTTTAAGGAGTTTTTTGATTTGGTAGCGCAATAAAAGAGGATGAGGAAAGGGGACAACCAATGCGGTTTGGTTGTGAAAGGCAAAATCTCGAGTCCCACTCCGGCTGCAAACAACTGGAATCTGACAGGCCATAGCTTCTGCTGTGGTATTCGACCATCCCGCCCGTCTCTCAGCACTCACAAAAATGTCCGCCTGTGAATAGAGCCACGCCATTTTGCTTTGAGGTAAATTCAGGTGAAATTCATGAGGGACAGCGGTATTGATCATCGGGCGAGGGTCTCTTCTATCTTCACCCACTAAACTATCAAAAAAAACAAGTTTAAGGCGAGGATACTCCTTGTAGAGTCCTTCTACGGCACGAATGACATGCTGAATACCCTTTCTCTGTTTGTAAATACGGCCATAACAGAGGACTATGAACTTATCTCTTTCACTTTCCCGATCTTTTGCCGGGAAAAAGAATTGGGGATTCACTCCGCCAGGAACCCTGAAACAGGAAATATTGTACTTTTTCTCAAGATGACGACAGAGGCCTTCAGAATTTCCAAGAAAAATATAATTCTTCTTTATTGCCTCTTTTTCCTGCTTATGTCCCTGCAGTAAAAAATAAAATATTTTTTCTCTGGCGTTTAATTTTTCAAAATAGGGCAAAACAGAATATTCACTGCAGAGTCCAATGTCGAAAGCTTCTTCGCCCAGTGAAGAGAAAGGCTTTGTTATGCCTTTAAACTCTAACCATTCGGGTTTGCTCCCATCAGGGTGGAAAAGGACAAAATAATAACCTCTGCTCGCGAACTCGTTTCCGATTTCAAGGTATCGTCTTATACCTCCATAAATTTCCACATGGGGAAGCACTGCTGCAATTTTCATTTAAGTTTCCATGCTTCGCTCTTTATTTTGAAGAGCGCTTTCCTCTAAATCCCCTCACCGCCTGAAATTTGGAAAGTATTCTAACAAAATATGAAACTGAAAGAAAGCAAAATCCTTCTTGATCATAAGCTCTGCAGGGGTTTGATTTATCAAACCCACGGTTTCATATTCGAAGCGACTAGATTTATCTTTTGTAGGCGCTTGATTCATCAAGCCCACCTTTTAAAATATATTCAATGATTTATAATCAATGCAGGAACTTGATTCATCAAGCCCACCTTTTATATTTTTAGTAACTTGATTCATCAAGCATCAGAAACAAAACGAGACTTAATCCATCTTTTGTAGGGGCTTGATTTATCAAGCCCACCTTTTAAAATATATTCAATGATTTATAATCAATGCAGGAACTTGATTCATCAAGCATCAGAAACAAAACGAGACTTAATCCATCTTTTGTAGGGGCTTGATTCATCAAGCCCACCTTTTAAAATATATTCAATGATTTATAATCAATGCAGGAACTTGATTCATCAAGCATCAGAAACAAAACGAGACTTAATCCATCTTTTGTAGGGGCTTGATTTATCAAGCCCACCTTTTATATTTTTAGTAACTTGATTCATCAAGCATCAGAAACAAAACGAGACTTAATCCATCTTTTGTAGGGGCTTGATTTATCAAGCCCACCTTTTATATTTTTAGTAACTTGATTTATCAAATATCAGAAATAAAACAGGAGGAAATAACTTAATAATTGACTTTACACTAGAGCAAAATTATACTTAAGACCGATCAAAAAGATTATCTCCAAATAAATGGCGAGGTAGCTCAGTCGGTAGAGCGAGAGACTGAAAATCTCTGCGTCGGCGGTTCAATTCCGTCCCTCGCCACACCTTTTTCTTCAGCTACAAGAACCAGCCAAGGATTGATGAATCACACTTGTAAAATAATTATATACATGACAAAAAGGTGGGCTTGATGAATCAAGCCCCTACAAAAAACTACACGACAAAATGCGAAGACAAATCAATACCCTACATTAAAAAAAATCGTCCGCTTGCAGAAAAAATAGTGAATTGGATGAATCAAGACCTACGAATGTGATTTAAGATATTCCCGCAGCTTCTGGCCAAACTCTGGCCTCTTCAAGGCAAGATCGATGCTGGCTTCTAAAAGGCCCAGTTTATCCCCGGCATCATAGCGCTTTCCCTCAAATAGATACCCATAGACAGGCTTCGTCTCAAGAAGGATCTTTATGGCATCCGTTATCTGGATTTCGCCTCCTTTATCAGGATCGGTCTTTTTGATTGCCTCGAAAATATCAGGGTGAAAAACATACCTTCCAAGAATACCAAGGTCAGAAAAGGCTCTCTCCGGACCGGGCTTTTCAATCATATCTTCAATTTGAAACACCCTTTCTGAAATCTGTTTAGGCTTGACGATACCGTATTTTTTTGTCCCTTCCTCATCCACGCGCCCGAGGACAATAATCGAAGCTCCAAGCTCAGAATAAGCATCAATCAGCTGCTTTGTGCAGGGCGTAGGACAGTCGAATATATCATCAGGAAGGAGCACCGCAAAGGGTTCTTGGCCAATATAACTTTCACCCATGAGGATGGCATGCCCCAAACCAAGGGCTTTTTTCTGGCGGATATAGCAGAATTCTGCAAGACCTGCAATTCCTCTAACCTGTTCTAGAAAATCAGTCTTCCCTTTCTCTTCCAGAAACTGTTCTAACTCCGGGCTTCTGTCAAAATAATCCTCGATGGACGATTTTCCCCGGCTAATTACAATGCCAATACTTTCGATTCCTGACTGAACAGCTTCCTCCACGCCGTACTGGATAAGGGGCTTATCCACAACCGATAGCATCTCCTTTGGTTGAGATTTGGTAGCAGGTAGAAAACGTGTGCCGAAACCTGCCGCGGGAATGAGAGCTTTCCTTATCTTCATTGCTTTTTTCAGAATCTATAGCTTAAAGTAGAAGAAGGCAACAGCTGAAATCAGCATTCTTCCTTTTTTCATATGTTTCTCTTCCTTATTTCTCCTCTGTTTACTAGTTTTAAAATTCTTTGTCAAACGGAATATTCATTGATTCTGCTGCAGCCTGGTCAATCAATTTGCCCTTTTTATAAACTGCAGCCTAAACAGCCTGGACTTCTTTTATCTGAGGGACCTTCTTTTTTATGAAGCGTGTAATGCCCTGGGTTAGAGTCATCTCCCTCATCGGGCACCCCTCGCAGGCTCCCAAGAGCTTGACCGTGACCACCCCTTCCTCTGTAACATCTATAAGCTCCACATCTCCTCCGTCTGCCTTTAGATGGGGTTTGATTTCTTCTAGTGCTTTTTTAACTTCTTCTTTCATGGATTTATCTCCTTACTTTTTTCAATCGTGATAAGAGATTAATATATTCGAAATCGAATAATTTCTCAAATTCTACAGCATTACTTTTTCTTTGAATATTTAGCTATTTTCACAGGGGAGGATGACTCTTCCAGTCTGAATCCGAAACTTTTTTTTAATTTTTTTCACTTTTCCTCTTGACAATTCGTTAAAAGTTGATATTTTTTCTTATGAGTACCAATGGAAGAAATTGAAATTTTGAGCTGGCTGACCTTAGATGCCATAAAAAATGCAGCAAAGGCTACCGAAACAGTGGGCAGCCTCCAGGCAGGTCCCTGTAAATCTATCTTCTGCAAAATTGAGGATGATTATCTAGAATTATACTACAGCGACACAGGTTCTAATTATTTAAGACGATATGAAAACAAAGATGAATATGACGATGCTCTGGAGAAACGAAAAAAGGAAGAAGGAGAAGCCCCTTTTGAAGAAGACCAGGGATACGAAGATGCTTTCGAAGATGACGTGAAGGAAGAAATCCACAAACTTGAAGACGATTCAGAAACGTAATAGACCCCCCTTGATTCCTTACGATTCAATCTGATAAAATCTATCTAAAAATAATCAAGCGGTGGGTTTGATAAATCAAACCCCTACATCTTATCGTTTATTTTTTTAATCTTTTCCTTTAGCTGGCTGAGAAAATTCAGGGCATCCAGAGGCTTAAGCTCAGAAATATCACATTTCTCGATTTCATCTTCAATATCTTTTAACAGCTCCTGTTTTCTATCACCTTTGAATAAAAGAAGCTGGGCTTTATCCCGTCCCTTCGAAGACCGGTAGGCAAGCCTCGGGAGTCCCGAATCATCGAGCTCCTGTTTCTCCAAATTAAAAAGGATCTCCTTGGCTCTATCCACAACAGACCGGGGAATTCCGGCAAGCTTTGCCACATGAATGCCATAACTCTGGCTCGAAGGACCGGAAACTATCTTCCTCAGGAAAATAATATCATCTTTCCACTCTTTAACCGAAACATGGTAATTTTTGATTCTATTTAAAGTTAAGGCCAGCTCAGTCAATTCATGATAGTGGGTAGCAAACAAAGTTTTGGCCTTTATTTCTTCCTTTTCATGGAGGTATTCAGCCACCGCCCAAGCAATGCTGAGGCCGTCAAAGGTGCTCGTACCCCTCCCAACCTCGTCAAGCAGGATCAAGCTTTTCTCTGTAGCGTTGTTTAATATCTTCGCTGTCTCGAGCATCTCCACCATGAAAGTGGACTGACCCACGCTCAAGAAATCCATAGCTCCTATACGCGTAAAAATGCGGTCCACCATACCCATCTCAGCTTCCTTGACAGGCACATAGGAACCCATCTGAGCCAGAATACAGATCAAGGCGACCTGTCTCAAATAAGTGGACTTCCCTCCCATATTGGGACCAGTGATGATCAGAATTTGATCATCCGCTCTATCCAGATATGTATCATTGGGTATAAACGGATCTTCATTGGTGACTTCGATAACAGGATGCCTCCCTTCCACAATGCTTATCTTCTCTCCTTTGTTCACCTTGGGACGACGATAGTTGCGTATGGAGGCTAACTCAGCCAGTGAAGAAAGGACATCCAGCCGAGCCACATCAGAGGCAATTTTCTGGAGGCGGGTGGTTTCCTTGGAAATCTTTTCTCTTATCTCGAGGAAAAGAATGTACTCCAAATCCACTATCCGCTCCTCAGCACTCAGGACTTCCTCTTCGTATTTTTTAAGTTCAGGAGTGCTGTACCTTTCAGAATTAGCAAGGGTCTGTTTCCGAATATAATCAGCAGGAACCAGGGATAAGTTGGTCTTGGTGACTTCAATATAGTAACCAAAGACCTTGTTGAAACGGATCTTAAGGGATGAAATTCCTGTTTTTTCTCTTTCTTTCTTCTCAAGGGAAATGATAAAGCTTTTTCCGGAACGGCTCAATTTTCTGAGCTCATCAAGTTCTGAATTGTACCCATCCTTTATTATTCTTCCTTCAGTCAGCAAAAAAGCAGGCTCTTCCAGTATGGCCCTGTCAATCAACTCTACGAGATCCTGAGCATTATCCCAGAACTTGTAAATCTTTTTTATCGCCTTTGATGAAAAAGGCTTAATCATGTTTTTAATTTGGGGAAGAGGCAAAAGTGATTTTTTCAATGAAACCAAATCTCTCGCGTGAGCCACAGCCAAGGAAATTTTTCCTTTGAGCCGCTCTAAATCGAATATTTCTTTCATGCCCTCTCTTAATTCTTTGCGCTCTATCGTGCGGCTGAGAAACTCTGAAACGGCATCCAGCCTTTTTTCTATGTCCACACAACGGAGGAGAGGCTGAAGAAGCCAGTTGCGGATAAGTCTGGAGCCCATGGAAGTCACTGTGAAGTCGATAATATCAAGCAGAGAATCTTTCCTTCCTCCATCCCTCAAGTTTTTCATGAGTTCTAAGTTTTTTATGGTCGCAGCATCAAGGATCATCTCTGTTCCTGATTGCGCGTAAGAGACTTTATCGATCAAGGAAAGGGAATCTTTTCTTACTTTCTTAAGATAATAAAGAAGAGCGCCGGCCGCTGAAACTGCCATGTCTTTGTCGGCAAGATCAAAACCTGCCAAAGATTTGACCTTGAAATGATCCTCCAAAATATTTTTCGCTTGAGAAAAATCAAAAGCCCAATCCTCCAGAGGGCTTTTCAGGGTAGAAATCATGTTGTGGCTGGAGAGAATCTCGATGACATGTTTTTCCTCTCCCTCTGGGAAGACAATCTCTCTTGGCGAAACCTTGAAGAGCTCGTCAGGCAGCATCCTCTTATCCTGAGAATCGCTTTGAGCGGCTCTCATCTGACCAGAGGCTAAATCAATAAGAGCCAATCCCCAACCCTTATCTTTTAGAAACAAACTGGCAATATAATTGCTTTCATTAGCGCCTTCAAGTTCCAACTCAACAGCGGTTCCCGGAGTTAAAACTTTTATCACATCTCTCTTCACCACTCCCTTTGCCAGCTTTGCATCCTCAACTTGTTCGCAGATAGCTACTTTAAAACCACGCCTGAGAAGCTTGCCTAAATATAAATCAGCCGCATGATAAGGGATTCCGCACATCGGGATTTTCTGGCGCGAAGTTAACGCAATCTCCATTACGGGAGATGCAATTTTTGCATCTTCATAAAACATCTCGTAGAAATCACCCAGACGAAAAAATAAAATAGCATCCTGATGATCCTTCTTGATCCGCAAATACTGCTCCATCATCGGTGTGGAGGAATTTTTCTTAGCCATATCTCTTAGACAAATATACTCAGACATATCCCATTTTTCAAGAAAAAAGGGACAGGTTAATTTTTCTACCAGGCTTAGTAAATCAATATCATTCTAATAACCAAAAGGTGGGCTTGATAAATCAAGCCCCTACATAAGAATCAATCAATCTTGGGGTTGATGAATCAAGCCCCTGCCTTAACTATAAATCATTGAATATATTTTAAAAGGTGGGCTTGATAAATCAAGCCCCTACATAAGAATTAATCAATCGTAGGTTTTATGAATCAAGTGTCTCCAATAGCTGCAAACCTTTACATGTATTGAAAAAGGCGGGGTTGATAAATCAAGCCCCTGCAACACATTTGACAATGCGGACAGGCTATAGTATATCTCCTTGAAAATGAATTTGCCTAATCTCCTCACTATGCTGAGAATATTCTCTATCCCAGTTTTGGTTGTCGTGCTCCTTGGTCAATTTGAAGGGAAAGAACTCGCGGCTGTCATCATCTTCCTTCTGGCCGCCCTGACTGACACTCTTGATGGGCTCCTGGCAAGAAAGAGAGGGCAAGTAACGATTTTGGGGCAAATTTTAGATCCAATAGCAGATAAACTGCTGATCGCCTCAGCCTTCATCTGCCTTGTAGAATTGGGCGCTGCCCCGGCCTGGATGGTTGTCATAATATTAGGAAGGGAATTAGCTGTCACAGGATTCAGGGCAATTGCCTCCTCCAAAGGAATCTACATCGCTTCCTCAAGACTTGGCAAATTCAAAATGATTTCAGAAGCAGCTACTATATGCTTATTGATATTGGGAGAGGAGTACCTGGGGCGCTTCAATTTTATTTCTCAAATCGGCCTCTGGGTGGTTTTAGCCATAGCGACTATTTCTGCCGCAGAATACTATATAAGATTTGGTCCCCGTGTAATTTCAAAGCATTCCTGAAATAGTCTCTCTTACTTTTTCCAGAGTTAATGAATCTTCCACATTTAAAAGTGCAGGAGGAGATGCCCATTTTCTGCTGATTCTCTTTGCCAGCCCTGATAAGACTTTTCCTGGACCCAGTTCCACGAACAGGTCAACCTTCTCCTTGAGCAATATTTCCATTGATTTAAACCAGAGTACAGGCTGCGTGACCTGCCTTTTCAAAGCATCTCTGGCTTCGTCTCCTTTATGGATCACTTTCGCATCCACATTTGTAATTATCGGAAACTTCAGACCTTTAAATTCCACCTGATCCAAATCATAAGAGAGCTTCTCCTCAGCGCTCTTCATAAGCTTGCAGTGAAAAGGAGCGCTCACTGGTAACATGATAGAACGGGGAGGATTAATTACAGCTAACGCCTTATCCACAGCTTCTTTATGTCCGGAAATGACAATCTGCTCCTGGCTGTTCCAGTTTGCTATCTCAACGACTCCCTCTTCTATATTTGTTAAAGCCTTTTCCACATCTTCATAACTACACCCAAGTAATGCTGCCATCGCCCCCATTCCCACTGGCACAGCCTCCTGCATATACATTCCTCTTTTTTGAACTAGGAGAAGTGCATCCTCAAATTTCAAGGAACCAGCCGCCACAAGGGCTGAATATTCCCCCAGACTATGCCCGGCTGCTATCAAAGCTTCCTTTCCCAAAAGGACATAAGCAACGAAGCTTAGGATG
>Ga0255054_10001561_pt1 | contig 13361 bp, 12 predicted proteins | sample JV7_2_23_MG_FD_188634 | JGI IMG/M metagenome (GOLD analysis project Ga0255054, IMG submission 188634) | Seawater microbial communities from Jervis Inlet, British Columbia, Canada - JV7_2_23 | ecosystem: Environmental > Aquatic > Marine > Inlet | place: Canada: British Columbia | collected...
TGAACCGGCAGGAATCGATCAGGGTTTGTTGTCCCGCCGCAGGAGGAATGAGCGGAGGTTGCGAAGATCTCCGCCCGAGAGTTCGGGCCAGGGTCGGCCCTCGGCAAGAATCGCCTCTCTCATAATAGGCGCATGGTTCCACATTGCCGCGACGAGTGCTGCCGGAGAAGAAGCCACGGTGGACCCGGCCAGATCGGGTGCCGTGATCGGGATCCGATCTTCCTGGATCCCAGATGGAGAATGGCACACGTCGCAGGATCGGTTTGAGAAAACTTCCTCCCCCATGAAGGCATCACCTGGTCGATCGGAAAACGGGAGGAAATACAGGAAGGCGACAAGATCGGCGAGTTCGCTGTTTTCGAATCTCGGCCAATCGATGCCGCGGGCCCGCATCGCATCGTTCATGGCGAATGAGTGGTTCCACATGGTTCCCGCGATGGCTTCAGCGGGGCGGGGTAGTGGAAACCGCGACAAATCCGGTCCGCCGCCGCCACCTCTGGCACTGGCCCCGTGACAGGAGGAACACCCTTTGGAAGCGAAGATGCGCCGCCCCTCGTTGGGATTCCCCGGCGTGAGTAGGAGACGGTCCTGGAGCCCGGGACCAGCCTGTTGCCGAATATAGGCACTGAGGTCGGTCAGGTCTGTTTCACCGAAGGTCGGCGGCGAGAGCCCCAATTGGCTCATACTCGCCAGCATCACAGGACCATGGTTCCAGATCTCCTGGGCTACATACAGGGGAGAGGCGAACATGCTCAGGCGGGCGAGGTCTGGTCCCGACCTCTGGTCACCCCCTCCGATCACATGACAAGAACCGCAGCCTCCGCTCCCGCCGAATATTCGCTCTCCCTCCTGGGGATCTCCTGGTTGTCCCAAATAGTCGATGAAATAGAGGAACGAGAGGAGGCTCGTAGCCTCAGCCTCGCTCAGTAGTGGCCATTCCCTTTCGGTGGCTTCGAAAGTGACGCTCATCCCGGGGACATGGTTCCAGAGGGCCGCCCCGAGATCGAAGAAGGTCCCGTCGAAGAGGCTGTCGCCCAGATTCGGTCCGATATGGGAGGCGGCATCGCCTATGGAATGGCACTGGACGCACCCTTTTGCTTCGAAAAGCCGGAGTCCCTGAAGGGGATTGTCGGGGATGCGTACCTCTTCCGCGGACTGCCAGGCTAGAGCGCCCACCGGGATCAATACGAGAAGAATGGCCGACCAAGGTTTCATAATTAGGTTTCCTCCACGGCACCTTCGCTGCCGCCCAGAGTCTCTCGGCCGCGCTGCAAACCCACGAACACATAGGTCAACACAGACGCTCCAAGCAGGAAGACGGGGATAGCCAGCATGGAGATGGCGAGGGATGCCGAAGGGATATCGTTCAACTCCCGGGACAATCGAAGGAGGTGGATGATCCAGAAGCTGATGCCCAACACGAACATCCAAATCATCGTTACCGACGCCAGTTGCATAGCGAAAACCCAGCCCTGTGTCGTCCTTAATTCCATGACCTCACCTCACTCGAGCGGCTGAAGGTTCATCGGGCAGATACCCCTTCAGTCGTTCGGAAGTCTCCTTCACTGATTGCTCTCGACCCTCCTGGATCTCCCAGACCGAGATCAGTGGGAAGAAGCGTGCGAACAGCACGAACCCGAGGATGAAGGTCGCTATGGCCCCAGCGAACATTCCCCACTCTACGATACTGGGGATGTAGAAGCCCGTCGGGTAAGGGAGGCGCGGATTGGCAAGGGACGGGACAACGATGTTTAGGCGTTCCAGCCACATGCCGATGACCACGGTGGAGGATGCGATGAAGATGCCGGGGATGGTCCTGAGCCTCCGAAAACTGAGAATGGTGACCGGTATGATGAAGTTGAAGGCGACCATACCCCAAAAGAAAGGTGCGTAGGCTCCTGAAATCTTGTAATAGAACACACGCATCTCAGACGGCTCGTTGCCGAAGAACCCTGTAAGGAATTCAGAAAAGGTGAAGTAGAACCAGAGTAGCGACATGACCAGCAGAAGTTTCGAGAGCTGATCAAAGTGGATTTGTTTGAGGTAAGACTCCAGGTGGAATACCCTCCGCATGACAATCATGACGAGCATCAGAGCGGCGATTCCCGAGAAGATGGCCCCTACCACGAAATAGGGACCGAAGATTGTGGAGTGCCAGCCCGGTTGCACGGTCATGGCGAAGATGTAAGAAATCACGGTGTGAACCGAGACGGCAATCGGGATCACGACCACCATCATGATCGAGACGGCCCGGTTCAAAACGGCTACCTGCCGAGGCGTGCCCTGCCACCCCCACGAAAGGAATCTATAAAACCAGTGCGGCCAAACCCCGCGATCCCGGAGCAAAGCAATGTCCGGTATCATCGGGATGAACAAGTAGACGGTCGATGCCATGAAATAGGCAGAGATCGCAGTCACATCCCAAAGGAGCGGAGACTGCAAACGCCCGGCGGTGAAGATGTTGAGTAATCGCTCGGGTCGGCCCATGTCCAATAAGGGGTGGAATCCGCCGATGGCCAGCACGATGACCGTGATTACTTCCGCCATCCGGGTGATGGGTCTTCTCCATTCGGCGTTGGAAAGCCTGAGTATTGCCGAAATCAGGGTACCGGCGTGGCTGATACCAATGAAGAAAACGAAGTTGACGATATAAAAGCCCCAAGCCACCGGCTGGTTGAGGCCCGTGACTCCGAGGCCGTATAGAATCTGGCGGCTGAAAAGCACCCATCCGCCCAGGAGAACCAGGGTCAGAAGCGTGAATGCGACGCGGAACCCGGCTCCGCCCTCCTCAATGGGCCGGATGAGGGCATAATCCTGGAAGTCGGATCTCTCGATGGTGGTCTCGTCTGTCTTCATTCCCGCTCCGAGAGGTAGAACACCTTGGGTTCGGTGCCGAGATCCTCGGCCACGCGAAACGCCCGGGTGTTTCCTGCCAAACGACTCACGCGGCTGTCGGGATCGTCCAAATCGCCAAATACGATGGCCCGTGCCGGACAGCTCTCGGCGCAGGCGGTGGTCACGTCCCCATCTTTTAAGTCTCGCTCCGCCGCCCGGGCCTCATCGCGAGCGATTATTATGCGGTGGTGGCAGAAGGTACACTTCTCAACGACCCCCTTTGGGCGACGGGAAACGTCCGGATTCGCCCTCTCTTCCGTATCGCCGAGCCATTCGGGCTCGTACCAGTTGAATACCTTCGCGCCGTAGGGACACGCGGCCATGCAGTATCGGCAACCGATGCACCGCGAGTAGACCTGGCCGACGATCCCTTCCTCCCCCAAGTAGGTCGCATGGACCGGGCAAACCCGAATGCAGGGAGGGTTGTCACACTGAAAGCACGGCTGGGGGAGGAAGCGCACGGATGCTCCGGACGGACCATCCGAAGTCTCGCGCAGCATCCGGATCCAGTGGAACGCACGATCTCGCTCCGTTTCTTCCTCTCCTACCGCCACCAGATTGTTCTCCTGGTGACATGCCGAGATACAGGCGCCGCATCCGGTACAACGATCCAGGTCGATGACCATGCCCCAGCGGCTCACGATGCGGATCCTTCATGGGTGGGGGCCGGTTGGCCGTGTGGGCGGCGGCGAATGAGGCGCAGCCGTCCCCGGGCGCCATTTAAGGCGAGGGCGCCCGTAAGTGGGTCGTGGATCGGTGTGAGGAGCTCGATTGGATTGGAACCGACGTCCCCGGCGGGGCCGATCCGAGCTCGGTGTCCCAGTCCGATGGGGATGTGGACGACTCCTGGCATCCCACCTGGTTGGAGGCGCAGAACGAATCGGGCGGTAGTAGCTTCGGTTTCAAACTCCACGATGTCACCATCGCCAAACCCCAGCTCATGTGCTGTCTCCGGGGCGAGCTCCGCCCAACTGTCCCAACCTGTGAAGTGAGTATGACCGAACATCTCCAGGAGCATCGCGGAGGCCACCCCGATCCTTCCGCGGGAGGTGATCGGTTGGAAAGTCATTAACCGGAGTTCTCCATCTCCCCGGGAGAGGGGATCCTCATGGTGGGGGAAACAGACCTCATCCGACTGTGCCCCGATCTGAAGGGCGTCGATCCCACGCTGCAGGGCCTCTTCGGCACTCAAACCGGACCCGGCATCCCTCTCACCGACCGCCCGTAGCTCTTCCTCCAGGGTCTGTGACCAGAACTCGAATCGGCCCGAGGGCGTACGGAAGATCTGCGACCATGCCGAGTTGGGCACCACCGGGTTCCACCAACCTCCATGACGTACCAGATCGGTCCAGAGGGTCTCAAAATCCATATGTTCCATGAACCGCCATCCGCGATCTTCCAGGAACCCGACCCAGGCCTCCTCCAGGGAACCCTTGAACACGGATCCTTGGCCGGCCACAGTCAATCCTTCCAATCGGAATCGAATGAAGGCCTCATAGCTGGGCCAGGATGAAAAGGCTGCTGATCCGGGATCGGACCGCCGACCCAACTCGAGCACGATTTCACCGGGATGGCGGGTGTCGTAGAGCGGATCCACGACGGGGCTCCCGATCCCCAGGGTTCCGAAGGGAACCGTGGCCGGCGTGGTCGCGCATTGCCACGATTCGAGGAATACGCTCGTGGGCATCACGAAGTCGGCCAGTTCGGCCGTCTCGTCCAGGAACGGCGTGAACACGACCACCGTGGGAATTCGGCTCAGCGCTTCGCGCAGACGCCCCCCTGCGGGGCTCTCGAACACGGGGTTCCAACCCGAGACGAAGAGAAGGTCGATGGGGTGGGTTCCGTTGAGGACTCCATCGGCCAGAGCCTCGATCGGGTCGTGGCCCCCGAGCTGAGCTTCAGCTCCTTCCGGGAACAGGGACAATCCGGGAAGGGGCCGTTCGCCAACAGGGAGAGAGGGCATGGGGGTGAGAGGAATCTGAGGGGGCAGCACCACGCCCCCCGGACGACTGAACGCCCCGCTCAGAGCGTTCAGCGCATGCACCGCTATGGCATTCCACGTCGCATTCGATTCATTGACGGCCTCTCCCCCAATCATGGCAAGAGGCGCACTCGCCGCACCGAATCGTCGGGCAACCTCGACTATTTGGGAGGCTGTACAGCCGCAAATCTGAGCAACCCTGTCAGGATAGTAACGTTCAAAAAGCTGGCTGCGAAATCCCATCCGTCGCACACTTCGATCATCGGGTGGATCCTCGAAACCGAACGTGTGTTCGGCGACGAATTGGCCGTCGTATCTGCCTTCGCGTACCAGGACCTGCGCCACACCCAGGGCGAACGCCCCATGAGTCCCCGGCCGGACGGCGACGCGGAGGCGAGCCTTGGAGGCGCTTGGTGAGAGGCGGGTCCCCACATGAATCAGATCGGCCTGCTCTCCGTCGGGGCGGGAACCGATCATGGCTGAGATGGCGTGGATAGGGGTCGGCCCCTCTTCATAGAGGTCCTGGCCGAACGACAGGACCAGGTCGGCCCGTCCCAGATCGAACCCGGGGGCTTGATCCAACCCTTGAGTGAGTCGATAGGCGAGTGCGGTCGGATCGATGGGCCGCGAGTAGTTGGGGGAGCCGAGGGCCCCCATAAAATGCCGGAAGAGGTCGTCCAGAATCTGCCCCGGCTCGGCATTCAGGAAAGCAATGCGGGAGCTCCCACCGTCTTCCCTGAGGGATGTGATCCGACCGGCTAGGGTCGTGAGCGCCTCATCCCAGCTAGTGGGGACGTGGCTTCCATCGTCGGCTCGTTGGAGCGGCCCCTGGATTCGGTTCGGGGCATAGAGCACATCCAGGCCCGTCTGGCCTACCGGACAGAGTCCTCCGCGGTTCAATGGATGTTGGGGGTTCCCTCTCAGCCCTACAGGCATCCCGTCGACTAGCCTGACCGTTAGTCCGCAACCGCTTTCGCAAAGCCCACAAACGGTCTGCAACTCGCTCTCGAGACCGGGTCCGCGGAGAGCGAGATCCACCAGCCCATCGGGCACAAACCAGAGCCGATCACAACCAGCCATTCCAGTGGCGCCGGCAGCAAGACCCAATAGTCTGAGGAACTCACGCCTGGGAATAATCATCGTGGGTCACCTATGACAGGAAATGCAGTCGTTCGAGGCTGATGCATTCTTGTGACAGTTCACACATCGATCCATCGTGATTTTCACCATTGGTCTTGATACCGGACTCGACATCTCCCCGATGGCCCCATGACAGGTTTCACAGGCGATCTCGGCTACCGAGGTGTGTCGGCGGTGAGAAAAGTAGACGTGCTCGGGAACCCGGTAGACCTTTCGCCACGGGATCGGTTCCCCAGATTGGATATGCTCCACCACGAGAGCCTCTTCCGGCGATTCCGTGAGAGGCGCGGTGTGGCACATCTTACAAACCTCGATGTTCGGTATAGTGGCCCTGGTTCCCGTCTCGGCATAAAGGTGGCAGGTGGTGCACGGGAGGCCGAGGTCTTCAACATGCTTGCTATGATTGAAGGCAATAGGTTGATCGACGGATCCTTGTGATCTGACGAAGAAGGTCCCCGCGACGACCAACGCTGCTGCTGAACCTACCGCCACCGTGGCGCCGATGACCCTCATAGGAGGGCTCCCCTGGGAGGTCTCAGGCTACTTTTCGTGGTCATATTTGAGCTGAAAGTGCTCATGAGTGCCCCGACTGACACGCTCGTCGAAATCGAACTGATACTCCATTCCGACGAAGGGGCTGGAGGAATTGTGGCATGCCTGGCATACGGCCTCCGTTGGCGGATAGACCAGCCCGGCCTCTATCGCCTCAGAGGTCCGGAATGTAGGATCTTCGGGATCCATCACGCTGTTGGCGTAGGTGCCTCCATGACCATGACAAGCTTCACAGCTAACGCCGACCATGTCTGGTGTCTCTTCGATGGAGACGAAACCGCCGACGAGGCCATACCCAGTGGTGTGGCAAGGCACGCAGGCTTCTTCACGGGAATAATCCGTGGCCGGGTCCAGGCCCACCATCCGCTTCTCTTCGACGTTCTCACCAGGCAGAAGCGCAACGAAGGTGTTCGCCATCCGTGTCTTCTCCCATGACTCGTATTGCTCCGGGTGGCATTCCTTGCAGGCTCCAGGACCAACGAACCGGCCTTGGGAGGGGTGGTCGTGTCCCCCCGCGCTATACCAGAAAAAGGCAACTGCGGCCAGGAGCCCGATGGCTATCGTAATGGGCCAGGCGTATCCGGGAAGCTGTATTCTTTCCCGGTTGCTTTCGGACGCCTGGTTCCTTCCGCTCTCCTCATTGGTCATAGTGGAGTGCCCTCCAAAAGCGGCCTGGAGCGCGCTCCCGGGGGAATCCGGGAGCGCGTTAACGCGTTAGCCCCTCCGAAGAAGCGCAGGGTAGCTACGGGTTAGTTCGGGAAGTCCGCAACCACTACCAGCGCGGCGTAGAGGTCCTGCAGGTCCTGTAGGTCTGTCACCAGCCCCGGGAGCATATGTCCGGCTTCTCCGAACTTTGCCTTGAACCAGGCCTCGTTGGGCTTCTCACGGAAAAACTGTCCTAGGGTTCGGCCTCCGATATCGATGCCGGTACCGTCGGGACCGTGGCAAACGGAGCATGTCTGGGCATAAATGGTTTTCCCCACAGACGCTGTGCCTTTCGCGCCGATGTTGGAGTAGGTGATGGTGGGCGCCACGACAGCGGGCGGAACCTGTGTGTAGTCGACATACATCTGAGGACCCATTACCTCGATGTCATACAGCTCTGAAGGGGCCACCCATTCCTCAAACATGAACTTGACCATGTTCCAGATCTGGTCTTGGCTCATCACCTGTGAGAAGTCGGGGTGCGCGTTGTCGGCCGCGTCCAGTGCCCGTGCTCCTGTATGGGCCACCAAATCATAAAGCTCCTGGTAAGTACTAGAAGCGATGGTGCTCCGGAGGTTCACTGATGACACGTCCGGGCGGGACGCTTTCAGGGTGCTCTGGCCCGTGCGGTTCGCGTAGGAAGCAGCATTCCCGAGGCCGTCCCACGCATGGCAAGCCTTGCACCTATAGAAGTCGGCAGAGACGGCGGTAGGGGGCTGTGTGCCACTCCCGCCGCCATCGGTCGTCCACCACTTGGCGTAAGCCGCACCGCCCTGGATTCCGTCCGCGGCTGTGAACTCAGGAGGGACGGGGCCCGGCCAGTTGATGCCGTTCGATCCCGGAGGTCCAGCGGGGCCAGTGGGGCCCTGAGGCCCGGCCGCGCCTTGCGAACCAGCGGGCCCTTCCGGTCCCGTGGGGCCCTCGCAGGCAGCAAGGGCAAGCACGAAGAGAAGGGCCAGTGTTCGTCGAAAGAGTGTGGTCATGGTGCGCCTCTCAACTAAAGGGTTTCAGGAAATGGGAGCTTTTTTCATTCTGGTAAATGGGACGGAAGAAACGACCTGTCTGCCCTGGTATGAGTTCAGAGACGAAGGCATAGGCCCAATCAACCGCTACGAGCCTTCAGCCTTACTGAGAAACTTCCCTGTGAACTTCTCCCTCAGGTACTCGATCAGTGCCTGACGGACTTCAGGTGCCAACCCATCGCCCATCGGAGGCATTGATCCCTTCCCGACCGTGATGGTCGAGTCGATTTGCATATCCGTGCGTTCCGCCCAGAAGGTTGCGTCGGCGAAGTCACCCGGCCTTGGATCGAAGGCCACGGCGGCTGGCCCATCCCCGTGCCCCGCCGTACCGTGGCAAGCGGCACACTGCTGAGCGTATACCTCTTCCGGCTCGGTCACGGTCTGCCACGAGGATACTCTGATAACCAGGGTCGCCGGTGGGATCTCTGCAGCTGACTCTGTCGCATCCTGGCCGAACGTCGGCGCCGTGGTCAGGCACAACGCAGCCATGGCCGCGCCGAGCACCACTGCCAGTGTTCGCCTTTGTCTCATGGTCCTCTCCATGGGTAGTCTCGGGGACATCTCAATCCATTGGTTGGCTGGGAAGGGATTGGAGACGGTTTCTTCCAACGCAACCGGCATGCCGTCCCAGCTAGAACCTTCCAAAAGGCTGTGGGATAATTACTTAGGGGTTTGTCTGGGGGATTCAGGATTGACTCTGTGGGGGATTTCCCCCACTTGTCTGGGGCACCTGACCCACCAGGTGGGGGTCAGCGAGGGAACTCGCCTGTGTTCCGCAACCGGGATTGGGGCTACGGGAAGTCGGGCTCGCGGACCGCCTCACCTGCCAAGTCGGGAAACTTGGTCAGGCGATAGCGAAGTGTATCACGGGAGATTCCGAGCAGGGCCGCTGCCCGCGTGACGTTTCCCTGGGTGCGGATCAGGGCTTGGCGAATCAGGTCTCTCTCGACATCCTCGAGCCGGAGCCCCTGCAAAGGGAGCTGGCGGAGGCCACCGACCCTGCTGGAGGTCATGTGTACCTCATGAATCTCGGCGGGGAGGTGTTCCGGACGGATCTCCCGAACGTCCTCGAGAATGAGGACCCGCTCGAGGACGTTCCTAAGCTCGCGTACGTTACCGGGCCATCGGTACCCTTCCAAGGTCCGCTGGGCCGACTCCGTCAACCTGACGGGATCGCGATTGAGGTCCCTGGACAGCTGTTCGACGAAGAGCAGCGCCAGCGGTTCGATGTCCTCCGGCCGCTCGCGGAGGGGCGGGATATGGATGGGAACAACCTTCAGTCGATAATATAGGTCGCTTCGGAACCCGCCCGATTCCACCATTTGGTGGAGGTCCTGGTTCGTGGCAGCGATCACTCTCACGTCCACTCGTATGTCTTTGGTTCCGCCAACGCGCTTGAACCTGGAGTCCTCCAGGAAGCGTAAGAGTTTAGGCTGCGTGTTGGGGGGCATCTCACCCACCTCGTCAAGGAACAACGTCCCGCCGTCCGCCAGTTCAGTGAGACCTTGCTTCCTGGCACGAGCGTCGGTGAACGCCCCTCTCTCGTGGCCGAAAAGCTCGGACTCGACGAGGTTCTCGGGTAGGGCCGAACAATTGACCTCGAGGAAAGGATGGTCGGCACGATGGCTCCATGCGTGAATAGCCCGTGCCACCAAGTCCTTTCCCGAACCGGTCTCACCGGTTAGAAGAACCGATGCCGATTCCGCTTTCGCCACTTTCTCGACGGTCTTGACGATCCCGTTCATCGCGGGCGACCGGGCCACCAAATCGATGTTGGCGAATCTCCATCGATGTTGTTCGCGAAGGCCCGCAACCTCATGGCGCAGCCGCCGTTTCTCCAGGCCCTTCTCGATAGTCAGGAGTAGGCTGTCGAACTCGACGGGCTTTTCGACGAAGTCGTAAGCGCCGGCCTTCACCGCCTCAACCGCGGTCTGAATCTCCCCGTACGCCGTTACGATGATAACCACCAGTTCCCGATCGATCTCCCGAAACCCTTCCAGCAACTGGATGCCATCCCCATCCGGCAACCGAAGGTCCAGCAACATCAATGCGGGATTGGACTCAGTGACGAGTTTACGCGCTTCGGCTCCGGTGCAGGCCGTCGCCACCGCATAGCCGGCTGCCCGAAGTCGTTCGCCCATCCATACCTGGATGAGCTCTTCGTCATCGACCACCAGAATCAAAGGGCCCTGGTTGTTCAAGAAGCTGACTCCTCTTCAACCATCGGGAGAATCAGGGTGAAGCGGGAGCCAATGCCTGGCGTGCTCTCGACTTCCAACCGACCTCCATGCCGTTCCACGATGGTGCGAGTGATCGCCAGTCCTAAACCCGTGCCCCGGTGCTTGGCTGTGAAGAACGGTCGAAAGATCTTCTCGATCTCGCTGTCAGGGATCCCCTTTCCCGTATCGGTGACGCCTATCAGGATCTCCTTTTCCTTCTCACTGGTGCTGATCGTCAGGAGGCCTCCGGCGTCCATCGCTTGAATCCCGTTGAGTGCGAGATTGACGAGGGCCTGGGTGAGCATCTCGGGATCGACCCGGACCCGCTCCGTCACGCTCGTGGTTCTCTCCTCTACGCGAACTCCTGCTGCCTCTGCCTGAGGTTTGACCAGCCCTACTACCCTAGTGACAAGGAGGCCCGGAGCCACCCAACCGACTCTCGGTTCCTTGGGCCGCGCATAGCTCAACAAGTCCCGTACGGCGCGGTCCATTCGGCGCAATTCGGAGCGGATCTGTTTCCGGATGCCCTCGGTCGGCTGGTCTTGATCCAGTTTTTGTTCCAAAAGATCGATCCCGCTGGAGACCCCCGCGAGCGGGTTCTTGATCTCGTGGGCCACTCCCGCAGCCAACTCGCCTACCGAAGCTAGTTGGGCGGCCCGTTCGATCTCGCGCTGGTGCAGCTCCTTCACTTCGGTAGCACTCTTTTCCAACTCGCTCGCCATTTCGTTGAAGGCGGTGCTCAACGTGCCAATCTCGTCACTCGTTACCGGGTCGACCCTGGCGTCCAGATCCCCGGCACCCAGGCGGCGTGCGGCCCCCACAAGTCGGTGGACAGGTGCGACGATGCCACCGGAGACGAACCAGCCAGCCGCCACTACCAGGAGGGCAAAGGCGAGGGCCAGGTAAATGGAGGCCTGCCGGAGGCGACGCAGCGCTCCCAATGCGTGTGTATCTGGTTGCTCCGTGAGATATATCCAGGAAAACTCTGGGATTCGAGAGGCCCTACCCACCACTTCTATCCCTTGGCGGTCTCGGTAACGGGCTGTAGTACCCAGGGCTTGTTCTCTTAGAGGTGTCTCTAAGGGATTGGTGTAATCCACCGGACCGTGAGCGTGGGAGACGAAGAGGGGGAGCCATCCTTCCTCCAGGACAATACTCTCGATGTCACCTGCAACGTGCCCCGGAATCTGGAAGAAGATGGAAAGGCGGGAAGGTCCCACAATCCCCACCAGGAAACCCACATGCGTGCCCAGGATTCCCGTCACCGGGACAGCGAACCGGAGACCGGGTGGGTCCGATCCAGTGGCGCCACGGAGGATCGTTACCGGTTGGGGGATATCCACCTCCCGCTGGTCCGCCTCCGACCAGGCGAGGGGGGCAGTGGAAGCGACGAGTTCCCCCTCGAGGCCGAGGAGGCTCAGGTCACTGAAATCCGGCAACTCATGGAGTTGTCGTTGAAGATATGCTCGCACGGTCGAGGGAGTAGCAGCGACTTCCATCCCGCTCACCAGCTCGGCTCTGGAAGCACGCGCACCCGATGCGAGAAACTCGTTGCCCACTGCCACCGCGCGGAGAAAGGCCAAATAGCGATCCACACGGTTCCGCACATGCCGGACCTGGACCTGCGTGACCGCGTCCAGAGATTGCTCCAGCACATCCTCCAGGATCCGGTGGCTCCGCAAGTATCCAACCAGCACCGACGCCAGGAGGGGAACCAGGGCAAGGAGGAGAAACCACCCCAGGAGCCGCTGGCCCAGGACCGTGCTCAGCGGGTTCTCCCGCCTCCTCCGTTTCTCCTGTCTAACGGCGTCCTCACCAGACATTTCCACCTCGGCGTCGTCACAGGGAACTCTGACCCTGAAATACACTGGCAAGAGTTGCGCCCGGGGGGAGAAGGAGACTGAACCTCGCGGCATTGCTGGAAGCACGGTCAGCCCCCAGGAAGAAAAGATAGGGGGAAATCCCCCACTTTCCCAACGAACTCTCTTTTTATGGGGGGAATCACCCGATCGGATCAGGCACTAGCCCTTCATCCCCGCCATGGTGCACATTTAATTCTCAGAATTCAATCTCTGCCCGGAGAGTCGAATGCGTCACATGCCTCCCACCCGTGCAAGGCTGTTCTCCTCTGTCCTGTTTGCGGTTCTCCTCCTCCCCTGGCGTATTCCGGCCCAGGAGCCTCCGCCATTTCAGCTCCAAGTGGCTTACTCTCCCTTCGGCATGGTGTCAGCCGCACAACCTCTTGCCACCTGGGCGGGCGTCCAGATGTTGGAGGCCGGCGGGAACGCCGCCGACGCCGCGGTTGCCGCGGCATTTGCCATTGCGGTTGTCGAACCCACCATGAACAGCATTGGGGGGCGGACCCAGATTCTTATCCGCCTTCCGAACGGACAGATAAAAGGGATCGACGCCACTACACAGGCGCCGGCCACTTACGATCCCGAGACGGCTCCTCAAGCCGGTTACGGGTATGCCGTAATAGGTGTGCCCGGGGCGGTGGCAGGTTTGGTCCGTCTCCAGGGTGAGTTCGGCACCCTTCCTCTGGAAACGGTCATGGGGCCGGCCATTCGATTCGCAGGGGAGGGTTTTCCGGTCAACTCGAGCGTGGCCGGGCAATTCGCGTCGGCAGTGGGAGACGCTTCGGAGTTCGAAGGAACCAGGCAGTCGTACCTGAAACCCGACGGCGCCCCCTACGGCGAGGGGGAAATCCTGGTCAACGAGGATTTGGCGAGGACGCTGACCACGATCTCCAAGAGGGAAGGGGAGGAATTCTATCGAGGGGAGATCGCCCGGAAGATGGTTGAGGACATTCAAGTCCACGGCGGCGCCGTTACCCTGGAATCTCTG
>Ga0255054_10001563_pt1 | contig 13352 bp, 24 predicted proteins | sample JV7_2_23_MG_FD_188634 | JGI IMG/M metagenome (GOLD analysis project Ga0255054, IMG submission 188634) | Seawater microbial communities from Jervis Inlet, British Columbia, Canada - JV7_2_23 | ecosystem: Environmental > Aquatic > Marine > Inlet | place: Canada: British Columbia | collected...
GACGAGGCGCGCGACAAGGCATAGGAGGAAGAGGGATGAGTAAGAAGACTGAGGCGGACAGGGCATACGAGACGTACGACAAGGCGTGCAAGGCGTACGTCAAGGCGTGCAAGGCGTACGTCAAGGCGTGCGGCAAGGAGAAGGAGGCGTGCATCAGTGCGAAGGAGGCGGGCAAGGCGTACATCAGGGCGTGGGGGGTGTATAGCGAGGCGCGCGACAAGGCAGAGGAGGAAGAAGGATGAGTTGCCTCGCCTGGAAACTACTAGTGGCAGCGGTCGGTACGGTTGCGGCCGGAGGGCTTGTGTTCCTTGGGATGCTGGTGGTAATCTATGCACTGGCTACAGTGGTTTGGTTTTGAGACGAGAGAGGGGTTCTTATGACACCGGGGCAGAGGTCGGCCATCGCAACGATAATGCTCGCGGAGGCCGCCGGGCGCAGGGTACAGCTGAAGTTACTGATCAGAGCCCTGGAGGAGTTTCTGACCACGTGGGCCGAGCGCGAGCCTGGCCTACTCACGAGTGCTGAGTGGGAGCCTTACGAGAGGATGATGCAGGCAGTATGTGATGCGGGGAGACCATTTGAGGAGGTGGCCTGGTTACAGGGTGGGGACCCATCATCCATAGAAGCGAAGTGCCGTATCTATCTACGCTGGCTGATAAGTAATACTAACGGAGGTGAAAGGTTATGACACCGGAACAATGGTCAGGTCATGTTGCAATGATGTGTGCTCACCTGTATCAATTATGCATTGCCTCAGGCATGGAAGACGCGGAGGCTCACAAACACAGCACACTAGAAATACGTCAGGCACTCTGCGCAACAGGGGCAGTCGCAGAGATCCCTGACTGGCTAGCGCAGACAGCTAGGATGTACGACAAGAGGAGAGAAAAGGAGACACAAGAATGAAAGACGGAGAGGGGTCACCTGTCTCCGTGTGCTGGTATTGCAATGATACCCACAAGGCTCCAGAAAGGGTGTCAGAAGTGTCAGAGGCGTGCCCAAAAATCAGAAAAGTAGCAAGGGGGATTGAATGTTGAAAAAAATCTATAGCACCAACACCGAAGATTGCCCGCGACGAGCCGTTGCCGAGGAGACGGCGACCTGTGACCCGATCTTCCTACTCCAAATCAGGCGGTGGATTTATCTGCCGGATGCCCCGGGCTTTGAATGGCCGGATGGATGGATGCTAGATGACGACGGCGAGCTGTTGGACGAAAACGGGAATGCCGTGACCAACCAAATGTGTGAGGATCATGGTTGCGCCAGGCATTACTGGGAGACCGTGGCCGTGTTTGCCACCCGCGAGCAGGCACGTCGCATGGGGAATAGTCGCGAATATGACTGGGGTGAGGGCGAGGGCTGGCGCACCTACGCTGTGTCGTGTCACGGGCAGCTCGCCGAACTGCTGGTCAGACACTGGAGGCCGGAAGATGGATGACCTGACACAGAAGCGGGCCGAGGCGCGGGAAACGCGTGCTGAGGCGTACAAGGTGTACGCCAAGGCGTGTGAGGCGTGGGGCAAGGCGGACGAGGAGCGGTACACGACGTACGAGGCGTACGCCAAGGCGGACAAGGCGTGCACCAGGGCGTACGAGGCGTATGTCGAGGCGAGAGTAAAGTATGATAAAATAAACAAAACGTACACCAAGGAGCCGGAAGATGGATGATCTGATACAGAAGTGGGCCAAGGCGGCTGCCGCGGTGGCACCGGCGTGGGCCAAGGCAGCGGACAGGCAGCGGGAGCACCGGGAAGAAGATACGCTCGTGACGCAGACGGCCTTCGATAGGGCCTTAGCCGAGGCAGCACTAGCTGAGAGAATCGTGGAAGAAGCAGAGGAGGTCGCGAGACAGGCAACACTGGACGAGCTGTACGCCAAGTTTGAACAGGCCAAGAATGCCTAGCATCCCGAAAAAGCCCCAAGGCCGCGCCGCACAAAACCGCATCCTTAGTCTTGAGCAGGCGAACCGCGAGTCTCGCGAGAAGGGGCTCGCGGCGGCGCTTGACAAGTGGCTCGTGAGGTTCGGGCGCCGGGCCGCCAGAGATGCCCGGCTAGGCAAAGTCCAGAAGGCGGACACGCCAGCGAAGCTCAAGCAGGAGCTTCGCGATCTCCTGCTGAAATTCGGCCTGCAGCAAGTCAACGACGCCGGTGCGCGCTGGTCGAAAACCTTGGGCGGCGTCTGGGTTCTGCCCCTGTCCGCCAAGCTCGACTACACCAAGGAGGTAGAAAACAAAGTCAGGCTCATCGTCAAAGAGACCGAGCAGATGATCCGCGACTCAATTCAGAGAGAGATTAGCCAGGCCTTCAGAGAGACCCCCCGGCCTACGCGTGCCGAGGTTGCGCGCCGCATTGCGACGAAATTTCATGGCCCACCCGACGCCCGGGAAGGGGCGTTCTCGCCGGGTCGTGCCGATCGCATCGCCCAGACCGAACTCGGGGATGCCGACACCGCAGGGGCCGCCGAGGGGTTCGCGGTGTCCGGGGTCGAGAAGGTGGGATGGCTGCCGCGACCGAACGATGGGAAGAGCGGGGAGCGGAAACACTGGAAGATGGCGGACCACAAGGCTCTGACTATCGAGGACATCCAGAGCTCGGACAGCTCGCGATGGTTCCGGCTGCCGAGCGGCGCTAGGGGTCGACGTCCGCTCGATCCTATGCTACCAGTAGGGGAGCGGGTAAATTGCAGATGCGTTCTGATACCGAGGAGATGACTATCAACGACCTAAGGGACCAAGCAGGCACACCGCATGTTCTTTTTGAGGCACTGCACAAAGAGTACAGGTTCACGGTGGATATCTGCGCCGTTAGACACAACGCGAAGCTGCCTACCTACGTGACCCCTGAGCAGGACGCGCTATCCGGGATAGGATCGTGGGTTGGCGAAAGGGTGTGGTGTAACCCGCCTTTCCGAGACATCCCGCCCTGGCTGGATATGGCATGGAGGCCTGAGCTTGTGGCTTACCTGCTGCCTGTGAGGTCTGATCGGCTGTGGTGGCAGGCGTGGAAGGGATACAGCGAGTGTCATTACTTCGTAGGCGAGAAGCCTCACCGGCGGCCTCAGTTCGTGCCCCCTCCCGGGGTCAAATACTCAAGCAACCCAATGAGCCTGTGTCTTTTTCTGTTTGGTGTAGGTGTCAAACCAGGGCTCGAGTGCTATAGATCAGGGTTGACTGGAGAGCGGATATGAGCCTTACGGGTAACGAGCTTGACAGGGCGATGAGAGAAGCGGTACCCGCGGAGCGCAGGAGATGACTATCAACGACCTAAGGAACCAAGCAGGCACACCGCGATAAGCGCGCCGTGGTTCTGGGTGGGATCGAAGACGAGGAAGAGGATTGAAATGACATCCACAGCAACAACCGGCAGCGGGTCGCTAGGCCCAAGAACAGAACGACCCAGCAAGTCAGCCTTGCTCGAGATCGGCGACACAGGCTTACGTCGCTCTGGCGGTCGCGTATACGAGGAGTTCGTCCCGAATCTTAAGGGGCGCCGGGCCGCCAAGACCTACCAGGAGATGCGTTCGAACTGTGCGGTGATCGGGTCCATCTTTTTCAGCGCCGAAGAGTTCATAACCGAGAATGGGTTCACCATCACGCCCCATCCGGACGGTTCGCCCAGCGCCATCGAGCAGGCCGATCACGCCGAAGGGGTCTTCGACGACATGGAACACACCAAGTCGGAGATGCTGGCTGAGGCCCTGTCGGCGTCTGTGTTTGGGTATAGCTTGTTAGAGAAGGTGTACAAGATCAGGGCGGGCCCGGACGCTGAGATCCCCGAATGGCGGAGCAAGTTCAACGACCGCAAGGTGGGGATCCGTAAGCTGCCTATCCGGGCCCAGAATACCATTGAGGAGTGGGAGTGGTCTGAGCACGGCGACGTGTTAGGTTTCCTTCAAAAGGTCCCTATGACCAGTAAGGAGAACCACTTGAAGATGGAGGAGGTCCTACACTTCCGCACAACCTCCGACAAGAGCAACCCCGAGGGTCGCAGCTGGCTCAGGAGCGCCTACCGGTCTTGGTGGTTTTTGAAGAGAATCCAGGAGTACGAGGCCATTGGGGTGAGCAAAGACATGGCCGGTGTACCTGTCGGCTTTGTGCCCGAAGAAATCATGTCCAGCAACGCAGACACTGACCAGAAGGCGACCTATGCCAAGGTCAGGTTAATACTCGAGCGCATGCAGAGGGGTGAGAACGCGCACGTCCTATGGCCCGGCAAAACCAACAGCGATGGGACGCCAACAGGTTGGGACTTGCAACCGTTCCAGAGCGGCGGCCGGCGCCCGATGGATGTCGACGGGATCATCCGTCGGTACGAGTCCCGTATCCTGGTGTCGGTGCTGGCCGAGGCCGTGCTGCTCGGCATGCAGGGCAACGTCGGTTCATGGTCCCTGGCCTCTACGAAGACCCACGGTTTCGCGGTAGCCCTTGGTGGCTTGCAGCGCAAGATGGCTGACGTCTTCAACAGGCAACTGCTGCCCGAGCTCGCTATCCTGAACGGATGGCCCCCGGAGTGGGCGCCTACGGTGACCTTCGCCGATCTCGAAACCAGCGACATGGCGGTCGATGCCCAATCCATAGCAACCCTTGTTGGCGTCGGGGCCCTGACTCCTGACGACTCGATCGAGTCAGGTGTGCGGGAAAGGCTGGGGTTCGACCCCAAGGAGGAGGTATCGAGCGGGCAGCTGCAGGATGCGATGGGGGCTTTTGAGGAGGGGGAGGCGGTATGACCGCGAGCATTGCGGGTGACCGCTTAAGGGGCGCCAAGAAAGGACTAGAAGCGTGGACCAACAGGCTGTACGCTGCGCAGCTCTTGCCCAGCCATAACGTCAGGAAGATACAACAGGCCGAGGCAGCCGTGAGGGCCTGGGCGCAAGAGGTAAAGGATGCCGAGGGCATGACCGCAGATAGACCCGGTCTACCGGATATCGAAGTCCTCAGGGCAGAGGCACGGGATCTGGTTGCAACGGATCCAGACACGCTACCTGACACGTTGGTATTTGCACAATACGACCCCTCAGGGATGCGTGACGTGAAATTGATGTTTGAGCACTGGGCGGATCAAGAGCGAAAGAGGTGCCGCCTAGCAGTTGGTTTCGCACGCAACAAAGATCCGGTTTACCTCAAAGGGGTTGCTGATGGGTAAGGCCAGGCCAAGGGCCTTGGATCTTTTCTGTGGCGCTGGTGGTGCGGCCATGGGTCTTCACCAGGCCGGTTACGAAGTTGTGGGTGTGGACATCAAGCCGCAGCCGAGCTACCCATTCGAGTTTATACAGGCGAATGCGCTGACTGCTGACCTGTCGGGTTTCGATTTCGTCTGGGCGTCTCCACCCTGCCAGAAATTTACGGCGTACAGACGTAAGGGCCACGGAGTTGGTGACGGGTACCTCGACCTGATACCGGACACAAGGAAGCTGCTGTGTGTGGCTAAGGCCTGGGTGATCGAGAATGTCCCCGGCGCCCCGCTGAGGGATCCAATCAGACTGTGTGGGTCGAGCTTTGGCTTGAATATCAGACGGCACCGTATTTTCGAGACCAGTCATGTTCTGACCCCTCCTCCCTGTAACCACGCATGGCAGAAGCCACGCTACCCAGCGGCCACCAACCGGGCGCCAATGAGTCGATGTACGGTTGAGATAGGGGTATGGAGAATACCTCTCAGCACACAGCAGGCCGCGATGGGGATTGACTGGATGGGCATACAGGAGCTGTCGCAGGCGGTGCCCCCTGCCTATTCTGAGTGGATAGCTACATCGGTACTCAGGGCGTCCGAGGAGGGTCAAGCGTGACGCAAGTAGTCACCCCGCGCCGAGCTGCCCGCCTCCTAGGCATCCACAAGGAGACAGTGTACCGGTGGTGCCGTGACGCCGTGGAGGGCAAGAAATCCCGACTCCGTGATGTCAGGCGCTCGGTCACGGGCCGGTACCTTATAGCCGAGCGCGACGTGAAGAGGCTGCTGGGCGAGTAGGTCGGGCAAGTGTGGGAGCCTGGGCGTACGACCAAGAATTGCCCCGTCTCTATCGGTAAGCCGCTCGCCTCGCGGGCGTAATTAGTCCACAACGACGACAACGTAGGATTGCTGTCTTTCCGTCGGCATGGCACATTCGGTGCATATGCCTCGCCTTAAGATCGCAAAAGTCGACGAGGAGAAACGCCTCGTCACGGCCATAGCTTCGGTCGTATCCGACAGCGACGGGACCCCCATCGTTGACCACCAGGGCGACGTCATCAGCATTGATGACCTTGAACTCGCCTTCATCAAATCTTTCGCCACCGGCGGCCGCGCCAAGGGCGGCGAGATGCACACCCACATTGGTGGCGCTCACGTCGTCCAGCAGTTCACGCTGAGCGCCGACGAGCGCGAGAGCCTCGGGTTCGGCAAGGGCCCTGAGATTGGCATCGTCAAAATGTTCGTTGACGATGACGACCTTTGGGCGCGCACGAAGTCCGGCGACCTCCCTGAGATGTCCATTGCAGGTACCGCCAAGAGGACTCCTATCCATGCCTAACCAGCTACACGATATCGAAATCAGCGAGATTTCGTTCGTTGACCAGGGCGCCAGTGGTGACGAAAAGCACCGGGCCAAGACAACTTTTTTCAAGCGAGACAAAACCGTGTCTGAGAAAAACGAGACCGCAGGCATCCTCCGCCGCATCTTCGGCAAGGCCGATGACGTACCCCCGGGCGACGCACCTCCCGCAGGCGCACCGGCGCCGCCCGAAGGTGAGGCGCGAAGTTCGGACCAGATCATCTCGGAGTTTCGAGAAAAGCTACCCGAGGAGATGAGGGATCAGTTCGCCTTGATTCTACAACTGAAGGCCCAAGAAACCCCCCCGACTCCTGCGGACCCCGAGGTGGCGAAATCGCAAAAGGATGACGAGATGCTGAAGTCCCTCGAAGGCAATCCCGAACTGGCCAAGAGATTCGAAGATCTCCGGAAGGCCGAGGCTGATAACGCCGAGCGCATCGCCAAGCTTGAGAAAGCCGAGCGGCTGGCCGGGTTCCGGAAGAAAGCCGGCGAGATGACCTTCATCCCTGCTGACCACGACGCCGTGGCTGAGCTGCTCGAGGAGTCCAGCAGGGTCCTGGGTAAGGATTCCAAAGAGACCCTGGAGAAGCTCCTGCGTGTGTCCGAGGGGATCGTCCAGAAGGCCAAGGACGGGAAGCTGTTTTTCGAAGAGGGCTCGTCGCAGCCCGTCGATGACGACCCTTCCGTTGAGGGCCAGAGGGCGGCCGCCGTCGCCAAGGCCAAAGAGGCAAACCCGAAACTGACCGATGCCCAAGCATACGTCCAGGCCGTCAAGGAAAACCCGGGCCTCGCCCGCGAGCTACGCGCTATCGAGCGCGGGGAAGGGTCGTAAGTCATGACCGCTGCAGCCTTTCAAAAACCGATTTCTGGGGGCGAAGATTCTCTCGCGACCGCCGCCGACCTCAGCGCCAAGCAGTACTTTTGCGTGCAGAGGAACTCGACCCCGGCGATGGCCTTATGCACCACCGCGGGTCAGTATGTCGACGGGATCCTCCAGAACGAACCAGCCTCCGGTCAGATCGCAAACGTCATGACACATGGCGTCAGTAAGGTATCCTGCGGGGGCACGGTTAGCATTGGCAACAGAGTTGCCTGCGACACCGCCGGCGAGCTCGTCGTAGCCACCTCCGGTGACTACTACATCGGTCGCATGCTACAGGACGGAGTCGATGGTGATGTCAAGGCGATGCGCATCGAGCGCGGGGTGGTGGAGGCCAACTACTGGGACTTCTACGTAACCCTCGCCGGCATCACCGACGCTGATGTGGTGACCAACTTCACCCCCGGCTTCGCGGGTGTTATCGAAAAGGTCGAGTTTATCGTCGACGTTCCGGTCACAACCGCCGCCAAGACCACTGCGGTCACGGCCGAGATCAACGCCGTCGCCGTCACTGGCGGAGTTGTTACAGTCACCTCTGCTGCGGCCACACCTCTGGGTGCAATCATCGCAGGTACCGCGGTCACGGCCACAGCGACCTTCGACAACGACGACACCATCAGCCTGGTCGCCGCGAGTACCACGGCTCACGCTGAGGGATCTGGCACCTTCCGCATCACCTACCGCAACGAGGCCCTCTAAGGGTACCGGAAGGATAGAACACAATGCCCGATCCAACCAGAAGTGACCTACATCCAGTTTCTGAACTGGTGACGAACTTTACGCTTGCGGCCTTGCAGAAGAAAGAGGACTTCACCCTCAACGCAGGCCCCTTCGAGGTTGTGAACAAGCGTCAGGGTAGGTATCACACCTACACCACCGGCGATTGGAACCGCGCCGAGATGCAGCCGCGCGGGCCTTCGTCCGAGTCGGCGGGTAGCGGTTGGAAGATCTCCAGCGATACGTACGACATCGAGCGCTTCGCGGTCCACAAGGACAACGAGTGGCAGGACGAAGACGACGCGCCAGACGCGATCGACCTGCGCCAGGACGCGACCGACTGGCTGGCGAACCAAGCCAGTATCAAGGGCGACATCCTATTCCAGTCCCTGTTCACCGACGCCGTCTGGACCACCGACTACGATGGCGTGGCCGGCTCCCCCAGCGCGAACGAGATCAAACAGTGGGATGCCTCTGGATCCGACCCGCAGGCCGACGTTGAAGTCTTGAAGGCCGCAGTGCGGGCCCTCATCTCGCTGGTGCCCAACACGCTCATCGTGGGCGAAGACGTCCATACCACCCTGCTGACCCATAGCGTTTTCCGTGATGCGATCAAGTACACGTCCGAGACCAACTCCGGCTCGATGAACGATAAGATCGCCAACTGGTTTGGCGTTCAGAACTACATCGTTGCCCGCGGCCAGTACAACAGTGCGGCGGAAGGTGCGACAGCTGTCATGGCGCCGCTGCTCGACGCAGACGACCTGTTGCTCTGCTTCTTGGACCCAACCCCGGGCCCGAAGAAGATGACCGCCTTCAAGTCGTTCGTGTTCAACGGTCGCTCAGGCGGGTCCGACGGCATCGTGGGCCGGACCATGGACATCGACCTCAAGACCACGACTCGATACGAAATCGAGTACAACATTGACGTCAAGCTGGTTGCGGCGGACGCGGGAGCGTTTGTCAAAACCGCGGTGGGTTGATTATGATCGTCTGCACCGGCAGAGTGAAAAGTGGTGGTCGGTTTCTTGGTTTCGGGGAAGAAGTCCCTGACATCGCGGACTGGTCAGCACACAGCATTCGCGTCCAAAAGCAAAGCGGCAACATCCGCGAGGTCACGCCCGAAGAGGTGCCCGCCATGCGTCAGCAGCAGGCTGATGCGGACGCCCGCTCGGCCAGCAAGCGCTTGCATCGCGAAGTGGAGAGGTGTACAAGGAAAGCCTCGTCTGCGTCCAGGGCGGTGTCTGAGTTGGCTGACCAGCTCGCCTTGGCGCAGACACAGCTCAAGGCCGCAGAGGATAAGCAGCTCGCCGCCGAGCTCGCGCTCGAGGGCGTTCCCGAGTTGCCGCCCGAACGCAAACCCGTACCGCCCCCGAAGAAAATCGACCCTGTGCTTCCTGTGCCCAAAGAGTCTCCTCCGGTGGCCTCGCCGGAGGAGCTCCGGGCGAAAGCACTTGTTGTCCTGGGCGCGTATAGCCGGCCCCAGCTCGTCAAGAAGATGGACGACTGGTACGGCGTGGATATCTCAGGGCCAGGGCCAAAGCTAGCCGTCCGCGAGCGCGCGGTCACGGTGTATTTGACCTGCCAGCCTGCGGTCGAGAAAGCCAAGGCGGCGCACACAGGCAGCACCAAGGGTAGCGCCCGGGCAGAGGCCCTGAAGGCGGCCGGGCTTGGCGCCTGGGCTGCTTACGAAAAGGCCCGAAAAGCTCGCAAGAAGACCTGATATGAGGTTCGCCGGTGACCTACACCTACAGCAAAACGGACCTCTCTACGAATTTGGCGAAGGTGCGTCTGGCGATCGGTGATACCATCGAACATAAAGACTACTCCCTGACCGACGAAGAGATCCAACGCCACCTCGACGACACATCAAGTACCGTGATCGCAGCCGTCCGTTGTCAAGAGGACAGGGTCGCGAAAGGTTCGATCTTTGCGACCCGCAATACACGCGGCGTCAACGCCGACCGCGCGAGCGTGATCGATGCGTTCCGGAGCCACCTGGAGATCCTAAAGAAGCGCGCCAGCACGAGCGGTGGGACCATACAGGTTAGCGCCGGCATGACGTCGCAGGCAACCCTGGACGCCGCCAAGGACGATACCGACTACCCCGACGCTCCGTTTGAGATTGGTAAGGACGATTTCGCGGGAGCTTCTACACCGGACGACGAACTGAAGTCGTGATGGTGGACGTCAAGATCTCATCAGATGTCGAGGAGGTGCTGGGCGCCGTAGCGGACAGCCTCGATCCGACCGTGGCTAAGGCCGTCCTCAAGGCTGCCAACTTTGCTGGTGGGGCTATCGCCGAGGAGGTCACTAATGAGTTCTCTGGCGGCAGGGGTAACCTTGCCCGAAGCTTCTTGCCTGCGAGGTTCGTCTCCACGGACGTGGGCATCGGTGCCGGGGCCCTGTCGGACTTGCCCTACGCAGACGTCCAGGATCGCGGCGGGACCATCACCCCGCGCGAGAAGCAGTTTCTCGCCATCCCGCTGGATAAGACGGCCGGTGAGAGGGTGTTGTGGCCGCGCGATCGAAACGACCTGTTCCCTTGGGTGAATAAGAAAACCGGCAATCTGTTTTTGGCCACGACCGTAGGCAAGAGACTGAAGATCGAGTACCTCCTGAAGGAGTCTGTCACCATCAAGCCTACTCACTACCTCGGCCGCGCCAGTAAGAAGACTGAGCCAGTTGCTACGGCGATTGTCGACGAAGCTATCCAGGGCAGCATCGGCGAGGCGGATAAATAGATGGCCGCAGCAATCCGAGAGAACATCGTGGATGCGCTGAGCACAATGCTAGCATCCATCACTGTAGCCAATGGGTACCGCACTGAGATCTCAACAGTACGTACTTCGGCAGAGCCTTGGTCAGAGGTGGCCTTGGCCGACTTCAACATGGTGGGGATCATCCCTCAGACCGAAGTCACCAACACCGAGCCCGGGATTGTTCGGACCTCTTGGAGTTTCGACATCTATGCCTACATGCTCCTGACCGGCAGCACCGAGGCGCTGCATCTCAAAGCAGTGTCCGATTTTGCGACAGACATCCGGAAGTTACTATACAACACGAACAGCGGTAACCTCGGTGTCAGCGGTGTGCACTTCGTAGCTATTAGCGGCCAGGCGTCCTCCTTGGCGTCTCCTGAGGCTAAGGAGGAGAAGGCCGCAGTGTCAGTGACAAGCGTAATGGTTCGGTTCCAGGAAGCGCAAGCGGCGGCATGATTAAGTACCCGGACAAAGAGTCTTTTAAGGGTATCAAGCTGGCAGACGTCAAGGCTATACCAGGTGTCTCACTTCGCTACACGGGCCACAGGCCGTTCGTCCTTGTTGCCGGTGACGTCCCGGTGATGCGTGGCGATGTCATTGATGATGGGCACGTATACGCTGGCATTCGCGACTCGCTCGTGCTGCGGGCTGACTTTGAGGAGATAGATCATGGCTGACAACAGATCGGGCCAATGGGCTGTAGAGCGCAACAGGCGCGTGTTCGTAGTGGCTGAGACCACATACGGCACAGCGGTCAAACCTACTTCGACGGACATGATCGCAACCAAGACAGGTGGCGGGATCTCTGACCCTGTGCCCAACCGCGTTGAGCGTGACGACAGTCACATAAGTCGGTCGCTCGAGGCGAATATCAGCGGCAGTACCCCGCCTATACCGTGGACCTTTGAGGGGTACTTGATCCCTTCGGGCACTGCAGGCACACCCCCTGACGTGCACCTGCTCCTGCTCGCGGCTATGGGTATCAGCACCTACACCAACACTGGCTCCACATCGGACCAGTATCTCTTGTCTGATGTTGCGAAGGATCTGGGTAGCCTGTCCATATATGAGGGCTACCCCGCCGGCATCGCTGCAGCAGAAGACTACCTGATGATGAAGAGCCTACACGGTGCGTTCGTCGACACCATGACGATCAAGGGCTCTGGCGGCGACCCGCCCGCCATCACATTTGCTGGGCGCGGTGCACGGCACGTTCTGACCGCTCGTGACACTATCAACGGCGCTCCTTCGGGCGCTACGGTGACAGCGTCAAATGTGGAAAACTTCGAGGTTGATAGTCTTGTCGCATTCTACGAGGCCGCCGACGGGACCACCGAAGTGGACTCGAACAGCAGCACGGGGTGGTCGGTCAGCAGCATAAGCGGCAGCGTCTTGACCCTCGAGGGCTCGCCCTCCGGCCACGCCACAACTGACATTATCGCTCCCTGGGGCCCCACGGTGATTCTGGTAGGGGATCCTATCCCTGGCGTGCAGGCCACTGTCGCCGTAGGAGGGGTTAGTGCGGCGCCGCTCGAGTATGAGGTAACACTAGACAATGGCAACCAGGCCCACGATAACGAGGTTGGTCAGCAGGTGACGACAGGCTATCACGAAGGCAAACGCCGCGTCACAGGGTTTATCAAGTTTCGCGCATTGTCTTCAGATATGAAGATCCTGACCGGTCGCCGTCTCTTCGCAAACCGCACGATCGTACTGACACTCGGCACGGCCGGGGGCTCGATTTGCACCATCACGGTGGAGGCTGAGCTTGGGTTCGCCGATATAGAGAGAAGCGAAGAAGAAACTGTTATCGTAAATCTGCCCTTCAAGGGTGTCGCTACGGGGTCGACGCTGAAGAACGAACTCGTCATCTTATTCACCTAAATTAGCCATGGAGACCTGAGACTATTATGGCATTCACAATCAAGCTTTACGCCGAAGACACCACAACCTACGTTCCCGATTTTCGGGGCAACCGAGAGCTGGCCGAGGCCTGGAACGAGGAGGGCGAGAAGCCATTCTTTTCCGTCGAGCTCTTACCCTTGAGCGGGCGCGACCTAAACAAGGCCAACGGGCAAGCGTTCCGCAAGGTCCGCGGCGGGCATGATCTCATGCGGGGCGCCGAGCGCCTCGTGCAGCGCATCATGTCAGAATACGTGCCCCGGGTCATGGATCTCTCCCTGGAGACGGGTCCGGGTGCATGGGTCAAACCAACCGACGGTGCGGCTCTGTACACCGCCATTACGCGGGGGGTCCCTGGGTACGGCGACATCATCGACGACATCTACGAGGCCCTCAAGGACAACTCGCGGGCGGACGAAGGTGACCTAAAAAAGTTGCGCCCGCGGTCCGTTTCCAGCACGCCGGACCCGTCGCTAAGGGACGTGGCTGGCGATGTTCGCGATGCGAGAGGGGGAGTGAAGACGCCGGGCAGGGTCCCGGAGATGACGGCGACGACATCGGGAACG
>Ga0255054_10001564_pt1 | contig 13350 bp, 15 predicted proteins | sample JV7_2_23_MG_FD_188634 | JGI IMG/M metagenome (GOLD analysis project Ga0255054, IMG submission 188634) | Seawater microbial communities from Jervis Inlet, British Columbia, Canada - JV7_2_23 | ecosystem: Environmental > Aquatic > Marine > Inlet | place: Canada: British Columbia | collected...
CGGAACTCCGCATGGTGAGCGACAAGGATGCCCAGCGCTTGCGCTTCATAGGTTCGCTGGGCCTGAAGCCGGGTGTCTCGTTTGAGGTTCTTGCACGACAACCATTCCGCGGACCCACGACGATCGGATTGACCGGTTCACCGGTCAAGGAACAGGTGATCGGTCACGAGCTGGCGGAATCGTTACTGTGTGTGGTGGTCGAAAAAGAGGTCGGATGAGGTTCTCTAGCCCTAATCCTCCGAGACTCGACGCATAGCCATTGTCCGTCTGGTTCGTTCCAAACTTCGTAGAATGCCCGCCAGCCTGCGGTCGCGTAACGGCCTTAGCTTCTCAACGGTGTCCTCGTAGGTGCGCTCTATCGAATAGATCAGTTTGTGGCGTTGCTCGGGCTCGAGCTTCGACCAAGTGGCCAAGTCGGACCATGTGGTTTCGAAGTCGTGGAGTAGCTGCTGGAGAAAGCCCTCGAGTCCTTTGTCGCCAGCTTCCAGGTGGTAGGTGAGGTGTGGTCCCGCAGCGGCCCAGCCCAGTGCGGGGCCGAGTGACACGGCCCGATCCAGATCGTCAACGTCGATTACACCCTTGAGAACCAGATCGATTGCTTCTCGCCATACAGCGGCCGCTATGCGGTTGGCAACGTTGCCTGGTACCTGCTTATTGATAGTTACTGGTATCCGTCCCAGGGCTCGCAGCCAGCCCTTTAACAGTTCCACCAACGCACCGTCTGTGTACGGACTCGGCGCCAGCTCGACTAGCGGCATCAGCTCGACGGGGTTCAAGGGGTGGGCAATGAGGCAGCGTTCCTGCCTCCTGCAGCGGCCGGCGACGTCTTTGGCGCTGAGGCCGCTGGAGGAACTCGTGATGACCCTTGCGCCTCCTGCAACAGATTCGATTCCCTCGAACACCTTTTGCTTTGCCAGCAAGTCCTCTCGCACCGCCTCGATCACCCAGGCAGCGTCACCACACGTCTGCAGCAGGCTTCTGCCCGCCCGAAGAGCGGCGATCCCGGCCTCAACGGCGGGCTGAGTGGCCTGGTCCAGAGCCACGAGAGCTTGGGCTCTATGCTTGATCTCGGCGGCAGCTTCGTGAAGTGCATGGGTCTCGTTGTCGTATATGGCGACTGGCCATCCGGCCGCCACGCACAACGCAGCCCAACCTCTGCCGACCTCTCCCATCCCGACCACGGCCACCTGCACCTGTCCACCGGTCATTTGTTCTCTCCTGCTCCCTGTTGGGTGTGCCACCGCTCTCCGAACACGGGATCGAGTAACCTGCGCATGAGGGCAACGTCCACATCCACCGCGATATGCAGCGGGTCGCCGCGGAGACTCACTCTTGTATGGCCACGATGTGCGCCGTCGTCAAGGTCGACCCGCAATCCGTGGGTGGCAAACGTCATCAGTCCGGGACACAACAGCTCCCCAATCGCCAGGGCGTCGTGTACATAACAGCCCTTCAATCCGTCGCGGTTGCGGTGAACTGTAACGTAGTATCGCAGCGCCTCACCAAGCCATTTGACCAACGGGTCAAGTGAAGCGGTGAAGGCCCGGACCTCGTCGGGGCGCAAGATCATCAATCGGGTTACGTCGAGCGCGACCATCCGTGTATGGATTCCGGCCCGCACGACACGGTCAGCGGCCTCCGGGTCGCACCAGGCATTGAAGTCTGCCCAACGCTTGGCGCTTCCTCGCTGGGTCAGGCAACCGAACATCCCAATGTGTTGACTGATTCGTGCGCGAACCAATTGCCGGTCGTCCTCTAGTGCGTGCGCCAGATTGGTGAGTGGACCGAGCGTGACGAGCGTGATCGGTTGCGAGCAGTCGGTCAGAAGCTCGGTCATTACGTGCTCGTTTCGCGTGACGCCGGCCGGCGTCGTCGTACGTATCGGGGCGTGCCCCACTCCCGTTGCACCATGCGTCTCAGGCGCGGTCACGAGCGGGCGAACCAGGGGTCGGTCCGAGCCGGGGTGAACCGGCACGTCGGTTCGGTCCGCGAGTCGCAACAGCTCGCGCGCGTTCCGCGTGGTTGCCTCGAGTGACGCATTGCCATACGTCGTGGTTACGGCAACGATATCCAGCAAAGGAGATCGCGCCGCCATTGCTAGTGCGACCAGGTCATCGATCCCTGGATCGGTATCGATGATGACCGGTCCGATCTCCCTCTGGCGTGTGCGTCCGGAAGGGTCTAAGCTTGGTGACGTGTTCAATCGACAATCCGGGACGCAATGACAGAACACACTGACTGGAAAGATCTACGACCTGCGTACGCAGAGCTGATCGAGGCGTTTGGCAAGGGCTGGGAGCAGGGCAAGCCGGACGAGATCGCAGGCGTTTTCACGGAGGACGGAGTCTTCTCACCTAACCCGTTGGAATCTCCCCTCCGAGGCAAAGCCGCGATCAGGGTGTACTGGAAGGATGCGCCTCTGGAACAGGCTGAGGTATCATTCCGCTTCGGTGAGATATTCGTGGCGGGTCCCTGGTTCGCGACGGAGATCAAGTGCACGTTTCGGCGGCGCCGAAGCGGCAAGATGATGGATGTGCGAGGTGCCCTGTTCTGTGAGACCATCGACGGGAAGATAGCCGAGATGCGAATGTACTGGCACCGAACCGAGAAATAGCCAAGGGATACATGGAGGCTCCCGTATTCCTTGGATGCCAGGGTTGGAACCAGCTGGCGTGGGTGGATTCAAGCCACCCTCACGATGCCACAGAGATCGAGATGTTGCGCAACTACGCAACCGATTTTCCTACGGTCGAGGTAGCAGACACCTTCGCTGGAATCCCACCGACGCCGCTGCTCGAGAGTTGGCGTGATGCGGTGCCCGACGGGTTTCAGTTCGCCTTGAAGGTGCCACAGCAGATAACCCATGAGCACCGTTTCGTCGAAGCAGGCCAATTGCTGGAACGCTTCTTGGAACGCGTCGTGGTGCTAGGCGATAAGCTGGGGCCACTGCTGCTGGCGATGCCTACCGGGTTCAAGCCGACGAATGACGCAGTTCGGATCATGAAGAGCTTCGTTCATTCACTCCCAGCCGGGTTCAAATGGGCGATGGAGTGCAGGCGGCCCGACTGGCTCACAAAGGAGCTGTTCAGCTTGCTCAGTCGCCGCAATGTTACGCTCGTGCTGAGCGACGACAGGTGGGTCAGAAGAAGTGTGATGCTGAACCTCGCAAGTGAGCCAACCGCTGACTTCTCCTATGTCCGGTGGAACGCGAGGCATCCACGAGGTCCGAACGGGCGACCGGACGCGTCAGTTCCGCAGCCGACTCTATCCAGATGGTCACCCGCGATCAGCGAATTGAGAAGCCGTGTGTCAACTGTCTTCGGATACGTGTCGCGCGGGTTTGGTGGCGACCAGTTCCCCGGCTGTGTCAGACTCTTCCAAAATGCGATCGACCAGGAGTCCGCTCCTTGGACTTGAGCCTGGTGAGTCGCTCCCGGCATTCGGTACAGGCCCAACTCCCCCTACTTCCCTAGAGCCAGCAGCTTATCTTCTGTCGTCATGAGAGTTCGCGTCGCCATTGCTCAGATTAGACCTACCAAGGCCGATTACGCTGCGAACTTGGAGCGCGTGAGGTCGGTGCTTGCCGACGTGACTACGTGGGACCAACCACCGGACCTGGTTGTGTTTCCGGAGAGCATCATGTCCGGCTATTTCCTGGAGGGAGGTGTCAGGGAAGTCGCGGTCACGGCAGGGACCTTGTTCAGCGACCTGCGGTCACTGCATGCCTCGTCCGGTGCACCGCCGCTCGACGTTACGGTTGGATTCTACGAGGAGTTCCGTAACCGCTATTATAACTCCGCTCTGTATGCATCGCTGGGCGACCAGCCTGAGATTCGACACGTTCACCGCAAGGTGTTCTTGCCCACGTATGGTTTGTTTGACGAGCAGCGCTTCGTAGAGAAGGGCTCGACGGTGCAGGCGTTCGACACGAGGTGGGGTCGCGCGGCGATGCTGGTGTGTGAAGATGCCTGGCACTCGATAACAGGTACCATCGCGGCTCTCGACGGTGCCCAACTCCTAATCGTGCCCAGTGCCGCGCCGGCAAGAGGTGTTGCTCCGGTCAAAGGGACTCCGGCGGAGGTTCAATCCCGTCCTGCTAGCGTGGCGCGCTGGGAACGCTTGCTGCAGAATATGGCAGAGGAGCACGGTCTGTTCACGGTCCTGGCACAACTGGTGGGTTTCGAGGGTGGGAAGGGCTTCCAGGGAGGTTCCTGTGTGGTTGGACCCGATGGTGAGGTCCTGGCCAGGGGGCCGGCATTTGAAGAGTCGATAGTGATGGCGGATCTCGAGCTTGATGCCATTACCCGGGCGCGAACCGATCAGCCGCTGTTGGGGGATCTGGAGACCCAGCTCCTCAACCTGCTCCGTTCGCTCGACTCTCCAGGGGTCCCAGCCGAGTACGACGCGTCCGTAGGGTCTGCAACCGAGCCAGCTCCATCGCAGCCGGCCGAACTCCCTGTCGCTGTCCCGCAGGTCTCTACCGACCCGATGGCGATCGATGGTGAGCTGACTGCGCGCTGGTTGGTGGCGTTTCTCGAGGACGAAGTCGTACGTCGTCGCGGTTTCAAACAGGGGATCGTTGGGCTCTCCGGTGGTGTGGATAGCGCGCTGACAGCGGCATTGGCAGCTCGTGCCCTAGGGCCGGAGAACGTGATAGGAGTGCGAATGCCCTATCGGACTTCCAGCCCCGCAAGCCTGGAGCATGCCGCACTCGTTGCCGAGCGCATCGGGATCAGACTGGAAACGGTCGACATCACCGATGCTGTGGATGGCTACGTCAACGCGGCGGATGAGAAGGCGAGCCCCGAGCGCCGCGGCAACGTGATGGCACGCATGCGCATGGTCACCCTGTTCGATCTCTCGGCCAAGTACGACGCGCTGCCTCTGGGGACCGGAAACAAAACCGAACGGCTGCTCGGCTACTTCACATGGCATGCAGATGACTCGCCACCAGTGAATCCGCTGGGCGACCTCTTCAAGACACAGGTGTGGGAACTGGCTCGTCATGTCGGGATACCTGGCGAGATATTGTCCAAACCAGCGAGCGCGGATCTCATCGAAGGCCAGACCGACGAAGGGGATCTGGGGATTTCCTATGGGAATGCCGATCGAATTCTGCATTGGCTGTTGAAAGGCCTCCGTAAGGAACAGATCGTCGCCCTCGGGTTTGACGCGGCCGAAATCGAGCTGGTGAGCGAGCGGCTTCACGGTACGCATTGGAAGAGAAGACTGCCCACGGTGGCAATGGTGAGTGGCACTGCTATTGGGGAGTCCTATCTGCGACCGGTGGATTACTAGCCCCTCTCCCCCTTCCCCGGGGGAAGAAGGGGAAGGAGGGGAAGGAGATTAGGGGACATCATGAGTTCCAACCAACTCGAGCCTCGTCGGGCCAGCGCATCCCAATCCACTATGACCGAACTCATGATGCCGAATATGGCCAACAACCTCGGCAACGTCTTCGGTGGTGTTATCCTCTCTCTCATCGATCGCGCCGCGGCGGTGGCTGCGGTGCGCCACGCGAGATGTCCCTGTGTTACAGTTGCGATCGAACGGGTTGAGTTCAGAGAGCCAATTCACCTGGGTGAACTCGTGGTCGCCAAAGCCAATGTGAACTTCGTGGGTCACACCTCGTTGGACGTGGGTGTGAGGGTTGAGGCCGAGAACATGATCACCGGGCAGCGGCGGCATACCAACAGCTGTCACCTGGTCTTTGTTGCCATTGACGGCGAAGGCCATCCCAAGCCGGTGCCTGCTGTGGTTCCGGAATCGGAAGACGAAAGGCGGTGGTTCGAGCACGCACGCTCACGACGTCAGCGGGAGGTCCGAGAGTCTGGCGAAGAGCTGTGAGTTCCATTCGTGTGGTTGCGGTGTTGAGTGGGGGTGGTGCTAAGGCTGCAGCACATGTGGGAGCAATTGAGGCGTTGCGTGAGCGGGGTATGACACCCGAACACTATGTGGCAACCTCCATGGGTGCTGTGGTCGCCGCTTGTTTTGCCAGTGGCCTCTCTTATGCGGAGGTGTTGAAGCGGATAACCTCGGTAACGAGACGAGACGTCGCCGCGTTCTCGCCCAGCATAGTTCTGGGGCTATTCGCGTCTAGCTTGTTGCGGGCGGCCCCGCTACGTCAGACCATCGAACGACTGGTGCCTGCACGACGGTTCGCCGAGCTGGAGGTTCCTCTCACTGTTACCGCGGTCGATGCCAAGACCGGTGAGCTATTGCTGTTGGGTGCGGGTGGGCTGACTCACATACCCCTGGTGGACGCTCTGTACGCGTCCTGCGCGCTGCCACTGTATTACCCTCCCGGGCGGGTGGGGGACCGGGACTGCATCGATGGTGGTGTGAGAGCAGTGCTGCCGCTCGACGTTGCAGCCGAGTTTGATCCCGACATGGTGTTTGCAGTAGATGCGGGACCTTCTCTGGACGCGGATCCGCCCGCAAGAGAGTCTCCGGTTCCGGCCCTGGTTAGGGCACACGGAGATGTGGTCAGGATACTCATGGCCGCACAGGCAGACGAGGCCGTTGCCCGATGGCGGTCGGGTCGGGTACCACTCGTGCTGGTGAGGCCAACACGCCGACAGCAAGCCACCTTTGCAGTCGACGCGGTTGTCACCTACATAGAAGAGGGATATCGGGCGGCGATCCGGGCATTGGACAAATGGGCCCGTTCGCATGCACGTGGCATGGTAGGCGAACAATCCGAGTAATTCTCACTGCTGTCGTTGCAGCGGCTTAGGGGCTGTTACCTTTCGGCATGGTGCAAACCACGCCAGCTCCGTTTAGTTCAAGGTAGGCTGGGCGATGACCATATCAGAGCTGGTGGAGACCGCGTAGATGGTGGATGAATCGATCCAATACTTCACGTTGGAGGAGGCCAACAAGACGCTCCCGTACGTGCGTCCCGTTGCCTCCGACATTGTGGATGCGTACCGTCGGTGGAAGGATGGTGTCAGACGATATGAGGTCATAGCTGCCGGCAGCCGCAGTGACCTGGGCGAGACGGATGAACAGATCGAATTGCGCGAGGAGGTGGACGGGGTCGCGCGTCAGATCAACGCCTACCTGGAGGAACTGTCCAACGTGGGTTGTGTGTTCAAGGGATTCGATGACGGGTTGGTTGACTTCCACTCCAGGATCGAGGGGCGAGACGTCTTCCTGTGCTGGAGGTTGGGAGAAGAGGAGATTACCCACTGGCACGAACTGGATGCCGGGTTCGCCGGTCGACAGGAGCTGGTGCCCGAACTGGTCCAGGGGGGATCCGAATAATGCTCGTTGTGCGTTTCCTTCACTTCCTGGGAACGGCGCTCTGGATTGGAGGAGCACTCGTTGCCATAATGCTGGCTGTCAAAGCTCAGGGAGAGTCGGCCGACGTTCGGACTTCCGTCGCCCGCATGCTCACGCAGGTTCACACGCTGGTAATCGGAATGGGTGCGCTGCTGACGGTCGGCACGGGTGTCGCTTGGATCATGATGCTGGTGCAGGGTGGGGATTCCGCGGCCACGCCCACACCAGGGGTCTGGATCATGCAGGCGGCCGGCCTCATGGGAGGGGCGCTGGTGCTGCTGGTCGCCGTTCCTGCCGCCGTCAAGATGGGAGGATTGGCGGTACCGACGGATGATGGGAGAGTGCTGCCGGCCTTTGATTACTATCACAGGCGTCTGATACGGGTGTCGAGTGTGGCGTTGGCGTTGGCCGCCATATCCCTGTTTACCGGTGTGGTGCTCTGACAGCTCAACGCGAATCTTGACAGCCACTTGTCTCGCAGGTGTTACGCATTGGGGCCTGGACTCCACACAACCTATCCGCGAACATTCGTGCACGCTGAATCGGATGAGGAGTGCGTGGCCATGACGTTGTGGCATTCTATGGTGGACGGCAATGGCGAATAAGTGGCGCCTTACGGGGTCTTACGCTGTTATCAAAGAGGGGCCGGCCCTGGATGTGAGAAGGCTGATTGGGCGCAGCATCCTGCGGGCCACCAGTCACGTCGGCCGTATCGCCTATCTGATGTGGGAAATGGTCAGGGGGCTGCCAGAGTGGCGTATCTGGGCACCACGCGCCGTTGAGCAGGCCGTACACGTAGGGTACGGTTCCCTCTTTATTGTTTTGTTGACCGCTGGGTTCGCTGGCGGTGTCACGTCCCTGCAAGCGGGTTATCAGTACACCGGTGGTATACCGGTCTACTTCGCTGCTGGCGTGATTGTCGAGTCGATAGTGCTCGAACTCGGGCCGGTCCTTACTGGGCTCATCCTGGCGGGCCGCATTGGGGCGCGATACGCGGCCGAGCTGGGAACGATGCGTGTCACCGAGCAGATCGATGCGCTCGAGAGTCTGGGCCGCTCGCCCGTGTCACACCTGATCCTACCTAGAGTCGTTGCCGGTACGTTGATGGTGCCGGTGCTAGTGATTTTTGCCAATGCCATAGGTATTGGTGCCGGTTGGCTCGCTGCAAAGAGTTCGCTCGGCATCAGCAATGCTGATTTCATCTACGGTGCCCGGTACTTCTTCAGGCCGTTCGATCTGTACTACTCGATGATCAAGTCATTCGCGTTTGGCCTGGCAATCACGATAGTCCCTTGCTACATGGGATTCAGTACCAAGCAGGGTGCCGAAGGTGTGGGGCGGTCCACCACGGCGGCTGTTGTGAGCGCATCGATCCTGATTCTGTTCTTCGATGTCGCCCTGGCAAAGGTGTTGCTGCAGTGATCGTCCTCAGAGAGGTTTGCAAGCGCTTTGGCGATCTCGTCGTTCTCGATGGTGTGGATTTCGAGGTGCAACGTGGCGAGACGATGGCTCTGCTGGGCCCGTCGGGTACCGGCAAGAGCGTGTTGCTGAAACACATCAACGGGCTACTTCATCCCGATAGCGGCACGGTGAATGTGGACGGCATGGATGTGGGACATCTCAAACGCAAGGAGCTGTCGAACCTGCGCAACAGGATCGGGTACGTCTTTCAGTTTGGCGCGTTGTTCGATTCTATGACCGTGTTTGAGAACATCAAACTCGGCATTACGGATGACGATTGCGTTTCTGACAAGGGTTACTGTCACAACCGTGTGTTGGAGTGTCTCGATCTGGTCAATCTGCCTCAGATGACGGCGGAGAAGTACCCGGCCGATCTATCTGGTGGAATGAAGAAGCGTGTTGGCTTGGCGCGGGCCATTGCGGGTCAGCCTACGTATCTTCTCTACGACGAGCCGACCTCAGGACTCGATCCGGTGAATGCAGACATAATCGACTCGCTCGTCGAGAAACTGCGTGACGAGCTTGGTGTGACGAGTGTGGTCGTTTCTCACGACGTCCGAGGCTCATTCCGAGTATCTGACCGCATTGCCTTGCTGTCCGAGGGACGGATTCAAGCATTGGGAACACCGGACGAAATCAAGGAAACTGACAACTATGCGGTTCAGCAGTTCTTGGAACGTGATTTTAGGTAAAAGCAGTTGTGACCTGAGGGGTCGTTTCTAATGGATCTCTATTACAAGCAAGAAGTGTCGGTCGGTCTGCTGGTGATTGTGGCCATTGTCGGGTTCTTCGCGGGCCTCATGTGGCTCAGCGGCCGCTCGTTCAGAGCCTCACAGATCGAGTTCGCGGTTCAGTTCACTGAGGTGGGGAACCTGCACGTGGGAGATCCGGTGCAGATCTCAGGAGTGAACGTAGGCCGGGTGTCGCAGAGAGAACTGCAGGAGGAAGGTCGGGTGATCATGACGCTGGAGGTCAGTCAGCGATTCCCGCCGGCAATTGACGCCAAGGTCACAATCAAAGCAATGGACTTCCTCGGCGCCAAAGTGGTCGCCTACAGTCCGGGCAGTTCTGCGACTCCGCTAGGCGAGGGTCAGGTCATCATTGGGAGTAGCGGCAGCGACATGGCCGAAACCGTCGACAACCTGTCAGAAGAGGCTGTTGAGGTCTTGATAGGAATGCAGCGGTTGTTCACAGCTCAGATAGCCGAGGATGTGCACAACACTCTTCAGGCAACCGAGCACGCCCTGAACGTGATTGCGCAGGCTGGTGAGGGGCCTCTCATCGGTCAAACGCAAGCCGCATTCAAAGCGCTGGAGCAAGTGGCATTGCGGCTCGACACGACGCTGGCCAACCCGGCAATCAACGAGTCGCTATCTCAGCTCGACGAACTGACCGACAACGTAACCGAGATGACGCAAGGGCTGGCGGGAGCCACCATGGCACTGAGCGCCATGCTGCAACAGATGAACGACACGACCGGCTCGGTGGGCATGCTGCTGAACAACAAGACGATCCATGACGACCTGCACGCTCTACTGGTCTCCCTCACCAAGCTGCTCGACGACGTGAGAGAGCGGCCGAGCCGGTACACGAATATCTCGTTGTTCTAATTCGCTGCCATGTTATCACTTACCTTCCTCGGCACAGCCGCGGCGCGTCCAACGGTGGAGCGCGCGGTTTCGTCGATTACCATCACGCGTGAGGGTGAGACCCTCATGTTCGATTGTGGCGAGGGTACCCAGCGCCAGATGATGCGCCACGGCGTGGGGTTCTCGTTGTCTGAGATTTTTTTCACCCACTTCCATGCCGACCACTATCTAGGGGTCATTGGGTTGATTCGGACTCTGGGGTTGCAGGGCCGGACCGAACCGATGGTGTTCTATGGCCCACGCGGGGCAAACCGGGTACTGCAGGCGGCGATCAATCTCGGTGTCGAGCGGCCGACGTTTCCGATAGAGATCGAGGAGTTGAAGCCGGGAGACCGTCTCGGCCGCGAAGAGTACGCCATAGAGGTGATTGCCGTGGAGCACGGTGGTGGGGCGGTGGGTTACGCTTTACGCGAGCATGAGCGGCTGGGACGATTCAACCCCGAGATGGCTGCCGAGTTGGGGGTTCCTGAAGGACCTTTGTGGGGCAAGCTACATCAGGGCGAGTCGGTCGAGCTGCCCGACGGCAGCACGGTTGGTCCGGCCGATCTGGTGGGGCCGAGCCGGCCTGGGCGGGTGGTGGTGTTGAGTGGAGATACGCGACCCTGCGAGAGTGTCGTGGCGGCAGCCGAGGGAGCGGATCTCCTGGTACATGACGCCACCTTCGGCGAGGAGGAGAAGGATCGGGCCCGCGAAACCGCGCACTCCACGGCCACAGAGGCAGCACAGGTGGCGCTCGCCGCAAAGGTAGGGCGGCTGGTGCTCACCCACTTTTCTGCCCGTTACTCTGCCAGCGCCAAGATACTGGTGGATGAGGCCCGCGGGGTCTTTGGCGATGTAGTGGCGGCGAAGGACGGCATGGAGATCGAGATCCCGTTCGCCGACGAGTCATAAGTCAAGTAAACGGGGGGTTTTGCGTTATTTTGCACTTGACCGGGTTTCTCCAGCCATCTACGTTGCCTACCCCAGCCCGATTCCAAGCGGCTGGTGTTCTCAGGGGCTGTAGCTCAGTTGGGAGAGCGCCTGGATCGCACCCAGGAGGTCAGGGGTTCGAGCCCCCTCAGCTCCATAGACAGTGCCCCGTGGTGTAACTGGCAACACGTCTGACTCTGGATCAGAAGAGTCCAGGTTCGAGCCCTGGCGGGGCAACTCAAAGCGCAGCCTTGCGGCTGCGCTTTCACGTTGCCCCGCCCGGTCACGCGGCCACGCTTGCCTGGCGGCTCGCGTTTTCCCGTCGAGCCCTGTGACCTGCCACATCATGCTGCTGCTCGAGCTGCGGAAGACCGCCGCGCGGCACACTAGGCATTTGCATCGGCGCGACCGGCGCGGGCGTCCTCGTCCGGACGCTGGTGAACCGATGAGACGAGTCGATTCGCCACAGTGCCAAATTGGCGCACGCTTATTTGCGCGCGTTGATCTCATCGATATTGACGATACGCGCCTCATTGACTTCCCGCGCAGCGGCCATCCGGCCTCAAGTGCCCTATCTGCTTGTCATTCTTTGAGTTACACGACTTGCACGGTCTTCCGGCAGGACGTCGATAAGCTTCGTATCACCGATTCGACACTTCAAATCGACGATTTAACACTTCAAATCGGTGATTCGACGCTTCAAATCGGCGATTCGAAGTGTGCCACTGTGGCATACGAGTGTGACGGCGCCGTCACGCAGCGTCATCCGGACGCTGCAACGCTCAAATCAAACCACTCAAAGTCCCAAGAAAGGGGAGTAGCATCATGGCAAGGTTTCCATCCCGTGAGAACGACATCGCCGTGCTGGCGGAAGCTCTGATCGCCGGACTGAGCGAGCACACCGAGTTCTTCCCGTCGCCGCCGGTTACGACCGAGGAGCTGAACCCAACGATTACCGCAACAGCGGCTACGACCGCGGGCACATGGCTCCGGCTGCTGCGTTCAAAAGGAGCGAGACTGCAATGTCTGAGACGTTCCTCATGTCCAACATGACGCCGCAGCGACCGAGCCTGAACCGCCGCATCTGGCGGCAGTTGGAAGACCAAGTGCGAACGCTGGCGTTACCGGCTCGTCGTCGCCCCCACCAACGCATTGAACACAAACTTGAAGGTCCCGTGCGTCTGCACCCGGTGCTGCGCGCGGAATCCGATGAGCACCACAGTTCCCTCACCATAGCCCACCGAGACGACTGCGGCCTTCTTGGCGATGTGCTCTTCACCGACCAACCACCCGCTCTGCATGATGTCGCGATCAACGAATGTGACGATGCGCGTGATCTCTTCGTTCCTGGCACTGGGTGTGACTTGGTACGCGTGATTCCCCTGTAGAAAGAGACCCAACGCCTCGTCGGGCATGCCGTACCCTATCGGATCGGTGTTGTCGACCTTCATTCTGAGCGTCGATCCCGGAGACCAGAACTCCGTGGTCGGTACGTTTGCGACAACGTTGCGGATCGGTAAGCCAAACTTCTCGATCGGAAAAGCACTCGCTCCCGCGAACGTGACGAGTGTGCCACCACTCGCAACGAATTCCTCGAGTGCATCGACACCTTGTTGGCCGAATCCGCTGCGGTATTCCGGCGGATAGGCATCGCGTCCAGTCACAAAGTAGCTGCCGCCGGCACTCTCGCCACGCGACTCGCCGGTCATGCGCCCAACGTTGTCGTCCGGGAGTATGATCACATCGTAGCTGCGGATGAGGTTACCCGCTTTGAGTTCCTCGTCGAAGATGGAAGCGTAGGGGAACTTGAACCGCTCGAGCAACAGGCGCGTCCACCCCTCGTCCATGTTACCGCCGAGGTAGCGTCGGTACATCCCGACCCGTGGTTGTGTGACTGGACGGCTGATGGATGAGGCCTCGGAATCGAGAGCGGTGAAATCGACGCCGGTTTCAGCGGCAATCCGAGCCACGAGCGCATCGGAAACGGAGCTAGCCACAACAAAATCACCGGGCCTCAACCCGTTGCCCGCTGCAACCACTCGGCGCA
>Ga0255054_10001569_pt1 | contig 13343 bp, 6 predicted proteins | sample JV7_2_23_MG_FD_188634 | JGI IMG/M metagenome (GOLD analysis project Ga0255054, IMG submission 188634) | Seawater microbial communities from Jervis Inlet, British Columbia, Canada - JV7_2_23 | ecosystem: Environmental > Aquatic > Marine > Inlet | place: Canada: British Columbia | collected...
CTTTCTATATGGTCTTTCGGTCGTTACAGCGTCAAAAAAATCGCATATTTTAACAATTTTACTGAAGAAATCAGTATGATCTTTTTTCCAGTATTTAGGATATCCGCCCCCCTCAAGGTTTGCCCAGATGTGGTGTTCCATGGCTACATTAATGGCAGTTATCGGAAGAATACTCAATTCTGTAAGGCAAGCCAGTTTTTGAGCACCTTGCCACGGATGAGTCTTCATTATATCAAATTCATTATCGTCGAGCTTACCCGGTTTATTCAGAATCTCGTCAGGAATCTCTACTTTTCCGATGTCGTGAAAAAAAGCGCTTACTCCTAAATCTACCAATTCTTTTCTTTCAAGACCTAACCTTCTTCCAAAACAAATAGACAAGACGGTTACATTGGTCGAGTGATTGAGAGTGTATTCATCATAATCTTTTATATTTGTTAAGCCTATCATGAAAGATTCATTCTGACTTACGAGATTAACTATGGACTGCATCAGTCTTCGAGTGGTTTTTAACTTAACCTTCTCTTTCTTTTTTTCTCTCTCGACGACTTCTTTCAGGTGGGTTATGCTCTTGAAAAAGACGTTTATGGCTGAATCCTGAAGTTGCTCTTCTGCCACACCTCCGGTCACTTCAAAAGGATGGAGCTTCTCCAAAAATATATGGCCTATTCCCTTCTTATTTAATGCCGCCTCGAAATCTTCGAAAGGGTTCTCTTTTATTACCTCTTCATCTATAAAAAGAATAACAAACTGCGTCAGTTCACTCTCACTCAAGCCAGATTCGAAGCCAAGCGTCCCTATCTCCTTTTCTCTGAATTCATCAGCTAAGAATTTAAAATTGTGGTAGCTGCTGAAATCAAATTTGACTCTAGAGTTGTTGAAAAATAAAGTATTTTCCCGGAACTGGAATACGGCCTTCCCTTCTTTTCTCATGATATTTTGAATTAATTTGAAGAGAAGATCTAGCTGCCTGATGAAAGTAAGATTATTGGGCTCATAGATTTGAGCGACCTTCATAGCCGAGGAAAGGCGGATAAAAATCTCCTCTATTATCTTAGCTAGAGATTTCTTAGCTTCATCGATGTAATCCTTTCTTACTTTCCGCTCTTTTTCTTCCATGATTAAGCACCCTGCTCTTCGTTGCTGTCTTCTTTCGGTTCTTCTTTGATTTCTTCTTCTGGCTCTTTCTCTGATGCTATGTTCTCAAGCACATATTTACATGCGGTGCGAATTGCCTTATTTCGAATCTTGGTCCCCATCTTAAGTATATCCGCAGCTTCAGGAGTAGCCATTACTCCCAGGGCAGAAACCGCGCAGAGGCGAGTCTCGTTCGTTTTATATGGGAAAAAAATCTTCCCTTTTTTCAAGATGGACCGGAGGAAGGCACCTACTTCTCCGCTTTTGGTGCTTGCCAAAAATTTTAGAATAGCTTCTTTCTCCCGTTTGCTTTTGTCCCTGAAATCCTTCACGTGGGCCATCTGCTTAACATGATCTAATGCAGCGCTATCCCCAAGATACTTAAGGTTCCTGAGAGCTGCTGTGCGAATTTCTGTATCCTTATCGGAAAGGAATCTCAACAGGATCTTATTGGAAGCTTCATCTCCAGATTTTCCCAGGGCTTGGATAACATCAAGCCTTATGGCTTTATCCGGATGATTAACGAAATCTTCAAGATGGGCTATTTCCGTTTTTTCGCTTATAGTCGCCAATATACTTATAATTTCCCTGGTCAATGAAGCTGACCGGTCACGGGCAAGGCTGAGAAAAGAGTTTAATTCCTCTTTTCCCATTTTTTTCAAAAAATTTAAAGCCTTCTGCCTGGAAAAAGGAAATCTTGAATCCTCCCAAATCGCAGCAACAACCGGAAAAGCGCTTACTGCCAGCTTATCCAGATATCCGAAGAAAGTATCAAAATCTGTGACCCGTCCACCCGAGTATATCTTTCTCAAGTTATCGATAGAGTCAGGCGCTTTAGCATTATCCGAGATTCTCCCCAGCAATTTCGCTCTTTCTTCAGATTTAGCAGAGATAATTTTCTTTAACTCGTCAATCCTTTTTAGAATTGATAAGGCCATTGAAAAGTCAGATTCTTCCAGGACAGTTTGGTGGCATTCAGCAAGGACATCTGAAACAGCTGCGAATTGCTCATCATTTTTTTCACAAAAGAGGAGTTCAAAGAGCAAAGATATTAGCTCAGCCATATGAGGAGTTTTCCGACTCTCTGAGATCATGTGCCCAATTTCAGGGATTTCATCCTTGCTTACAGCACCCACTGTAGTACCAGCCATTATGCCCGCTCCAGCGCCCTCTCCATCGACATCTCCTTCGCCTTCTCCCTCTCCCTTTTCTCTTCCTTCCTCTATTCCCAAACTAAGACTTTTTTTAAAGAGTTCATCATCATCAGGGGTCAGCTCCACTTTCCCCTTTCCAAATCCCATTTTATCAAAAATGCTTGTTTCTTCTGCCGGTTCTCCGATATCCTGTTCAAGAAATTCATCCAAGGAATAATATCTTATATAAACAAAATTCTTTTCCCAAATAGAGTTAACAATATCAGCATCTTCTGCAGGAAGGTCAGCAACTTCACTTATGACCCTAAAAAATTCATGAAGCTCTCCTTTATCCAGGCCCTTATGAAAAGACAGCTCTCTTATCCCGTCTTTATGAAAAAGAAAAGGAAGGCTTTTGCTTCTTTCCTCACCCTGGAAGACTATCTCTCCCTTGTAAGAGAAGCTGAATTCTCCCACCTCTATTGCTAATTCTTCATATTCGTTAAGGAATTCTCCCATCTGGTTACTAAATAGATCTACAGATTTTGCAACAGAGGGATTTTCTGGAGGATAGAGCTTTATCAGAGAAAAAGCTTTTTTAAAAAACTGGATAACATTCCCGGCCTTTTTGAGTTCAAGAGGATTAACCTTGGGCTTCTCTTCCTCTGGCTGGGATTTCTGTTGAACTTGCTCTGGCTTCTCTTGGGCTACCGGGGGTTTCTCTTGTTCTGCCGTGGGTTTCTGTTGTTCTGCCTGGGGTTTCTGTTCCGCTACCGTGGGTTGCTCTTGCTCTGGTTTTTCTTGTTCTAGCTCTGGTTTCTGTTGATCTGCTTTGGGCTTCTCTTCCTCTGCCTGGGATTTCTGTTGACCTGCCTTATTTTTTTGGTCTTTGAAATCTTCAGGGTCCATTTCCAGAACTCTTTTAATACAGGTTATTATTTATTTTTATTCAAACGCAATACTTCATTCAAAGAGAACACTTCTCTTAGCCAAACCCTGTCCCTTTTTCTCATAATTCTGCATTATTTTAAACCATTTCTTAAATTTTGTCACCTTTTATCTCTTAGATATTCATTGCAGGGGCATGATTTACCTGGTGTAGAGGCTTGATTTATATTGTGTAGGGGCTTATTTCACTAAACCCACACGTTTGTCTTTTAGGTGCCTGATTTATATTTTGTAGGGGCTTGATTTATCAAGCCCACCTTATAAAATATATTCAATGATTTATAGTTCATGTAGGGGCTTGATTATTTCTGTACGAATTTGATTCTTCTGTTGATTTTGACTCTTCTTCTGTAGGGGCTTGATTTATCAAGCCCACCTTTTAAAATATATTCAATGATTTATAGTTAATGTAGGGGCTTGATTATTTCTGTATGAATTTGATTCTTCTGTTGATTTTGACTCTTCTTCTGTAGGGGCTTGATTCATCAAGCCCACCTTTTATATAGAGGAAATTACTGACTCTTCAACCCAGCCAGCCTCTTCTTCGCATTCTCAAGCTCAGCAATACCAGGATCAGCGTTTTTCCAGAGATCGAGGAACTTCGCATAATGCTCTATGGCCTTGGCTTTGTTTCCCTGTTGTTCGTAAATCTTACCCAGCATGTAGAAAGATTTGGCGTAAAGGTCCCCCCAAAACAACCTGCCATTTGTAAGAGCGGTTATTCTCTCATATTCCTCTTGTGCCTTGTCTAAATCTCCAGATTCGTAATACGCTAAAGCAAGGTAATTCATATAAAAAGCATGTCCCTCTATCCATGATCTTGGATATGGCAGTAGAGATATTGCTTTATTGAGATAATCAATGGCTTTAGTGTAATTCTCTTTTTTGAGTTCTATTAATCCCATCAATTGGTGATAGTATCTTATGTGTTTTTTATACGGGCTCTTTTGAACTAAATTTCTAAGCTCTTCTGCTGTCTTTTGGGCTTTATCTATGGATTTTATCTCAGTGTATATCCACCCTCTTATCCATAAATTCAGTATTTGGTCTTCAATCCAAGGGGATTCGACACTAATGTTCCATGCCTTGTTTTGCTCTTTTAATGCCTCCTCAGGATTACCCAATTTCACATAAAGATATGCCAATGTTCTATGATAGCCAAGTTTCCAGTTGCTTAACTCCAACCCAAGCTTTTTTGTCAGTTCAACGCCTTGCTGAGCCTGATTTTCTGCTTCATTAAATTTCCCTTGTGTCCTGTATAAAATCTCCAGCCACCTTCTCGCACTTAAATGAATTCTTTCATTTGCTAGATTAAGAAATTTCTTGTATTCATCTTCTGCTTTTACATAATCCCCCATTAAGTGATAAATGAAAGCCTTGCTCCATATTGGATTAATGGCAATGGCTTTATCCATCTCATTCAAGGCGAGATCATATTTTCCTTGAAATGCATATAGAGAAGCTAAGTTGCTATGTCCTCTAGGATCATCCGGAAAGTCTCTGATACAATCCTCATAAACCTCTATGGCTTTGTTATACATTCCTTTTCTCTTGTAAGAGTTCGCTAGACTGGTATATGTAGTAATGAAATCCGTATTAGCCTTTCTTACTGTTTCAAAATGTTCTATGGCTTTATCCCATTCTTCTAACGTATTGTATATGATAGCTAAGTTGTGATTTGCTATTGAATCCTCAGGATAAAGTTTCAATAATTTATTGTAAGCTTCGATAGCTTTATCATATGTAAGATCTGACTGGTAGTAGAAATATCCTTGGATGTTAAGTTTCTCTCGCTCTGTTAACCGGTCGCTTAATTCCATGGCTTTTTGCGTATATTTCTTCGCCTCCTTATATTTGCCTAAATTACTATAGCTTACTCCAAGAGATCTGTAAGCCATCGCAAACTCAGGATCTATGGCGATTGCTTTTTCCATGGATTCTATACTTTTCTCATATTCAAGTTTAAGATGATATTTTCTCCCCTCGCTATAAAATTTATAGGCCTCAGGAGATGAAGTAGTGATCTTCCCCACTTTTTTGTCAAAATCACTTGCTATCTGCTCTGATGAGAGCTTTAAGTTCTTTTTTATCTTTCGAGTTAAATCATCCACCATAGTATAAAAGCTATTTTCTCCCAATCCTTCTGACTTGTCTGAAGCTATGAGTTCTCCATTCTTTCCGTCTTGAAGTGTTATGTTGATGCGAAAGCTGTTGCCGGCTTTTGTAAAGTTACCAAGAAGGACGGTCTCTACCCCTCCTCTGGAGGCAACTTCTTTCAATACATCAGATGAATAACTCCTCGATTCCGAAAGATTCAACCGGGAGAGAATCTGATTGAGCTTCTCTCCGCTCAATATCTTGATGTACTTCGATTGTGAAAGATCTGTAATCAGCAAATCCGAAAGGGCAACGCTCCAATGGTCCAGACTATTATCTCCCGTGTTGTTCTTGAAGTACATTATTGCCAGCGATGGTTTATCTGATGGGATAGGAACCGCTTCCTTTTGCGACCAAGGCTGCCAGACAATCAGAGCAGTGATAATAAGAACGACAGCCACTAAAGCAGGGATGAGGAGCTTCTTTACCCCAAAGGTTACGGTTATCTCTCTCGAAGTGAGGGGCTTACTCTTGGGGATCTCTATTTCAGTCGTCGGGATACCTTTTTCTATCCTGGTGAGCTCCGCCCGAACCTCTCCTGCGCTCTGGTATCTCTTTTCTTTATCTTTCTCCAGGCATCGAAGGATAACAAGGTTTAGATCTTCTGGAAGCTGAGTGTTGAGCTCCTTAGGATCTTTCGGTTCCTCGCTCTTGTGCTTCACACCAATGGTGAAGGGCGTATCGCCCTCAAAGGGAACCCTCCCGGTCACCATCTCATAAAGAATAACTCCCAACGAATAAATATCAGAACGCTGGTCAACTTCCTTCCCCTCTACCTGCTCAGGAGACATGTACTCGGGTGTGCCGATCATCACTCCAGCGGCTGTTATTCCTTTTTCTTTAATGGAGCGCGCTATCCCGAAATCCATGATTCTCGCATTGCCCTCCTCATCAACCATGATGTTCTGAGGTTTTAAATCCCTGTGGACCACACCCAACCGGTGAGCTTCAACCAAGCCTTCGCAAACCTGTTTGGCGATGAAAATCGTTTTCCCCGAACTTAACTGCCCCATCATCCTGATCATGCTCTTTAAATCTTTCCCGTCCACATATTCCATGGTGATGTAATGTGCACCTTTCTCTTTATTCAGGTCATACATCTGGCAGACATTCTTGTGCCTTATCTTTCGGGCAAATTTCAGCTCGTTCTTGAAGCGTTCGATCGTCTTTTTATCCGCAGCTATCTCCGGCTTTAGGAGCTTAATCGCCACCTTCTCTTTCAGGTCAGTATCATGAGCCTTGTAGACTTTACCCATGCCGCCCTTGCCAAGCTCTTCGATGATCTGGTATCTTCCGGCAAAAGTGGAGCCTGTGGTTAATTCTTTAGTGGGTGTTTCGAGAGTTTTTGTGGGAGAGACAGGAATTTCCTTTAAGGAAGGAAGGGATGTGGCGCACTTCTTACAGAATTCAGAGTCAGAGGTGTTTTCGGTTTTGCATTTAGGACACTCTACGCCCATTGTTCCCTCTATTTAACTGGGCAAAAGGATATCAATTTATCTGAGAAGAGTCAAATTGAATGAGGACTAATCCTGCGAGCCAAATACGGAACAAATTTCTTCGATTTTGACCTTCAAGAAGCGAAACAGCATTTTTTTCTTTTGATTGTTTGTCACTAGAATAATTTTGCATTAATATAAGATTATTGATATTGAGATTGAAGCTGGCGCGAATCCATGATACTGAAAGTCTTTCTCTTTATTATCCTGGCATATTTGCTCTTTGAATTCATTGAGCACGCCGTCATCCCTTTAGTCTGGCTCATTCTGAAAAAGAAAAAGATACCCGTAACCGGGAGCTCAGGATTGATCGGAGAGGTAGGTGAAGTCAAAGAATGGAGCAATACTGAAGGAAGAATCTTTGTCCATGGTGAACTCTGGTGGGCAACGAGCGAGGAGCCATTCTCACCCGGGGATAAAGCAGTAGTTCAAAGTGTGCAAGGACTCACCCTAACGGTGAAACCGCATAAAAAAGCAAATTTGATATTGAATAATTAATTAGTATATATTTAGAAAACCGGTGCAAATTAAATCATTTTATCAAAAAGGAAAATCATGTTTCCAGGAGGGAAAATCATGAAAAAGAATATTCCTGTATCATTCTTGATTTTTATCTTTGCTTTCATCTTTCTATCAACTCTCCCCCTTTCCGCTCAAGAGCCCTATAAGCTGCCATCAAAAGATGTGGTAGATATCGTGGATACACTTCCCTCACCCCACACCACTATTAGCCCAACCGGCGATTTAATGCTCCTTGCAGAATACGGCCCCATGGCTTCTATGGCCTACATGGCTCAACCCATGCTCAGACTGGCGGGGATGAGAATTACACCGTTGTATAACAGCCGCCAGCAAACAACCTTTTACACAGGACTCACAATCAAATCGATAAAAGGCGGGTCAACAAAGCGAATCGCTCTTCCCCAAGGGGCAAAACTCGGTTATCCCGGATGGTCTGTCGACGGCTCCCGGATAGCTTTCTTGCGCTACACAGATGAAGGAGTTGAACTCTGGGCAGCTGAGACAAAAACCGGAAAGGCAAAAGCTCTTACCGGACCAATAATCAATTCAACCATAAATTCTGGTTTTACGTGGCTTCAAGACAACCGCCGTCTCCTCATCTACACGATCCTGGAAAACCGCGGAAATCATCCCCAGGAACCAGAAGTCCCGGTCGGCCCCAATATACAGGAGACAAAGAGGAAATTCTCTAAGGTAAGAACCTACCAGGATCTTTTGAAAGACGCCTTTGATGAGAAGCTGTTCGATTATTACGCAACATCCCAAATAGTGGAAATAGATGTTGTCTCAGGCAGCAGCAGAAAGATTGGCGGTCCCGGCATATACCGTGATGTCGATCAATCCCCGAACGGAAATCTGCTGCTCGTCTACAGGATAAAAAAACCTTATTCTTACAGCGTCCCTTACTACTCATTCGCCCATACTCTAGAAATATGGGACAGAGATGGGAAACTAATCCATCTTCTGGCTGATCTCCCCTTAGCCGATGAAGTCCCTGTGAGGGGAGTTCCGACGGGTCCAAGGTCTGCCGGATGGAGGGCGCTCAAGCCAGCCACGCTTACCTGGGTCGAAGCTTTGGACGAAGGGAACCCTGAAAAAAAAGTCCCCCACCGGGATAAACTCATGACTCTCTCTTCTCCCTTCAAAGAACAACCGAAAGAGATCTTGAAAATTCAGCATCGTTATTCAGGAATCTCATGGCTGAAGCCAGAAGGAAAAGCCTTCCTCACAGAACGCAACTGGAAGAAAAGATGGAGAACCACTTATCTTATCAACGTTGATGATCCGAATGAGGCTCCAAAAAAAATGTTTGACCTGAGCACCCAGGACCGCTACAACGATCCCGGCAGCCCTGTTCAGACGATAACCCCTGCGGGAGAACGGATCTTCCTTCAAGATAAGGACGCAATTTATCTCTCTGGAAGCGGCGCTTCCCCCAAGGGGGACATGCCTTTTCTCGACAGACTAGATCTAAAAACGATGAAAAAAAAGCGGCTATTCCAGTGCAGCCAAGGAAGCTATGAGACTTTTGTGGACTTTGTAGGAAAATCCAGGAATCAGATCATAACCAGGTACGAATCTGAGACCGAGCCTCCCAATTATTATCTTTTCAGCCTGAGGAGGAAGAAGAGGGATGCCCTTACAGATTTTAAAGACCCTGCACCGCAGCTTGCAGGAGTGAAGAAGCAGCTCATAAAGTATACGAGGGAAGACGGAATAGAGCTTTCCGGAACTCTGTATCTGCCTGCAGGATACAAGGAAGGAGAGAGGCTGCCGCTTGTGATCTGGGCTTATCCCCGTGAATACAGCAGTCGCAAGATCGCAGGGCAGGTAAGAGGCTCGTCTCACAGGTTTACCTTTTACAGAAGTTACTCACAGCTATTTTTTGTAACACAGGGATACGCTCTTCTCGATAGGGCTCTAATGCCTGTAGTCGGGGACCCAAAAACCATGAACGATACTTTTGTCGACCAGATCGTCTCGAACCTGAAAGCAGCCATAGACAAACTGGATTCCCTGGGCATCATTGATCCCGGGCACGTAGGGGTGGGCGGACACAGCTACGGAGCTTTTATGACAGCCAACCTGCTGGCTCACTGCGACCTCGTAGCAGCCGGGATTGCCCGGAGCGGTGCCTACAACAGGACCCTGACACCCTTCGGATTCCAGAACGAAAGAAGAACGCTCTGGGAAAACCCGGAAATTTATTTTAAAGTTTCTCCTTTCATGCATGCCCACAAAATAAACGAGCCTATTCTTCTTATCCACGGCGAAGCAGACAATAACTCGGGAACCTTTCCCATCCAATCCCGGAGGCTTTATCATGCCATAAAGGGCCATGGAGCAACTGCCCGCCTAGTCATGCTCCCCCATGAAAGTCACGGTTACAGAGGCAGAGAGTCTGTCCTTCATGTGCTCGCCGAGATGTTTGAATGGCTCGATAAATACGTGAAGAAAAAGTGAGAAGTTATTAGCAGGAGGAGTTCACTCTACACGCTTTACAGGACACAATCCGGTTATCATCCTCTACACAAAATGCCATAAGTATACAGTATGAATTTTAGGCTTAAAGTGGTAGAATTGCTTATTATAAAAATCACTTCATTATTAAGGGAGGTAAATTTGAAAAAAACAATTTCAGTACTGGGATTGGCGCTATTCCTCATATCCATTACAGCTTCGGCAGCCCTCAATACCCACGAGGAGACTCCAGAGAAAGAATTCGCCTCTGTCAAGGAAGTCTCTGCTTTTTCTTACTGCTGCATCCCGCATAAGGGCCCTTTCACAGAGATCGAGGGAGTTATAAGGCAACTGACGCACGCCATTCAGGAACAGAAAATTGCACCAGCAGGACCTATGATCGGCGTCTATTATAACAATCCGGATATGGTGAAACCTGAGGAGCTAAAGTGGGAAATGGGATTCCCTGTTTCAGCCAAAGTAGAAGTCCAGGCACCCCTGGAGAAGAAAGAGTGGAAATTCACCTATGTCGTCACTGCCATCCATAAAGGCCCGTATGAAGAAACCGGAAAGACATACTACAAGATGTTTGAATGGATGCAGGCTAACAAATTAACGATGGCAGGTCCGGTCATGGAGCGTTACATGACCATGCCCACTCCGGATACAAAGCCTGAAGACCTGAGGTCAGAACTATGGGTTCCCTGCCAGAAAGGGAAGAAATAGCTCGCTGCTCTTTTTCTGAAATTTCATCTTCACCCAGCTAGAATCACATCTTTATTTAGTCAAAACGGGTTTGCTCTTTCTGAATTCAAAGTTCGACTAACCACGACGGGTGAATCGATGTTACCGAGGGAGGCATAAAAAAAGAATCAAAACTCACCCTAATTTCACCTCTTAAGGCGATTTACATGTTTTCTTTTGTGAATTATTCTGCCTTATAGGAAGAACAACTTTAAGATTTTTAAGAGAAGTTATGTTGGCCACTCAAAAAGAAAATCGCGCCTCGCCTGAATCAAAAATAAAATCGAGCTTCAAGTCCATCTTTTACAAGGCGGCTAATATCGCCGTTCAGGGATTCAACATAAAGGGCGAGGTTGTTTATTGGAACAGTTTCTCAGAAAAATTATTCGGATTCACCGAGAAAGAAGTAAAAGGCAAAACTCTTAAAGGCTTCTTCACCTCAGAGTCTGATGGAAATGAATTCAAAAAATATCTAAGAAACGCTATTCGCCAGAATAAGCCTACCCCCAAGAGGGAATGGACAATAACCACAAAAAAAGGAGAGATTCTGCATGTTTTATGCCACATCTTTCCCGCAGTCCTCACTGCTCTGCCTGGAGAAGAATCCATAGCAATAGCTATGAGTATCGACATAACAGACAGTAAGAGAGCCAAAGAAAAAACAAAAGAAATGCTCCGCCAGATGGAGAGATTCTCAGAAATATCTGCAGATATATTATCCATCAAAAGCGAAGAGGAGCTTTTCGATCATGTATCTCAAGCTGTCGTCGATATCTCAGATTTCGGAAAAGTGCTCATATCCTATTTCACGGATACCCCTCCCTACCGGGAAATTATCGGGCACAAAGGAATTAAGAAAACTGAATTAGAGAGATTAAAGAAAGCAAAAGTACCGAGGGAAAAATACCTGAAATACTTTGAAAAATCCGTAAAAATCGGAAGCCAGTCCTGCTACATCCCGCACTCCTCAAAGGACATACTGGATAAGGATGCGGTCGCTCCCGGAGAAAAAACATACCCGAAAAAAGAAGGCCGCTGGAACAGGGAAGATAATCTTCTTGTAGCCATGAAAAATGCCAGAGGCCAGATAATTGGAATTATCTCTGTCAATGACTCTAAAAACGGCTTGATTCCAACCGAAGAGACGGTAAGGCCTTTGGAGATTTTTGCTAACTTGATCTCGGAAATAATCCAGAAGCACAAGCTTTCCCAAATAATCAGCAAATCTGAAGAAAAGTATCGGGAACTGGTTAACAACGTTAAAATAGGAATTTTCAGGGCAACACCGGCCGGGAAGCTTCTTGAAGTCAACCCCTCCGTTGTGGAAATGTTTGGTTACACGAGTACGAAGATGTTTCTTAAAATTAAAACACCTAATTTATACGAAAACCGGGACGACAGACTACAGTTAATGAAGGAATTGGAAGAAAGTAACCTTGCCAGGAATAAAGAGTTCATGATGCAAAAAAGGAACGGAACATCTTTTTGGGCATCTTTAACATCAACTGCGGTCAGGGACAACTCTGGAAGAATCATATATTACGATACAGTGCTCGAAGACATCTCAGAGAGAAAACATTTGGAAGAAGAGGTCAAACGCCTTTCCATCACTGATGAGCTAACAGGAGTGAACAACAGAAGATTTTTCAACCAGAATTTACCCGAAGAAATCAAAACTGCGGAAAGATGGAGAAGCGCTTTGTCCCTTATTATGATCGATATAGATGATTTTAAAGAATACAATGATAAGTACCTTCACCTTGGAGGAGATGAGGTCTTAAAAGAGACCGCCCAGGTCATATCCAGCATCATCCGCAAAGAGGTGGACTGGGCCTCAAGGTTCGGGGGAGACGAATTTGTCGTTACCTTGCGCGGTCTCACCTCTACCCAAGCGGCCAAGGTCGGGGAGAGGATCAGAAGACTTTTTCAACAGATAAAATTCAAACCCAAAGATGAAATAGTCCAAAAAACTTTAAGCATGGGAGTTGCCTGCTGTCATTATTCTGAAGTAAGGCCCAAGAGAGGTGACAAAAGCAAAGGAGCTCCCACAAATTATGAAAAAGTTGCCACAGAGTTAACCAATCTTGCCGATAAAGCTTTATTCAAGGCAAAAAAAGCGGGAAGAAATCAGCTTTTTATCTCGAAAGAAGCCATAGAGCTCAGCCGGTTTACTAAATAAATCTTAACCTCGTTTTCAAACAAACCTGAATAAGAAGGCCATTCCTTTTTTCGTTAATCCCCCTCTTGCACTCAAGCCCAGGCGGCTTATAAGCCATACAATAAAACCAGAAAAAAACATAAAGCTTTTTTCTAATCCCGCTTCACACCTGAGCAGGCCTTGACACATATTCCGCAGATATGCTGGCCGACAATCCCCATTTTCCTGAATTCTTTTAGCTTCTCAAAACATGCCCTGTGGTCATACTCTTCTTTATTCTCTTTTATAGCCTGAGCAGGGCAGGGCTTAAGGCACTTCCTGCATACACCGCAATCACCCTCCAGGGGCTTATCCGCTTCAAGCGGCATGTCGGTCAGCACGGTGACCAGCCTGAACTTTGCCCCAAGTTCCGGATTGACAAGAAGGTTGTTCCGTCCTATAAAACCCAGACCAGCCAGATAGCCGACTTTCTTATGGGAGAGATGCGCCCTCTGTCTATCCCAGTCTGTAATCTGGGAGGCGGGAATGGGAAGAGCCTGGAAGCCGGATTCCTGTATATAGGAAGAAAGCAGGAAGGCAGCGCGGTCC
>Ga0255054_10001570_pt1 | contig 13342 bp, 7 predicted proteins | sample JV7_2_23_MG_FD_188634 | JGI IMG/M metagenome (GOLD analysis project Ga0255054, IMG submission 188634) | Seawater microbial communities from Jervis Inlet, British Columbia, Canada - JV7_2_23 | ecosystem: Environmental > Aquatic > Marine > Inlet | place: Canada: British Columbia | collected...
GCTGACGATCAGCCGCTCTCGCGCTCGCGTCGCCGCGACATACAACAATCGGTCCTCCTCTGCCTGAGATTGATCTGCATCCAGGGCTCTCGCCATCCGGTAAGCCAGCGGCACATCCTCAACCCGGTTCATCGCGGCCGCAACACCAATTTCCTCCATCAAGTAAACGGACTCTGCTCGCAGCGGACTCATGCGCGAGGCGTCCGCCAGTACGACCAGATCAAACTCCAGGCCTTTCGCCTTGTGGATCGTCATCAACTGCAGCGCGCCACCCCCGCCAGCTGGGGCCTCACCCTCCCTGGCACCTACATCGCGCAACGCTGCCAGGTACTCCAGAAAAGCACTCACGTTCACCAACTCACTGACCTGTGCATCGTCGACCAACTTATCAAGATTGCGCCAAAGGCGGCTGTGCGAGCTAGCCATCACCGCTCGCCAATCCAGACGTCTGACAATCAGGCTGATCAGCTCCGCAACTGGAAGCCGGTCCGCGAGCGGGTGCAGTTCCTTTAAGACTTCCTGCGCGCGGTTCGCCGAGCGCAGATCATCTCCATCAAGGTGATGTCCAGCATCTGCGAGGGCAGCTCTCAGCGGGCGCATATTTGACCCGTCCACTCTTAGACGGTATACGCCTGAATCGCTAAGGCCAATTGCAGGTGAGCGAAGGAAACCTGCCATCGCCAGGTCATCACTAGGATCTGCGATAGCGCTGAGGGTGTTGATCACATCCCGGATTTCCGGGCGTTCGTAGAAGCCGCGCCCGGCAACAGTAACGAACGGAATCTTGGCTATCTCCAAGGCGGTCTCATAGGACTCGAAGCCGGTCGACGCGCGGAAAAGCAAGGCCACCTTGCTCCAGTCCCTAATGACCCTTTCCCTCCGCAGCTCTATCAATCGATTGGCAAGCGCATGCGCGGCTGCAATACGGCCGAGATCGGCTCCCTCGCCAGTGCCCAGAACGAGTTCAAAGTGCGGTCCCTCTCCAGAGGCACCAGGTTCGAGACGGTTTGCGGACAGCGAGGTGTAAGGAACCCTGTGAAGCGCATCGGTCTCGACGCCGCCCATCAACGGACCCACGAAGTCGTCGACCGCCCCCAACAGCGGAGCATGTGCCCTAAAGCTGAGCTCAATGTCGATAACCAGGCCGCCCTCGCTCTCCACCTCCTGCCGTTTGCGGCGAAAGACACGTACGTCGGCACCCCGGAAGCGGTATATGCTCTGGCGTGCGTCGCCAACCGCGAAAAAATCGCCGGAACGGCCTCCGATTAGCGCCTCGATGATCCGCCGCTGCCGCTCATTGGTATCCTGGAATTCATCGACCAGCACTGCTTGAATTCGCGCTTGCCAGAACTCTCGAATTTCCGGCCGCTCAAGCAGCGCAAGGGCGCCGGCTTCCAGATCGTCAAAATCAAGCGCTCTGCGCGCGTCCAACGCCTGCCTGTAAGCCGAGAGCACATGATCGAACAGCAACTTCAAACGAGGCAGCTGCTCAGCCCAGGCAGCGTCCGCATCCGCCGAAGGAGGAGAATCTTTCGATTTCGCGCCGCCGATCCAAGGGTTCAGAGACTCGTCGTAGCGGTCCTGTAATTCATGAACGACCGCTCGGGCCCGGCTTTTCTTGCTCCCACCGACCTTCTGAAGGCTCTCGCGTCGAATCCGGAAGAGGACGCCACATGCTTCAAGTGGATCACTAGCTTTCAACGCGGCGTCCAGTTCATTCCAAAGTTCGAGTAGCAGCTCCACGCGTGGGCCGAGCGAAGGGCCGGCATCGTCGTCCAGCTCGTTGTTATTGGATAATGCCTTGAGGTCTTGAATTCCGTCTGCCACCGAATCCAAATGCATGAAATCTTCAATTTGCTTACGGATCACGTCGAGCAGCTTCGGACTGAAATCAACCCCCATCAGCATTTCTGTTTCCAGGCGCTGAGCGAGTAGTTTGCTGAGGATTGCGGACAGTTGGTTGGTCGAGAAGGCGAGAAAAAGCTGTGCGACCTCTGGATCTCCGGCCGCCCAGGCCATACCATCCGCAACGGCTCTTGCCTTGAAGGTTAGACCCAGGCCTTCATCAACCACAATAAAACCGGGGTCGAGTTCCGCTTCCGCTGGGTGCCAGCGCAGAATCTCCGCCGCCAGGCTATGAATGGTCCCGATGCGGGCGGCATCCATGCGCGATTCAATCTCGAGCCACTTCGACCGATCTTCCTCTTCAGATGCGGCAGCGTATTCGCTTACTGCCAAACGAATTCGATTGCGCATCTCGCGCGCGGCCTTTTCTGTGAAGGTGATGGCCGCGATCTGACGCTCGGTCAGACCGCTTGACAGCAAATGGACATAGCGCGCGACCAGCGTCCGGGTCTTACCGGTACCTGCCCCAGCCGTCATCAGTACATCGCGCTCGGTCTCAGTCGCCGCCTTATTCTGATCGTCAGTGAGCTCGAATTGAGCCAGCGGATTGGTCATGCTCACCTACCCCCTGACTGCGGCTGATAGCGCCAACACCAAACAGCCGCCGGGCAGTAGCTCGGGCACCCCCCTGGCGGAGGAACAGGCTCAAAACAACCGGAGCCCACACCATCAACGATGCGGCTAACGTGATGGCGTGCCGTGTTATAGGCCGCGTCCGGGCCAACCGCGCCCTCGTCTTCCGGCGCGCGATAGTTGCTCAAGCGAAGCGGACCGCGCTTCGCAGCCAGTATGGCCCAGTAGAAGCCCTCCACGACCTGCCCCAGGTCGAGCGCATCCTGAGCCGCCAGCGCATACAACGGAAGCTGGATCCGCCGACCTTCATCGAGCTCTTTGACATTGAGCCGCCCGCTTCCAGTCTTGTAGTCGATCACGCGCAGCCGGCCATCTTCATTCCTGTCCAGCCGATCGATCATGCCTCGAATGTAAACCGATTTGCCGTCGACATTCAACCTGAGGGGATCATTGGGCTCGAATCCAAACCGCAATTCAAATTCGGCCGGGGTCCAGCCTTCTCCCTCCTCGGACAAGGCCTGAAACGTTTCTATCAACGCCTGCACATACTGATCTCTCTCGATCTCCCACAAGGCGGTTGGCCGAAAATCGTACTTCTCCGGAGCGTGATCCAAAATCGGCCCGACGATTCGATCCAGCGCTTCGAGAACTGACTCAATGTCGGCAGGATCGTCTGCCCTGCCATATACCTCTTCCAACACCTCGTGCAGGATCAAGCCAAGCTGAGCCGCATCCAGGCCGGCAGTCGGCGGCTCGCGGGCCTCCAGCCCAAGCAGGTAGGAGGCGTAGAACATGTGCGGGCAGGTGCCGTAGGTTTCAAATCGGCTGGGACTCCACAAGTGATCGGATCCAAAGGTCTTTGCGAGCTCTGGTTGCTGGGCTGCCAGATCGCCTTCGAAGGGTCCGGCCGGTTCCGGAGCACCGCGGGCTAGAAGTATGTTCTTTCCATATTGGAGCTGTTCCCAGCGCTCGAGATGGGCTTCGAGCAGCGAAGCTGGCATCCCGCCGCGGCGGACACCCCAGAAGATCAACTCCTGGGGGGAACCGGCCTCCTGCAGTGGTCGTGGCGCCTCCGGACTTATGCGTTCTGGCGGCTCGACCAACAAATCCTCGACAGCTCGCCAAAATGGCGATGGTTCCCAGGCTTCCCCATCGTCGGCAAGATAGGGCCGCGTTATAAGCAATTTTGAGTCGGCACGGGTAGCAGCCTGATAGAACATTCCGCCCTGTTCTCGCCCGAGGCGCGACTCGAGCCCCAATTGCTCGCGTGTCGTCTCATTCAGGAAGGGATCCTCTCGTTCGACCACGGGAACCAGGCCTTCGGATAAGCCCATCACAACCACGGCTTGATAGCGGCCGCCGCGCGCTTCGAGCGGACTCAGTACGTTGATCGCTGGCTCGTATAAAGGCCGGCCTTCGCGAAAGGCGGCGGCTTCGACAGCTGTGCGCAATTCGTCGAGGAACTCCCCGTAGCTCAGCTCCAGGTCGCCGGCCACAATCTCGCCAAGCACCAGCGCTCGCATGGTCTCCCGCAGGCGCAGGAAGGCGGGATGATCCCGTTCGTCGCTGGTGCGCTCGGGAAAATTCAGCTCGTCGAGTAAATTCTCCAACCATTCGACCCACTTGGAGGTCGGTCGCCTGGCGGCCGGCGCCAAACGCTTCGCAAGCGCTTGTAAAACCCCCAACAATCGCCCTGCAGTCTCGCCCTTCGGGATCGAGAATATGGATGATTCGTCCTCTCCGCTATCAGAAGCCTCTGCATGCATCAGCTGTGTGAGCGCCTGCTCCCACTGGTCTAATCCTTCGAGCACCTGCTCCGCGTGGCTGGCGGCGTCCAGTTTGAGCGCGTCACCGGGCTCCAGTCCCCACTCCGTCAAATCGAAATAGGGAGAGCGAATGATTTGCAGCGTGAGACGGCGGGGCCAGTTGGATCGGGTCAGAGCGAGCAGGTCCATCAAAGCCGATATTGAGGGAGCCTGACTCAATGCCTTACCGTGAGTGAATCGAAGGCGAAGCCCGAATTCCGCGGCGGCGCGGCGAAGCAGCGGACCATATCGGGTCGAATCCGGGGCGATCACGACGCAGTCCTCGAGCGCCAGCCGGTCACGAATCACACGGGCCTTGATCCAGCGCATGGCCTCACGTGACTCGGCGGCGGGGCTAGGGACCTCAATCATCTCAATCACCCCTTCAGCCTTGATCGGACCAGCTTCCAGCTCGAACAGGGCGGCCTCGAGCTGCAGCATGGGCGCCGGGAGCTTGATCGGATCGCGCTCCTCGTCGATTGCTGCCTCCGGAAGTGCTTCGGCCAAACGATCCAGCGTAGTGGCGAATCGCCTGAATGCGACTCGATCCGACGCTCGCGAGCCAGGCAGCGCTATAACCAACCGCTCGACCTGACCGGCGAGAGCTGACAGAAACTCTAGCTGCGCAGCATCAAAGAAATCGAACCCGTCCACCGTGATCAGGGGCATATCGGCCAGCAGGCCTGGGTTATCGAGCAGCACCTCGATTGCCAACTTGTTGAGGCCCTCCCGATCGGTCCAGGGAATTGGCTGAAGTCGACCTTCGTATTCCTCGTAGATTCGTGCGATCTCCTGCATGCTCGGACTGTCCAGGTTTCCGACCGCCTCGGGCTCGACCCGGGCACGCTTCAGCTCAGTGATTGCATCCCCCACAGCCGTGAGGAATCCGGGTGTTCGAACAATCGGCTGATAGAAGGGAAGCTCGTCGTTCGTCTCGAGCTGCCTGATAGCCAGGCGTAGAATGCGCTGACGCGCGGGGCCGGGGGTGACTGCGACCGGCTGGCCTGCGCGAGCGAGGATCTCCTGATAGAGGTCCCCGAAGGTACCCACGCTCACTCCCAGTGCGCCGCCCGCCTGCGCGATTCGCCGCCGAAAGGTCGAGACCTGCGTGCGGTCCGGCAGCACCGCCCAGCGCGGCCAAATGGATTGCGGATCGCTGACCAACAGCTGGACGAGCCGCTCCGTCTTGCCGCCGGCGGCTGGAGAGAGCAGGATGGTCGTAGTGGGGGTTAGCTCAGGCAAGCGAAAGACTTTGGGGCATTGAAGTCAGGCCGATAGTGGACCCGTCTGATCTCTGAGGACCCAGTTGTTGGCATCATCTTCGGTTATTGAGGCGATCGGATAATCGTCGGGCCAACACAGGCCGCGGAATTCGCAAATGGAGCAGATGCGAGGGTCATCAATTCGAGTGAATTCCGACTTGTCTACCGGGATGTTCTGTTCCAGGTCGCGGCAGTATTCGTACATCTCTTCTGTCTCCGCGCGGACCTGAATGGCGAAGTGCTCCAAATCAAATTCGTTGAAAACCTCTTCGACTTCCTCATACTTCGGGTGGAGATAGGCAATCGTCGGAACAACGTGGTCGGCATCGACTTCAAAATGATAGGAGGCCCAGGCCGCATATCCGACCAGCTGTTTGCGATGCCGCTCGGCGTCCTGCTTCCCGGTTTTCCAATCCAATATATAGAGCAGGTCGCCGACCGGGAACAGGAAATCAACCTTGAAGTAGACCTTTAGATCGTCCATGCGCGTCTCACCATACCCGCCTGGCTCAATCACCCAATCGTCGCTGGTCTCGATCGCCTCTTCTACAAGCCAGCGATAGCGATCGCTTTCCAACAAGTTCTCGAGGGAGAGCTCTACCTTCGGATAGACATCTTCAATAGCCACTCCATCGATTTGCTGATAATAGACTTCATGAAACTGAGAGGATTTGGTCAGGTGTTCGCTGGTCCGAAGGGCATAGTCCATAAACTTGACCCGATCAACGTCCTGGTTGGTTTTCCCCAGGCGATTGAGCAATGCCTCGATGACTTCGTGAGCAGCGATGCCGGTAGCCAACGGAATGGAGCTCAGTTCCTTCAGCTCCCGGATCAGGCGCACGGGGATTTTGGGGTCGTACTTGTTGTAGTAATGATAGAAGTATTTGCGCTTGCAGATCGAAAACATAGCGTAGCGCGACATCGACCAGCCAAGAATCGGCGTGTATGGGAATTTTTTGATCTGCTTCATAGGTTAGGGCGGTGCTCCTCGCGGGGTCGCGATCAAATTTCGTGATAGTGGAAGTCGTCTTCGAACGCCGTCTCGCCTGCGCTCTTAAACAAGTCGCGCAGGTGATCATCCATCGTCAGATAGGTGATCTGCCAACCGGATTCGGCGAGCTCCACGACTTGAGCAACCAGGCGTTCGCGTCGTTCCCAGTCAGAATGCTGGAAGGCGTCGTCGAGCACTAAGAACAGCGGCTGGCCGCCGGCCAGACGGCTTGCAAAGCCCATCCGGAGCGCGAGCAGCACTTGCTCTCGGGCACCGGTGCTGAGAGCGGATAGATCGTAGTCAGATGTTTCGCCTCGGACGACCAGATTACCGTCTTCAAAGTCTAACGAACGAGTCTCCCCGGCGACTTCTGTGAGCAGTTCGGCAACTTCGTTCGCCTGCAGGCCTTCACGAATCTTCTCATCTTCCTCGGTTCGGAGCTGCTCGAGCACCTGGGTGACCCCGATCTGACCGAGGATGCGGGCGGTGGTCGTTCGATACTCGCCATCGACTTCGCGGCGTTTATTGCGCAGGCTATCGAGCAGCTCGGTCCATGGTGCGCCAATGTCGTCACCGGTTTCGCGAGTGATCTCCTGCTTGAGGCTTTCGAGATCTCGCTCGGCTTCCCTGATCTCCAGGTTCTGAGCCAAGTTCTCGTCCTCCAATTCGCCGAGCCGCTCGGCGCTAAATACCGTTGTTGCCGGCTCCGAGCGGTAGTCCGATTCGTCAACCCCCAGCTCGGTCAGTCGGATATCGATCTCTTGGATGTTGTCCCTCTGGGTCTCCGCCCAGGCGTGAAGCTCGGTGACTGTCTTTGACCACGATTCTTGTGCTACGGACTCAGCGCCAATTCCTTTGAAAGTGCCCTCGATGCTGATCGTAAGCCTTTCGATTTCAGCCTCAGATTCCTCAATTTCTTCCGTCAGGTGCTCGAATCTGGCCTGTGACTCCCTCAGGGATTGTTCCTGTGCCTTCAGTCCGGCCAGTCCGCCCGCCGTCCGTTCGAAGCGCTGCTGGAATTCGATCTCGATCTGGTGGCGGTCCGCTGCATTGACAGCCAAGTTCGCCCTGCGGCGGATCTGAACCACATATGCATACGCCAGGACCAACCCCACTCCAAATACTGCGATTGCTGCGACAGCAAATATCAGGTCTGCAAGTGGGATTAACTCCAGGACCAAGCCGGCAAGCGCTAGGCCAAGGCCGAAGATCAAAAATGCTCCGGCCGCGAAGGCGTACAAATTGCTTCCCGAGGCGGGTGCCTCCAGCCCCCGGCGCTCCCACAGCTCAATGGCCTGCCTCAACCATGGGTAGTGCATGACTTCGGCTTTGGCTTCCGCCTCCTTCTCCCGAAGGCCGGCGAGCCCGGACTTCTTTACTTGATAGCGATCGATGTCGCGCGTCAGGTTCTCGAGCTGCTCCTGCGGCAGTTTATTGCGCGCGGTTTGGATTCGAGTTCTCTCCTGGTGAAGCTGATAGGCTGCGTGGCGCTTGGCCTCGTTCTGCTGAGCGAGCTCATCTTGCAGCTCCGTGTGCGCAAGCTCGAGAGATCGCAGCCGTCCCTGTGCATAGCGGTTTTCGACACTATTTGATAAATCGCTTAATCGTTCCCGGTCGTCCTCAAGGCTGTTGCGAACCTTGATCAGTCCGGTTTGGTTGGCTTCTATGTGACCCTCGACGACTCGAGCCTTTTGGACAGTGGCTTGAATTCGGTCGAAGATTTTATCGATCAAGGCCTCGGAGGACAGAGCCGTTTTCAACACCGCTCGATCGATCCCCTCCGGGCTGGAATCGGACAACTCGAGCTCGGCGCCCTTAACGACCAGCAGCCGCGCCATGTTGGTCGGCAAGCCGGCTTCGCTTTCGTCCCAGTGATCCTCTAGCTTCTCTTTGGTTTCCGGCGTGAAAGTGATGTGGTCACCCCCAAGCCCATCAACGATCACCTTGCCCTGCCCCAGCTCAGCGCGCATCGGCCAGGAGGCCGAGTGGCGGAATAAGGATCGAAGCAGGAACTCGACTAGATGCGTCTTTCCGGTCTCATTTCGGCCATAAACGAGGTTGAAACGACCGAGTTCGAGGGTCTGGTCTCCCAGCGGTCCTAATTTTTCGACGACGATCTGCTTGAGAGAAACCATCAGTTTTCCCAGATCACCCGAAGAGCCTCGAGCGCAATCTCTTCTTTGGTCGGTTCGGAATCAGCCTCAGGCCAATCCAGGTCCTCGATCCATTCCTGGACCTGCTGCGCGATGTGGATCCGGTCTGTGTCAACCGCGTGATTTAGTTCGGAGATGTCTGGACCATCGTCATAGAATGCGTAGTCCTTCATCAGGTCGCGTGCCATCGCCTCGACCGCCGGGCGATCAGCCGCATAGCCGACGATGCTTAAACGCTGCCGAACCCGATCTTCCCATCCTTCGGGCAGGTTCCAATTCCGGATGCGTTTCTCGATCTCGGTCTCAAGGAAAGCTCGCTCATCTTCGACCGGGAGCATGACGATCGTTTCGTTGAAGAATATCTGGGGGCTGTCGACCCGTTGCGAGGTGACCTCCAAAGTGTCAGTGTCTAAAATCAGGATTCGGCGCAGCCCGGTCTCGTTGATATCCAGCGGACATGGCGAGCCGGCGTAAGTTACTGGAGGGCCGTCGGAAGGAGCGTGGATATGGCCTAAGACAGTGAGGGCCGGGTTGTTCACTTCCAGATCGCCTCGCGTGAGCGGCATGTAGACGCCGGGTTCGTTCGGATCTGGCGCTCGCAAGCCGCTCTCCCAATCCCCGTGGCTGATCAATCCCCACCGACCGGCTTCTAATTGAGTTTGAAAAGCGGGAATGTGTTCGCCCATCGATGTGCCTGCCTTGTAAGGAATTAGCAGCAGATGGAAGCTGTCACCGATGAACTGAACAACCGGTTCAGAAAACACCTCGAGGCCCTCGACCGCCAGCGCACCCTGCGTGAGCTGAGGGTCGTGGTTGCCGGGGATCACGACGACGCTCAAGTTCTCGGGGCGAGCGTCGGCAATCGTCTGCTCAAACTCAGCGTAGTTCTGTTGGGACTGGTCGAACAAATCGCCGGCAATGATCAGCCGCTCAATGTCCAGCTCGCCGCATTGCTTGAGGATGTTTTTGAGCGTGGCGAATCGCTCAGGATGATCCTGCTTAGTCGTGAGATGGTTGTCGGCTGTAATGGCTATGCGCAAGAAGACCCCTGACTTATTCGAAGGCCACACAAGGGAATAAGGATCGGAGGCTGCAGCGCGGCTGGAACGGTCGCCTCCCCCTTGGACGAATGATACACAATTTCTTCGGCCGATGCGCGAAATGGTACGTTCTAATCTATGATTTGGTTCCGAGCCGGCAGGTGAACCGAGGAATCCAATGCCGAAACCGCAAGTTTACGTCACGCGAGTGATCCCCGAGGCGGGTATGGAAATGATCCGCGCGAGCTCCGTGGCGGAGGTCTGGGAGAGAGGCTCCCCGCCTCCCTATAAGGTCCTTCTGGAGAAAGTCGCAGGGCTCGATGGCCTGGTCTGTCTGTTGACCGACCGGATCGATGGAGCACTTATGGATGCGGCCGGCGACTCGCTTCGTGTGATCAGCCAGATGGCAGTTGGATTCGACAATATCGATATCGAGGCGGCCACCGAGCGCGGAATCCCCGTCGGCAATACCCCTGGCGTCCTAACCGACACGACCGCAGATTTCGCTTTTACTCTATTGATGGCAGCCGCGCGACGAATCGCCGAGGGCGAACGGTATGTGAAAGCCGGAAAATGGAAGACCTGGGGACCGACGCTGCTTATGGGCCAGGACATCCACCGTGCAACACTCGGGCTTGTTGGACTGGGCCGCATCGGGAAGGGAATGGCCAGGCGAGCGAGCGGCTTCGGCATGCGAGTGATCTACTCCGACCCGATGGTGGATGAAACCGAGGCTAAAGAACTCGGAGCAGAATCTTACGAGTTCGATGATCTGCTTGCTGAATCAGATTTTGTCAGCCTGCACGTTCCGCTGACACCTGAGACGACGCATCTAATGGGCGAGAAGGAATTCAAGCGGATGAAACCAAGCGCCATCCTGATCAACACCGCCCGCGGATCAGCCGTGGATTCCAATGCGCTCTACCATGCGTTGAAAGAGGGCGAGATCGCCTACGCGGCGCTGGATGTCACCGAACCAGAGCCGATCTCACTCGACGATCCTTTGCTCACGCTCGACAACTGCTTGATCGTCCCCCACATCGCGAGCTCCAGCCTGGCAACCCGCAGCCGGATGGCCGTGATGGCGGCGCAAAACTTGGAGGCAGGACTAAAAGGCGAAGAGCTACCCCATTGTGTCAATCCGGAGGTTTACAGGAACTAGTGTCTAGGAAAACGGTGAGGCCTGAGGTGCCTGGCCGCCCTTGGCTGGCTGGGCATGGGGATCATTCTTGCTCTGTTGGTAATAGGGGTTATTGCCGCTAGCGTGGTCAGTGGTATCGATGACCGCTGTAATAGTGGGTACAGAAGCCTTGATCGCTACCTCGACACCTTGTTTGAGCGTCACGTCGACCATCCCACAACCTACACAGCCACCGCCTAATTCGATATAGGCCGTATCGTCTTTTACATCTAGCAGCCCCACCCAGCCGCCGTGCTGTGCAACGCTGGGATTTATTTGCTCGGTCAGTACATCCTGAACCTGCTGCGAGAGCGGGTCGTCCCAGACAAACGGTGGATTGGGATTATCGATATCGAAACTCCCGGTGGCAGGAATGAAGTCGATCTTTGAGCTTTTGAGGCTATCGACATCTTCCTTGTCGACAAAGACTTGCAAGTCGCCGGCCTCGGTGACGACGGCACCCTCAGGTTCTTCGCCTGCGATCACAAACTGCATCGAGTGATCGTAGCCTGCTGGCCCGCGGCCCTTGATCGCGACCCGCAGGCCGACAATCTCTTCCTCCCGGCTGTTTACGATCTCAAGCAGCTGTTTCTGCGCGGCTTCGGTTACTTCGATCAATGTTCTCTCCTAAGGGCTTAGTGTTGCTCTTCCGTTATGAAAAGCTTCGCGCCGCTTCTTCTACCGTATATCGTCATGCGCTTCGCGCGCAACCACGCACATGATCCTATCTTAATTAGTCCGGTTTTGCCTTGTGGCTTTTGGGGTTTCAGGTGCTGCGAGGCGCCGGTTCATGAAGCTCCGCTTCATCCGGCGGCAGGATCACGAAGTTCAAACGCTCGTGCGCCTCACGTAATGCGGCTTCGGCAGCCGCGGGATCATCCGCTCGAGAGAAGATAAAGCCTAAATACTGGGATCCTTCGGGCAGCGGAATCACCGGCTGCCCCACCGGGATCGTCAGCCGGATTTCGTCAATTCCTGTCACCTGGCGCGCCTGCTCAACATGCTGGACTTCGCACAGAATACCGGCTTCCGGAATGGGAATCATCATCACGCCGGAGGCGGGCGTCGCAGGGTCGGTCGAGCTCAACGGACGTTCCAGCGCGCGTTCCAGGATGAGTTCCTCCAGTCCCACATCCGTTCCAAACCGCAGTGCGCGAGAGCAGTAGCCGCCGATCGAACGTGGGGCTACTTCGAGCATCCAGACCCCCTCTTCATTTACTCGCATCTCCGCGTGGATAGGACCGTCCGTCAGACCCAGGGCCGCGATCGCCTGTTTCGTCGTTTTTACTATTTCTGCCTGCACTCCAAGCGGATGCCGTGAGGGCGTGACATAAATGGTTTCTTCGAAATACGGCCCATCCAGCGGATCGGGCTTGTCGAAGATGGCCAGCACCAACAGCTCGCCATCGATCAGCATTCCTTCGACGGCTACTTCGTCGCCGGGAATGTAGTCCTCGACCAGGATCTGCTCGCGCACCGCGGGCTGCTCAACATGCTCAATCTCGCTCAGGATCGAAGTCAACCGTTTGAATGCAGCCACAAATTGATCGGGGTCATCGGCGCGCATCACGCCCCGGCTGGCTGACAGCGCCAGCGGCTTGACCACGCAGGGATAGTTCACCTGCTTGGCGACCTCGGCTGGATCGTCGGTGATTAAATATCGCTCGAACTGCGGCGTGAACATCCCGGCCGCGGCCAGCGCCCTACGCGTCTGATATTTATCGCGGGCGGCGCGGACGGCGACGAGCGGATTGTGAGACAGCCCAAGCGCGTCGGAGGCCATCGCAGCCAAGACCACCCCGTCGTCATCGGTCGATACGATCGCCTTGAGTGGATATTCGGAAGCAAACTCGACGATCTGATCGGTCGCGCCTTCGAGATCATGAAAATCTACGAGAAGATTTCCGCTCGGATTGAGGTGCCCCAGAACCGGCGTCTCTTCGGAACCCACTGCGACCGTCAGGTCAAGCCGTGAAGCGGCCTCGAGAAAGGCACTGGCCCGGTAGGTCTGGGTGGCCATCAGGAGCAGCACCCTATTTGTCGGCCCTTCGAGTGGAATGTCTGGCATAAGGGGCTATTCTAATTGGCTACGGGAAGTCCTGTCAGCGACGCCAGTAATTAATCCAATGTTGACCCACTGCATCTTCACATTCAGTCCACAATTGCCAGGCACAATCTAACCATCGAACTTAATTGGAGGTTGTGATGAACGGAAGAGGTAGAGCTTTTGGAGCAATCGTGCTGCTGGTCGGGCTGGTATTTGGCGCGCTCTTGATCGGAGTGCTGGCTTACAACGCCGGCGTAGCACAAGGAGTGGTTCAGTCGGCTGAAGCGGTATTGCCGGCAGCTGAGGTAGGGAGCATCTCCCCGCATTACTATGGCCTGCGCGGATTTGGGCTGCACGGCCCGGGATCGCTGCTGTTGCTTTGTCTG
>Ga0255054_10001575_pt1 | contig 13334 bp, 9 predicted proteins | sample JV7_2_23_MG_FD_188634 | JGI IMG/M metagenome (GOLD analysis project Ga0255054, IMG submission 188634) | Seawater microbial communities from Jervis Inlet, British Columbia, Canada - JV7_2_23 | ecosystem: Environmental > Aquatic > Marine > Inlet | place: Canada: British Columbia | collected...
TGCGAATTTTTCGTATTTCTTGCGAATGTCTGCAGAAGCAACCAGTAGCCCACCAAGTGATCGCGCACAGCGGCTGCTGCGCGTTTTGATCCAGCGCTACATCCGTGACGGACAGCCCGTCGGTTCAAGGACATTATCGAAGGACTCAGGTCTCGATCTCAGCCCCGCAACGATCCGGAATGTCATGTCGGACCTTGAGGATCTGGGAATGGTCTCCGCTCCGCACACCTCCGCCGGCCGCGTGCCGACACCTAAGGGTTACCGGCTGTTTGTCGACACACTTGTACGATATCGACAGCCTAAAGATAACGACATCGATATGCTGCGCTCACAGATTCGCCGCAAGGTTGACGATGCGGGCGCTCTCATTTCTTCGGTGTCCAACATGTTGTCCGAATTTACGAATCTGGCCGGAGTTGTCACCGTGCCGCGCGGACAACATGCGGCCCTTCGTCAGATCGAATTCCTGTCACTTTCCGAGAACAGAATACTTGCAATTCTCGTCATCAATGACCGCGAAGTTCAGAACCGCATCCTGCATACGGATCGCAAGTATTCGGCCTCGGAATTGCAGCAGGCCGCTAATTTCATAAACCAACACTACGCGGGCTTCGAAATGCCACTGGTCAGAGACAAGATCGTCAAAGATCTTGAAGAAACCCGGCATTCAATGAACCAGGCCATGCACGACATTATCGCTGTGGCGCAGTCAGCGATGGAGATGCCGACACATCCGGGTGGTGAGTTTGTGCTGGCCGGTGAGACGAACCTGATGGACTTTGCCGAATTGTCGGACGTAGATACGTTGCGGCGTCTGTTCGAGGCATTTTCGCGTAAACGACTGATACTGGACCTGCTGGACCGCAGTATGCACGCTGATGGAGTGCAGGTTTTTATCGGTGAAGAGTCTGGTTATCAGATTCTCGATGACTGCAGCGTTGTAACAGCTCCGTATCATCTTGACGACGACACGATTGGCGTACTCGGCGTCATTGGCCCGACGCGCATGGCTTACGATCGAGTCGTACCCATCGTTGATATCACGGCACGTTTGCTCAGATCCGCATTGGATCAGTAATTTCCACTACATTTTCGGCCAAAGCCCTTGAAATTTTTGGGCAGGTCCCCACACTCCACACTTCATTTGAGCAGGCCGACGCCATGGGGAACAAATGCCGATGAATGGACAACCCGAACGCCCTGAAGTCGAGTCCGAGGACCATGATGTGGATCTCGAGACCGCTACCGGTGCTAAGCCGGATGACGGAAACGATATTGAGGCAACGCTGGCCGAATTGGCGGCCAAAGCCGATGAGAACTGGGACCGTTATCTTCGTGCTGCAGCTGAGATAGAGAACGTTCGCAAGCGGGCGAGCCGCGATGTTGAGCGTGCGCGGAAATATGCACTTGAGGGTTTTGGCAGAGAGTTGCTGGCAGTTAAAGACAGTCTGGAAATGGGCCTGGCTGCCGGAGAGTCAGCCGATGTAGACAGCCTTGTCGCGGGCAGCGAGGCAACCTTGAAATTGCTGGCCACGACACTTGAGCGATTCGGAATTGAGGAGCTTGATCCCGAGGGAGAGCCGTTCGACCCGGAGATGCATGAAGCAATGACTGTTCAACCCTCGGCTGACGCTGAGCCGGGATCGGTCCTGACCGTCATTCAGAAAGGCTATTCGTTGAATGGTCGCCTGCTGCGCCCTGCACGAGTGATCGTTGCAGCGGAACCTGTACAGGATTCTGCCGCCGAGTAGCCCCAAAATTGGCCGAAGCCGCTTGAAACAGGCGCTTCCGGCCCCAAATATCAGCCAGATTTGTCAATTATCTAAAGAATTCGGAGTAAAGACATGGGAAAAGTGATTGGTATCGACCTGGGTACCACCAACTCCTGCGTAGCAGTCATGGAGGGTGATACACCCAAGGTCATCGAAAACAGCGAAGGCGATCGAACCACACCATCGATTGTGGCTTTCAGCAAGGACGATCAGGTACTGGTCGGTCAGTCGGCGAAGCGTCAGGCGGTTACAAACCCGACCAACACGCTGTTCGCCATCAAGCGGCTTATCGGGCGTCGTTTCGAAGATGATGTCGTACAACGCGACATCGCTATGGTGCCGTACACGATAAGCAAGGCAGACAATGGCGACGCCTGGGTCGAGGCGCATGGCAAGAAAATGGCGCCGCCCGAGATTGCGGCTCGCGTCCTGATGAAGATGAAGAAGACGGCCGAGGACTATCTCGGTGAAGATGTCACCGATGCCGTCGTCACGGTGCCAGCGTATTTCAATGACTCACAGCGCCAGGCGACCAAAGACGCCGGCAAGATCGCGGGCCTCAATGTCAAACGCATCATCAATGAGCCAACCGCAGCTGCCCTTGCCTATGGCATGGACAAGAAGCGCGGCGACAAGAAAATTGCCGTGTTTGACCTCGGCGGCGGCACGTTCGATGTGTCGATTATCGAGATCGCTGAGGTTGATGGTGAGCATCAGTTCGAAGTTCTGGCGACCAACGGCGACACATTTCTTGGTGGCGAAGACTTCGATATGCGCGTCATCGAATACCTGACATCCGAATTCGAGCGCGAGAGCGGCGTCGATATCACGCAGGACCCGCTTGCGATGCAGCGGCTCAAAGAGGCCTCTGAAAAAGCGAAGATCGAACTGTCGTCGCAACAGCAGACAGAAGTGAATCTGCCGTATATCACGGCTGATCAGTCGGGTCCGAAACACCTGAATATCAAGCTGACACGCGCCAAACTCGAGTCGCTTGTTGACGAATTGATCGAGCGGACGATGGGCCCGTGCAAGATCGCACTCAATGATGCGGGTCTTAAGGTCAATGAAGTCGACGATGTCATTCTGGTTGGTGGGCAGACGCGCATGCCCAAAGTGCAGGAAGAAGTGCAGTCTTTCTTCGGCAAGGAACCGCGCAGGGACGTCAATCCCGACGAGGCGGTAGCGTTGGGCGCTGCAATTCAGGGCGGTGTCCTCTCGGGCGAAGTCAAAGACGTGTTGCTACTCGATGTAACACCACTGTCGCTTGGTATCGAGACGCTTGGCGGTGTCTTGACGAAGCTGATCGACAAGAACACGACAATTCCGGCAAATGCCGAGCAGGTGTTCTCGACAGCCGATGACAACCAGACGGCCGTGACGATCCACGTCCTGCAGGGTGAGCGCGAGCGCTCGGTCGACAATAAATCGCTGGGTCGCTTCGATCTCGCAGATATTCCACCTGCGCCACGCGGCTTGCCGCAAATCGAAGTGACGTTTGATATCGACGCGAACGGCATTCTGAATGTATCGGCCAAAGATAAGGCGACTGGCAAGAGCCAGAACATCGTTATCAAGGCATCAAGCGGTCTTTCGGATGATGAGATCGACAAAATGGTCGGTGATGCGGAGAGTCATGCCGAGGAGGATCGAAAATTCCGTGAACTCGTCGATGCACGCAATCAGGCGGACAGCCTGATTCATGCATCCGAGAAGACACTGAGCGAGTTGGGCGAAAAGGCCAGCAGCGAGGAACGACTCAACATCGAGAACGCGGTATCGGATCTCAAGTCAGCTCTCGAGAAAGATGACCAAGAGACAATCCAGGCGAAAACGGCCGCATTGGCTGAGGCGTCCGGAACTCTCGCGCAGAAGTTATACGCCGAGCAGGCTGAACAGGAAGCCGGTGAGGGCGATACTTCGAAGGCGGATGGTGAAGACATCGTCGATGCCGAATTCGAGGAAGTTGACGAGGACAAGTCGAAGTCTGACTAGACGGCGACAAGCCGGGATGTAGATGCAGGGCGCCGCTTGCGGCGCCCGAGCTATAAGAAGCTATGGCGAAACGCGACTATTACGAGGTACTTGGAGTCTCGCGCACGGCATCCGCCGACGAGATCAAGAAGTCGTACCGTCGTCTCGCAATGAAGCACCATCCGGACCGAAATAAAGACGATTCAAGCGCCGAGGGCAAATTCAAAGAGGCCAAGGAAGCCTACGAAATCCTGAGTAATACAGAAAAACGTGCAACCTATGACCGTTTTGGCCATGACGGACTAAGTTCCAGGTCCGGCGGGGCGGGTGGCTTCGGCGCAGAGGGCTTCGGAGATATTTTCGGCGACGTCTTCGGTGACATTTTTGGTGGCGGTCGGCAGAGAGGCGGCAAACAGGTGTTTCGCGGCGCCGATCTCGGCTACGAATTGCGATTGGATCTCGAGAAAGCCGTAAGAGGCGACACGGTCACGATCGATGTACCAACACGCGTGTCATGTGAAACCTGTGATGGTAGTGGTGCCAAGAAAGGGACCGAACCCGTCCAATGCTCGACTTGTGGCGGTGTCGGTCAGGTACGCATGCAGCAGGGCTTTTTCTCCATCCAGCAGACCTGTCCGGCCTGTAAAGGTGCCGGGACGATGATTGGCGATCCTTGCACGGATTGTCACGGTCGCGGCCGAGTGCACAAGACAAAGACGCTTTCGGTCAAGGTCCCTGCCGGCGTAGATGACGGCGACCGGATACGGCTGTCCGGCGAGGGTGAGGCAGGCCGAAACGGAGGCCCACCGGGCGATCTCTACGTTGAGATCAGCGTCGATCCGCACAAACTGTTTACCCGCAATGGCGCCGACCTTGCCTGTGAGGTACCTGTCAGCATGGCGACGACCACGCTCGGCGGAGAGGTCGAACTGCCGACGCTTGACGGCCACGTCTCGCTAAAAGTTCCGGCTGGAACTCAGTCCGGCAAGGTATTCCGTCTTCGCGGCAAGGGTGTCACAACGGTTCGCGATGCTCGCAAAGGTGATTTGTTTGCCAAGGTTTCTGTTGAGACGCCAGTCAATCTGACAGCGGAGCAAAAGGACCTTTTGCAGCGATTTGATGAGTCCCTGCAATTGGGTGGTGAAAAGCACAGCCCGCGTGCCGGCGGCTGGCTGGATACCGTCAAGCGTTTCTTCGACAGAATCAGTCAGTAGGCGGGCTGCAGGAGTACGCAATTCAATCCGATCCGAGTTGGCGTCGCAGGAGATGGCCGCATGGGTCAGTCAATCATGCCATTGAGCAAAAAACAGGGCGTTGATGGTGGCGCATCATGTCTCCCTTAAGTAAACTACGCCGGATCGCTTAGCGGTCAGCGAAATCACGAGCGGGAGGCCTTTCCTTCCGCTTTTGTGCATCTGAATTCGACAAATTACGCTGATAATCGGAAATCAAGGATCGCTGTTGAGTACGCCTGCCGTTCTGGCACTTGCTGATGGAACAATCTTTCGGGGAACCTCGGTCGGGGCCGATGGCCAGACCATTGGCGAAGTTGTCTTCAATACAGCGATGACCGGTTATCAGGAAATCCTGAGTGATCCTTCCTACTGCCGCCAAATCGTAACGCTTACGTATCCGCACATCGGAAATACCGGAACTAACAGCGAGGATATGGAATCCTCACAGGTGCACGCGTCCGGGCTGATTATCCGTGATAGCTCAATGGTGAATAGCAGCTGGCGCTCTGAAAGGACTTTTAGCGAGTTCCTGGCCCAGGCCAATACGGTTGCGATCGCTGATATCGATACGCGTCGATTGACCCGCATCATCCGGGAGACGGGCGCACAGTCGGGCTGCATCATGACCGGTGATGCAAGTGCGGAGGTCGCGATCGAGCATGCGCGCAAGTTCCCGGGCATTGCCGGCATGGATCTTGCCAAATTCGTTACCACCGACGTTGCTTACCAGTGGTGTCATGGGGTGACTTTTGGGCGGCGTCCACGAATCCTGAGTCGCCGCATAGCGCCATATCATGTCGTCGCGTATGACTTCGGCATCAAGCGCAACATCCTGCGGCTTCTTTCGGAGCTCGATTGCCGGATGACTGTCGTGCCTGCAACGACGACTACCGAAGAGGCATTCGCCCTGGCTCCCGACGGCATCTTTCTGTCTAACGGCCCGGGGGATCCGGAGCCCTGCGATTACGCGATCAATGCGATTCGTGAGTTTTTGGACGCGGGAATCCCGGTTTTCGGCATCTGCCTCGGTCACCAACTGTTATCTCTTGCGGCTGGCGCAACGACGATGAAAATGAAATTCGGACATCATGGCGCAAATCACCCGGTCCAGGATCTCGAGACGGGGCAGGTCATGATCACGAGTCAGAATCACGGTTTCGCGGTTGATGAGGACAGCTTGCCCGATACGCTCGAAGCCACACACCGCTCTTTGTTTGATGGGACATTGCAGGGCGTGGCCGTTAAGGACCAGCCCGCATTCAGTTTCCAGGGGCACCCGGAAGCGAGCCCCGGGCCACACGATCTGCTACCGCTTTTCGAGCGATTCATGCAGGACATGGATGCGCATAAACGCAGTACCAAGAAACTACATATTTCAACATAATTTAATTAAAACAGCATATTACATGATTTATTTAAAGTGATTTATGAGATGTTATTCTGAACGATGCCGAAACGAACTGACATAGACAGTGTCCTGATTATTGGCGCTGGCCCGATCGTGATTGGTCAGGCCTGTGAGTTCGATTATTCCGGGGCGCAGGCATGCAAAGCGCTTAAAGAAGAGGGCTACCGGGTCATATTGGTCAATTCGAATCCCGCAACGATTATGACCGATCCGGAGACCGCCGACGCAGTTTACATCGAGCCTGTGCACTGGAAGGCGGTGGCGCAAATCATTGCCAAGGAAAGGCCTGACGCGCTGTTACCGACGATGGGTGGACAAACAGGCCTGAACTGCGCGCTGGATCTTGCGCGCGAGGGCGTGCTCGAAGAATTCAATGTGGAGATGATCGCTGCTTCGAAAGAGGCGATCGATATGGCGGAGGACAGGGACCTGTTCAGACAGGCGATGACCGATATCGGGCTTGAGGTCCCCAAAGCGCAAATCGTTCATTCCATCGAGGAAGCATTCGAAAAACAGGAAGATGTCGGCTTTCCGACGATCATACGGCCGTCGTTCACTCTCGGCGGAACCGGAGGCGGTATTGCCTACAACCGTGAGGAATTTGAGCAAATTGTCACCCACGGTCTGGAGATGTCGCCGACGACCGAGGTTCTGCTCGAAGAATCTGTAATCGGCTGGAAAGAATTCGAGATGGAGGTCGTTCGAGACAGAAACGACAACTGCATCATCGTGTGCTCGATCGAGAATTTTGACCCGATGGGTGTACACACCGGTGATTCGATAACGGTCGCGCCGGCACAGACTCTGACGGACAAGGAATACCAACGGCTTCGCAATGCCTCGATCGATGTTCTTCGCAAAATTGGTGTGGATACGGGCGGGTCCAACGTGCAATTCGCGGTGAGCCCGAAGGACGGTCGCGTGCTGATCATTGAGATGAATCCGCGCGTATCACGCTCTTCAGCGCTTGCATCGAAAGCCACGGGATTTCCAATCGCCAAAGTCGCCGCGAAGCTAGCCGTCGGGTACACACTCGATGAGCTCAAGAATGAAATAACAGGCGGTGCAACCCCGGCGTCATTCGAGCCGAGCATCGACTACGTCGTAACAAAAATTCCGCGCTTTACATTCGAGAAATTCCCCGGCGCCAATGACCGGCTGACCACGCAAATGAAATCAGTCGGTGAAGTCATGGCCATGGGGCGAACCTTCCAGGAATCAGTGCAAAAGGCCTTGCGTGGGCTCGAGACCGGAATCACCGGTCTTAACGAGATCGTCACCTCGATTGCGACGGATGCAGAGCGCGATAGTCTGCGCCGCGAATTGCGCATTCCCGGTGCGGATCGCCTGCGCTACGTTGCTGATGCGATGCGCCTCGGGTTTTCGTTTGATGATGTCGCGAAAATAACCGGCATTGACCCCTGGTTTCTCGCGCAGATAGCCGACTTGCTCGACGCCGAGCAGGAAATTCGCGATGCGGGGCTGGCCGGGCTGACGGAACCGCTTCTGCGCTCATGCAAACGCAAAGGATTTTCGGATGCTCGGATCGCCGAGATTCTCAACGTTGCCGAAAAGGCCGTACGCAAGCGGCGGCTCGAACTCGACATCCGTCCTGTTTTCAAACGCGTCGATACCTGTGCGGCTGAGTTTTCGACAACCACTGCGTATTTGTATTCGACTTACGAAGAAGAATGTGAGGCCGAGCCCTCCGATAATCCGAAGATCATGATCCTCGGTGGCGGACCGAACAGAATTGGTCAGGGCATCGAATTCGATTACTGCTGCGTGCACGCAGCGCTCGCTCTGAAAGAGTCGGGTTACGAGACCATCATGGTCAATTGCAACCCAGAGACGGTATCCACGGACTACGATACGTCTGATCGACTGTACTTCGAATCCCTGACGTTTGAGGACGTCATGGAGATCATTGCCAAGGAGCAGCCGAAGGGCGTCATCGTACAGTACGGTGGCCAGACACCGTTGAAATTGGCACGCGATCTCGAGGCTGCCGGTGCACCGATTGTTGGTACTACGCCGGACTCAATCGATCTCGCTGAAGATCGCGAAAGGTTCCAGCAACTGGTCGAAAAATTGCAACTCAGGCAGCCGCCCAATTGCACAGCGAGAAACAAGGAAGAAGCACTCGATTTGGGAAGTGATGTGGGTTACCCGCTGGTTGTACGTCCATCTTATGTACTTGGTGGGCGCGCAATGGAGATTGTCCACAATGACGAGGACCTCGGGGCATACATGGACGCCGCAATCGATGTCTCAAATGACAGTCCGGTCTTGCTCGATCGTTTTCTCGATTTGGCAACCGAGGTGGATGTTGACTGCGTGTGCGATGGCGAACGCGTCCTGATAGGCGGCATTATGGAGCACATCGAACAAGCCGGAGTACATTCAGGCGATTCGGGATGTTCGTTGCCCCCATTCAGCCTCACCGATGAAAATCAGCAGGAGTTGATCGAGCAAGTCATAAAGCTCGCGAAAGGTCTGAAGGTCGTCGGTCTGATGAACACCCAGTTCGCAATTCAAAACAACGTCGTATACCTGCTCGAGGTGAATCCAAGGGCATCCCGTACGATTCCATTTGTATCCAAGGCAACCGGCGTTCCGCTTGCGAAGATTGCAGCAAGATCGATGGTCGGAGAGTCTCTTGCGAAGCAGGGCTTCGTGAACCAGCGCATACCGGAGTATTACTCCGTCAAGGAATCCGTGTTTCCATTTATCAAGTTCCCGGGCGCTGACCCGATCCTGGGACCCGAGATGAAGTCGACGGGCGAGGTAATGGGCATCGGCCGTTCGTTCGGCGAGGCGTATGCCAAAGCGCAACTGGCTTCAGGCGTTGTACTGCCGCGGCAAGGTGCTGCACTCTTGAGCGTCCGGGACCGCGACAAGGACGGCGCGGTAGAACTCGCGAAAATACTGGTCGCACAGGGCTTCGACATAGTTGCGACACACGGAACGGCCCAACAGCTTGCTACTGCTGGGGTATTATGCCGTCGGGCGAACAAGGTTCGCGAAGGCCGGCCGCATATCGTTGACATGATCAAGAACGGTGAAATCGACTTGATCGTTAACACGACCGAAGGCAAGCAGGCGATCAATGAATCGACATCGATTCGAGCCGAAGCGGTACGCCGGAATGTTACTTATTACACGACGCTTGGTGCTGCGATCGCGACCTGCATTGCAATAGAACATCTGGACCATAGTGACGTGAACCGACTACAGGATCTGCACAAAGAGGTGGCCGCGTGAACAAAGTTCCGATGACGGTTCGTGGCCACGAGCTACTGCAGGAAGAGCTCAAAAAGCTGAAATCCGTAGATCGTCCTGAGGTGATCCAGGCTATCGCCGAGGCACGCGCACACGGTGACCTCAAGGAAAATGCCGAGTATCACGCCGCAAAGGATCAGCAGGGTTTTATCGAAGCGCGCATCAAGGAACTTGAAGGCAAGTTGTCTCACCTCCAGGTTATTGACGTCACAGCCGTGAATGCGAAAGGAAAGGTGGTTTTCGGTTCAACAGTTGAACTACTGGACGAAAACACCGGTAAAGAAATTTCTTACAGAATTGTCGGTGAAGATGAGGCAGACATCAAAACAGGTTTGATCTCGTACACGTCACCGATCGCCCGTGCGCTCATTGGCAAGGCCGAGGGAGATGTGGCGTCATTTCAGGCGCCGGGTGGTGAGAAGAATTTCGAAATACTCGTGGTCAGGTACGTCTGACGATGGCGGTTTACCGGCGTGGAATGACGATTTTTTGCTTGTCCGGATTTTCCCGGTAAAGCAGAGCCATGTTGCCGACGCGCTGCACCAGTGCAGCAGATCCGACTGTGCAGAGTTGTTCGATGATCGCGTCTCGCGCCTTTCTGTCACCGACCCGAACACTCACCTTGATTAATTCATGGTGTGAAAGCGTTGCCTCGAACTCAGACATCAGGGATGCTGACAGACCGGATTCGCCAACGATGATGAGTGGCTTCAATCCGTGGCCGAGGCCGCGCAAGTATTTCTTTTGTGCTTCACTTAGTTTCATGGGCGCGAAGTGTATCAATGAGTAGGCCTCGAAGCAGCAGTGGGGTTTCGCGGCAGGAGTTTTGCGTTGAGTAAACCCAGGCGCACTGGACAGAGTTGGCAGCAGCGCCAGGAACGAGATCCGTATGTGCAGCAGGCGCGGCGGGATGGCTGGCGTTCACGGGCGGTCTACAAACTCGAACAGATCGATCAAAAAGAACGATTTCTGAAGCCTGACATGCTGTGTGTTGATCTTGGCTCAGCGCCAGGAAGCTGGAGCCAGTACGTAACCGAGAAACTGAAAGGTCGAGTCCGGATTATCGCGGTCGACCTGTTACCGATGGACGCGTTGCCGTCAGTCGAATTCATTCAGGGAGACTTTACTGATGACGAGATGCTGTCCGACATGCAGGACGCGATTGGCGATTCGAAGGTTGACCTTGTAATGAGTGACATGGCCCCCAATATCAGCGGGAATCGTGTCGTTGACCAACCGAGGTCCATGTATCTGGCTGAACTTGCAATGGATCTGTGCCAACAGATACTCAGGCCCGGTGGTGATTTCGTCTGCAAGTTGTTTCAGGGCGAAGGAATTGACGAGTTCATCGGCACATCACGAGGCGCGTTCAAACGTGTCAAAGTTATGAAACCCAAGGCATCCAGGCCCGGTAGCCGTGAGGTGTACTTGGTAGCGAGAAACTATCAGTTATAGTAGTGTCTAAACGCTATATCCTGTTTAAATAGACAGTGCTCCGGCGCCTTCCACCGCGGATTCTCAATGTGAATGATCTGACCAAAAATATCCTTGTTTTCGTCGTAATTATTGTCGTGCTGTTATCGGTCGTGCAGGGCTTGTCTGGTGTCAGTGGCGGGCAGCCTCAATCCAAGGACTATTCAGAATTTCTCGATCAGGTGCGATCGGGGCAGGTGGCTATGGTCGAGATCGAAGGCGAGAAGATTCGATTCGGCAATCGTGAGCCATTGCCGTTCTACACGATCAGTCCTGAAACCGACAACAACACCTTGATCGGCCTCCTGGACGATAATGATGTCCAGTTCAGTGCGGCGGAGCCCAAATCGCAGAGCCTGATCGGCCAACTTCTTATCAGCTCGTTTCCAATTCTCCTGTTGATAGGTGTCTGGATTTATTTTATGCGCCAGATGCAGGGCGGCGGCGGTGGTCGCGGTGCTATGTCGTTTGGCAAGAGCAAAGCTCGTCTGCTGGGTGAGGATCAGGTCGGCGTCACCTTTGCAGATGTTGCGGGCGTGGAAGAGGCCAAGGCTGAGGTATCGGAAGTTGTCGATTTTCTGAAAGACCCGAGCAAGTTCCAGCGTCTCGGCGGCAAGATACCCAAAGGCGTGCTAATGGTTGGCCCGCCTGGTACCGGCAAGACGCTGCTGGCGAGAGCAATTGCGGGTGAGGCAAAGGTGCCGTTTTTCACAATCTCCGGTTCCGACTTCGTCGAGATGTTTGTCGGTGTCGGTGCTTCGCGTGTGCGCGATATGTTCGAACAGGCCAAGAAACAAGCCCCGTGCATCATCTTTATTGACGAACTGGATGCGGTTGGGCGGCATCGTGGAGCCGGGCTCGGTGGCGGTCACGATGAACGCGAACAAACGCTTAATCAGATGCTTGTCGAAATGGATGGCTTCGAAGGCAATGAAGGCGTCATCGTCATAGCCGCCACGAACCGCCCCGACGTACTCGATCCGGCGTTATTGCGACCTGGCCGCTTCGACCGGCAGGTTGTTGTGCCGCTTCCGGACGTACGTGGCCGTGAGCTGATCCTCAAGATACACATGCGCAAAGTCCCGCTCGACGACGATGTGAAGCCGAACGTAATCGCGCGTGGCACGCCAGGCTTTTCCGGTGCTGACCTGGCCAATCTCGTAAACGAGGCAGCGCTGTTTGCTGCCAGGGCGAATCTGCGTGTCGTCAGCATGGATCAGTTTGAACAGGCCAAAGACAAGATAATGATGGGCGCCGAGCGGCGCTCCATGGTCATGAGTGAGAAGGAGAAGCTCAATACGGCCTACCATGAAGCCGGCCACGCCATTGTTGGCTACCTCGTGCCGGAACATGATCCCGTATACAAAGTGACGATCATTCCGCGCGGCCGCGCCCTTGGCGTGACGATGTACCTGCCTGAGGAAGATCGCTACAGCATGTCCAGACAGCGCCTCGAGAGCACAATCTCCAGCCTGTTCGGCGGGCGAATCGCGGAGGACATGATTCTGGGTTCGAGCGGAGTGACGACCGGTGCGTCGAATGATATCGAACGGGCAACCGAAATTGCTCGCAACATGGTCACCAAGTGGGGCTTGTCCGATCGCCTTGGCCCGCTGACATATAGTGAGGAGGACGGTGAGGTTTTTCTCGGCCGTTCCGTAACACAACACAAAATGGTATCTGACGAAACCGCGCACACGATCGATAAAGAGGTGCGGACCATTATCGATGCGAACTACGCGCGTGCGGAAACGCTCCTCAAGGACAACGTCGAGAAGTTGCACGCGATGGCCGAAGCGCTGGTCAAGTACGAAACGATCGGTGAAACACAAATCAAAGACATCATGGAAGGCCGCGAGCCGCAGCCGCCCGAAGACTGGGATGATTCGCCGGATTCGGACCCTGATGCGGATTCATCGAAGCCTGAATCCGAGACGACGGGTTCGATTGGTGGACCTGCCAGCGAACACTAGAGAACACCGGCCAATAGGGGCTTGCCCGGCCACCCGATGTTACGACTAGGCTCAATCGAACTGGAGTGCCCGGCGGTCATGGGCATTCTGAATACCACCCCGGATTCGTTTTCGGATGGTGGCCGTTTCACGGACCCGGCCACAGCTCTGTCGCACGCGGAGCAAATGGCGACCGACGGTGCCGCGATCATAGATATCGGCGGGGAATCGACACGAC
>Ga0255054_10001578_pt1 | contig 13326 bp, 18 predicted proteins | sample JV7_2_23_MG_FD_188634 | JGI IMG/M metagenome (GOLD analysis project Ga0255054, IMG submission 188634) | Seawater microbial communities from Jervis Inlet, British Columbia, Canada - JV7_2_23 | ecosystem: Environmental > Aquatic > Marine > Inlet | place: Canada: British Columbia | collected...
TTTTCTCCGGTGCTCTCTCAGGCGCCCAGGGAGACACGAAGCTAGTCCGTCGAAGGAACCCCGTCAACTACTTTCGACGCACTTTTTCGGCCTTCATCGCGCACGACCCCGGAATCTTGCCAACTACTTTGTAGGGCGCTGAAATTCTTCGTCGCCTCGCGAACTTGCAAGGGTAGGAGGACGAAGCGATGAGGATGAAAGACGTGAAGCGCGGCGCTCGGTACGAGACGAAGCTGGGGCAGGGTGTGGTGGACAGGATCGACACCTACAACCGGGTGGCGTACATCGTCATCGACCGGCCGATACCCTTCGGGCTCCGGCGCGTGAAGGCCCGTGAGATCTTCGAGGAGGTGCCGGCGCCGAAGTAGGCTCAGCCCTCGTTGGCCTTGGCCCGGCTCAGGCTTCGTCCACGCGCTCGCCGTCGATTGCCATGATTGCGCTGGGTGGCACCCAGGGCGACATGAACTGATATTTGCCAACGCTGAGGTCTGCGTCGTCCTCGTCGAGCATGAGCGTGTCCCACGGCACGATGACCTGAAGCACCACGGGCTCACCGCCCCACTTCGCTGCAGCGATCTGCGCGTAGAAGACCGCGTCGCCCTTGCCTCCGGTGTGCCCCCAGCCGGGCGCCGCGGTGAGGAAGACGTAGCCAACGCTGGAGTTGTCCCACGTCTGCTGAACGTCAGTGCGCAACCCGTCGCGCAAGATCACTGGGAGCCACGCGCTGCTCGTCCCGTGGTAGAGCCAGACGAGCTGCCCGCGGAGAACGGCGGACATTTCGTCGATCGACAAGTCCGGGTCGACTTCGAGCGCCTGCGCGTTCCACCGCGCCTCCTCAGCGTCGGCCACGAGCTGCGCCTGGTGCGCTGGAATCTGCTCGGTCAGCTCGAAGATCACCCCCTGGAAATACTTGTAGACCTCGGGGTCTCCCGACTCGAAGGCTTCGTAGACGTTGCGCCAGCGCGGGCTGCGGTGTGCCCCCGACGCCTGGAGCGCCGCGTGATAGTCGTCGATGAGCTGGCGCGCGGCCAGCGGCAACTCTGCCTCACGGGCCCGGTCGCGCGCCATGCTCAGCCCTCGTTGGCCTTGGCGGCGTGGTACAGCGCACGCGCCTGGGCCTTCGGAATCAAGAACGAGAAGGCGTTGAGGAAGGCGAGCGGCGGGATGTTCCGCGCGTCGGCGCTCAGCTCTTTGCGTGCCGCGCCGCGGAGCCCGACGCCTGTCAGCGCCTGCATGAACGTCAGGTCGTAGCTCTTGCCGGCGAAGCGGATGAGGATGGCCTTCTCGCTCCCGTCGCTCATCTTGTGCCGGTCGGCCTTGGCGATCTCCTGCGCGGCCCAGGGGGTACGCCCGGATTGCTTGTCGAAGAGGACGAGGGAGCCCTTGCGGACGCCGCCCTTCACCTGTCCCGAGGATGCGTCGAAGTGGCCGAGCTTCATGCGTCGGGGACCGTAGTGGTTCACCACGGTGCTCGGGGGCTTTAGGCCGGGTGCCGCGAGCTTCTTGATGTGGCCGAAGGCGCGCTGGAACTCGCTGGCCGTGATGCCCTGCGCCCGCGCCTGCTTCATCGCACGCCCGATGTCGACGAGGTGGGCTCCGACACCGTCGCCGCTGTCCCAGGTGCCACCGCGGGTCACCATGATGATCGCGTCGGGCCTGGAGCCGGGGATGATTTCGGCTGGGTCGATGCCGGGAGGGACGGCCTGGAAGACCCAGTCGTCCTGGTGCCCGTCCTCGTCGGCGATCGAGACGAAGCCCTTGCGGATCTTCCGCGCCTTCCGCAGTGCGCCCCCGCGCCCCGGGTTGGCCTTGAGCCCCTTCATGTGTCCGAACGCGCGCTTGACGTGCTCGGCCTTGACGCCCTCTTCCTTGGCGATGCGCCCGAACTGGTGGGGCTTCGGGAACTCCAGCACGCCGGAGCCGCGGTCGACGGCGATTCGGCCCTTGAAGACGGGCTGGCCGCCCTTGTACTCCTCGGCGCGGAGGTTCCGGTAGACGAGGAGCCCCTTGCGGGCGGTCATCCCCTTGGGGGGGGACGTGCGGGTGGTTCGACGGCGGGCTCGGCCCCGACTGGTCCGCCTCCGGCTCGTGCGTCGCTTCCTAGCGCTGGCAGCCATGGCCCCGAGCTTACCCGACGAGCAAAATCAGTGCGAGTCGACCGAAAAAGACGCCGGGCTGTCAGATATGTGACAGCCCGGCGTCTTAGGGCCTGAAGTCGCAGAATCGATGGATCTAGGAGCGATTCTGCGACTGGCGCCCGCTATGCCGGTGAGCGGACCGTTCCTGGACAAAAAAATGAAAAAAGAAGCGTCAGATCATCGGGGGGTCTGCGTCTTAGGGCCGCAAGTCGCAGAAACGCCGGATCACAGCGTCGTTGGGCAGTCGTCACCGAGGCGCAGGGCGTAGCCGACTGCGCGGTCCGCGGCGCGGAAGGGGACGCAGATCCCGAGGGTTGTCCACTCGCGCCCGGTGCCCTTGTCCTTGTTGAAGGCGCGCCGCTCCGGGTGTCGTCTCGTCCACCACGGGAGGTGCGTGCGGATCGCCGCGACCCGAAGGAGATAGACGGGATGCCCCGTCTGCTTCGCGCCCGTGATGACGTGGTAGAGGATCCACTCAGCCTCCGCGGTGAGCGCCCACCCTTCCCTTCCGCTCGCCTCGTTGCTGCAGGTCTCCATGAAGAAGTTGCCCGTCTTCCAACCCTGCTGGTCGTGCTTGTAGTCGATGGTGGTGACGGTGCCGTCGGGGCGGGTGATGAAGCGGTCGATGCCTCGTCGGTCCTCTTCGCGGTCAGCCACGCGGACGTCGTACTCGCGGGACAGCCAGCGATCGACGACGGGGGACCATCGCCGCTCGACCTCCAGGCTTTCGTGGAAGTCGTGGGAGCGCATCGCCTACTCGGCGGCGCGGCTGAATGCCGTGGACTCGGCGCCCCAGGCGGTCCATCCGGAGCGTTCCTCGCGCGCGAACATCTCCAGCTTGCTGCCGGGGCAGAGGGACTCCACCAGCCCGTAGAACGCCTCCGGCTTGCGGCTGTGCTCTCGCCGGATCTCGCTGATGAAGGTGCTCTGGTTCGACAGGGTCACCGTGGGCTTGCCCCGGACGGCCAGGATGCAGTGCTCGGTCACGTTGCGGAGCCAGTGGCCGACGCCGATGTGCTGCTTCTCCCAGGTGAGGATGGTCTTGGGCTCGAACCCCCACGCTTCGATGCAAGCGTAGGCTTCGCGCATGAAGGCGTTGGTGGTCCAGAGCCACAGGATGCAGTCGTCGTGAGCCAGGTCGAGGACCGGCAGCGCGCAAATCTCCTCGACGCTCATGTCGGCGTAGTCGACGAGGCCGCGGACCTTCGAGGTCGACTTGTCGACGTTCTGCTCGTAGCGCCAGGGAGGATCGAGTGCGATCACGCGGAACGGACCCTGGGGCGGGGGCTGGGGCTCACGCTTGATCTTGTTGGTGATCTTGGCCTTCTTCTTGCGCTTCAGCTCACGGTTGGCATCGGCGAGGGTGACGCGTCCTTCTGCCACCTGGCTGAAGAGCTTCGGGCTCCTCTTGCGGAGCGCGGTGACGCGCCCGATGGTCGCGCTCGACGTACCCGACGCGGCCGCGAGGCGCTCTCTGGTGCGCTCCTGCTCCAGTCCGGTATCTGGAGATACCGGACTGGTGAGGTGCCCCTTCGCCTCGCGACGCGCCTTCGCGGCCTTGCCTCGCGCCTTGTTCGCCTTCGCCTCCCGCTGCGCCTGGCTTTCGTGCCAGTCATCGTCGGCTTCGGCGAGGGTGAGGAAGATGGCGGCGCGCTGACCCGGGGACAGGTCGCGCCGCTGCGCGTTGATGTCCCAGACGAACTGGAACGGCGACCCGTCGTCGTCCCACTGGACGATCCGCGGTTTCACCTTGGCTATCCGGCACGCCTCCCACCGGTTGCGCCCATCCAGGATGCGCCCCTTGAGCATCACGATGGGGTGGCGTTGTCCGTTGGTCCGGATGCTCTCGGCGAGCGCGGCCAGCCGCTCCTCGTTGAACATCGGGAACAGCCCAGCTGCGGGGTGGTCTTTGCGCTTCGCCACACGTCCTCCGAAACGACGAGCCTATCGAACAAGCGCCTGGCTGTCTACGTCTACTGTCAGACAGCTCACGCCTTCATGCCAAGCGAAAGCCCGTACCGTCGTCGGAGGAAGGTGTCGATCTCGCGCACCGACTTCTTTCCCATGTTCCGCCATGTCATCAGGTCGTCGACAGTCAGCCGCACAAGATCCCCGAGGTGTGCGAGCGGGGGAATGCTCTTGGGACGGGCGGCGTCAGGGTACGTCGTGGTGAGTAAGAGGTTGCTCGGTCGCGCCGGCAGGTCTGTGTAGAGCCCGTCGAGCGCGTCGATTCGGAGTCGGAGGAGCCGGCGCTGCACCTTGGGATCGAACTCGACGGGGTCTTTGCGCCAGGCCCGAGGGTAGTGGCAGGAGGCGGGGTCCTTCATGCGTCCTCCCACAGCTCTTCGTCATCAGCGACGGAGTCGTCGAGGAAGTCGCTCCAGACCAGCGCGGCGACGTGGGTGCCGAGCTGGCTCAGCGCCGGGTTCGGCATCATTGCCTCGTAGGACAGCCATTCGATGCCGGTGTGCCCTTGGGCGCGCGCGGCCAGGGCACTGCGAAGGAGGAGCTTCGTGTCGCCCTTGGCGCACACGTCACAGCTCCTCGACGTCGTAGGCGCCGGGGTAGACCTCGGCCAGCTCCGCGAGCAGCCGGTGCGAGTCCTGACGAGCGCCTTCCGCGGCCATCTGCCACCGGCGCTGGGTACGCTGGCGCTGCTTGTAGTCGAACTCGGTCAGGGGATCGGTCGACCAGTACCCCGCGGCGACGTCACCGGCAGCACGGGCGGACTTGACGCTTGCGACAGCGCGGTCGGCGAGCGTCTGGGCAGCGTAGAACCTGTCGTCACGGTGACGGTCGAGCAGCGCGCAGACGGCCTGAAGGAGCGCGAGGGCTCCCTCCAGGTCGTCCTCGGATACCAGGACGTGAGCGCTGGTCGAGGCGCGGTCGTCGATGCGAGCGACGCGGGCCAGGGCTTCTCGGGCTTGGTAGGCGGCAACGACGATGCTGCGGCTGATGTCCTCAGGGCGAGGCTCGGCCATCGTCGCGATCCGCGCCCTCTTCTGGGGCGCTCCCATCACGCCACCCGTCGAAGACGGAACCTTGGCTTGGTCTCCAGCTCGTAGGGCTGGACGACGAAGAAGTCAGCCTTGCTCTTGCCGATCGCGAAGACCCGGCGAGGGTTGTCGGGGTCGATGCCGCAGACGAACCTGCCGCTCACCACGGAGATGCCGGCCTTCGCCACGGCCTCCAGCCAATCGGCCTGGAGCGGCACGGAGAAGTGGTCGTGCTCGCCGACCGCGACGAGGATCCCCTCCTCCATGTCGTGGTTCGGCAGGAATGAGGTCGCCTCGTCGAGGTCGGCCTTCGACCACTTCGGGCGGTAGCGCGTCTTGCGCAGCGCCTTACGCGCCGCCTTGAACGCCTCGGCGAACTCCTTGTCGCGCTTGCGCCGCGTCTCGTCCATGGCCGCCGCCACGAGCTTGTTCGTCTCGTAGCGGACGTAGACGTTCTTCCACGCGCCCAGGTCGGGGGTCGGCCCGGGCTGGTTGAGGAAGGTGGGGATGCCGTGCTGGACGAGTGCGACGAGCGCCGCGCACCCGGAGGTGGTCACCTGGCGCTTGCTCAGTCGCGCCATCGCGGCGTAGCGCAGCGCCTGTGTCTCGATGTCCTCGCACCCGGTCGACGTGACGCTCCCGTCATCGTGAAAGGTGATGGTGTGGCTCTCGTGGCTCTCTGCACACGTGACCGTCGTTTGTCGCGGTCGATTCTTTTTTCCCATGGTGTCATTCCTCTTCGTCGGTGGTGGAGTCGTTGGGACGCACGCGGATGACGCGGGCCCAGTCCGGAACGTCGTTGATCATGCTGGAGTCGCCGACCGCGCAGACGATCATGCGAACGCCCTTCGGTGGCGCCTCGGGCCAGCCGGTCTCGCAGTCGGTGATGACCACGAGGACGTCGGGCCGCGGCCGGACGTGAGTCATCGCGTACTCGATGCCGGCGCACATGTTGGTGCCGCCGCGCCCGAGCATCTCGATGGACTTGCCGTCGCGTACGGTTTGGATGCCGCCGTGGACCTCGGCGTCGGTCGCCAGGAACGCGACTCGCGCCCCGAGCGCCAAGCAGAGGTCTTCGACGGTGCCGCGGACGAGGGCGAGGTCGTGGTTCTCGCTCATCGAGCCGCTCGTGTCGCCGACGACACAGACGGTCGGGATCGGCCGCCGCATGCTCGGTTGGATGATGTCGGGCGTGGCGGACGCCCGGCGTGACGGCCGCTTGTAGGAGTGCAGCACCATGCCGGAGACGTCGTTGACGGCCCAGCGCAGGCCGCCGGCAAGCTCGTGTTCCCACGGGATGCGCTGCGGCTTGAGGAGAGCGTCGGCCCAGGCTTTCCAGCCCGCCGCCACGTGGCCACGTCCTCGGGCGTGCTCGTCGCGGATTGCCTCTGCGGTCAGCCGCTGGACGTCGTGCCAGTCAGCGTCGCTGACCCCCTCCTGCTCGGCCCCTTTGCCCGTGCCGGGGTCGCCGTGCTCCCACGGCATCTGCACGCCGTGCGCAGCGCTTCCGCACTCGTCGCCGTGGGTGTGGAGCTTGGGCTTGCCGCTGCCCTCGCCATGGTCGCCGGGCTCACCTGCATCGCCTTCGCCTTCGCCCCCGCCCCCGCTTCCCGGCAGCAGGCCGCAGGAGGGCCCGGCGCAGACCCGGATGTTGTCCATGATGTGGGCGTAGTAGATCTCCCACAGCTGGTTGTCTTCGCAGCCGAGCTTCCACGGGTACCACGGGCCGCGCTCGCCCTCGGGGTGGGCGAGCGTCTCCGGGTCCTTCGGCTCGGGCAGCGAGGGGAAGTCCTTGCGCTCGGCGATCTCGTCGCGGAGGTCGTCGTTGATCTCCGCGTCCATCGCGATGTTGGCGATCTGGAACGTCTGCCGCGTGATGCCGAGCGAGCGAGCCCGCAGGTGATGTTCTCGCAGCTTGTGGCCCAGCTCGTGGAGCAGGACGACGGAGATCTCCTCGATGCTGTACTGCTGGACCCACTTCGCGTTGTAGTAGAGCCGGGCGTACTGATCGACGGACATCGACGGGCACGTCTCGGACTCGACGAGCACGAGCGAGAAGATCGCGTGGCTGAAGTAAGGCCGGAGAAATGACACCTTGGCGCGGGCTGCGCGAACGATGTCCTCGGCCACCTTGTTTGGTGCGTTCCGGGGCATGGTTTTCCTTGCTTAGTTGGGGCCGTATTCGGAGTTGGGGCCGAGGGGCGGGAGGTCTTCGGGGGCGGCGCCTGGGTCGGTCTCGTCGACGACGACGGGCATCTCAACGGGGCAGCGCGACTCGCACGTCCGGCAGACGATCTCGAAGAGGTGGTGCTGGCAGTGGTTCGGCACCACGAAGACCGCGGGGCCGCGGCGCCCGGTGGGCCGCATGTGGGTGGTGGTCGAGGCTTCGCCGACGAGCGCGCCGTCACGGAACTCGCCGCAGAACTCGCAGACGACCGCCTGGTCGGGTGAGGCATGGGTGTCGCCCATCAGCTCGTTGTTCCAGTTGCGGAGCTGGCCCCACGCGGCGCTGGCGATGCTATCGGTGCAGCGCGGGGCGTCGCAGAGAAAACGGGCGATGTCCGCAAGCCGGACGTGGACCTCATCCACGGGACAGCCTCGGTAGGCCGCGGCGAGCTGCGCGTAGTGTGCGCTACGTCCCTTCCCCCAGGAGGAGGGAAGGGAGGGCAGCGCGAGGCACGGTCGGTCGGGGGTCGTCATATGGGGATCATACCGCCGTCGAGAAGTCGATGTTGGCGGCCTCCAGGAGGGGCAGAATGTCCTCGACCTCGGGCGGGAGTGCCCGGTCGACTTCGGGCGGCATGTTCGTCGCGAGGGTGCGCGCCGCGGGGATGGCGATGTCGCCCTGGCTCTTGAGGATGCGGCCGAGCACCTTCCACGCGGAGTAGTAGCGAGCGATGCGCTCCTTCTTCTTCTTGGAGCGGTCGAGCGCCGCGCCGGCCACGGAGTCGAGCGTCGCCATCGTCTGGTCCTGGCGCTTCGGGAGCGGGGTGGCCATCGGGTGCGCCAGGTACTCCTCGGGGTCTTTCAGGTCCAGGTTGACGAACCACTTGCTGAACTCGATCTGCCCCGGCTCACCGACGCAGCCGGCGACGAGCAGGCGGGCGACCTCGCTCTTGGGCCCGTGGCCCGCGGAGTCGGCCGCGGCGAGCAGGTCGGCGGTCATCGTCCAGGTGCGCGGGCTCTTCCACGCTCGCCCCTGCTCGGTCGCGCTCTGGGGCATGTCGTAGAGCAGCTCGCCGCGGCGGCGGATGAAGGCGGCGACGACGCCGCGCTTGGCCGCGATGCCCTCGCGCCAGTTGCTGCGGAGCCGCGCGATGGGCGGAGGCGGGAACCCGGCGACCATGCCGTCGGCCCAGGCCTCGACCTCGACCGGCCACTTCATGTGGACCCAGCGGTTGGCGATGGCGCTCGTCAGGTCGTAGGCGCCGGTGCTGATCTCGGGAGGGTTGCCTGCTGCGACGTGCGACGTCTGCTCGGGGAGCTTCTCGTCGCCGGCCCAGCCGCCATGGACGACACGGAGCGCACTGCTCTGCGTGGTCGGCGGCGCGGTGTTGAACTCGTCCCAGAACACGATGCCGTGTTGCTTCGCCTTCAGCTCGTAGGCCCAGCGTGGCGGGTGGAGCTTCACGCCGGTGTCTGTGATCTGCGGCAGCCCTCCCTGGTCGCTCGGCTCGCGGATGGAGAGGATGACTGTCCAGAGCGGTTCGTCGAGTGCTTCGGCGAACTGCTCCAGGGTTGCGGTCTTGCCGGTACCCGGACCGCCCCAGAGGAAGAGAGGCTTCCTGGCCTGGATGCAAACCTGGGCGGCGATGACGTTGGGAGCTGCCATTCAGAATATCCTTTTTTCGGAGTGCGGCGCCGTGTGGGGCGCTTCGAGTGCGTCGAAGGTAACGTAGTCAGTCAAGGTCATGTGTCAAGAGCACTTCGGGCACGTTGCGCCGTCGCTTTCGCACCACCTTGCCGCCCAGTACGCGGGCCGCCTCGCCCAGCGACGCCAGCGCGGCGACGTTCGCGGCCTTGTGCCGGCGCTCCGGCATCAGCGTCGCTCGGTAGCTCGTCTCGCGCCCTTCGGCGTCGAGCACCACGACCTCGGTCTCTTCGTCCACTCTCATCTACCTCTCCTCCTGCCAGCGGCACCAGCCGAGTCCGAGCCGCACGGCGTGCGCGACCTCCCGGCAGAACTGTGTCTCGCCCGTCGTTCCTCGGAACCGGTGCTCGATGATCTTCAGCTTGAAGTTGCGCGAGCGCGCGCCGAGGGTGCGGTGCGCGGTGATGATGACGTCGAGCCCGACGACGTGTCGCGTCGTCCACTTCGCGGCGACGGTCACGCCGGGCGTTGGCCTGCCGAGCTTGGCGGCGGCGCGACGCGCCTTCTCGCGCGGGAGCCAGACTGTCGCCTTCCCTTCCCAGCGCTCGGACCGCGTGTACATCGCGTTCGCGTAGAGCGTGCGGAGCGCGGCCACGTCGGCGCGGCGCAGGCGCTTCGGCTGGTACTCCTCCGAGCGCTCGATAGCGGCCTCTGCGTCGGGGTGGATCACGGCGTCTTCCCCCGTCCCGAGAGCCGGAGCATCGCGTTGATCTGCCGCCGCTTCTTCTGGCTGCGCACCGCATCGGCGATGAGCTTCGGCGGGAGCTTCGCGTTGAGCGCGCGGACCATCCACGAGGGGGCGTAGTGCAGGTTGACCGTGGTGCCGCTGCTGTTGCCGCCGACGCTGTCCCCGATAGTGAGGAAGCCGCTCGCAGCGACGCCGAGCTTCACCAGGCCCATCATCTCCTTCAGCCCAATGCGGCTCTTGCCTCGGAGCCGCTGCTTGACGCTGCGCCGCACGGGTCGTTTCCGCGTCTTGGGGATGACGGGGAACTCCGCGTCGAGCGCCGTGCGCGCCTTGCGGAGCGACCTGAGCATGGCCCTGCGGGCGTTGTTACGCGCGACCCGCCCCTGCTCGGGCTTGCACCGCTTGAGCGCCGCGTCGGCCTCCCAGAGGGCGTCTTCGAGCTTGCTCACCGTGCCTCCGCCGCCTTCTCCTCGGCATGGATTTTCTGCATAGCCTTGAACAAGTGGACGGTGCGGTCGCCCTCGATTTCACCGAGGGTCAGCGCGAGCTTGGTGACGAAGCCTTTGGGCCAGCCGTCGCGCTCGTAGGTGAGCCCCTCGGGCCACCAGATGACGCCGTCGCCATCTTCGCAGTTGTAGTCGGGGAACGCCCGCCTCACGCGGCGCACGTAGACCTTCAGTGCCACCCGGCGGTAGAGCGCCTCGGCGTCCTGGCGGACGAGCAGGGTCGGCTCCCACGTCGCGCTTCCGTCGACGTCGTCCTCCTCCCCACTCTCATGCCCGCGTGCGGCGACCCACGCCTTGCTCAGGCCGTCGACCATTGCCCGGCACGCGTCGGTGTCGAGGTCGCCGTTGCTCTCCGCGACGAGCGCGTTGCGCGCCATGTCGAGCAGCGCCTCGGTCTCGGGCACGTCGCCCTGGTAGAAAAATGATGCGAGCATTCTGTTCCTCCGGGGGCGTGTGGGCCCCATCGTCAGGGTTAGAAAAGCGACCGGTCAAGTAAGTGCGATAGCGGGTTGCAAAGGTTGGTTGATAACCGCCAAAGCTCCGGCCCGGTCACTGAGAAAAGTAAGTCGAAGGTAGGGCCCGGTCAAGGGGGATGTTGCAGGGGAATGCAGATCCTATTAGCCCAGGTCCCGCGTGGGGCTGCTGCCGAAGCAGCGGGAACAATCCGGCCTTTCTAGTAGCACCGGGGGTTTGTTTAGTGTGGTAACCCTGTAACCACGGCCCGAGCCCTACCTTCTGAGTCTGTGTCGTGCGCTCACTCCCGCGCGAAGTCGGCCATCACACGCGGTGCGGCCGTGTTGAATCCAACGACGTCGAGCATGCCCGAGTCGCTGGGGTCTGCGATGGTGAAGTCCGTCGCGGTCATGCCGACCACGATGAGCTTGGCGTTGCGGCCAGTCGCCTGGCGGTAGCGCCGCAGCGCCTGGTGCGGGTGGATGTTCCCAACCCAGGTCTCGTTGTCCGTGTAGACGACGAAGGTGTCGACGAGGATCTTGTTCTCCAGCGCGAAGCGCATGGGGAGCGAGCAGTCGGTCCCGCCGAAGGGCAGGTTCGACACGCGGTTCACCACGTCGTCGAGGCGCATCTGGGGGGTGATGGGGAGGGCCGTGATGCCGTCCAGGTGGCCGCTCCGGCCGCGGCCCCAGTTGGGCTCTCCCGCCGACGCCGAGGACGCGAACGCTGCGACCATGTAGTCCGGCTCGGTGCGTGCCGTGACCATCGCCATGGCTGCCGACGCGACGCGCGGCGTGATGGGCATGCCGGCGATCGTCTGCCAGTCCATCGAGCCCGACACGTCGAGCGCGAGCATGGTGTTCTTGCCCGAGGGCACCACCGACTCGAAGGACAGGTAGAACGCGTCGTTGAGCGCGTCGCAGACCTTCGCCACGGGCGTCCAGGTGAGGCTGCCCCGCATGCCCTTGCCGCTCTCGTAGGTCTTGAGCGCGACGAGGAGGGAGAGCGGGTGGACCCGCGCCTTCTTGAGCCGCGTCTCGTCGAGCAGGCGCTCGGAGACGAGCTTGGCCGCCTCGCTGAGCGGCTTGACCAGCTCCATGGACGTCATGCGCCCGAGGTTGCGGATCATCGCCGTCATCGGCATGCGGTCGAGCAGCGCCTCCCACACGACGGCGTGGGGGAGCATCTCGGACGGGAGCATCTCCCAGCTGAGGTTGTACTCGCGGACGAGGCGCGCGGCCTCGTGCTTGTCGGTGCAGGACTGCGCCCGAGCGAAGCCCTCGATGAGCCGCGGCAGGACGGTCGCGTTGACCGAGGGGTAGACCACCTCGGCCTGGCCCGTGCGGGTCACCTTGCGCTCGTCGAACGAGGCGCGCACTGCCCAGCGGAGCAGGCCGTTGACGGCCTTGTCGTCCGTCTTGGCGTGCGCCAGGCGCAAGAGGTCACGGTGCGACCAGCCGCCACGCTGACGGTACTTCGCCAGCTGGTACGCGAGCTTGGCCGCGTCCTTCGACGTGTACCAGTTGCCGACGGCGCGGCGGAGTGCGCGGCCCCAGCCGCGGAACGCCTCGACGCTCTGCGCGAACTGGAAGAGGTGGGTGCCCGTGCGGCAGACGAGGGGGAGTGCCGCGAGGGCCTCCCGACGGACCGCGGGGTCGACGTGCGCCGCCGCCATGGCGAGCGCGAAGATTGCCGGGTCGTTCTTGGGAGCGCGGCCCGCCTGGGACGTCTCGACGATCGTGCGGATGGTCCGCGACGCGTCGGCGTCGAGGCACGCCTGGAGCGTCTTGGCGCGCTCCTTCGTGAGCTTCATCTCACGGGTGTAGAAGGTCCCGCCTTCGCTGCCGAGGATGAGCCAGCGGTCGAGCGCGCCCCACATGTCGAGGACGAAGCTGAAGCCGCCCGCGTTGTTCTCGGCCTGGGCCGGATCGGCTTGCTCGGACTGCGGGGTCTGACGTGTAGAAACGTGCTCGGCGTAGCGGGTCATTGTCTGTTCTCCTGGGGGCGTGAGGGCCCCGTCAGATAGTGCCGGTCAAGTGGGTGCGCGGCGGGTTCGTGTACGTGATAACCGTCGTGCTTCGGCCCGGCGAAAGGCAACATAGTGTTGTCAGACAGCGTGTCAACAGCCGGGCCGCGTTTTGTTGACGGCGTGCTCCAGTTCGCGGCGCGCGAGGCTCCGCTCGGTGGAGGTGGAGGCGAGGAGCTGCTTCGCGCACGCAAGCACGTTGAGGAGCTTGTCGCGGTCCTCGCTGATGCCCCATCGGATCCAGTCCTGCAGGTCCCTCGGGGGTTGCGTGACGGTGCCACCGTCCTGTCGTGCCTGCAGCTCGGAAGCGGCCCACTTCTCGGCTGCGGCGAAGCTGGCGCCGACCCACTCGCGCACGGTGGAGGTGGGCGGGACGAGGGCCGGCGGGAGCACTTTGGCGAGCGCCGCGACTAGCGCACCGCACTCGGCGTCGCTGGGCCTTCCGCAGTCGCGCCTCGTGTGCGGGCCTCCGCAGTAGTCGCAGGTGACGGGGGTCACGGCCACCTCACGCGGCACCCTGGCCGCTTGCAGCGCCGTCGGTAGGGCTTGAGGTCAGCCACGGGGATCACGTTCTGGTCGTCATCGGACAGCGTCGTGCCGTGGTCGCACGCGAACGAAGAGGACTCGACATGAGTCGGGGGTGAGGTA
>Ga0255054_10001580_pt1 | contig 13322 bp, 6 predicted proteins | sample JV7_2_23_MG_FD_188634 | JGI IMG/M metagenome (GOLD analysis project Ga0255054, IMG submission 188634) | Seawater microbial communities from Jervis Inlet, British Columbia, Canada - JV7_2_23 | ecosystem: Environmental > Aquatic > Marine > Inlet | place: Canada: British Columbia | collected...
CCGAGCAGGCCCCCGCGCGGTTCCCGGTCGAGGAGACGCGCGCCTGGGCCATCCTGGCCGACGGCCGCTTGAAGCCGCTTCAGACCTTCGCCAACGAGACAGCCATCGCGATCACCGGCCGGGCTCGCCATGACGACCTGAGCGCGCTCGAGATCTTGTGGGGCTACCTGCTGGCGTCCCGGGACTTCGCCAACCGCCCCTACGTACGCGTGGACAGTCGGGAGATCAAGTCGGCCCTGGCGATCGATCCCAGCACCCGGCGCGTCTCGTTCAACACGCTGTACAAGAGCTCCGCCCTGCGTGAGATCGTCGAGCGGGCGGCCGAGCGCGAGCAACGGGGACTGGAGCTCACCCGCCTGGAGAACGACGCCCTCGACGTCTACTCCAAGCTCGGTCGCGTCGCCGGGCTGATCTCGAATGAGGCCTTCGCGGTAGTGCCAATCGTCGAAACCGACGCTGGCTGGTCGAATCCCCAGTCCCTGAAGGACGCCTCGGATCCGAGGCAGCAGGCCCTCTACCAGGGCTTCGTGCGGCTCGGTCAGGCGTACGCCCAGCGCGACGCTCCCGCCTTCGGACGCGAGGCCCAGGCGCTCTCCGTCGCGCTGCGCGATCTGGACCCGGACCTGGCGCCGCCGGTCTCCGCAATCGAGCGAGAGCTCTTCTACGTCGACTTCAACGCCTTCGGCAAGGCCTGGAAGCTCTACCTGCTGGGCTTCCTGCTGATCGCCTTGCTCGGCTTCCGGGGGCATGCCTGGGGCTACGCAGCCGGGTTCGCGCTGATCCTGGCGGGATTCATCTGCCACAGCCTCGGGGTGGGCACGCGCTGGCTGATCGCAGGCCGGGCTCCCGTCTCGGACATGTACGAGTCCCTGGTCTTCATGGGCTGGGGCGCCATCTTCCTGGGCCTGCTGGTGGAAGCGTCCTACCGGAACCGCTTCCCCGCGCTTGCCGCCGGCGTGGTCGGCTTCCTGTGCCTGGCCTTCTCGGAGAATCTCCCCCTGGACGCATCGATCAATCCCCTGGTCCCGGTGCTGGCCCATACGTCGTGGCTCGCGATCCACGTCATGACCGTCATGCTGGCCTACGCGGGGCTGGGCCTCGCCATGGTCCTCGGGCACGGCGTCCTGTTCCTGGAAACCTTCCGCCCGAGCCGACGCGATCTGGTGATGGAGCTGTCCACGGTCCTGTACAAGACCATCCAGGTGGGCATGCTCTTCCTGGCGGCCGGCATCGTATTCGGCGCCATCTGGGCCAACGAGAGCTGGGGCCGCTACTGGGGCTGGGATCCCAAGGAGACGTGGTCGCTGATCACGTTCTTCGTGTACCTGGCGATCATCCACGCCCGGCTGGCGGGCTGGCTGCGCCCCTTCGAGCTGGCGGCATGCTCGATCCTGGGGTTCCTGGCCGTCGTGATGACCTACTACGGCGTGAACTTCATCCTGGCCGCGGGCCTGCACGCCTACGGGTTCTCGGAAGGGGGGCAGTTCTTCGTGGGGCTCTACGCGGCCGTCGAGGTCGCCATCGTCCTCGCGGCCTGGCTGCGGCGCAACGCGATCCGCCGTACAGCCTTCGAAGGAGGGGGAAGCACTCCGATCGTGACCGCAGAATCACGGAGCCTGTCATGACAGCGACGCGATCCCCCTCCGCAGCGTGTGGCTCCGGGCCGCCGAAGCAGGCGCATCGCATGGGACGCCTGGCCCCGGCGCTGGTCGGGCTGGCGTTGCTCGCCGCTGCGTCCGCACCCGCCTCTGCCCAGTGCCTGGGCGGAGGCGCGGGAACCCTGCCGGCGCCGGCGGTGCAGTTCCTGCGCAGCTACCGCGCCGAGCTCGGTGCACCAGCCCGGGTCGCGATGGACTCGGCCGGGAACATCTTCGTCACCGACCCTCCCCGGGGCGAAGTGCTGGGACGCGCGCTCGACGGAAGCATCATCGCGCGGATCGGCGGGCTCGGGAACCCGGTCGCCATCGCGCTGGACGACGCTGGGCGGATCTTCGTCGGCGATGCGAACAGCGGCACGGTCGCCGCCTTCTCCTGGACCGGGGTGCGGCTCTTCGAGCTGGGCCAGGGTGCGGGCGAGTTCCTGCTGCCCGCCGACATGGCGTTCGACGCCAGCACCGGCGAGCTCTTCGTCGCCGACGCACGGGACCATCGGGTCAAGGTCTACGGACCGACCGGCGCCTTCCTGCGCAGCTTCGGCGGCCCCGAGTCCGGGGAAGGGGAGCTGAACTTCCCCGCCGGGATCTTCGTCGACGGGGCGGCCGACGAGGTCTTGGTAGTCGACCACATGAACTTCCGCGTGGCCGGCTTCGATCGCAGCGGCGCGTACCAGTTCTGCCTGGGCTACCGGCGGGACAGCGTCTTCAGCCCGCGCCGCGACCTCAACATGCCCCAGGGCGTGTGGGTGGACGGTGGCGGCCGGGTCTACATCGCCGATGCGGTGGACGGCGTAGTCAAGGTGCTGGACCGCGAGGGCGCCCTGCTGACTTCGATCGGCGGGCTGGGCAGCGGCCCCGGGCAGCTGCGTGTCCCCATGGACGTGCTGATCGACTCGTTCGGACGCCTCTTCGTCACCTCCGCCACCAACGGTCGCATCGAGATCTTCGGCCTGGACACCTATACGGACCCCGAGGCCGTGATCCCGGCCAAGGTCGAGATCCAGCCCGATCCGCTGGACCGCTGGGTTCCGCCCGACGCGATCGTGGCTTTCATCGAGGTCCCCGGCTACCCGCTGGAGGCGGTGGCCGCGGCAAGCGTGGTGGCCGACGGCGTCGTCGCGCAAGCCGTGTCCATCGGCGACAATGACGGAGACGCCATCCCGGATCTGAGAGTGGAGTTCGACTACCAGGCCTTCCACGACTCCCTTCCGGCCTGGGGCAGCGTGGGGTTCTCCGTGACCGGGCAGCTGGGCTCCCTGGAGTTCCGGGCTGCGGACACGGTCGAGATGGTGGCCTATCCCTGCGCCGACGGCCTGGACAACGACGGCGACGGGTTCACGGATCTGGCCGACCCCGGCTGCAAGGACGAGTCGCCGAGGTCGACCGAGAACCCCCAGTGCGACGACGGCATCGACAACGACGGTGACGGCTTCATCGACCTGGCGGACCCGAACTGCGGGCAGCCCTACAAGGACCGGGAAACCGCCTGGTGGGCCTGCGGCCTGGGCTTCGAGCTCATTCTCATCGCCCCGCTGCTGGTGCGGCTGCGGTCCCGACGGCGGCGGCGCCTGCCGGTTCGGCTGGCGCTCGTACTGATGGCCGCGGCCCTGTGCGCCACGGCCCGGCCGGCGGCGGCCCTGGATCCGGCCCACGACGTCTCGAACTCGATCGACTGCGGGAACTGTCACCTTCCCCACGGCGCAGCCGGCGGCGCGATCACCCGTGTGGAGGGCAACTCGAACCTGTGCATGTCGTGCCACACCTTCGGAGGACTCGCGACCAATCGGCCCTTCACCGACGCAGACCAGGCCCTTCCCGGGCAGAGCGGAACCTCCCACCGCTGGGACTCCGGCCCGTCCGGCCACGTGGAGGCATCGCTGGCCAACACCTCCACGGGAGAGGTCCTGTCCGGCGGCGCCTTCACCGGAAGGATCGAACGTGTCTACACCATCACGATCACCTCCGGCGGCGATGCGGGCAGCGCCACCTTCGACTGGATGGACGACGTGGGAGTCGGCGGCAGCGCCACTACCGGCATCGACGTTCCCCTCAACGCGGGGCTCACCCTGAGCTTCAGTGACGCGGCCGTTTCGCCGGCCTTCGTCACGGGCGACCAGTGGACGCTGTACGTGCGCACCGACCTCCGCCTGCCGGATCCCGCCGATGCCTTCGAGCAGCCCATGGCCTCGCGGGTGGCCGACGGAAAAGTGGTCTGCTCGGTCTGCCACGACCAGCACAGCCAGCTCATGACACCCTTCGACCCCGCCGCGCCCGCCTACGGGGGCAGCGGCACGGGCTGGGGCCGACACTTCCAACGGCAGGACAACGACGTCAACCAGATGTGCAAGGTGTGCCACGAGGCGCGGGACGTTACCTCCTCCGCCCTGGGCTCCCATCCGGTGGGGCTCACGATCCCCGCCGGTGATTTCCAGACACCCGCTACGCTTCCCCTGGACTGGCGCGGCGAGGTGCAGTGCCTCAGCTGCCACAGCCCGCACTTCAGCGACTCGGGCGGCGCCAACGGGGGGCTGGGGAACGGCTACATCTTGCGCCAGTCCATGAGGGACGTGTGCTTCGAGTGCCACACCCTGGCCGACGGCAGCGCGGGCTCGCACTTCGACCCGGGCACGGGCGCGCTCTGGCCGGGGGGCCAATACGGCTCGACCCTGCCGGCCCACAACGCGGAAGACCGCGGCGCCTGCGTCAACTGCCACTGGCCTCACGGCTGGCCCGACGACGCCAACATGAGCCAGGACTACCCCCGGCTCTGGAACGAGCGCTACGACCTGGCCGACGACGGGTCCGACCCCGACGACGCCGAGGACCTCTGCTTCACCTGCCACGACGGCGACCCGGCCGCCACGGACATCCGCGGCGAGTTCGCCAAGGGCACCAACGGGGCCTCGATCTTCCACCACCCGGTGGCGGACTCGGAGCAGACCGTCGGCCGCTCGGTGGAGTGCGTGGACTGCCACAACCCGCACCGCGCTCGCAGCGACGACAAGCTGGCCGGCGTGGCCGGAGTGGACCTGGCCGGCGACCCCGTGGGCCCGGGAACCGCCAACGACCGCGCCATCGAGCAGCAGGAGCTCTGCTTCAAGTGCCACGGCGACACCTTCAACGCCACCCGGCCGGAGACCACCAACAAGCGCCTGGACTTCCAGCTCAGCAACAGCGCCTTCCACCCGGTCGCCGGGCCGGGGCAGAACCAGTCCACCAACCTGGCGAACGGGCTGCGGGGCGGCCTGGACACCTCGTCCACGATCCTGTGCAGCGACTGCCACAACAACGAGGCGACGGCGGACGCCAACGGACCGGCCTCGAACTCCAGCTCGCTGCCCGATGGGCCCCACGGCTCGGCCTTCGCCGCAATCCGCAGGGACAACTACTGGACGAACCTGACCGGCCCGGGCAACTGGAACCGCAACAACTTCGCTCTATGCTTCCTGTGCCACGACCCCGCAAGGCTCGTGGTAGCCCGAGACTGGGGTGACGGCGCGGCGACCAACTTCTACGACGACATCGACGGAAGGGACAACCTCCACTGGGTCCACCTCGAGGACCGCCCCGGCGACACCCGCGCGACGTGCAAGAACTGCCACTTCAACGTGCACAGCAACCGTTCGGCGGGAAACACCCAGTACCGGATCGACGGCGTGGTGCACACCACCCCGCCGACCAACGTCAAGACCCACCTGGTCGACTTCTCGCCCGACATCCTGCCCATCGGAGGCAGGGCCCGTCCGGAGTGGGAGATCAACACCGGAAACCGGCGGCGACGCTGCTACCTGAGCTGTCACGGAGAGACCATGAACGGCATGGTCTACCGCCCGGGCAACGGCGGGGACGACACCCCCACGATCCCGTAGGGGAGAGGCCCGCGGGTCAGGCCGGCAACCGAGCGCTACCGTGCCGGGGCGCCGCGGGGATCCCGGGCGCGATGGGTCCCACAACATCCGGATCGATCCGACCGGAAGAGGAAGCTCGATGAGAAAGGCGATTCTGGCGGTGCTGGCGGGTGTCCTGGCCCTGACGCCCGGGCCCGCAGCGGCGGAGCCGCCCGCCGCGGCCGAGCCCACGGAGTTGCGCGGAACCGTGCTGGAGACGCGCGAAGCGAACACCTACACCTACGTCCGGCTGGATACCGGGGGCGACTCGGTCTGGGCGGCGGTGCCCACGACCCCGGTGAAGGTCGGCGACGTCGTGAACCTGCACCAGGCCATGCCGATGACCGACTTCTACAGCCCTACCTTCCACGAGGTCTTCGAGTACCTCTATCTCGCGACGTCGCTACGCGTCATCGGCGACGCGGAAGACGCGGCTGCGCTTTCCCTGCGCGAGCACTGCGGCTCGCAGGCCGAGCCCGGCGCGAAGATCGACGTCTCGGGGATCGAGCCTGCCGAGGGCGGGAAGACCGTCCAGGAGATCTGGAGCCGCAGGCAGGAGCTGGCCGGAAGCGTGGTCCGCGTGCGCGGGCGGGTGGTCAAGTGCACCAGCGGCGTGATGGGCCGGAACTGGCTCCATCTGCGCGACGGCTCCGGAGCGCAAGGCGAGGGCGACGAGCTGACCATCACCACCGATGCGGTGGCAACGGTCGGCAGCCTGGTGCTCGTCAGCGGCACGGTGGCCGTCGACAAGGACTTCGGGTACGGCTACCGCTACGACCTGCTCATCGAGGGAGCGAGCGTCTCCGTGGAGTGACGCCGCACGGGGCGGCGAGCCCGAGATCAGTCGTCAGCGTTCCGGAACTTCGCGTGGCAGGAGATGCAGCCCCCCTCGAGCATCGCCCGCGTCGCCTCGCTAACCGCGCCCGCGTCCTGCTTCATGGCCGCGCTCTCGATCCGGCTGGAGGCGGTCGAGATGTGCTCCAGGTACTCGCGCGCCTGGGCCTGATCGTCCGGGTCCTTGAGCTCGAACATGGCCTCGGTCACCTGGGCCCACATGAAGACCTGGGAGACGGCGCCGATGGCTCGCGCCTCGCGGGCAGCCAGCGCGAAGTCCTCCATGGCGATCCCGCGATAGATGCCGCCAACCGAGCTGATCATGCCGCGCATGAAGAGGACGCGGGCGGTCCGCTCCTGGTCGTGCTGCCGGAAGGCGGCGTGGCATTCCAGGCAGGACTCGGCGAAAAGCCGCTGCACGCCCGACAGGGCGCCTGGCGCGTTCCGGCCCTGCGCCGCGACGCGGATCACCTCGGCCAGCGCCACCTGGCTGTCCAGGTAGCGGCGGAACTCGGGCTCGCGGTTCGGATCGAGCCCCAGGGCGGCGAGGTCCAGCTTGCGCATGGGAGCCACGTTGGCCCGGAGCCGGGCGGCCCCCTGGACGGCGCTGAACCATTCCTCGCGGATCACGGCCTCGGTGATCTGCTCCACCGCCGCCAGGTTGTCGTGCATCACGCCCGCCATCCGCAGCGCCGGCTCTGCCGCAGCCGTGCCCGCCGCCAGCAAACTCACGCCGCAGAGCAGCAGGGCCCGAAGGCCCCGGCGCCGCGCGATCGGCCCGTCGTTGCGCTGCATCACTCCCTCGCTCCTCCAGGTTCGATCAAGTCCCATTCCCGAAGCCGGCACAGGTTACCCGTTGGTTTGCTCCCGGCCAGGGCCGGCTAGGCATCCTGCAGCTTGTACTTGGCCAGCCGCCGATACAGCGTGGCGGGATCGACGCCCAACATCTCCGCCGCCCGCTCGCGGTTTCCGTCGCTGACCCGAAGGATCCAGGCGATGTGCCTGCGCTCGAACTCCTCCACCGCATCCTTCAGCCCGGTCGGGAGCCCGCTGGTCGCCACCAGCTCCGAGGGCAGGTCCCGCTCCTCGATGCGCCCGGAGCTGGTCAGGATACAGGCGCGCTCGATCACGTTCGACAGCTCGCGCACGTTTCCCGGCCACGCGTAGCTCAGCAGCGCCCGCATGGCATCGTTGGAGATGCTGACCTGGCCCGAGCCCTGGGCGCGCCCATGAAGGCTCAGGAAGTGCTCCACCAGGGCCGGAATGTCGTCGCGGCGCTCTCGCAAGGGCGGCATCACGATCTGGAAGACGTTGATCCGGAAGTAGAGGTCCTCCCGAAAAGACTTCTCCTCCACCGCCGTCTCCAGGTTCCGGTTGGTGGCGGTCAACAGCCGGAACTCCGCTCGGGTCGGCCGCTCGGCGCCCAGAGGCAGGATCTCCTTCATCTCCACCGCCCGCAGCAGCTTGCTCTGGGCGTGGAGCGGCAACTCTCCGACCTCGTCCAGGAAGATCGTGCCGCCCCCCACGCTGCGCAGCACGCCGTCGCGATGCCGGTCCGCCCCGGTGAAAGCGCCCTTCTCGTGCCCGAAGAGCTGGGCCTCGGTGGTCTCGTGCGGCAGGGCGGCCATGTTGACCGAGAGGAACTCCTTGGAGGCGCGGTTGGAGCGCGTGTGAATCGCCCGCGCCGCAAGCTCCTTTCCGGTGCCGCTCTCCCCGGTGATCAGCACCGTCGCGTCGCTGGGCGCGACCCGGTCGATCAGATCGAAGACGGCGCGAATCGCGGGGCTCTCGCCCACGATGCCCTCGAACCCCAGCCGGTCCGAGATGGTCCTGCGCAGGCGTGTGACCTCGTGCCTCAGCTCCCGATAGGCGAACAGGTTCTGGATGCGCTTGATCAGGTCCTCGAAGGCCACGGGCTTGAGGAGATAGTCGTACGCTCCCTGCCGCAGGGCGGCCAGCGCGGTCTCCACCGACGCGTAGGCGGTGATGATCAGAACCGAGGTGTCGGGCCGTTCCGCGACGATGTGCCCGAGCAGCTCGATCCCATCCATGCCGGGCATCTGGATGTCGGTGATGACGAGCCCATAGTCCTCGCCGAGCACGCGGTCCAACGCCGCACGACCGTCGGGCGCGGTATCTACGTCGTAGCCCTCCGAGCCGAGGTACTCCTGGATGTTGGTGCGAACGATCTCCTCGTCCTCGGCGATCAGGATCCGCTCGTTCACGGCTCGCCCTGGGACTTTCGGGCCTGGGGGATCCGCACGACGAAGGCCGTGCCGTCGGGGCCGGAACGCTCCAGCTCCAGCGAGCCGCCGAGCGCCTCGACGATGGAGCGGCTGACGAACAGCCCCAGGCCGGTTCCGGTCGTGGGGCCCTTGGTCGTGAAGAATGGGTCGAAGATGTGGGAGCGTACGTCTTCGGGGATGCCCGAGCCCGTGTCCCTGACGTAGACCGCCACCTGGCCGTCTGCGGCCTTGGATTCGAACGTCAGCGTGCCGCTGCCGTCCATGGCGTGCAGAGCGTTCAGACCCAGGTTGAGGAGGACCTGCACCAGGTCGTCCTCCTTGGCCCGCACGCCCGGGAGATGCTCCCCGAGATCCCTCGCGATGGTCACATTGCGCGCACGCGGATCGTGCTCCAGGAGCTGCGCGACGTCTTCCACGGACTGGTTGACCGAGGCCAGCACCGCCTCATCGCGCTTGCGGCGGGTGAACCCGACCAGCCTGCGCAGCATCCGATTCATGCGCCCGACCTGGCTGGCCACGATGTCCAGGGTCTGGTCGGCCCGGTTCGGATCCCGCTTGGCGAGCTGCAGCTGGGACTCGATCGCCGCCAGGGGATTGCCGATCTCGTGAGCGACCCCCGCGGCCAGCTGGCCGAAGGCCGCGAGCTTCTCCTGGTACGCCATCTGCATCTGCAGGCGCTTCTCCGCGGTCACCACCCGAGCGACCTCGACGACCGATCCCACAGCGCCGGCCTCGTCCAGCACCGGGTAGGTGGAGACGTACATCGGCTCCACCCCGCGCAGGGTGCGCTGCGAGCGCTCATCCGTGACCGGCTCTCCCGTCTCGAAGGTGCGGCGGGCGGGGCAGTCCGGCGAGGCGTCCGACAGCCCCTCGAAGGCTTCACAGCAGGTCCGGCCGACCAGGTCGTCGCCCTGCATGTGGAGAGCGGTGCGATTCGCCTTGATGATGCGGCAGTTGTGGTCCAGCACGATGACGCGCTGCTCGATGGAGTCGAGCAGCAGCTCGGAGAACTCCTGACTGCGGCGCAGCTCGTGGGTCCGGTCCGCGATGCGCGACTCCAGCGTGTCCTGGGATTCGCGCAGAGCCAGGCTCATGCGATTGAACGCCACCGCCAGCTCGTTGAACTCGCGGGGGCCCTCCAGATCCACGGTCGCCCCGGTGGCCCCGCCCGCCAGGCGATCGGCGGCCCCGGAGAGTGCACGGACCGGACGCACGAACATCCGCCAGCTGACGACCGCCGCGAGCCCGAGCACCGCGGCCAGCCCGACGCTCCCCCCCATGGCTTGCCACTTCAAGCGCTCGAGGTCGGCCAGAGCGCGCACCACCGGCACCTCGACCACGATCCCCCAGCCGAGCTGGTCGAGGGGAGCGTAGGCCATCATGACTTCGTCGCCCTGGGAAACCCGATTGCGGGCCTCCCACGGCTCCCGGCGGGAGAACTTCGGGTGCGCCAACAGCTCCAGGGTCTGGCCGAAGGGCGCGGCCGCCATGTCGTCGAACGAGCCGCAGATGATCTGCGCCTTGTCATCCAGCAGATAGATCATCGCGTGCTGCGTCCGCTGCCGGTGCGCCAGCAGCAGGCTGCGGTGGATGTCGAACTCGAAGCGTGCGCACAGCACGCCCAGCAGCCCGCCTCCCCGTTCGTCGGGGACCGGAGCCGCCACCAGCAGCAAAGGGTCGCCGTTCTCGCCACCGCCGTGCGCGTGGGCGCCGGCGTGTGGCCCGCCGGCTTCTGCCGGAGGATACTCGATGCCGAAGATGCCGCTCTTGCGACGACCTTGCTCGAGACATTGGCTGCGAAACGAAGCCGCCTCGGAGCGTCGGCCCGAGGAGGAAGCCAGCAGCTCGCCCGAGGGAGACACCACCAGGAACTCCTTGACCGAGTCACTTTCGTCCGCCTTGGCGGCGAGATGGATCCTCAGGTTCCGCTCCACCGATTCCCGCCCGTCGGGGTCGTCCTTCTGGAGCGCGCGCAAGAGGCCGTACAGATGCTGGTTGCCCGCGATGAGCGAGGGCAGCAGGCCGTGGGCGTTGCGGACGAACTCGTCCGTCTCCGAGGCTTCCAGGGCCGCCACGTTGCGGATGTTGCGGAAGGCCGCTTCGGTCAGATAACGCTTGCTCTGGAGATAGCCCCAGACGTTCGAGAGCAGCATCGGGCCGACAAAGAAGACGACCAGCAGCAGAACGAGCCAGTGCCCGACGCTGAACCGACCTTCCCTCTTCGAGTTCATCGGGGATTCACCCAGGTCTCCTTCTGCGCCCGCTGCTGCATCGCCGGCCCAGCACCGGGTCGAGACGGACCGTAGGGTACAGGGCGGAGCGCACTCACCGCCATGCGTCACCTCTGATGAGGATCCCCCAAGGGAGCGGTACCCTGCCCTCAGCCCGCGCCGGATCCACCCGAGCGCACCGGCAGGTCAGCGTGTCGCGTCCCTTGCCCCGGCCGCTCCTAGACGATGTGGCCCCACAGATCCAGCTGGCGGAAGCGCGCACGGAAACCGCGATACCGCACCTGGGAGAAGCTCGCCGCGGTCGCTGCCAGCTCGTCGCCGGTGTAGAGATCGGCGCTCCACCAGCGTTCGATCGGCTACCGATCCGCTGGTTGCGCCGCCTGATGAAGAACAGCAGCACGACATCTTCGGCCGGCCGGAGCCGAAGTCCGCGTCCAGCGTCTTTGTGTCCGAGCACAGAGGCTCGAACTCCCGGAAAGCGGCGCGCAGCCCCTGCGCGTAGCGCACCGCCGCCACGAAGCGGTGGTACGCACCGGCGCGCGCCGTGTAGAGACCCCGGGTAGAGAGCTGCGCCAGCATGGCACCCTACTCAGGATTCCGGCGCGGCCTCTCCCAGGCGGCGAGCGTCGCTCTCCAGGAATGCCGCCAGCCGGACCACCAGCTCGCGGAAGAAGGGCATGGGCTCCTCCTTCTCCAGGCGCGCGCGGAGCTGGGGGACCCAGCGGCCGGGATGTCGGCCCAGGAAGTCGCGCTGCGCGCGCTGCCACGAGCCCGCGTCGGCGCCCGCCTCCAGCGTCTGGGCCTCGCGGAAGGCCAGAAAGTGGAGGAACTCGAGCTGTGTGGTGAGATGGTCCGGCAGCTCCCGAGGCTCCTCCGACAGGGTAAGGTCGAAGAAGTTGTAGAAACGCACCGCCTCTTCCATGGTCTTCATGCGTGCCCCGCCGTACAGACCGCCGTGCAGGGGACAGGGCGGTGCACCCGTACCCACGTCGAAGAGCCGCGTGAACTCCACGGCCAGGTCGTCCCCTTCCCCGGCGTCCTGCAGTGCGCCCCAGTCGGCGGCTTCGTCGACGGCGGCATCGACGGCGACCAGGGCCTCGCGCAGCTGTCCGGCCAGTGCGCCCGCGCGGATCGCCTCGGCCTGCTCCCCGTCCGGGTACTCGAACATGCGGGCGAAGGTGTTGTACGCGAGGCTGCGCGCCGCCGCGTGCCGCCCCTCGACGGTCTCGAGGCCCTCCAGGGACTCCGTGGTCATCAGGCCGTCTCCTCGCCCCCACTCCGCGCCTGCGACGCGCTCGGCGGCAGGGCGGCAATCCTCCACCCGGCCGGCAGTCGCTCCACCTCGACCGGGGCCCCGCGCGGTGCGTGGCCCGGCGAACTGTAGAACATCCGGTAGTGGATCTGGCCATAGCCGCCGGCCAGGTGGATCGCCTTCCACGGGGCCTCCACCGGCTCCTGCGGGCCCTTCCAGCCGCGGAACTGATGCGGCTCCCAGGCGTGGTAGATGATCACCTCGCCCGGCTGCACGCCCGGAGCAACCTTGGCGTTCGCCTCGAAGGCGCCCGCGTCGTTGAACACACGCACACCGTCGCCGTCGCCGATGCCACGGGGCTCGCAGTCCCGGGGACTCAGGAAGCAGACCGGCTCGCCCCGCTGCAGCCGCAGCATCAGGGCGTGATCGCGCCAGATGGCGTGGACGCTCCAGCGGGTGTGGCCGCCGTTGATCCGCAGGGGGAAGCGGCTGCGGGCGCCGGGAGGATCCTTGTGGACGGGCAGGCTCTCGCCGGCCTCCATGTACCACGGGTGGTCGATGTAGAACTGCTGGCGTCCCGTCAGTGTCGGCCACGCCACCTTGTCCTCGACGAACCAGCGGTGCGGCCAGTGGGTGTCCTCCGGGTCGTAGTCGCTGCTGGTCGCGTAGATCGGGGTCGGCCGCGCGGGCCCGATGATCGGCACAGCGCCGATGCGCAGGGCCTCCTCCGCGCCCATCCTGCCCACGCTCGGGCTGGCACGGAGGATGTCGTCGATCAGCCGCACCGGATCCGCGGGATCGTGGGGGTCGTAGCGCCCGTCCGCCGTGAACTCGGCGTAGGCCTTGGTCAGGTCGTGGGGCTGATCCTTGAAACCTCGGACGCTCGTCACCCCGCGCGCGGTGGCGCGGGCGGCGACCCGCTCGGACAGCAGGCCGAAGATCTCCCACTCGGACTTGGCGTCGCCCTGCGGCTGCACGGCCTTGTCCGAAACCACGATGTAGGGCGTATAGGATTGGGCGTACTTGATGCCGTGCTTCTCGTAGTAGCCCGCCGCCGGCAGGAAGTAGTCCGCGTGCCGCGCCGTGGTGCTCATGCGGAAGTTCACGGCGACGAGCAGATCGAGCTTGGGCCACAGGTGAGCCAGCGCGTGCTGCGGCGCCGGCCAGCGCCGCAGCGGGTTCGACCCGCTGAAGATCAGGGCCCGCGGCTCCCGATC
>Ga0255054_10001581_pt1 | contig 13320 bp, 9 predicted proteins | sample JV7_2_23_MG_FD_188634 | JGI IMG/M metagenome (GOLD analysis project Ga0255054, IMG submission 188634) | Seawater microbial communities from Jervis Inlet, British Columbia, Canada - JV7_2_23 | ecosystem: Environmental > Aquatic > Marine > Inlet | place: Canada: British Columbia | collected...
ATGAGCCGCCCTAACGCGAAATACAAAGCTTTAAACCGGGCTGTCGGCAAAGCCGTGCACCGGTATGATATGTTGCAGGACGGTGATCGAATCGTTGTGGGGGTATCCGGGGGTTCCGACAGTCTGACGATGATGTGGATGTTGGCCGAGCGGCTGCCGCGGATACCGATAAACTTTGAACTGTTTGCGGTACACATTGATCCTGGATTTGAGGGCGGCTTCAGCGAGTCGCTTAAAACCTACTGTGCCAATTCCGGTTTCTCCTTACGGGTTGAGCATACGGATTATGGGATTTTAGGACACAGCACGATCAACCGCGAAAACCCCTGTTTTTTATGCTCCCGGTTGCGCCGCAAACGTCTTTTTGAAATTGCCGATGAACTGGATTGCAATAAACTGGCACTGGGGCATAACAAAGATGACATCATTGAGACCCTTTTTTTAAATATTTGCTACGCGGGCGAAATTAGCACTATGGTTCCTTCCCAGGCATTCTTTAAGGGAAAGTTTACCGTTATCCGGCCGCTGGCCTATGCGGATGAGGACCTTGTCAGAGCGTTTGCCGGGGAGCAACGTTTTCCCGAGTTTGTCAATCCATGCCCTTCAGCAAATAATTCAAAGCGTCAGGAAATAAAAACCGTTTTAAAGCAGCTTTACCGCAGCAACAAAAAAATCAAAGGCAACATCTTCCGGGCAATGAGCCATGTGAATTTAGATTACCTTCTAAAATAGCATGAAAGACACCCAAAATCAGCGCGATTACCGCAACATCCCAATTGATAAGGTCGGCATCAAAAATTTGCGATATCCGATAACGGTTCGTGATCGTCGTGACGGTTCGCAAAATACGGTTGCCACCATCAATATGTATGTTGATTTGCCCCATGAATACAAAGGCACCCACATGAGCCGGTTTGTCGAGATGCTTCATCTTTTACAAACGGAGATTTCGCTGCAAAAATTTTCTGAAATCCTGGAAAGTATGAAAAAGCACCTCAATGCGGCTTCGGCGCACATTGAGGTCACCTTTCCCTACTTTATCGAAAAAAAAGCGCCTGTCAGCACATCGCCGGGTTTGATGGATTACACCTGCTGCATCATCGGCACCAGTGATCCATCCGGAAAAATCGATCTGGTTTCAGAAGTCATTGTCCCCATCTCATCTGTCTGTCCCTGCTCGCTGGAGATCAGCGATTATGGGGCCCACAACCAGCGCGGTGAAGTGCAGCTGGCGACCCGTTTTAAGAAATTCATCTGGATGGAAGATATGATTGAACTGGTGGAATCCGCCGCTTCTACGGATGTGTACTCCGTTTTAAAGCGCGTGGACGAAAAGCATGTCACCGAAACGGCATTTGCCAATCCCAAGTTTGTCGAAGATATTGTGCGGGACATTGCCAAAAAACTGGAAGAAGATGATAATATTACCTGGTTTTCGGTCAGCGCCGAGAATTTCGAATCTATCCACAATCACAGTGCATATGCCCATATCACCAGCGATCAAAAATAGCGAAATTTAATTTTTATATCCCTTATCGACCCTCAACAGAATCGTTCCAAAAATCAAGGTAAAGTTCCTTGGGTTGTCCCCACGCATTCCTTACTCGTCAAGTAATTCTCTTAATTTCTCAGCTTCGCCCTTCTTCATCGAATAAGAATGTTCGGGACCTGGATATTGACAGCTAATCACTTCTTCGACATATCTCCGCGTTGCAGTAACCGCTTCTTTTTTGATGTCAGCATACCTCTTTGCGAATTTAGGGGTCCTGTCAACAAAACCCAGCAGATCATAGATGTTTATCATTGGTGAATCATTGTATGATCCCGTACCGGTTCCTAACAGAGGTATTGAAATCTTCTCATAAATGATTTTGGCAAGCTCGTCTGGGACTGATTCAAGGAGCAATGCAATCGCACCAGCTCTCTCAAACTCCAAAACCATCTTGATTAATGCGAACGCTGATTCCGCATCCCTGCCTTGGGTCTTATAACCTCCCAAAAGCCCCACGGATTGAGGTGTTAAACCCGTATGCGCGATAACTGGGATTGAGGCTTTTGTTAATGCTGCGATGGTATCGATGATTTCCGTATTGCCTTCTACTTTTACACAATCAACACTTGCCTCAACCATGTACCTGCCCGCGTTCTTTATTGCCTCCGGAATTGATGTTTGATAGGAGAGAAAGGGCATATCCCCCATGATAAACGCGGTTGGTGCGCCTCTTCTAACAGCTTTTGCGTGCTCGATCATTACATCAAGTTTTGCAAAGATAGTGCTTTCATAACCCAGCATGACCATTGCCATTGAATCACCTACGTTGATGATGTCGATTCCTGCATCTTCGGCAATACAAGCCATGGGATAGTCATACAAGGCGGTTCGCGGCATCTTTTCATTTTTCTTCTTCTTATCATATAGGTAGCCGATCCCCTTCTTCATACTTTACCTCCTTCCAATTCGCTGAATGATGGATTGCGGCAATTAACCAATCATCGCAATAATTTGTACCTTCCGTTTGTTAATCCTAAATTTTTCGAGCACCTTCAAAAATTCAGTTAGGCACGAACCTAACAAATTAAGAAGCCGCAAAATTGTTAGATTTGATGACGACGTTTATAAAATCACCCTATAAATGGTGACCACAATATAGGTGGCTGTATTGAGTGGTTCATCTGCACACTGGTATCCCATTTCTAATTTTGGGCTTGTGTACTGATGATACTCCCTGCTTTCGGGAGCCGCATGAAAAGATAGCCCATGAACCCTAATAACACAAGAGAGGCCCAGAACAGAAATGGGAGTCCAGTCCCAAATCCCGCCAGCCAATTCCCGGCTGGCGGTGCAAAGACACCGGCAACCCCTATAACAGACATATTCAGCCCAATTGCCGATCCCGCAAACCGCGCGCCAATGCCTTTTTCCTCGATGATCGCCGTCATGGTGATGGCCATGAATCCGTCACGCGAGATGCCTGCTATCAAAACCGCCACCGAGATCAAGACACCACTGGTAAATCCTATGAGGCCGGTTCCTATGCCAATGAGTAATGCTGTGGCCATCAGGACACCGCGGCGGCTTCCAACACGGTCGGAAAGCAGAGCAATAGGGATTGCAAATAACATGCTCACCGCGTGAAAAGATGCAAGCGTTCTGTCGGCTATTGCAGGCTCCCAACCCAAGTCCCGCAGGTAGAGTGGTAGGAAGCCCAACATCCCGTTGACACATCCAGACACACCCGCTGTCGCTATACAGAGTATCCACACGTTGCGTAAGCGCATCACGTGCCCGATGGCTTTCCGAAAGGTGATCATTTGATTGCTCTGTTGGCCTTCAACCGCTGCCTTTTCCTGTGAAAACCACCAGAACATACCAAACAGAATCGCCACCGCACCATACACGAAAAGCACATTCCGCCAGCCGCCAAATATAGGCGAAAAGACTGTTGCCGCCAAAAGCGCCCCTAAGAGAAATCCCAACGCCATCCCAACTGCAACAACGCCATTCGCCATGCCAAGTTGTTCTTTGGGAAACCAGACTCCACACGTCTTATGGACATTCATCGGGATCGACCATTGCGCAAAGCCTGTAATGAGCGTGGTAAGTGCCAACATCGTGAAGTCGTTCGAGAGGCCCCGTGCCGCACCAGCTATGCCCATTAATAGACAAGCAACGGCAAGTGTCCGTCTGGGTCCGAACCGGTCACCGACTGGACCACCGATGAGACCCACCAAAATGCCCAACACAGAGCCGGCACCCCATATCCAGCCGACCTGCACCAGGCTCAAGCCTAATTCTGTAGAAATTTCATCAAACAGCACCGGCAGCGACATTTGCGGAATCGCCACCACAAATGTGAATGTAAACGTTGATATTGTAAGAACCAGCCATTTGTAAGATTCGGATTGGACATGAGTTGTTTGTGCTTTCATAAGAACTGTTGGATGTTGTTTGTAAGTTAAGTAACAGTAATGCTGCCTCCCCTCTCTACTTGTGGTGAGCGACAGGCCAAGGAGAGGCACGCAAGTATATCCCATTGCAGCCTATCTTTAATAAAACTCTAATGGATCAATCTTGCCTTTTTATGTATGCTTAGACATTGTACCTGATTTACTCCATGGATTTTTTATAGTATGTTCCATAAAATAATTTACCTGAAATATCTGCCGGGGACAAGCGATGAAATTACGATTTAATCAAAAACTAAAACATGCCATCGGTGTTGCATTAGTTCTGATAAGTCTATCGGTGAATGGATGTCAGGAGTACAATGACGATAAAACGGAATCAAAAAAAAATATCCTGGCAAATCAACCTTTAAAGCAAGATAGAGATGACAAAAAGAAGCCTGGAAAGGCTTTGATGGATCGTGTTCTAGCGCGAAGAACCGATGATCTGAACGAGAAATGGAAAACGGTCCGTGTCCTCGTCAGTTACAACAAAACAAATTTCTTTGAAGCCGGTGGGCACATAAAAGGTCTTGAAGCCGAACTTATGCGACAATATGAAAAATACCTCCGGCAAGGGGCTCTCGGACGCGGGTCGAAAATAAATGTTATTTTCATCGCTCAGCCATTTAAGGAGTTGATCCCTGCACTGATCGATGGACGTGGCGACATTGCAGCAGCCGGTTTGACTATTACTCCGGAGCGTCAAAAACAGGTCGATTTTACGGATCCCTATATCAAAAATATTGATGAAATTATTGTCGCCGCGCAAGGTGTGTCGGGATTGGAGCACAAAACGGATCTATCCGGTCGTAAAATCCATGCAGTTTCTGGAAGTAGTTACGTTCAACACCTGAAAGAATTGAATTATCAATTTGCCCAAGACGGTTTAAAGCCAATTGAAATTTTCGAGGCAAGTGAAAACTTAGAATCCGAGGATTTAATGCAGATGGTAAATGCCGGGATATTTGAATTAATGGTAGTCGATAATCATATTGCCGAGCTTTGGTCAAAGGTGTTAAAGAACGTTATCTTGCGCGAGGACCTAAAGATTCATTCCGGCGGAAATATTGCTTGGGCGGTCAGAAAGAACAATCCACGATTGCTATCCAATTTAAACACATTTTTACATGAGCATCGTGAGGGTACGCTTCTGGGGAATATGTTGATCAAACGATATTATGAAAAAACGAAATGGATACAAAACCCGCTGGAAAAAGCAGAGAAGGCGCATCTTAAACGATTGGGTGTTCTTTTTAGGAAATATGCCAAGATGTATGGATTCGACTGGCTCAAGATTGCGGCGCTGGCATATCAGGAATCGCGTTTTGATCAGGAAAAGAAGAGCCGGCGTGGAGCAGTTGGAGTCATGCAGATAAAGCCGGATACCGCCGCGGATCCGAATGTAAATATAAAAGATGTATTCAAGCTTGAGAACAACATTCATGCTGGAGTGAAATACCTGGCTTTCTTGCGTGACAGATATTTCGATGATGCGGCAATCGACACCAACGATAGAGTCAATTTCACCTTTGCAGCCTATAATGCGGGCCCTGCGAGGATAGAGTCGTTACGCCGTAAAGCGCGGGAAATGGGGTTTGACCAGAATAAATGGTTTTTTAACGTGGAACATGTTGCACGAAAAAAGATCGGAATGGAAACCGTCCAATATGTGGCCAATCTGAACAAATATTATATTGCGTATAAGTCCATGGGCGCAGTGTGGAAAAAAAGGACAATAGAAAAGGATAAGCTAAAGAAATCAAATTAATTAATGTCAGGAGCAGCTCTTAATTCCCAAATTCCCAACCAAGTAAAAACATCAGTTTTGAATCCCACTTCTCTATCTTGTGGCTGCAATATCACTGCCGAAACCTGTGACATCTCCAGAGACTGTCGAAAAACCCTAAATTTGCAGACTTCGGTTATCATTGTTTGTTCAGATACTACGATTAAAGCCGCATACTAAGCTCTGTATGCGGCTTTTTTGTGGACATTTAAAGCGACTAATAATATTTTTTCCTAATTGCCAGCCAGCGTGCCACGGCTGCTCACAGTCTTTGCCCAGCACATACCCCTTTTTACCGACGCTGGAAACATCCGCCTGTCTTGATAGGCTGATTAGAACCTTTTTTAAAATTTGAAACGCTCAATTTAGGTTTAAATATATCCAAATTTATACGCACAGGGATAATAGACGGGCGAATGGATTTCTGCGAATTAATCCAGGATTCGCAGGAGTCTTAGAATCAGGGAGTCGGTGGATTTGCCCGGGGTGTTGAGCATAATGACGTAGCGGTAAAATTCGCCATTTGTCCTTTTGATATAGCCGGCGCGGGTGCTGATGCCGTAAAGCGTGCCGGTCTTAAAAAATTCTCTTCCTTCCCGGCGCATCAGGTAGTAATAGGGCAGAAATTCCTGGAGAACCTGAACCATCTGTACGGCTGAGACTCGATTGTCTCTGGATATTCCGGAGCCTTCGACAATCGTCATATTCTCGATATCCAGCATCTCTTTTGCATAGTCGGAGGCAATGGCGACACCTTTGGCGAGGGTGCCCGGTGACCCGATGATTTGTGCGCCGGTGGCGATGAGCAGCTGGTTGGTCATAAAATTGTTGGAATGTTCCAGGAGCTTCACTACAATCTCCTGCAGTGATGAACTGGAATCATATCTGAATATCAGCCGGTCGTTTTTTTCATTGATTCGTCCCAATTTGACCTTTCCGTTGAAACGCATCCCTTGTTTTTCAAGAAAATATTGGAAAAGCTTGCCCGCGTACAGGGTGATTTCATTTTTGTTATGAGAAAAAACGATGCGGCCTTGATTTAATCCGGATGCTTTTATTTTTTTGATTGCAAACGGCAGCAGCGGTGTTTGGGGCTCGGCACTGACATAACCCTGTGATGTGCGCTTAAAGCTGACCGTATTAAAATTGACGCACAATGAACCGTTGGGAGCATCATAAGGTTGGGCGGACGATGTGATTCCGGGGATGGTCAATGGCTGTTGAAAATAGGAATCATCTAAAATCAGGTCATTCAAAGGTTGGGTGTTTTTCAAGAGAACGGCAAGGACTTGCGATATCTTAGAGATCACCTCGGAAATCAGGAGCGGGTCGCCGTAACCTTTAATTTTCAGATTTGATTGTTTATCCAGGTAAAATTCGGTCGGAAAGCGATAATCGTCAGCGAGATAATGCAGGGCTACAAGGGAGGTGAATATTTTTAAAATCGAAGCCGGAATCCGCTTTTCATCGGCATTTTTTGCTAATACAATATTACCCTTAACGTCGGCCACCAGAATTGAATCATTTTTGCCGATAAAGCGCTTCAGGTCATCTATCTCCTGGGCGTGCAGGTGGGCAGAATAAGATAGAAGGCCCCATAATACCAGTAAAAATAAAACCCGGGCGAAGGGTTTTGTATTGGAAAGACGTGCCTGATCGGAATGTAAAAAATTCAGGGTGTTCTTGTCGATCTTATGGGTGGTCGGCGCTGTGGCCGACCCTACTATAGGCGCCGGATGAATACGGTATGTAGGGCGGGCCACTGTGCCCGCCAATGCATTGGGGTCGGCACGCTGACCGACCCTACTATTGTCCCACATGCTATAATGGTTGCTGCTAGTGTGTTGTCCTTTATGTAAATTACAAAACTTGGGATTTTGAATTTTGGTCATTGTGATTTGTAATATATTTGAGGGAAAAGACCCTAACGACTTTCGATGATCACCGTTACCGGGCCATCATTGATCAGGGCGACTTCCATCATCGCTCGAAAACGACCGGTCTGAACCCCGACACCCTTTTGGCGTACCCCGTCGACAAACTTTTCGTAGAGTTCGATGGCTTTTTCGGGTTCAGCCGCCGCTATAAACGAGGGTCGTCTGCCTTTGCGGCAATCGGCTAACAGGGTAAATTGAGAAACAGCCAGCAATTCACCGCCGGTCTCGAGCAACGATCGGTTCATCTTGCCGTCTTCATCTTCAAATATTCTCAGGTTGATGATCTTATTGGCCAGATAATCCGCATCTGCAACGCTGTCGCCTTTGGCCACGCCAAGCAAAACTAAAAGCCCCTGGCCGATCCGGCCCACAATTTCATTATTCGTTTTGACGGAACTTTGTTTGACTCTTTGTATAACCGCCCGCATAAAATAACGCCTTATAATTTGATTGAATTTTCGGCATATGTATTATAGTCACTATTTTGTTTAAATGTAAATTTAACCACGAAGGCCACGAAGGACACGAAGTGATGAAGTTAAAAGATTTTGCATTCATCTTCGTGCTCTTCGTGGTGAATCAAAAAAAACGAATCTAATATATTTTACAGAAATTATCTCATTTTTCCAAGCAATCTAATTGCCATGGCCTATTTTGGTTGAAGAATGGCCATTTTTATAATATAAATAAGTTACGTATTTAATTAAGGTTTTTTATTTTTGTTTAAAATAAAAGCCAATCGCCAAGGCAAATCACAATTTTGACTGGCCTGAGAAAACAGGTCAAATACCAGAGAAAATAGAAGCCGGGTTGGCGATAGGCTGGGAGATATTTTTTTGAAGAAAAAAAACTTATATACAAAGCTCAATTTAATTTTTGGCCTTTTCTTTTTCTTTCCGGTCCTGGGATTTATTTTCTTTAGTATTAAATACGACATGCTAAAAGACAAATATGTCCCTTTATTCTTTCTGGGCATCTTGATCTTTTCTTTTGCCGGCTTTACGATACTGAAAAAACTATTTGATAAAATCGCCAACATATCGCAGCAGATGTCATCGAATTACCTCAGCGATTTTTCAGATGATCAGCTTTCGTCCGGTACCGACGAACTTCAAAACATTGTGCATTCCTTCAGCGCCATCGAACAACGTTTTAGCAATACGTTCCATGCGCTTGAAAAAAAGGCTTCCGAGATATCCATCCTTAAAGACCTTTCAGAGCTTTGCTATGTCACCTTTGACCCCGAGGAGATTCTTTACATAACACTGGAGCGCGCCCTGATGCTGACCAATTCAGATCTCGGTTCAATCCTGACCCTTAATAAGAATGAGCCTAAAACTTTTGTGGTTAAAGCGACTATTGGTCTTGGTAAATTTGTCAAGGCCGGGGATCGCATTGATTTCGAAACCAGCATCGCCAAATATGCCGTCATTAACAAATCGCCTCTGGTGGTTGAGGATATCGAAAATGATAACCGTTTTGGAAGAGCCAGCATGGCACATTACGGGACGAAATCCTTTATCTGTATGCCGATTAAAACCAGCAAGGATATTTTTGGCGTCTTGACGATTTCATCGAGACAGGATCGCGTCTACACCCAGGAAGATGTTGAGGTGTTAACACCCCTTCTGAGCAATGCCGCTTTTACCTATGAAAATCTGCGCCTGCTCAAGGAGAACGAACGCAACACGATGCACCTTAAGTCCATTGAAAAGATTTTTAAAATACTCATTTCCAGCTTCAGAGATACGGAATTGCTGCATGCGGTGCTGAATGAACTTCAAAGCGTGGTTCCCTTTGATCTTGCATTTGTGCTGACCGTAGATGATGCTAAACCCGGGCATCTGAAAATTTTCGACTTGCTGATCAGCGGGCCTTCAAACCTTACGAAGGGAATCAGCTATCCGATCAAAGGCTCAATTATTGAAAAAGTATTCAAGCAGGAAACCAGCCTTTTGGTGGACAATACCTGTTCGATGGCCAGCTCGCTGGACCGTGAACTTTTTGCTGACCACGGCTGCACATCCTGTCTGCTGGCTCCTTTAAAAAGCGACGGTATGGTTACCGGCATTTTAGCACTGGCAGCGAAAGATGTCGGTATTTTCTACAATGCACGCAGACTCATCATCTGGATCGCCAATGGTCTCTCGCTGGCAATTGAACGCAATCGGCTGTCCGCGGCGGTCGTCAAACGAAATCAGGAATTGGATACCATCCGCCAGGTCGGCAGTGCCCTGGCGTCTTCCACATTTGATATCGGCAAAGTTCTGAAATACACTATGGATATGATCCGCGAGGTGATGAACATCGAAGCCGGTTCTCTGCTTTTTCTGGAAAAAGACGAACTTGAGATCGCCGTGGCCTTCAATATTAAGATTAAATCCATGAAAAAGTTCCGCCTCAAGATCGGTCAGGGAATTGCCGGGTACGTGGCTGCCAGGGGCAAATCGATCCTGGTCAATGATATTGAAAAATCCCCCCATTTTTTCCCGATGGTTGATGAATCCTCAGGTTTTCAAACCCGATCGGCGCTCTGCGTGCCCATGGTATCACAGGGAAAGGTCATTGGCGTCATCGAGGTGCTCAATAAAGTCAACGGTGAGTTTGATACAGATGATAAGGACCTTTTGCAGTCTATTGCAACCTCCGTATGTATTGCGCTGGAAAATGCGCGTCTTTACAAAGAGACCGTTTCCATGGCCGAACAGGAACGCGATATCCGGCATATGTTCCAGAAATTTGTCCCCAAAGAAGTTCTGGATAAAATCCTTTATGATTCTGAAAACGGCAAACCGGTGGTTGAAGAATTAAAAACCCTTACATTGCTCAATATCGACATTCGTGGCTTTTCAGAGCTTTCCCGCCAGATCGGCTCTCAAAAAACGGTCTCGCTTCTAAACAGCTTTTTTTCAGTGATGGGTGGTATCGTGTTCAAGCATCATGGGATCGTGGATAAATATTTAGGCGATGGATTCTTAGCCCTGTTCGGTGCACCGGTATCCAGCACCGAGGACGCTGATAATGCCATCGCTGCCGGCGTTGAAATGAAAAAATCCCTGGATGCAGTGAATCGATTTCTGGAAAGGAAATTCGGTGCCACCGTCCGTATGGGAATCAGCATCCATACCGGTGAGGTTGTGGTTGGAAATATCGGATTTGAGCAAAAGATGGACTACACGGTGATCGGTGATCCCGTAAATACGGTCTTCAGGCTGCAGAACCTTACCAGATCATTCCCGAATGGGATCTTAATCAGCGAAAACACCTTGCGGGCGGCACGGACTCGCCCCGATGTCGCAGAAATTAAAATTTCAGCCGATCTTGATAAGGAACTCGGCAGCAGGAAAGTATTCGAGCTGCTCGGACGAAAAACAGACAAACCGTACATCGTGGCTGCCAATTAGAACCCATCTCAAAAAAGCGTGGATCTAATCCCAAATATCAGGCCACAAGCAACTTGCCAATCATAGCACCTTGAAGAAAATGACATGACTGGCAATATTCATTATCGTTAGGTTTCAGCGAACGTTTGGAATGCTGGCGAACCTTTTTCACCATGGATTCTTGACAACGGTTGTTTTACAAATTAGGTTTGCATAAACGGCAATTGACTCAAACCTAAAATGAGTTTGTGGTGGAGGAAACGATGGAAGTGGGGAATCAGGGGTTTTTTAAAGGACAGTTTCTAATGGCGATGCCCGCGCTGGTGGACCCCAATTTTCACCAAACGGTGACTTGTATGTGTGAACACAACTCGCAGGGCGCCATGGGAGTGGTGGTCAACCGGGTCCATTATGCCTTAACGGCGAAAGATATTTTTGAAGAGCTAAAAATTGAGCACTCGCCAAAGGCTGAAAAGATTCCGATCCACATAGGGGGCCCGGTACACATTGCAGAAATCTTTGTACTTCACGGGCCCCCCTTTGACTGGGAGGCGTCTTTAAGGATTACGCAAAATCTGGCCATGAGCAATACACGGGATATTATCGAGTCAGTTGCATTGGGCAAAGGACCGGATTCATATATCATCGCACTCGGGTGCGCCGGTTGGGGTCCCGGACAGCTGGAAGCTGAAATTAAAGAAAATGCCTGGTTAACGGTTCCGGTGTTCGAGGATAATATTTTTGAGATGCCGGTTGAAAATCGTTGGGAAGAGGCGGTAAGGAAGATGGGAATCGATCCGGCGCTGCTTTCAGACACTGCCGGGCACGCTTAATCTGAGTTCTGGTTTTACCTAAGCGCTTGATTTGGCTTTCGCTTTTGGTTTTTTTTTCTTCAAGCAGTCTTTGTCTTTTCTGACAAAAGCGCAAAGTTTCGGATTATAATATTCTTTGCAATTGAGTGGATTATAAAGCGGACATTCCGGATGCTTTTCGGACATAAACACTCTTTCCCTTCTTAAATTAAATTCCCGAGGTCAAAACGGCGTTTTTTGTACCACAAAATCTCTGGCTTTACAAGGTATTATATCATATTTCAGCTCTTGCCGAAAGGCATCCTTTGATTCTTCCCGGGCGGACCCCTATCCCAAGACGCAAAGATGAATATTAACCAAAATGATACGCGTTTCGCTTTGTGTCTGGGTGCCTTTGTGGCAATTTGTTCTCCGCCTTCGGCGGATCCGGGTTAGGGAGGTTGACAAAAATGATAACAGCAGGAATCGATTGTGGTGCAAAAAACACCAAGACCATTATCTTGAAAGACGGCCAGATTATTGGCAAGGGCCTGGTCCCGACCGGCTTTGATCAGAAAAAAGCCGTTGAAGATTCCCTGGAGCAGGCCGCAAAAAATGCCGGCATTTCGAAAGATGACCTTCAGAAAATTTATGGCACGGGTTCTGGCCGCAAAGCGGTAAAAATGGCTGATGATACCGTCAATGAAATCAAGGCCATGGCTAGGGGTGCCAATTTTTTCTTTCCCAGTGCCCGCACCGTGGTCGATGTCGGCGCCGAAGAGGGCCGGGCGGCTAAAATTGATGAAAAGGGCAATCCGGTGGATTTTGCGATTAATGAAAAATGTGCAGCCGGCGCCGGCACTTTTATTGAGGTCATGGCCCGGGCGCTTGGGGTCACTATTGAAGAAATGGGGCCATTATGTTTGGAATCCGACAAGGAAATTCCAATGAATGCCCAGTGCGTCATCTTTGCTGAATCAGAAGTCGTCGGGTTGATTCATTCCAAAACCGAAAAATCGGATATCAGCAAAGCCATCCATGATTCAATGGCCAGCCGAATCGTGTCCATAATTCGTCGCATCGGCGTAAATGAAGATATTGTCATGCTCGGCGGTGTCGGTTACAATCCGGGATTTATGTCGGCGATGAAAAAGGAATTGAAAGTCGATACCATCTATATCCCGGATGAGCCGGAATATGGCACTGCCGTCGGCGCAGCAGTCGTGGCTGCGGAACCGTAATGATAGTTATTCGTTAATTGTTATTGGTTATTAGAGATATTTTGAACCTGGATGTAGTCAACAACGAATAACTTATAACTGATAACCAATAACGCCATTCTTGAAGGGATACCGGTATGGCTGAAGAACAAAAACAAGAGTTCTGGTGCTGGGCCGAGTCCAACTGGAACAATCCTGACATTGACTGGAATACGGCCCAATTCATCACGGTCGGTATTGATGTGGGTTCCGTCA
>Ga0255054_10001583_pt1 | contig 13313 bp, 11 predicted proteins | sample JV7_2_23_MG_FD_188634 | JGI IMG/M metagenome (GOLD analysis project Ga0255054, IMG submission 188634) | Seawater microbial communities from Jervis Inlet, British Columbia, Canada - JV7_2_23 | ecosystem: Environmental > Aquatic > Marine > Inlet | place: Canada: British Columbia | collected...
AGGCCCCTCGGTATCGCTATCGAGGCGCGCTGTGTACCCTATTCACGCACGGACTCGTCGGGGTGTAGCGCAGAGGTAGCGCACATGCTTTGGGAGCCTACGAGGGGTTTGCGGCGAAGGACCCGGCTTTCTGAGCGTGATGGCCGAAGCGGTGAAGGCCTCGATTATTGTGCGGTTCAGGAGCGTGACGTCAGCCGCCGAGCTGCCTCCCGAGTCATCCCTCGATCGGCCCAAGGGTGATCACGGTCGTGCCATGCGGCGCGGTCACCGTTTCGCCGTGGACGCAGTCCTGACAGGGGAGCCGTTGGACCATCAGCCCTCTTCAGAGCGGATGAACGTCCGGATGACGCCATTCGCGGTGTCGGCCACGTAGAGAACGCCCGACGGACCCGTCGCGGTGCCATGGGGACCAGCGAGACCATCGGCGACGAGCCCGAGCAGCTCACCGTTCGGGCTGAAGTGGCGGACTTGGCTATCAGCCCAAGGCGAAGAGACGTAGAACTCGCCGGCGTCGTTCAGCGAGATGATCTGTGGTCCCGGCCCCACGTCCTCGAAGACACGCAGGAGCTCGCCGTCGGCGGAGAAGACCTGGACGCGTTCGTTGCCCGAGTCCACGACCCAGACATCGCCAGCCGGGCCGATCTGCACGCCGATGGGGTTCTCGAAGTCGCCCGGCGCAGACCCGGCCTGACCCCACTCGCGAAGGAACTCGCCCTCGGCATCGAACACCTGGACACGGTGATTGCCGAAGTCAGCCACGAACACCTCGGGTGTATCGGACACGGCAATGCCCATCGCCGAGAAGAACTGACCCGGCTCGCTGCCCGCACCTCCCCACGCCGAGTGGAACGTACCATCAGGCTCGAACCGCGATACGCGGCTGCTGCCGGACTCCGACACATAGATCGCGCTGTCGGCGGCCACCGCCACGCCGATCGGATTCGCGAGCCTCCCGGGCTCAGCGCCGGCGCCTCCGACCTCGAGCTCCAACATCCCATCCGGCGAGAACTTCCGAAGATGGCCGCCTTGGAACTCGGTCGAGTAGACGTGACCGTCCACGTCGATGGTCAGCCCGTTCGGCGCCATGAATCGGACGCCGTCGGGCTCGAGGCCCCAGACCGCCGTCTCCGTGAACGCGCTTGCGGCGGGCGACTCAAGAGTGTCCGACCCCTGGCCGGAGACCGATAGCGGAGCTGTGGCAGCCGAAAGAGCCACGATCCCGCCGACGATGAATAGACGTCTGGCATCGCGCATGCTTGACACTCCGATCTGTGCTGCCCCGCCACTACCCTTCGACGAGGTCGAATCGCTCCATCGTAGTCGTCGGTGGATCCAGGCCCGACGAAATTCCCGCGTAGACGGGATCATCCACGAACTTCGCCATCGACGCGTCCGCGGCGGCATCCGAGTCTCACTTGGTGACGACGACCCACTCGCTCTGATCGTCGTAGGCGGCCCACCGCGTGCTGCTTCGAGCGCTGTAGGCCTCCCGGTGTCGCTATCGAGGCGCGCTGTGTACCCTAGTCACGCACGAACTCGTCGGGGTGTAGCGCAGAGGTAGCGCACATGCTTGGGAGCCTTTCAGGCTCCAGCGCCGAAGGCTCCGGTGTCCTGGGCGTGACGGGCCGGGCGGCGAAGGCCTCGATTATTGTGCGGTACGTGAGCGGGGCCGGGGCGGCAGTCTCACCGCGAGCGTGAGCCCGCAGTACCGGGCGGCGTCTCCTCGGTCAGCTGCGATACGCTGGCGTGACTGCGAACCTCGGCCTTCTGGCCCTGGATGCAGCACTCTTCGATTCGCCGTCGACTGTTCTGCCTGGCAGCCACTGGTGAGCCCTAGTGCATGGAAGCCTTCGTCCTCTCCTTCATCATCATCTTCCTCGCCGAGATGGGCGACAAAAGCCAGCTCATGTCGCTGGCCTTCGCCACGCGCTACCGGGCTGCCACGGTGCTCGTGGCCGTGACCGTGGCGACCCTGGTCGTCCATGCCGGGTCCGTCGTCGTCGGTGCTGCGTTCGCGCTCGCATTGCCGACGGCCGCCATCCAGGTCGCCGCGGGCCTTGCCTTCCTCGGCTTCGCGGCGTGGACGCTACGGGGAGATGAGCTCGGCGAGGATGACACCAGCCGCGCGGGCCGCTCGGGGCGGTGGGCGCTCGTGACGATCGGAAGCGCCTTCTTCCTCGCCGAGTTGGGTGACAAGACGATGTTGGCCACGATCACCCTGGCTACGACCGAGGAACCCTGGGGGACCTGGCTCGGCTCCAGCCTGGGCATGGTCGCAGCGGATGCCATCGCCATCGCCATCGGGGCTGCTCTCGGGACGAACCTCCCGGGACGCTTCATCAAGCTCTTCGCCTCGGGGGCGTTCGTCCTCTTCGGGCTCTTGCTCATCGCCCAGGGCATAGAGCTCCTGTAGCCCACCGACAGGCCAGCAGCAGTTCCATGGGCCCAACGCCCAGTTTCGTGGTCCCGATGCGTCTGGGGTGCCGAACTCCCGACCGATCTTGTGAGCAAGTCCGTTCCGGCCGCGACCTACCCGTCACCGGCCAGAAGTGACCAATGGCCCTCGCCATCGAAGGGGCGATTTCAGAGTATGCGCGGAAGCTGTGCACGAACACCGACCGGATGAAGCCGAGGTGGGCACAGCGGGGAAGAGCGTTGATACCGAGACATCCCCCCAAGACACCGCTGCGAATAAGCTCCGAAGGGTCGGTGCCACACCCGTCAAGGGTGCAGAAGTCCGTGCTCCGGCCCCTGCCCGAGGCTGCGGCATGGTTCCGCCGGCTGCTTGCAAGCGGTCTCGCGGCGACGTCGAGGTCCCTCGACCCCGCAGCTCGCGTGGCACTCATGGGTGTCGTGGCGGCAGCGATCGTGGCAGTCGCTCTGGGGATGTTCATCACCAGCCAAACACGAAACGATCTCATCGTCGCCGAGCAACGCGGTCTCCAGACGGCCGTTGCGGCGATCGAGGCCCAGTTGCCAGTGCTGACGGAGGGCGCGCTCGCGCCCACGGAGATCGAGGCCGTGGACAACCTCGCTCGAGGGGCCATCCTGGGCGGCGACCACGTGCGCGTGAAGCTCTGGGGCCTCGATGGGAGCATTCTGTACTCGGACGCGCGTGATCTCATCGGCCAGCGGTTCGCCGAGATGAGCCAGCAGCTCGAATCGCTGCGGAGCGGGGCCGCCTACGCCCAGATCACCGACCTGTCTGACCCGGAGAACGTATTCGAGGTGGGCCACGATCAACTCATCGAGTTCTACATCCCCGTGCAGGATGCCGCCGACCGAACGGTAGGTGTGTTCGAGATCTACAGCGAGACGGCTGAGCTCGAGGCTGCCCTCGGCCGCATCTCCAACGCGACCTGGGCGTCGATCGGCTTGGGCTTGGCCGTGCTCATGCTCTTTCTCATCACCCTGCTCTGGTCCACGGTCAGACGAGTCGACCGAGGCCGCGAAGCTGCTCAAAGGAGCGCCGCGGAATCCGCGATCCTCGTCGATGCGGCCGATGCGCTGGCGTCCTCTCTCGAGCCGACGGAACTCCTGGCGCGTTTGCGCAATGAGCTGGCCGGCACGCTGCGACTCGATCGGCTCAGCATCGAGGCGACGCAGTCCCGCGGGCCTGAGGCGGCCAGCCATCCGCTCAGCGACGGCTCGTGGCTCGTCGCCGAGCGGCAGGGTCTGCCCTTCACGAGTCACGAGGATCGACTGCTGCACTCCGTCACCTCGAGCCTCGACACGGCACGTACGAACGCCATCCTCTACGCGAGCGTGCGCGATTCAGCCGATGAGCGACGCGGACTCCTGGAGCGCCTCGACACCGCCCACGAGGATGAACGCAGGACGATCGTGGGAGAGCTGCACGATCTTCTGGCCGGCGATCTCATCCGACTCCTGTACGGAGTGCGCGGCATCATCGCTCGCCCGGCGGCGGTACCGGATGCCATCCAGCAGGAACTCGTCGCGCTCGAGATGCGCATCGCCGCGACCGAGGAGAGCCTCCGCGCGTTCATGAGCCGCATCCGACCCGTGGAAGCCGATGAGATCGGCCTCGTGTTTGCCCTCGAGCACGCGGTCGGACAGGTACGCGAGGAGGGCGGCCTGGATGTGAGGCTGCGCATCGTGGGCTCCACCGAAGAGCTGCCCTCGGGCGTCAAGAGGGTGCTGCTGCGAACGACCGAGGAGGCGTTGTTGAACGTCATCAAGCACGCGAGTGCACGCAGCGTCCTCGTGCGCCTGCGCGTCGCGGGCGATGTCACGCTGAGCGTTGACGACGATGGCGTCGGCTATGCCTCTCAGAATCCCGAGTCGAACGGTCGTGGCCTGGGGCTTGCCTATGCACGTGAGCGGGTCACCAGCCTCGGTGGATTCTTGACGACCGAGGTCAGTCGACTCGGTGGGGCGCGAGTGGTCGTGCAGATACCGCGGAAGGGGACATCGTGACCCTGCGTGTGATCGTGGCCGACGATCACGAGGCCGTCCGGGAGGGGCTTCGCTGGATGCTCGACGCTGACGAGCGAATCCATGTCGTCGCCGATGCGCCCGGCGGTCGTGATCTCATGGAGTTGATCGGACGGGTGGAATGCGACGCGATCCTCCTGGACCTTTCCATGCCGGAGATGGATGGCCACGAGGTCCTGACGGCCTTGATGGGACGAGAGGAGGCGCCTCCCGTCGTCGTCCTGACGATGCATGATGACCCCGCGAGCGTCGATCGGGCGCTGGCCCTGGGTGCCTCCGGGTTCGTCCTGAAGAGCGCGCCTCGAGACGAGCTCATCCTTGCCCTAGAGTCGGCGGTGGCGGGCGGTGCCTACATCCAGCCGTCTCTAGCCAAGCCGCTGCTGGCCCGCCATGTGCCACCCGAAGTGGCCGAGGTCGGCGATGCCGTCCGGCTCCCGCCGCGCCAGCTCCAGATCCTGCGCCGGCTCGCCGCGGGCCGCAGCAACAAGGAGCTGGCCCACGAGCTCGGTCTGTCCGAGGCGACGGTCAAGGGCTACCTCAAAGAGCTCTACTCACGCCTCGGGGTGGATTCGCGCGCGGCAGCCGTCTCGTATGGGCTTCGACACGGCATCATCCGCTAGCGCCGACCCCTCCGACGAGGGGGTCCCGCCAGCCGGATGGACGGGTGTACTCAGGAGCTCATAGCGGGGAGCCTTGGGTCGCGGGAGTGTGTGGCGACGAGACGGAAGCGCCAACATCGGACCCGCGGCACGGAGGTCTCTGTGGTGAAACGGAGTTTGAAGGCAGTCGCCATCCTGGGCGCCCTTGCCATGATCATCCCGGCCGGGTCAGCAGTGGTGTTCGCCGACGAGCACGAGCAGACCATCTACATGTCTGCCATCGAGCCCAAGGGTACGACCAACCTGGAGAAGGAGCCCTTCCCCGAGGAGCCCCTTCCCGGCGGCGGCGGGTATGCCCTGAAGGAGCCGAACGAGGACGGGGACTGGGTCGTCGAGACGTACGTGTGGCTCCCGGGCGAGGTCACCGTGCGCGAAGGTGACGAGGTGAACCTCCAGATCCTCGGCGTCAACGGATCGCTGCATACCGCGTTCATCGAAGACTACGACCTCGAATTCGAGGTCACTCGTGGGGCGCTGACCGAGGTGGCCTTCACTGCCGACAAGCCCGGCGTCTTCCAGATCTTCTGCACCATCCATCAGCCGTCCATGACCGGACGCCTCATCGTCCTGCCGACAGAGGCCTGACGCGCGGCGGGGTGGCGCAGGACGGCCATCCCGTGATCCCCTTTGCGAAGCGCATCGCTCACGATCCTCAGAGCGATGTGCTTCATCCTTCGTGACGTGCGGCTCTCGCTGATCCGGCGATCGAAGGCCAGGAGGTCCATGAGGATGGCTGCACGGTCACCGAAGTCCATCGCCGACTGCGAACGTCCACCGCTGGAGCGTCCCCTGCCTTCGCATCGGTGGGGAGCGCAGGTGTGGGCAGTGGCGGTCCTGCTGATCGTCAGTGCCTGCGCTCCAGCCGCTGGTCACACGGATGCGACCGCTGATGGCACCGATGTCGCAGGCCGCGCAGACTCGACGCCCGCGACCGAGAAGGACGCTGCGAGCCACTCGAGCGTCGGATCTGACGCTGGGCGCGTCGATGCCGATGACGGACCGGCCATCCTCCCGATCCTTGCTAGCTCCGAGCTAGCGGTCGGCCCGAACCGCTTCTTGTTCTCCATCACTGACCGCACAGGAGCCCTGGTGGCAGCGCCTGATGTCCCGGTCCGTGTGCGCTTCTACCCCGCCGACATCGGCACTGATGTGGCCGCACTGATGAGCGACGCGCGCTTCGTATGGACGCTCGAGGGCGTACGCGGTCTCTACGTGGCCGACGTCGACTTCCCGTCCGCAGGAAGATGGGGCTCACAGGTCGATGCCGATCTGCCCGACGGTACGACCGAGTCCGTACGGATCGAGTACGACGTCCTCAGCGAGAGCTGGACGCCTGCCATCGGGAGCGCGGCCCCGGTCGTGGACACGCCGACCGCATCGGACGTCGGCGGCGACCTCTCGCGGATCAGCAGCGACCCCGATCCGATGGCTCGCTTCTATGACGTGTCCGTCGCCGACGCGCTGGCGGCCCGCAAGCCATTCGTGCTCGTGTTCGCCACGCCGGCATTCTGTCAGAGCGCTGCCTGTGGTCCATTGCTGGAATCGGTGAAGGATGTCGCGGCCGGTCACCCTGAGCTGACGTTCATCAATGTCGAGCCCTACGTGATGGAGTACCGAGACGGGATGTTGCGGCCACTGCTAGACGATCTGGGGCGTCTCCAGGCAGCGCCCTGGACGGATCGTTGGCGGCTGTTGACCGAGCCGTATGTCGTGGTCGTCGATGGCGAGGGCATCGTGAGAGCGAAGTTCGAGGGCGCGCTCTCGCTCGACGAGCTCGAGGCGCAGATCGCTGCGCTGTAGCACCGGCTCGATCGTGCCCACAGCGCTTGAGTCGGACGATGTCAGGGCGCCCTCGTCACTCGTCAGCGTCACCCACGCCGCCGACGATGTTGATGCCTTCCTCGACGCGGTAGGTGACCGCGACGGGTGCTCCCAGGGTCATGTGCTCGCGCAGATGCGCTGCGTTGAATCCTGATTCCTCGAGCACGCCTGGCGGCGGCACGAAGGACAGCAGCTCTCCGTCGCTTGTGAGGAGGTCGAAGCGGTCCACTTGCGTGAGTGAGCCCTCGACGGCTACTACGATGCCCTGGGCCACCATCTCGTCGGCGGTTCCGGCGGTGCTGCCGTCGCCGGAACGACCGGTGACGGTGACGGTGCCCGTCATCGAGGGGTGGATGGCGCAGAAGTAGTCGTAGGTGCCCGTCTCGTCGAACGTTCGAGAGAAGGCCTCACCCGCGTCCATGGTTCCCGAGTCGAACGAGCCATCGTCGGCGGTCACGGTGTGGGCGAAGGGGTCTTCGTTGACCCAGTCGACAGTCGTACCCAACGGGACCGTGATGTCCTGCGGCTCGAAGGCCACGCCGATGACGTCGACCGTCGTCACCTCGATCGCAGATTCCACCGCCGGTTCGTCCACGGCGTCTCCTTGCTCGTCAGCCGCAACTCCGCGGACCACGACGGTCCCGGTCATCGACGGATGGATGGCACAGAAGTAGTCGAAGCTGCCGACCTCATCGAACGTCTGGCTGAACGTATCGCCGCCCTGCATGACCCCGGAGTCGAAGTCGTCCGTCCGGGCGGTGACGGTGTGCGGGAAGCCGTCCTCGTTGGTCCATGTGACCTCGGCGCCGACGTCGACTTCGATGGTCGAAGGCTGGAACGTCAGATCGACGATCGAGGCCGACCCTGGCCCGCTGTCCGTCGCGTCGGCGGTGCCGCCGCCGCTCGTCGATGGATCGTCTGACGTCGCCGGTTCAACCGGGGCGTCTCCAGCCTGCACCGGGGCATCGTCCACGACGGTGACCGTGCCCTGCATCTCCGGATGGATGGCGCAGAAGTAGGCGAACGAACCGGGTCCGTCGAACGTATGCTCGAAGGCTGACCCGACCGGTAGGACACCGCTGTCGAAGGCTCCATCGGTCGAGGTGACCGTGTGATCGTCGTCACCGTCGATGTTCTCCCAGGTGACGGTGCCGCCGACGGCGACCTCGATCCCGGGAGGCTGGAAGGATTCGTCGATGAGCGTGACGGTGGCCTCGGCGGGCGGCGGACCTCCTGTCGGCTGGTCGTCGACGACGACCACCGTGCCGAAGTAGGACGGGTCCTCGTCGTTGCGCTCGTCGAGGTAGAGATACTCGCCCGGCACCACGAAGGTCACGCTGAAGCGCTCACCCGGCTCGATGTTGCCCGAGTCGAACTCGACGGGCCCCTGCCGGGAGCGCACGCGGTGCCGCTCGTTGTCTTCGTTCCGCCAGTTCACGACCGTGCCGGCTGGCACCGTCAGCCGCTTGGGCACGAGGCTGTCGGAGATGACGATCTCGCGGTCCTGGCCGAGGGCAACGGCACCGACCAGGAGGCTGGCGAGCGCGACGAGCACCGAAGCGCCGAGGAGTCGTCGTCTGACCGTGTACATCGGCGCATTAGACCACGGCTGGCAGTGAGGCCATCGGCATCGGCCTGGCCGCCGCAGCCGCACTGTTCCTCGAGTGGTGGGCCAGGCAGCGTGAGATCACCGAGTACGCACAACCAGAGACGACAGAAGAGGGCCAGGTCGAAGCACACGAGGCCACGTAAGGCTCAACTACGGTCCGGCTCCATCGAAGGGGTCAGCGCAGGGGTCAGGACCTTCTGTTTCCGCCGACGGACATGCCGACACCGGCGAATTCACGCGTGGGGAGTGGAGCCGACACTCGGATTTGAACCGAGGACCTGCTGTCTACGAAACCAGAGGTAGTGGGTCCACAGAGGTCCTCTGTCGTCCACCACGAGCGTGAGATCCGGTGTCATCGTCCACTGTCGCCCACCGCTGACCGCCACAGACCACCGCCGTGGCGGTCAGCGTGGCGGTCAAACCCGAGACATACCCGAAACAGATCGGCCGGTTCGTGCGTGAAATCGTGGCGCAGCGGATGGGGTGTGAACCCACGAGACTTGGTCCAGCGGCTGTAGGACGGCTCCGAGGCGTTCGCCGATGTCCGCCGATGACTCGTTCGCGCTTGTATCGGCACCATCTTCTCGAAGGCTGACCGGTCGCATCCGGCGGCGCTGCTTCCACGTGGTGGCACCAATCCATGAGAACCCTGAGGGGGGTCACGCCACTTTCGTCGTGTATGTGGCACCAGGTCTAGCGCACATGCTTTGGGAGCATTTCAGGCTCGAGCGGCGCAGGCTCCCGGGTCCTGAGCGTGGCGAACCGAGCGGCGAAGGCCTCGATTATTGTGCGGTTCGCGAGTTCGACTATCCGGCTCAGGGGTCGGTGATTGGAGACCGCCACGTGGGCGGCCAGCCGGAAACAACGGTCCCCCGTTCCCACGCGCCAGCCGCGATGTCATGTGGTCTGGTGGCTGCAACCCACGGAAGGGACGCTCGGCATCCGTGGCGAGATCAGGCTACGAGGTCGATCGCGATCACCAGGGCGAACAGCAGCACGATGGCGTTGCCGAGCACGATCACGCCGGCACGGAGCCCCGGGGACAGGCGGCGGTGCAGGAACGCCCCGACTGCGGCGAGGAGTAGCTGCCAGGAGAGCGAGGCGACGAACGCCCCCGCCACGAACGCCACCTTCTCGAGCGGCCCCACCCCGGCACCCTTCAAGCCGAGGATGAGCGCCGCGAAGTAGGTCACGGTGATGGGGTTGAGCAGCGTCAACCCCAGGAAGGTCGCGAACGTCCCGCGAGCGGAGCCGCCGCGTACGACGGGTGCGACACCGGCTGGCATCACCGCAGCCTCCCCATCGGCAGCGAGCGCCGAGGGCCGACGCAGGCTGAGCAGGCCACGGATGGCGATCGCGACGAGCACCACCACGGCGACGATGCGCAGCAGGGTATCGAATGGGGCCAGGACGACGGCCAGCGCGGCCCCGAACGTCACCGCGATGGTGGCGTAGATGCCGTCCGCGGCCGCCGCCCCGGTGCCGGCCGCAGCAGCGAGCCGGAACCCGCGCTGGAGTCCGGTCTCGACGATGAGGATGGCGATAGCTCCGACGGGGATGGCGATGCCGTAGCCAGCCACGGCGCCGGCCAGCAGGGCGGTGATCACCAGCACACCCTACGGGCGGCCCCTCAGCCGGGTCAACGCGGATGCGGGACCCTCGGTCAGGAACGGCTAGGCCGCGATGATCGCCCGTCCAGGAACGCGACGAGAGGCACGCCCACAGCATGCGGCTCGTCGTGAGCGGCGGTCGTGTCCTGGCGAAGGCACAGGGTCACCCCCCTTCCGGATCCGGCCGGCCCCGGCGGCAGCGGCCTCCTCATCGCCGCAGCACGAGCAGGGCACAACGGCCGCATGGCGCGACGCCATCGGAGCAGGCTGACGTTCGTCCGCTGTACGGCGTCGAGCGGGACCCGCTTCGATTCGGCTCGATCTTGTGACCTACGGCCCTATCACTCGGATCTTGGCCACCCGAGCCTCTAGCCACCGCGGGGGTACCCCCACACCCTTGGGAGAAGTGACATGCGAACGAACCACAGGACCATGACGACGGCCGGGGCGCTCGCGCTCGTGGCTGCCATGGCCATCTCGATCGCCGGGTGCGACGACCTAGGTGGCGGCGAGACCATCACCGGCTCCGGCACGCTGGAAACCAGGTCATACGACTTCGAGGACTTCAGCGAGCTCGATCTCGGCAGCGCCTTCGATGTGGAGGTCACGCAGGGCGACAGCTACGCGGTCGAGGTGACGGTCGACGACAACATCGTCGATGACCTCGACGTCAAGCGGGACGGCAAGACGGTCCGCATCGCGATGAAGGGACCGGACGGGTACCGGAACGTCACACAGGAGGCTCGGGTGACGATGCCGGCTCTCAGCCGATCGAAGCTCTCGGGCGCGACGTCCGCGACGTTCGGCGGGTTCGCGTCCGACGACCGCCTCGAGGTGGAACTCGCCGGTGCCAGCTCGGTGGTATGCAGCGACATGGCGGCCGGGTCCGTCAAGTTCGACCTGGCCGGCGCAAGCTCGGTGAAATGCAGCGACGTGGTCACAGGCGATACCACGGTCGCTCTCGCGGGTGCCAGCAACCTAGAGCTGACTGGTTCGGGGGCCGACGCGGACGTGAAGGCGGAAGGAGCCAGCTCGGTCCTCATGGGAGACTTCCCGGTCGAAGCCGCGGTCGTGAAGCTGACGGGTGCCAGCAACGCCACGGTGAATGCCAGCGGCACGCTCGACGTCGATCTCGCGGGCAGCTCGGACCTGACCTATCTGGGTGAGCCGAGGCTGGGCGAGACCAAGGTGGCCGGCGATTCCACGCTCGAACGGGGGTAGTCCTCGACCAAGCGTCCGCGTGCAGGCATGCATCGGGAGCGAGCGTGCCTGACCCACCGTCTTGCGACATCTGGCCCAGCGCGTCGGTGTAGACTGCCCGACCCCTGGGGCGTCTCGGGGTGGCCATTGACATGGAGTACGGCCTCGCGAACCATGGCCGCCTGGGACGACGCCGAGTCAACTCGCTATGAGTACGAGAGGTGTACAGATGCGTACGTTGCGGATATCGATCGCCGGGACGATCATCCTGGCTCTGGTGGCTGGCTCGGCCGGCGTCGTGTCGGCCCAGTCCGACGACACGCACGCCGACCGCGTCGGAGGTGCCCTCGTGTACGGCGACCCGGCAGGGCGGTTCACATTGCCCTTCGCCGGTGACTGGACGGCAGTGGAGACCGATGGCTCATACGGTCACTTCCAGCTCGCTGAACCCGCCATCGATGCGTACGTCGTCACGGTCGAGTCCGACGATCTCGACGTCGTAGCGGAGGCTGCTCTGGCGCAGATCGGTCATGACCGTTCGTTGCTGTCACCGCTCGCGACGTTCACGCAGGGTCGCTGGACGTTCGATGCCTACGCACTCGATCCTGAGCGTGGTGTCACCATGGCCGCGCGGCAGGTCGATGACGCGACCGTCGCGTTCCTCGTCGAGGGCGGCCTGGGCGTGACGACGGCACCACCCGCCGAGGCGTTCCTGACCATCGACGGACTCGCCCTCATGTCGCTCGATGACTATCGAGAGTTCCAGCCGCCCCCCGCTCCTACCAGCACCGATGCGATCGACGACCTCGACCGGATCGCCTTCTACAGCGACGGTCAGAAGCTGGTCGGGCGCCTCGTCCTGCCTGAGGGTGAGGGGCCGTTCCCGGCGGTCGTCATGGTCCATGGAGCCGGTCCGGTCACGCGCCACGACGGCGAGTTCGACGCACCCGCCCTGCAGGCCGCGGGGATCGCCACGTTCAGCTACGACAAGCGTGGCGCCGGTGACTCCGAGGGGCTCTTCGTCGGGACAGAGGACATGACCGGAAGCCCCTTGCCGAGCGAGTGGCGCCTCCCGCAACTGGCCGACGACGCCGTGGTCGCGGCGGCGTTCCTGCAAGGGCTCGAGGAGATCGATGCGGACCGCATCGGACTCTTCGGATACAGCCAGGCAGGATGGGTCATCCCGCAGGTCGCAGCCGGATCCGACATCCCCGCGTACGCGGTGACCATCATCGGCCCTGCCGTCTCGGTGGGCGAGGTGAACTACCACCAGGAGCTGACCGGCAAACCTCGGGTCATGGAGCCTTTGCCCGAAAGCGAGCGCGACGACATGTCCGAGCGACTGGCTGCCTTCGACGGCACCCCGGGCTTCGATCCTCGCGGCTCGATCGAGCAGATGTCCATCCCGGGGCTGTGGATCCTCGGTGACCGGGACGGATGGATCCCCGCCCGCGAGACCAGGCTCTTCCTGGAGAGCATGGTCTCGGAACACGACAAGGACTTCACCATCGTGTACGACCCTGAAGGCGGCCATCAAGGCAAGCTCTCGTACCTGGATGAGGCGGCGGACTGGATCCTCGCACATCTGGATGAGTGAGTCGGCACTCCGAACCCGAGCGACCAACGAACGGTTCGCAGGTAGGGCTCTCACGAGGGATAGCGCGCCACTAGATCGCTAGCAGTCAGAAGGCGGCTGCTCGGTCCACTGGGCTACGGGGACCGACGCGACAATGGAGACCTCGCCAACAGCGGCGACGAGACGGCCGGGAAGATGTTCGGACCCCAATGGGTGGGTGACGGAGCTTCACGAGACTGCTGACTAGCGGACCGAGCGGTGTAGGTTGACCCAGAACCGTCGTGCACACTGCTGATGTACGGTTGGTGAGCACGAAATGGCAACGGGGTGTAGCGCAGAGGTAGCGCACATGCTTTGGGAGCCTGTGAGGGGTTTGCGGTGAA
>Ga0255054_10001584_pt1 | contig 13305 bp, 10 predicted proteins | sample JV7_2_23_MG_FD_188634 | JGI IMG/M metagenome (GOLD analysis project Ga0255054, IMG submission 188634) | Seawater microbial communities from Jervis Inlet, British Columbia, Canada - JV7_2_23 | ecosystem: Environmental > Aquatic > Marine > Inlet | place: Canada: British Columbia | collected...
AAAACCTGCTTAGCCAACTCAACCGTTCCGTGGAGGGTGGTGGTTCCCCCCGAGAGGACGATTCCTGCACCGAGCTTGTCCAGGATGTCGGCCCTATCCAGCTCCTCCTGGACGAGTCCGAACATTTCGTCCAGACGCTGCTCCACGATGTGTGCGATGAGCTCCCGGGCCACATGGCGGCGTTGGCCCGGGCTCGGTCCAGGCAGCTCCACCGTCTCCTGCGGATCCACCATCTGAGCGAAAGCCGCCCCGAACTGTTCCTTGGCCTTTTGCGCCTCAGCGAAGGGAATGGAGAGGCCCTTGACCAGATCGTTGGTCACCGTGAGGCCGCCGAAGGGAAGGATCGCCACATGACGAATCTTGCCTTCGTAGAATACAGCCAGATCGGTGGTGCCCCCCCCCATCTCCACCATCGCCACCCCCACCTCTTTCTCATCCTCGGTGAGAACGGCCCGTGAGGAGGCCAGGGGCTCCAGGACCAACTCCTGGACTCGATAGCCGGCCCGGGACACAGCTTTTCGAATATTTGTGGTGGATGCCGATGCCGACGTCACCAGGTAGACCTCGGCCTCCAGCCTGGTGCCCGCCATGCCCACCGGGTCCTTGATTCCCCCCTGGTGGTCCACCATGTACTCTTGGGGGATGGCATGGAGGAGCTCTCGATCCTGAGGGAGAGCTATGGCCCGCGCGACCTCGTGGACTCGAGAAACGTCTGAAGCCGTGACCTCCTCGCCACTCACCGCAACGACCCCGGATGAGGAAAAGGCCTGTATGTGTTCTCCGGCGATTCCCGCGTACACCCGATCCACCGTAACTCCGGCCATGAGCTCGGCTTCTTTCACGGCCCGCTTTACGGAGTCGGTGGTTTCTTCGATGTGGGTCACCACTTCCCGGCGCATACCGGATGTCCGGGCCTGCCCGACCCCAAGGACCTTGAGCCCCGGACGCCTGCGCACATCTCCCGTCAGCTCACCAATGACGGCACAGGTCTTTGAGGTGCCGATATCCAGGGCGGCAATGAGATTCGCGCGCATGTTCAGTTTCCTCCGGCCCTGCCGAATCGAACAACTATCTGGTCTTCAAACCGAAGATCCAACTCCACCACCTTGCCCTCTTCGAACCTCCCCTGAGCATCCCTCAGGACCCGAAGACCGGCCCGGATCCGCCCACTGGGCAGACCCGGACGAAATTGTATGGTGACAGGTGAGTCCAAGATCCGAACTCTCATATCACCCCTGGGAAACAGGGCAAAGTCCGAGATTCTCGAATGGAATTCCGGGTCACCCTGAGCAAGACGTGAGATCTCCCCGGCCACCAAGCGGCGTCCAGCCGGCGTGAGTGATCCGGACCCTCCCTCTCCAGCTGACGTCATGATGGGCAGATCCAACTTGTGAAGGGCCGGATCGATGGGGAGGATTTGGCCGGACTCGTCCACCGGCTCCAGGGTTGGGCTCGGATAGAGGGCCACCGGTTCCTTTTCAACCACCTGGACCAGAAGGGCGTCTGGAAAGCGCCGATGGATCTTGACTGATTCGACCAGTGGATGTTCCTGTAACCGGGCCTCCAAAAGCTTCGTGTCGTCCCAGACGCTGGCTCCAGAAGAAAGATCCAATGACTCCACGACGTCCTCATGTTCCAGGAATCGGGCGCCCCTGAGCCGGACCTCCGTGACCTTGAAGGCTTCCACCTCCACCAGGGCCTCGGGGACCCTGGACACTACCCCACCAAGAGCAACCGCCAGAGCCAGGACGAACACGAAGGTCAGCCACCGCTTCATGGACTTGCGACCTCCTCATCTTGGCGATCCCGGAGGGCGCCAAGAAGATCCTCACCCAAGAACTCGATGGATCCTGCGCCCATGGCCAGGCACACGTCTCCGGGCAGGAGGCTCGGTAGAATTTCCTGTGGAAGCTCGGCCAGCTCTGGATGGAAGGAGACGCTAGGGGATCCTGCGTCCAACGTGGCCTGAGCGACCAGGACCCCAGTGACCCCAGGTATTGGAGCCTCACGGGCCGGATAGATCTCCGTGACCCAGACCTCGTCGGCTCCGGCGAGGGCCTCTCCGAAATCTTGGGCAAAGTCCCGGGTCCTGGAGAAGAGGTGGGGTTGGAAAATTGCCACGATCCGACGGCCCGGGAAACGTCCTCGGGCAGCATCAAGCGTAGCCCGGATCTCCGTGGGATGATGGGCATAGTCATCCACCACGGTCACCCCTCCGACCTCTCCCAGGAGATCGAACCGGCGTCCCACGCCCCGAAAGGTGTTGAGCCCCCTCTGAATGGCTCCCCACTCCACACCCAGGGACCTTGCAGCCATCGCGGCCCCGAGGGCATTTCGGACGTTGTGAACCCCCGGGATCAGGAGGGCAATTTCCCCCTTATATTCTCCGTCCTCCACCACCTCGAACCGCGCCCCGTCCTCGCCCTCCCGGACCCCAATACCTCTCAGTTGTGACCCAGCATTGAGCCCGTAGGTTCGGGCCTTTTCCCCAAGGCCGGGAAGGAGACGGCTGACGCCATGATCGTCACCACATGCTGCCACGTGCCCCTCTGGCGACACACCCTCCAGGAAGATCTGGAAGGCCTTTTCCACCCCTTCCAGATCCCCGTAGATGTCCAGGTGATCTGCTTCCAGATTGGTCAAGACCGCGACCTGAGGCCTGAGATGGTGGAAGGACCGATCGTATTCGTCGGCCTCCACCACGAAAAGCTCGTCATCTCCCAACCGGAGATTCGATTCCCATTCCGACACTCGCCCACCCACCAGCCCGGTGGGGTTCAATCCAGCTGCCACTAGAACCTCTGTGGCCATGGCGGTGGTGGTGGTTTTCCCGTGGGTCCCTGCAATGGCCACCACACGACCCGGGTTGATCCATTCCCCCAGGGCCTCGGCCCTCTTCATCACGGGGATTCCAAGCTCCCGGGCCCGTTGGATCTCCGAGTGGTCCGGGGGAACGGCGGCGGTAATCACCAGTGCCGATGCGTTTTCGACATGGTCGGGATCATGACCCTGAAAGACTTCACACCCCCAGGAAGAGAGGGCCCGAGCAGCCGGATCCGGCTGAAGGTCGCACCCCGTCACCGAGACCCCGCTTCTGGCGAATAGCTCAGCGAGGGAGATCATCCCGGCTCCAGCAATACCCATGAAGTGAACCGGTCCGCTGGAGCTAGAGAAAGCCGCCGGGAGGGTCATGACGCCATCTCCTTCGGCCCCGATCCCGGCACCAAACCGGGCCCTGGCCCGGGAACCGAACCGGGCCCCGGCCCGGGCACCGGCCTGGGGAGTAGGCACTCCAAGGCTTCAGCGATCTCCCGAGTAGCGTTGGGCCGACCAGCTTTCAGAGCTGCCTCTTTCATGGCGGGCAGGGCCCCCGGAGTCGACAAAAGGGACGTCACCGCCTTCCAGAGTGTGGCCCCGGTGAGCTTCGTCTCGGGGAGATGGATGGCCGACCCCGCACCGGCCAGACTCTCGGCATTCCGGCTCTGGTGGTCCGCGGCGGCGGTGGGAAGCGGAACCAGGACGGCAGGAACTCCCCAAGCCAGGAACTCGGAGGTGGTCATGGCTCCAGCCCTGCTCACGGCCAATGTGGCGGAACTCAAGGCTTCGGGGATCTTCTGGATATACCCGAGAACGTGGACCCATTCCGGCTGGCCCAGCACCTCCAGTTGTCGTTGGACCTCCTCCAGGTTCTTAGGCCCTGTAGCCCAAAGGAGATTCACGTCCTTCGGCCGTTCCAGGTCCCCATCCGCCACACCCCGTATCACGTCCAAAATGGCTCGATTGAGGGCCTCGGCCCCCTGGCTCCCTCCAACGACCAAGATCACGCGGGATCCGGGGACCAAGCCGAACCGAACCATGGCCTCCGAGGCGTCGATTGGGACGACTTCCCGCACTGGATTCCCCGACAACCGTGCCCTTGGGCGGACCCGGGCGGGGAGGAGATCCCTGGCTTCGGGAAAGGCCAGATGAACCTGCCGGGACCAGCGACTCAGGACTCGGCTCGTGAAACCGGGTCGGGCGTTTTGCTCCTGGAGGGCCAGCGGGATCCCCATGATGCCGGCCACCAGGCCTGCAGGCCCGCTGGCGTATCCCCCGGTAACCACCACCACCACCGGACGGAGGCGGGAGAAGAGCTGCCCTGTAATCACCAGGGACCGAAGAAGAGCCCAGATCACGGCCAGGTTTCCCAAGAACCTGCCTCTTCGAAATCCCCGCACCGGGAGAAGCAGGTGGTCCACTCCCCGTTCCGGCAGGATCCGGGCTTCCACCCCCTGGTGGGCCCCGACGAAAAAGGGCCGGAGGTCGGGCCGGAGCGTCGAGAGCCCTTCGGCCAAAGCCAGAGCCGGGTAGAGATGCCCCCCTGTCCCGCCTCCAGAGAAGACCGCCACGGTAGGTTGAGATCCCGCTTTAGGCATGCCCCCCCCTCTGGTCGGGTTGGGCTCCGGGCTGGGCGTCGGGCTGGGCCCGGGCGATGGCTATGAGAATCCCGATGGAGGCCAGGGTCACGACAAGATTGGATCGGCCGTAGGAAATGAGGGGCAAAGCCAGCCCGGTGTTGGGGACGAGGCCCAAGCCGACGCTCATATGGAGGGTGGCTTGAAGGGCGATGAGGCTGGTGAACCCAATGGCAAGAAGCTCGCTGAAGAGATCAGGGGCCCTCTGGGCGATGCGAAACCCGACCATGACCAGAGTCATGAAGAGGCTCACGACAAATAGGACTCCAAGGAGCCCCCATTCCTCCCCGATCATGGCGAAGATGAAGTCGTTATGGGGTTCCGGTACGAATCCGAACTTCTGGCGCCCCTCCCCGAAACCGACGCCGGTGAGCCCCCCCGAACCGATGGCCACCAGAGACTGGTGGACCTGGTATGAGGCCCCGGAGGGATCGAAGGTAGGATTCCAAAACGCCTGCATGCGCTCGAACCGAAAGCCACTTCCCAGTTTGAGCATAACCACCGGGAGCAGGACGAGGCCGAGAAACACGAAATGGGCAATGCGTGCACCTGCTGCGAACACCACGATTCCCGCAAGAAGTCCCGCTAGGCATGCGGTGGAGAAATCTTCCGCCCCGATGGGGATGAGGATGGCCCCCCAGACCAGAAGGAATGGGAGGAGTCCCCTGCGAAGGCTCTTGAAGTGGGCCTGTTTTTTTACGGCCAGCGCCGCCGTCCAGATGACGAGGGCCATCTTCGCCAGCTCGGAGGGCTGAACCCGGCCCACTGGGAGTAGGAGCCACCGCCTGGCGCCGTTGATCCTGGGTGCTATTCCTTCCGTTCCTGGAAGGATGAGGATCATGAGCAGGATCCAAGTGAAGACAAGGCCTGGCCACGCCAAGGATTTCCACCAGTGGTACGGAATGCGGGAGAAGACCACGAGGGCTCCGAGTCCCAGGGCTCCGCCGAAGGCCTGCTGAAGCACATAGTGGGGAGCCCGCTCTCCTGCTTGATGGGCCAAAAAAGTCGTGGCGCTGGAGAGGGTCACGAGGCCGAAGGTGAAGAGCATGAGGGTGACCCCCATGAGAACCGCCGGCTCCCATCCCTTCCCCAATCCGGCATCGGGAATCGCCACCGGGCCAGCCGGGGCAACGTTCAAGGGCCGAGGGGCCACGTTAGGCATCTCCCATGGCCAGATATGTGAACCGGATCCCCCGGGCCACATAGTTCTCGAACATGTCGAAACTGGAACAGGCCGGGGACAGCAGAAGGATGTCCCCCCCTTTTGTGAGGTCTCGGGCCACAGCCACTGCATCTTCGAACGACCCGTCCACCACCTGGAGAGAGACCGAACCCTCCAGAGCCCTGGCCATCCGATCTTTGGCCTCCCCAAAAAGGACCGCTGCCCTTACCCCCTGGTGAAGGGCCCGCCGCAGGGGCTCGAGACTCTCCCCCTTGTCCCTGCCGCCCAGCAAGAGAACCATGGGGCCCTCCAGACTCCTGAGCGCTCCAACCGTTGCGGCCACGTTGGTAGCTTTTGAGTCGTTCACCCACCGGAGGCCCCCGGCATTCCCTACCGCCTCAAGGCGGTGAGGAAGGGGTGGAAACTCCTTCAAACCCCGAGAGATGGATGCGGTGGTGGCCCCCGCCACACGGGCCACCAGGGAAGCGGCGAGAGCATTGGCTGTGTTGTGTCGCCCGAGGGTGGGAAGCTCCCGCTCCTGAAGAAGGGGAGTGGTCTCCCCTTCCTGGAGCTCCAGAACCAGCTCTCCCGACTGGAGAAAGGCGTTGGATCTTTCGGAGGCTTGGACGCCGAACCAGAACCGCCGTCCGAGAGCTTCCCCGGCGAGAGCTTCTACTTCCGGCGCATCGCCATTTAGAACCCAGGTGCTTCCCGCCGTGGCATTCTCGAAGATGCGAGCCTTATCGGCGTAATAGACCTCTACGGACGGATACCGGTCCAGATGATCGGGAGCCAGGTTCGTCACCACCCCGATGTCGGGGGCGAAGTCGACGATGTCAGCAAGCTGGAAGGAAGAAACCTCCACTACAAACCAGTCCGGCACCGGATCCATCAGGGCCAGGCCAGAAGCCGGAGGCCCGAAGTCGGCGCCGATGTTCCCGCCCAATCCCACACGAAACCCGGACTCCTGGAGGAGGTGGGCCGTCATCGCGGCGGTGGTGGTCTTCCCGTTCGTTCCGGTCACGGCGATCAGTGGACCATCGAAGAACCGAAAGGCGAATTCAGGCTCGGATATCCATCCGCATCCGTTAGCCCGGAGGGCCTGGAGCACCGGAGCGTCCGGCGGGATTCCAGGACTGACCACCACGGTGTCTGCCCCGGCCACTCGTTCCAGATCGTGGCCTCCGAGCTCCACCCGGACTCCCAGGGATCTGAGCTCGGCTGCACCAGCTGCAGCTGAGGGTTCAACACGCGAATCCGAGACATAGACTTGTCCTCCATTATTGAGGGCCAACCGGGCAGCGGCTGCCCCGCTGGCTCCCAGGCCGAGGATCGAAATCGTCGTTCCTTCCAAAGGCTTCATCTGCCGCTCCGGGGGCGTTCCTTCCATGCCCTCCGGCATTCCTTTCTTTCTGCCTCATCGAATCTTCAGCGTGGAAAAGCCGATCATCGCGAAGAGGATTCCCAGGATCCAAAACCGGACTACGATCTTGGATTCAGCCCACCCCAGTTTCTCGAAGTGGTGATGGATGGGAGCCATGAGGAAAACCCGCCTCCCGGCCCCATACTTCCGAGCTGTGTATTTGAAGTAACCGGTCTGCAGAATGACGGAGATGCCTTCCATGACGAAGACGCCTCCCACGATGACCAGCAGGAACTCGGCCTTGAGAAGGATTGCCATGACCCCAATGGCCCCGCCCAGAGCCAGAGACCCCGTATCCCCCATAAAAACCGTGGCAGGATGGGCGTTGTACCAGAGAAATCCGATAGCGGCCCCGGCCAAGGCAGCGGCATAAATGGCCAGCTCTCCCGCACCCGGGAGGTAGAACAGACCCAGGTACCCGGAGAAGTTGATGTTCCCGATGAAATAGGCGAAAACACCGAAGGTGAGGATGGCGATGGCTGCGAGACCTGCTGCCAGGCCATCCAGCCCGTCCGTGAGGTTCACTGTGTTGGAAGTACCTGCCACCACCACCGGCACAAAAAGCACGTAGGCCGGAATCCAGAAGACGGCTACCCAGTCTGCGAAGAACGGGACCATGGTCCAGTTCGGCGGTACGGGCCAGATGGGCCATTGGATCAAGAAAAGCCCCAACCCCAGACCGAATAGGACCTGGCCGGCCATTTTATATTTGGCCACCAGCCCGCGTGATTTTCTCTGAACCACTTTCAGGTAGTCGTCCAGGAACCCCAGAAGGCCCATCCAAACGAGAGCCACCAGGGCCACCACCGTGTAACTATTGGTCAGATCAGCCCAAAGGAGGGTGGAGAACCCGGCCGCCATAATGATGAGGACGCCCCCCATGGTGGGAGTGCCCGCTTTCCCGAAGTGGGACTCCGGCCCATCCGTCCTCACGACCTGGCCCACCTTCATCCGGGTAAGCCACCGGATGGTCATGGGCCCAAGCACGAACGCGAGAATGAGAGACGTCACCACGGCGCCAGCCGCACGGAACGTGAGGTACCGGAAGACGTTGAAGACGATGTGCACGTCGGCGAACTGGGGGAGGAAGTGGTAGAGCATATCAGGCCGCCTTCCCCGGTCCGAAGCGATCCTCGAGGCTCGGAATGAGAGCCTCCATCGCCACACCACGAGACGCCTTGAGTAGAACCACCTCCGTGCCCCTTAGGGCTTGAAGGAGGATTTCCCGCGCCTGGTCGAGATCGGGGGCGATCAAGAGGTTCGGGGCCCCCGCCGGAGCACTCACGCTCTGGGCCGCCTCGGCGAAGAGGCCCGTGGCCACGATGAGGTCCAGGGGGAGGTTCAGGGCGTCTTCCAGCGCCTCCCGATGGAAGGTCCGGGTTCCCTCTCCCAGCTCCAGCATGCTTCCCAACACAGCCACCCGGGAGCCCGCCGGTTCTACGGTGGCCAGCAGATCCAGTGCCGCCCGTAGGCTCTGAGGGTTGGCATTGTAACAGTCTACGATGAGGGTCAGGGTCCCCAGGGTGCGGATCTCGCTCCGCATCCCCCCTGCCTGGACCTCTCCAATGCGACAGGCCGCATCTCGCGCAGGAACTCCCAAGGCATCGGCTAGGGCCAGGGCCAGTAAAGCGTTCTGAACCGAATGCCGCCCAGGGACCCGGAGCTGGACGGGTTCCCCTCTCCAGCGGAACCGATAGCAGCCTTTGTCGTTCACGTCCGGGTCTTCAGGCCGATTCTCCGGTCTCGCCCTCTCACTCCACCCCGTAACGAGGAGCTTCGGGGCCACTTCCTCGGCTCTCTCCTCCAGAATGGGAGGCTCGTCCCCCACAACTGCGACCCCATCCTCTGGGAGGCCCCGAAGGAGATCCAGTTTCTCTTCCAGGACGCCGCCGAGAGACCCCAGCTTCTCCAGATGGGTTTCACTGACCGTGGTGATGACGCCGATCTGGGGCGCCGCGACCTCGGTGAGGGCCCTGATCTCCCCAGGCTCATTGGTCGCCATCTCCAGTACCAGAGCCTCGGCATCGGCTGGTGCGGCTAGGAGAGTGAGGGGCAATCCGATGCGGTTGTTGAAATTCCCCGGGGTAGAGTGCACCCGGAGACTCCCTTGGAGGGTTCCCTTGAGGAGGTCTTTCGTGCTGGTCTTTCCGGAGGACCCCGTGATGCACACCACCCCCGCGTCGAGGGCCATCCGTCGATGATGGGCAAGGTTCCCCAGGGCCTGGAGGGTGTCCGAAACGAGATAAAGGGGTGTGTTCTCATCGGCCTCGATCCCTCTGGAAACGACTGCGCCGGCAGCTCCACGGCCCAGGGCATCCAATACGAACTCATGCCCATCGAACCGGTCTCCACTCAGGGCGAGGAAGAGATCGCCCGCCTCCACACTCCTGCTATCCGTGGAGATCCTGGCGTATGCGACATCGGAGTCGCTCCCCTGGGGAGGCAGCCTAAGGGCCGCTCGGATTTCCCGGTCCGTCCACAGGAAGCTCATGGCCTCATCTCTCCTGCACCAGTCGCTAGGAGCTCCCTGACGATGCTGCTTTCGTCGAACGGCAACCGCTCCTGGCCCACCACCTGGTAGGTCTCGTGACCCTTTCCGGCCAAGAGAAGAAGATCCCCCGGCCCGGCCTCGGCCAGAGCCTCGGCGATGGCTTCCCGCCGATCGGAAAAACGCTGGTACAGCGCCTCACCCATGCCGGCCACCACCTCGTCGATGATGACCTCCGGATCTTCTGTCCGGGGGTTGTCCGATGTGACGAAAGACAGGTCGGCCAGGCGAGCCACAACGTCGCCCATGCGGGGCCGCTTCCCTTTGTCCCGATCCCCACCGGCACCGAAAAGGACCAGGAGCCGCCCCTTGACCAGAGGGCGCAGAGTTATCAGCACTCTCTCCAGCGCGTCGGACGTGTGGGCGAAGTCGATGACCACGGCCACAGGCTCTGTTGCGATACGTTCGAGGCGGCCCGTGATCTGGGGAGCCGAAGAGAGGCCCTGCGCGATCTCTGCCAAGCTCATGCCTGCAGCCAAGGCCACGCCGGCCGCCGCCAACGCGTTTTCCACATTGAACCGCCCGAGCAGAGGGAGTTCGACGCCGGCAGTTTCCTGGTCTGCGTGCAGGCGAAACCGGGAGCCGTCAGGTAGGAGCTCGAGACCGGAAGCCAGGAGTTGGCGGCGATCATGTTGAGCTTGGAGGGTAAGGCCCCCGGGGCCACCCTCAATTCCGAAGCAGAGGGTCCGGTCCCGGGCCGTGGAGAGGGCCTCCCAGGCATCCTCGTCTCGGTTCACCACCGCCCACCCGGCCGGTTTCAGAAGGTCCAGAATACGCCCCTTAGCAGACCGGTACTCGTCCATATCGGTATGGTAGTCCAGGTGGTCTTGACTCAGGTTCGTGAACACGGCGGCATCCAAGCGCGTGCCGTCCAGCCGATACTGGGCCAACGCGTGCGAGGAGGCCTCGAGAGCGACATGGCTAATGCCCTCATCTGCCATTTCGCGGAGCCATTTTGAGATCTGGACAGGACCGGGAGTGGTGAGTCCTTCGGTACCGGATCGAACCGTCCCGGAGTCTTCCACCAGTCCGAGAGTCCCTATCGCCCTGGCAGGCCCTCTCATCCCCAACAGGTGACGGACGAGAACGGCCACGGTGGTCTTCCCGTTAGTGCCGGTGATCCCCGCCAGGAAGAGATCGGTCCAGGGCGAACTCAATACGGAGTCAGCAGCCAGAGCGCCTGCCAAACGTCCGTTGCTGACCTGGAGTTGGCTCGCGTTCAGATAAGGCAAGCAGTGCTCCACCACAGCGGCTACAGCCCCAGCTTCCACCGCCGGGGCTGCGTAGTCGTGGGCGTCGTGGTCCACCCCTTTCCAGGCCAGAAAGAGGTCTCCATGGGAGACCTGGCGAGAGTCTTGGGAAACACCTGTTACTGTGACATCCTGGGGTCCCTGGGTGGCCAGCAGGAGGCGTGCATCCCGAAGGCGCTGGGCTACGGCCTCCAAAGGCAGGCCGGGGCTAACCATCGCCTGCCCTTCGTACAAGGATTTGAACGGTATCCCCAGGAGAGAGGGGCGTGAAGGATGGTGGATCGGTGCCGACTACCGAACCATAAGTGTCCAAACGGACGCGAAAACCACGGGCATGAAGCCGGCGGACGGCCAGCCGAGGAGCAAGACCGGAGACGTCGGGGACTACTGCGCCCGTCTCCGGTGGTGTGGAGGTCCGGGGCGTACGGACCGGAGGGGATGGGGAGGGATTACTTGAGGCGAATTGAGCCCCCGCAGAAGGTTCGTTCCTCGGCTGCCGCCGGTCGAGGGAAGCCATGGCTTCCCAGTCGATTGGCGCCTGGTGGGCGGCAAGCACCGCCTCCATGGTCGCCAGGGTAACTGGAGCGGCCGTCGAGCCACCGTAATAGGCGCCTTCTGGCCGATCCAACTTCACAAACACCACTAGCTGGGGATCTTCCACAGGGAAGTAACACACGAACGAGGCGTAGTGCCCGTCCACATATCCCCCATCTCCGTGAGCCCTACTGGTTCCGCTCTTCCCCGCGACGGAGAAGCTGGCCAGATGAGCTGCCGAGCCTGTTCCATCTTCCACCACGTCCACCAGGACTTGGGAGATCTCCTGGGAGAGGTCGGCCGAGATGACCTTTCTGATCACCGTCGGCTCGGATCGAAATACCGTCCGGCCTTCGGGGTCTCTGAGCTCCTTGACGATCCGTGGCTCCATGAGCTTCCCACCGTTGGCAAGAGCCCCATAGGCCATGGCCATCTGGATGGGCGTCACCGAAATCTCATAACCGATTGCCAGGCGGGACGGAGAGGTGCGAGACCAATCAGAAGGGCGAGGGAGCCTTCCGGACGCTTCCGGTTGGAGTGCTAGGCCGGTCCGGGTGCCAAATCCGAAGTCCCGGAGCATCTGAAACTGCTGAGCGGGAGAGAGACCCTCCGCGATTTTTGCCACACCTACGTTCGAGGAGACCCGGAGCGCGTCAGCCAGCGTCATCATGCCATACGGATGGACGTCCCTGAGCATCCTTCCTCCGGCCAACCACGCGCCTTCTTCGCCGTCTACGCTATCCGCGAGGGTGGCGACAGAGTGGTTGAGGATGGCAGCTACAGTGAAGGGCTTGAGGGTAGATCCAGGCTCGTAGGGCGAATTGATGGCGGAGAGATTCCCAGGCTTCCCATCTTGGATTGAGACGAGGGCGAGGATTTCCCCCGTCTCGGGATCGGAGACAATGAGGTTTCCTCCCTTGGCGCCCGTCTCCTCGATGGCACTCGCCAACGCTTCCTGGCCGATCTCTTGAATATCCCGATCCAGAGTCAGAATGACGTCCCCGCCAGGGACGGGGGGTTTCACAAGGATCGACTGGCCTGGGATTGGATTGAGGTCGCTGTCCCGAGCTTGGATCTCCTCCCCGGCGCTACCTCGAAGGTTCTCGTCATACCCTCCTTCGATACCTCCGGACCCTGAGTCATCCCGGACGGTTCCCAGGACATCGCTGGCAAGATCACCGTAGTGAAGGTGTCGGGTCCATCCGCGGGTCAGGTAAACACCCTGAACCGAACCCAAAGTCTCACGGATTCGAGGCGGGAACCCTCCTTGGATTTCCACCCAGACTTTTTCAGGATCCGAAATGGACCCTATGGTCTTCCGGGACAGCCCTAGCTCCGAAGCCAGCAGGGAAACTGTCGCATCCCGGGTATCGGCCCGGAGCTCCCCGGGAGCCACTCCGACATGGAACGTCTCATTGCTGGTGGCCAGTGGGTTTTCGTTCTGGTCAAGGATGGCACCCCTTTGACCGGGGACTTCCACAGCCTGTTGGTGCTGCGCCAGGGCTCTGTCTGCCCAGTATGGTCCTTGAAGGATCTGGACACTGGCCGCTCGGGCAACGATGACCAGGCTCCCCGCCAGCCATCCTACCAGCAGGAGGCGGCGACGCCACCGGAAGCGAATGGGAGAAGAAGTCATGATTCCTCAGCCGGCAGAAGCACGATGTCGGAGGAGACGGCCTGCCGCATACCCAACCGAGTCACGGCTTCCGAAACCACCCATCCCCGACTCTCCAGATGCCGGATCCGACTCTCCAGCTCTTCCTGGCTGGCCGCCTCCAAAGCACATTCCTGCTGCAACTCCTCCAGGTCACCCAGAGTGTCCAGGGCCTGCCGCTGCCTCCAAGCCACAAGACTCAGGGATGCCAGGAAAGCCGCCACGGCCAATGCTACAAGACTGGTGCCCGCCAGGCTTTTCATGCCGCTTTCCTCCAAGC
>Ga0255054_10001585_pt1 | contig 13304 bp, 7 predicted proteins | sample JV7_2_23_MG_FD_188634 | JGI IMG/M metagenome (GOLD analysis project Ga0255054, IMG submission 188634) | Seawater microbial communities from Jervis Inlet, British Columbia, Canada - JV7_2_23 | ecosystem: Environmental > Aquatic > Marine > Inlet | place: Canada: British Columbia | collected...
CGGCGTTCTAGGGCTGGCGCTGCTCGCTGGAGCCGGAATCGTGGGATATTACGCGGTTCGATCCGGCCGAACCCCCTGAACCCCCCCTTACAGACCGCTTACACAAACCCCCAATTGCATCACCAGTTCCTATAATGCAATCAAGTGCGGGCTAAAACCCCCCGCCGCTAATACAGACCCTTGTGAGGCTCGCGCCCGCGAGCATCGCAGACGCTAGCATCGCAAGGGACCGAAAAAGAAGCGAGGCCTGCTGCCGCTGCCTCGCTTTTTGATTTTGATGTCGGCGAGTATTTGTAAAATCCTCTGGGTCGAAGTCGGCTAACTCGATGGTTTCGTATCTGGGATTAGTTGGAGGATGGTTTCCGCTGCGCCTGACCTGGCAGCGGTCGTGTAAAACTAATGGGATTCCCGACTGATGCGCTAACTATCCTGCAGCATCTGACGCATCACAGCGTGCAGAATGCCGCCGTTGTAATAGTAGTCGAGCTCGATGGGAGTGTCGATCCGGGCCAGGGCCTCGAACTCGATGACCGAGCCATCACCCTTTTCCGCCCTCACATACACGGAGCCCCCCGGCTGCAAGTCGCTCAAATTGACAATGTCGAACGTTTCATGGCCAGTCAGCCCAAGAGCGGTCACACCTTCAAACTCGAGCGGAAGCACTCCCATCCCCACCAGATTGGAGCGGTGGATGCGCTCGAAGGATTGCGCAAGGACTGCACGAACCCCGAGCAAGATGGTTCCCTTTGCGGCCCAATCGCGGGACGAACCCGTGCCATACTCGGCTCCTGCCAGCACGACCACTGGGGTGCCCTCATCACGATACTTGAGCGCCGCCTCAAAGATACTCATGCGCCCCTGATCGGGGAAATGAAGCGTCTCGGGTCCCTCCACTCCTTCAATTAGCAGGTTTTTGATGCGGATGTTCCCGAAGGTGCCGCGGGTCATCACTCGATCGTTTCCACGCCGCGAACCAAACGAGTTGAAATCCCTCGGCTCAATCCCTTGATCCATCAGATATTTACCGGCTGGTCCGGCTGAAGAAATGGCTCCAGCTGGCGAGACATGGTCGGTGGTAACCGAGTCGCCAAGCAACACCAGGACCCTCGCACCCCGGATGTCCTCGGGTGGAGCAAGCTCTGGAGTCAGGTCGGTGAAGAAGGGGGGCTCCTGAATGTAGGTCGAGTTCTCCGACCAGTCATACAGCGCGCCTCCGGCTATTGGAATCTCGTTCCAGGTTTCGTTGCCGGTATAGACGTCCCGATAGCGACGTTCAAACATCTCGGCGCTGACCGAGCGCTCCACCACGGCCTGGATCTCTTCTGGATCCGGCCATATATCACGCAGGTATACGGGTTCACCGGCGGGGTCGTTGCCAAGCGGCTCGCTCGCCAGATCGATGTCGGCTCGGCCAGCCAGCGCGAATGCCACCACCAAAGGGGGCGAAGCGAGATAATTTGCCTTGATGTTTGGGCTGATGCGGGCTTCGAAGTTGCGATTTCCTGAAAGCACAGCTGCGGTCACCAGATCTGCCTCACTGATGGCTCGAACGACTTCGCCCGGCAGTGGGCCGCTGTTGCCGATGCAGGTCGTACATCCATAGCCCACCACGTTGAATCCCAATACCGCTAACGGTTCGAGCAGCCCAGCATCCTGTAAATAATCGGTGACCACTCTTGAACCGGGAGCCAGGCTGGTCTTTACATAGGGCTTTGCGTGCAGACCGCGTTCTACGGCTTTCTTCGCAAGCAGCCCCGCGCCTACCATCACGGATGGGTTGGAGGTGTTGGTGCAGGAGGTGATAGCGGCAATTACTACTGCGCCGTGGCCGATGTCATCAGAGTGACCGTTGGATCGAACTGGGGTCGTTACCGCGGCTGCTTCCGCACTCAGCCCAAACCCGCCCTGGCTGACTTGCTCAGTAAGCGCTTTCTGGAAGGTTTGCTTCATCTGAGTCATCGGGATGCGGTCTTGTGGCCGCCGCGGTCCAGCCAGACTCGTTTCAACCGTCCCCATGTCCAGCTCCAAAACCTCACTGAAAATGGGATCGGGAGCGTCGTCCGATCGGAAGAGACCCTGGGTCTTGTAATAGCGCTCCACCAGATCGACGAGCTCTTCGCCGCGACCCGTAAGGCGCATATAGCGAAGCGTTTCCTCGTCAACCGGGAAATAGCCCACGGTCGCGCCGTATTCGGGGGCCATGTTTCCAAGCGTGGCCCGATCGGGAAGCGACATTGTGGAAAGACCGGCTCCAAAAAACTCAACGAACTTGCCCACCACGCCGTGTTCACGAAGCTGTTGGGTCACCGTCAGCACCAGATCAGTGGCGGTGGTGCCTTCCGGCATTGCGCCGGTGAGCTTGAAGCCGACGACTTCGGGAGCCACCATGACGAGCGGCTGACCCAGAATGGCGGCCTCCGCTTCTATTCCGCCCACACCCCAACCCAATACGCCCAGACCATTGACCATCGGCGTGTGCGAATCAGTCCCGACCAGGGTGTCCGGGAAGGCTACCGTCTCTCCATCGATCTCCTTCGTCAATACGCCCTTCGCCAGATACTCCAAATTGACCTGATGCACGATGCCGGTCGCGGGTGGGACTACCCTGAAATTATCAAAGGCATCCGTCCCCCAGCGGAGAAATTCGTAGCGCTCTTTGTTGCGCTGGAATTCGATCTCTGCATTTCGTCGCAGCGCTTCGGATGAGGCGAAAAAGTCGACCTGAACCGAGTGGTCGATAACCAGATCGACCGGAAGTACGGGGTTGATTTTGGCTAGATCACCCCCAAGCCGATCGAGGGCGGATCGCATAGCTGCCAGGTCGACGATGGCCGGCACGCCAGTCAGATCCTGCATGATCACGCGCGCCGGCAGGAAGGGAACCTCTGGTTGCTTTGGCGCATTCGGTTGCCAATTTGCCAGCGCAGCAACGTCTTCTTCTTTGAATGAACGTCCATCGATCTGACGCAGCACGGATTCGAGCAGCACGCGTAGCGAATACGGCAAGCTGGACACGCGGTCGTATCCGGCGTCTTCAAGTGCTGAGAGCCGGTGGTACCTGACGGTTCCTGCCTTGGTGCTTAGTTCATCAAGGGATCCAAAATGGTTACCTGCCATTGTTCTCCAGGAGTGATTCGCGCACGTGCGGGAAAATTAGGGTCAACCCCATCGTTCCGCGCAGCGGAAAATGAGTATAACCGAACGGGCGGTGTGAGCGCGGAAGCAGATAAACGAGGGTGCACCGCGCTGCCAAAAAGGAGGGAGAGAACAATTGAAAGACCCTTTTTGCCATGATTCTGGCAGCTCGGATCAAGCCACTTGCGTTTCGTCCTCAATTTCTCAAACAAAGTGATATGTGTCACATAAAGAGAGTGTCAGCCGTCATTGTTCACCGGCGAGGTGCAGTGCTAGCCTACCTAAGGGGAGCTAAGCCCAACCCTGGAAGCTAAGCATATAAGAATATATACCTCCGCTTTCGCCGGAGATATTTGTTTTCTTCAGAAGCAAGCAAACACAAGACAAATTAGTTTGTGGCCGACACATAGGCCAGCCTTCATCTAAGGAGGTCGCTCATGCGAATCAGCGCCGGACAAAGGCTCAAGAAACCCTTCTCTGGACTATTGCCGCGCAGGCTCCTGACTGCGATGTACCTGCTTTTTGGCGCGGCTTCTCTGGCAATGGGCGCTTCCCTCTTTCAGGCGGCCGAGGATGGTGAGCAGATCTTCCAGGCCCAATGCGCAGCCTGTCATACGATCGGGGGAGGGCCTTTGGTGGGACCGGATCTCCTGGGGGTCACAGAGATCAGGGAAATGGATTGGCTGACGCGATGGCTGCTCGAGCCAGACAAGATGCTCGCCGAGGGTGATCCGATCGCTACGGAAATGCTCGCCGAATTCAATAACATTGCCATGCCAAATCTAGGTCTTTCAGAAACGGATGCGGCTGCGATCATTGCTTTTCTCGATGTGGGACCAGGAGCAACTGAAGATCAGCCTGTTGCCGAGCCGGCAAAAGATCCCATTATTACGGCTGGAGTTTCGGACAGCGGGCGCATGCTATTCATTGGCGAAGCGCAGCTGGATAACGGCGGACCGGCTTGCATCTCTTGCCACAACGTAGCCGGTGTTGGAGCACTGGCAGGCGGAACCCTGGGTCCCGACCTGACAAACGTCCATGGCCGCTATGGAGAGGCTGGGCTGGCCGCGGCCCTGACAGGACTTCCATTCCCAACCATGAGAGGTGTGTACACGGAGAAACCGCTGACTGAAGCCGAGGCGGCCGATCTCTTCGCCTATTTTGCCCAATCAAGTCAGGAATCCTCAGAGCCCGTAAACCTCAGTTTTGTACTGATCGGACTGGGAGGATTTCTGTTAATAATGCTGGTTTTTCAATTGATCTGGAGAAAACGTCTTCTCGGTGTACGTATACCTCTGGTAGGGAGATAAGCCATGAGTTGGATAACCGATATTGTCGATCCAAAGACACGCCAATGGGAAGAGTTCTATCGCAATCGTTGGCAGCATGACAAGGTCGTTCGCAGTACCCACGGGGTGAATTGTACAGGCGGCTGCTCCTGGCAGGTATACGTCAAGGATGGCGTCATCACGTGGGAGATGCAGCATGTCGACTACCCCAAACTTGAGGAATCCCTGCCGCCTTATGAGCCACGCGGTTGTCAACGCGGGATCTCTGCTTCCTGGTATGTCTACAGCCCAACCCGGGTGCGGTATCCATACATGCGCGGCACACTGATCGATCTTTGGCGGGAAGCTCGGGAATCATTCGACGATCCAGTGGAAGCGTGGCAGTCGATCGTTGACAATGCAGAAAGCCGTAAGAGCTACCAACAGGCGCGCGGCAAAGGTGGATTCCGGCGTTCCACGTGGGATGAGGTGCTGGAACTTATCGCGGCGGCCAATGTGCACACCATCAAGAAGTATGGTCCCGATCGGATCACCGGTTTCTCGCCCATCCCTGCCATGTCCCAACTTAGCTACGCTGGGGGTTCACGTTTTCTCCAATTGACGGGCGGCATCAACTTGAGTTTCTATGACTGGTATTGCGATCTGCCACCCGCTTCACCTGAGGTCTGGGGAGAACAGACGGATGTCCAGGAGAGCGCCGATTGGTACAACTCCAAATTCATCATTTCTATGGGTTCGAATTTGAATATGACCCGGACGCCGGATGTTCACTTCATCTCGGAAGCCCGATACAACGGCTCAAAGTTCGTCGTATTTGCGCCGGATTTCAGTCAGGTGGCGAAATATGCCGATTGGTGGATCCCTCTCAACGCTGGTTCAGATGGTGCTTTCTGGATGGCCGCCAACCATGTCATCCTGACGGAATACTTCGCAGAGAACGAAACCCCCTCTTTCAACGCCTACCTCAAGCAATTCACAGATTCTCCGCATCTCGTCAGGCTCGAGAAGACAGAGGGAGGCTATCAGGCAGGGCAGCTACTCCGTGCGGGTGCCCTCAAAGACTATAAGGATGAGGAAAAAGGCGAATGGAAGTTCCTTATGTTCGATGCGGCCACCAAGACATTCAAGATGCCCAAAGGTTCAGTGGGTCATCGGTGGCAAGAGAAGAAGGGGCAGTGGAATCTTGAATTGAAAGACGGCAAGGACGGATCGGATATCGATCCATTGCTAACCTTCATCGAGGAAAACGACGAAGTCCTTCAGATAGGGTTCGAAGACTTTTCAAACGAAAACGCGATTATTCAAAGGGGCGTTCCAGTCAAGTACGTCGAAACAACTGAAGGTAAGGTGGCCGTCACCACAGTATTCGACCTGCTGATGGCCCAGAACGGCGTGAAGCGTGGGCTGGCCGGCGAATATCCGGATAGCTACGACGATCCTGATCACACTTTTACGCCTGCCTGGCAAGAGAAATTCACCGGTATCGATAAAGACACCGTAATTAACTTTGCTCGTCAGTTTGCGGACACTGCAGAAAAGACGGACGGAAGATGCACGGTGATCATCGGTGCTGGCATCAACCACTGGTATCACAACAACCTTATGTATCGCTCGGCCATTACCGCCCTCATGCTGTGCTCTTGCATCGGGAAGAATGGCGGCGGACTTGCTCATTACGTGGGTCAGGAAAAACTCGCCCCTGTATCGATCTGGAAAACAATTGCCATGGCTGGCGATTGGGGGGGACCACCTCGTTTGCAGAACGCGCCCACCTGGCACTATATGCACTCTGACCAGTGGCGCTACGAAGGGAACTTTGCCAAGTACGCTTCGTTGACCGGCGACAATCGGTGGACCGAAGGGCACACTGCGGACGCAAACGCACGAGCCGTGCGCATGGGATGGCTGCCGTTCTACCCTCAATTTGAACGCAATAGCATAGAGATCGTCAAAGACGCCCATGAAGCTGGAGCGAAAACGGATCAAGAAGTCATCGATTACACCGTCGGTCAGCTAAAAGACCGCGAGCTCCGCTTTGCCGCTGAAGACCCAGACGCCGAGGCGAATTGGCCGCGCGTGTGGTTTATCTGGCGAGGAAACGCCCTGATGTCCAGCGCCAAGGGCCACGAATACTTCCTGCGACATTACCTGGGCACCCATACCAACGCCATTGCAGATGAGGAAATCAGCAAGGACATGCTCGAGGAGGTCAAGTGGCGTGATCCTGCGCCCACTGGAAAGCTCGATCTGGTGGTTGACATCAATTTCCGGATGGATACCTCAGCGCTCTACTCAGACATCGTCCTGCCGACCGCACACTGGTATGAGAAAGACGACCTCAACTCAACCGATCTTCACTCCTATATCCATCCACTGTCCGAAGCAGTCGCACCCAGTTGGGAATCCCGCAGCGATTGGGAGATCTTCAAGGCGTTTGCCAAGCGGCTTAGTCTGCTCGCCGAAAAGCATCTACCGGAACCCGTAGCCGATCTTGTGTGCGCTCCGCTCGGACATGACTCGCCCGCCGAGGTAGCCCAATCGGAGGTCAAGGACTGGGCCAAGGGCGAATGCGAACCAATCCCCGGGAAGACGATGCCGACCATGAAGGTAGTGCAACGCGATTACGTGAATCTACATAAACGATTCATATCCCTCGGGCCAAACGCACGCGCGAACGGCATCGGTGCCCACGGAGCACATTGGGGAATCGAAGATATGTACGATGAGATGCTCGAGACCCATCCTACCGTTCAGTGGAATGATTCGAAATTTCCCTCATTAGATCAGGTTACGCATGCCGTGAATGTGATCTTGAGGCTAGCTCCGGAGACTAATGGGGAAGCAGCCTATCGCGCCTACCAGTCGCATGAAAAAACGGTGGGACTGCCTCTGGCCGACCTGGCGGAGGGAACCCGCTCCGTGAGCATGACTTTCGAAGATCTAAAGCAGCAGCCTCGCCGGCTGCTCACAAGTCCGTGCTGGTCGGGCCTGATGAACGAAGGGAGAGCATATTCCCCATTCACGGTCAGTGTAGAACGGCTTGTACCCTGGAGAACGTTGACCGGCCGTCAGCAGTTCTACCTGGACCATGAGGGCTACATCGGATTTGGTGAGAACCTGCCGACCTACAAACCAAAAGTAAGCCCCTTGCTGTATGGTGATTTAGCCAAGACCCAGGAGGGTGAGGGCAAGTCCATCATGCTCAACTATCTCACCCCACACGGTAAATGGCACATTCACTCAACGTATTACGACAATCTGAGAATGCTGACTCTTTCACGAGGTATCGAGCCGTTCTGGATCAACGACCAGGACGCTGAAGAGATCGGCATCGTCGACAACGATTGGGTCGAAGCCTACAACGACCACGGTGTTGTGGTAACTCGCTCGGTTGTCAGCGCGCGAGTCCCGCGCGGAGTGTGCATCTTCTATCACTCTCCCGAGCGCACCATCTCGGTTCCCAAGTCACCTTTACGTGGCAATCGCAGAGCTGGCGGGCATAACAGTCTTACCCGCACCCGACTCAAACCAGTGCTAATGATGGGCGGCTATGGCCAATTTACTTTTGGATTTAACTATTGGGGGCCAACCGGCGTAAATCGTGACACGCACGTTATGGTGCGCAAGCTGGAAGGCAAACCGGAGTTCTAAACACACCGGAGTTGGTCAGGGAAGAGACATTGGGCCAATTGGTGAAGAGAATCACTCAAGGAGAATGAAATGGATGTTCGTGCGCAGATCTCGATGATGTTCCACCTCGACAAGTGCATCGGATGCCACACCTGCAGCATCTCCTGCAAGAACATCTGGACCGATCGTAAGGGTACAGAGTACATGTGGTGGAACAACGTGGAAACCAAACCTGGAACCGGGTATCCGACCAAATGGGAGGACCAGGACAAGTACAAAGGCGGCTGGGAACTCGAAGGCGAGAACGATCTTCGCCTGGTCTCGACGAACAAAGTGAAAGGCTTGGCAAATCTGTTCCATCAGCCCAACCTACCCACCATCGACGATTACTACGAACCGTGGACCTACAAATACAGCGATCTCTTCGATGCGCCGGCCAGCGATGATCAACCGACGGCTATTCCCATTTCGCAAATTACGGGAAAGCCCATGGATATCGAAGCGGGTCCGAATTGGGACGACGATCTCAGTGGCTCAACCATCTACGCCGCAAACGATCCAGACTTCGCGGATCTGAGCGAACCCGAGAAGCAAGCGTTCTTCGAGCTGGAGCGGATGGTCTTCTTCTACCTGCCGCGCATCTGCAACCACTGTTTGAACCCCGGGTGCGTGGCATCCTGCCCCTCGGGTGCACTTTACAAGCGCGGCGAGGATGGCATCGTGCTGGTCAATCAAGACACATGCCGAGCCTGGCGCTACTGTGTATCCGCCTGCCCATATAAGAAGGTCTACTACAACTGGAAGACCGGCAAGTCGGAGAAATGTATCTTGTGCTTCCCAAGGCTGGAGAGTGGGCAGGCACCGGCTTGCTTCCACTCGTGCGTGGGCCGCATTCGCTACCTGGGGGTAGTGCTATACGATGCGGATCAGATCAAGAGCGTTGCCTCGGCGGCCGACGAAGATCTCGTGGAGAAACAGCGCGAGATGATCCTTGACCCCTTCGATCCAGAAGTTCTTGCTCAGGCTGAAAAGAGTGGCGTACATCAATCCATGATCGACGCCGCTCAACAATCGCCTGTCTACCGCTTCGTCAAGGAGTGGAACCTGGCTCTACCGCTACATGCTGAGTTCCGGACTCTTCCGATGTTGTTTTATATCCCCCCGCTGCTGCCGGTCTTGGGTCATTTAGAAAACGGAACCTATGACGTTGATGCAGAAGACTACTTTGGCGCACTAGACAAGGCGCGAGTGCCCATCAAATATATGGCGAGGCTCTTTTCGGCCGGCAATGAGGAACACATCAGGAAGACCTACAAGAAGTTGCTGGCTGTTCGGCTGTTTAAGCGGGCCGAACAGGTCGGCGACCTCGACAAAGCTGCGATCAATGAGCAGTTGATTGAATCCGGTTTAACGGCCGAGGATTGCGAGGAGATTTTCCGCCTCACCTCCCTACCGACCTTTGACGAGCGCTTTGTCGTCCCACCCATGCACCGTGAGTACGCCGTCGAACTCATGGATGATCCCTACACGTACAAGGCTGAGACCGGCGTTGGGTACCGAGAGAAGCCGGAGCGAGGTCCGTGATGAACGACGAGACCCTGCAACCGATCTTCCACCATCTTGGTGTACTGCTCGATTACCCCGGTCCAGACGTGCTGGAATCTGCGACAGAATTCTCCGAGGTGTTGCGGTTGGACTTCCCAAAATCTGCGGAGCAAATAGGAATCTTCGTAGATTTCGCGAATGACACTTCTCTTGGTCGCTTGGAGGAGATCTACACCGGCACCTTCGATGTAAATCCTGCCTGCTACATCTATGTCGGTTACTTACTGTTTGGAGAAAGCTTCAAGCGCGGGAAATTTATGGTGCGACTTAAGGCAAAGTACAGGGAGCACGATTTTTCGGCGGGTAACGAATTGCCGGATCACCTTGCATTGATGTTCAGGTTTCTTGCTCAAATTAAGACGGACGAGACTTTATACGAGCAGCTGACCGACAACTGTATGCTGCCTGCATTAGAAATAATGATTGATAGCTTTAGTTCAAGCACATCGAGTCCAAATCCGTACTTTCAGGTGCTGCAGGTAGCATCGGCGGTGCTGGAGAGAAGCCGACAGCATGCAGAGCCTCTTCAGCTCGTTACGGATGAACGTCCTTCCATCGAATGGAGAACACAATGACAGCTGACGATCTTCTCTTTGGCTTTCTTCCGTATGCCGCGGTAGTTCTGGCGATTGCTGGAACGCTCTGGCGCGGGTTAAACAATCGTTTTTCCATTTCCAGTCTATCGTCGCAGTTTTTAGAGACTCGGCGATTGTTTTGGGGCTCGGTACCCTGGCATTACGGGATCTTGGTCATTCTTACAGGGCATTTGGTCGCATTCTTAATCCCGCGCTCGATTCTGGCTTGGAATGGCGTGCCCTGGCGACTTTATGTTCTGGAGGCCGCTGCACTGGCATTTGGAATTCTGACCCTATGGGGACTTGTGGTTTTGATCGTCCGCCGCGCCAGCAGCTCTCGGCTCCGCGTGGTCACCTCAGCTATGGATGTCGTACTGCTGCTGGCGCTTCTCGTCCAGGTTGTGGCTGGGCTTTGGACCGCCATCTTCTATCGCTGGGGATCTTCCTGGTATGCAGCCTTCGCGGTGCCCTATCTGTACTCCTTGCTCAAACTCAACCCCGACGTCTCGCTGGTAGCCAACCTTCCCATTATGGTGAAAGTCCATATCATTGGCGCCTTTGTGCTCATCGCGCTGCTGCCATTTACCCGATTAGTCCACTTTCTAGCTTTCCCCATCGCCTACCTGTGGCGGCCGTACCAGGTCGTGATTTGGAACCGGAAAAAGGCCGCTGGCGGCTGATAAACGGTAGTTTGATCGGCGTCCATTGAAGTCGGGAATAGCCTCAAACGGGACGAAGCGTGCTAATTCCATTCTGACGCTTAACACCGTCGCATTCACCGTGTGCTTTGCGGGGTGGATGCTCAACGGTGTACTGGTTACGTTTCTCATTGACGGTGGCGTCTTTAACTGGGACGCAACTCAAGCGGGTACATTGATCGGCGCTCCTGTATTGACCGGCTCGCTGATGCGCTTGCCTATTGGGGTCCTGACCGATAGGTTCGGCGGCCGACCCGTCTTCTCGATCTTAATGCTCCTCAGTGCAATACCCATGTATCTGCTGGGGCAAGCCAATTCCTACAACGAGTACTTGATCTATAGCCTTGGTTTTGGGATGACCGGTGCCTCGTTTGCAGTGGGAATCGCATTCAGTTCGCTCTGGTTTTCGAAGGAACGTCAAGGGACTGCACTGGGGATCTTTGGGGCTGGTAACGCGGGTGCAGCCCTAACTACTCTTGGTGCTCCCCGCCTCCTGAACTCGCTTACTAACAGTGGAGCAGATATCGACAATTGGCGGCAGTTGCCAGCGATCTATGCTGCGGCCCTGATAGTTATGGCGATTGTCTTCTACCTCTTTACCAATAACCGCAAACCGGCTACGGGGCGACGCTCATTACGGATGATGCTTAGGCCGCTGAAGTATGTTCGCGTATGGCGGTTTGGACTGTACTACTTCCTGGTTTTCGGTGGTTTTGTTGCCTTGGCACAATGGCTGGTCCCCTATTACGTGAACGTCTATTCGATGACGCTCATCACCGCCGGCTTACTTACTTCCATATTCTCTCTGCCCTCCGGGGTTATCCGAGCTGGCGGCGGAGTCATGTCAGATAAGTATGGCGCGCGCAGCGTGATGTATTTGGTGCTCGTACTTATCGCAATCTGCTCCTTCCTACTGTTCTTCCCGAAGATGAGTATTGAGTCCCCCGGAAATGGAGTTATGGCGGCTTCGGGTGGGACGGTGACGCTGGTCACGGAGAGTGAAATACGAGTCGATGATCAGGTCTATCCGCTTACGCCAAAACCGGTGATAAGCGAAGTCGATGAATCGGAGATGATCGTGCTGCCCCAGATCGATACTTGGCACGTGGCTAGGGTGGAGGTCGGTCAGCAGGTAGCAAGGCGAGACTTGCTGGCAGGCGGTATCACCCACATCTTCTTCCAAGCCAACGTCGTGATCTTCACAGGCCTGGTGTTCATCATTGGGATAAGCATGGGTATTGGGAAGGCCGCAGTGTACAAGTACATTCCCCAGTACTTCCCAAGCGACGTCGGTGTGGTTGGCGGCATTGTTGGCGTAATTGGCGGCCTTGGCGGATTTGTTGGTCCGTTTATCTTCGGTCGCTTGCTCGACTCGACCGGACTGTGGACGACGACATGGGTGTTCTTCTTTGTGGTCACCATGGCATGCTTATTGTGGCTGTACATCACAGTCAGAGGTATTTCAAAGAAGGACTCTCGAATTGAAGTGGAACCCGAGATGGGAAAGGCTGGCGCGTAGATGGAATCGTTAGTCAAGGTTCATCCGCTGGAGGCTCGTATTGGTATGAGGTCTGATCGGGCAAGTGGATCGTGAGTAATTACATCGAGAAGTGGGACGTTGAAGACCTCCAGTTCTGGGAGACAACCGGAAAGAGGATCGCCAACCGAAACCTCTGGATATCTATTCCCTGTCTGCTCTGTGCGTTTGCTGTCTGGCTCTTCTGGAGCATCATCACCGTTCAGATGAGGAATCTGGGCTTCCCATTTGATACCGTCCAGCTCTTTACATTATCTGCGATCGCTGGACTGGCAGGCGCAACGTTGCGCATCCCAAATTCCTTTCTCATCGCGATCTCAGGAGGTAGAAACGTGATCGCGCTGACGACTGGGCTCCTGATTGTTCCTGCCCTTGGCGTAGGTATCGCACTGCAGAGTATGGAAACCCCATACATGACCTTTGCGATACTTGCAGCGCTGTCCGGGCTAGGCGGTGGAAACTTTGCGTCGTCAATGTCAAATATCAACTTCTTCTTTCCCAGACGCGTACAGGGGACTTCACTTGGATTGAATGCAGGCCTGGGCAACATCGGTGTGAGCGTGATGCAGATCCTGATCCCCTTCTCGGTGACCATTGCTCTGTTTGGGGTGCTTGGGGGAGAGGCGGTAGCGCCGTCGGCGGAGGCAGCAAGTGCCGCCTCAGGCACAGCGATCTACATCCAGAACAGCGGATTCATATGGGTCCCGATTCTGATCGTGCTGACCTTTGCCGCCTGGTTCGGCATGAACAATTTGGCGACGGCTACTCCACGCTTGGGATCAACGAGTTCCGCGCTGCTCAAGATCCTTGGGCTCATTGCGCTGGGATTCGTTAC
>Ga0255054_10001586_pt1 | contig 13300 bp, 10 predicted proteins | sample JV7_2_23_MG_FD_188634 | JGI IMG/M metagenome (GOLD analysis project Ga0255054, IMG submission 188634) | Seawater microbial communities from Jervis Inlet, British Columbia, Canada - JV7_2_23 | ecosystem: Environmental > Aquatic > Marine > Inlet | place: Canada: British Columbia | collected...
ACAAATAAAAGAATCAAGGCGATCACTCGGGTCCAGAAAACTGAAAAATCAAAATGTTCCGCCAGCCCTGTGCACACCCCTAAAATAATGCCGCTGCGGGAGCGATAGATACCGTTGCGATAGCTGCGGGTATATTTTGTCATGGCCAAGCTTCCTTTCTATTGCGTTCGTTTCTGCTTTTCGCGATCCAACAGGATGGTCTCCAGTGCCTCAACGCGTTGTTCCATGTGAGAAAGACTCTGATAAATTTTCTGGATCATTTTCGCCTCTTCGGCTTGATCGCCTGCGGATTGACCGCCGCGGAAAAATTTGATGGCTAAAAGAATCGCCCCCGGGATGATGGCCAGCGCAAGCACGATACTTGCGAATACAATGGCTACGATCAATACTTCTTTCATTTTTAGCTTTACCTTGGCTTCATTATTGTATTTTTAACGATCCGTTATAAGTGCTTTTCAATCCTGGAAATGGTTATAGGATTATCCTGCGATCCTGATCAATAAAAATCTCATATAGAATTCCAAGCACGCTGGTTTTTAATCGGAAGATTGCCTTTCATCCGGTTTTGATACCGGAGTTTTCAGAGCCTGCAATTCTTTTTCGATTTCTTCATCCACACCCAGAGTGTCGAATTCGGCTTCCAGAGCGGTCTTTTTTCCAAAATTAACCAGATCGGCTTCGGCTTCCATGCGTTCGATACGGTTCTCAAGATCATCAAATTTCAGCATGGCCTCGGAACTATCAACCCGCCGGATCTCTTCCTGGGCCTGTCTTTTTCGATTGGCATGAATATGCCGCTGGACAAGCAAACGCTGTTTGTCGCGGGCTGATTTCAATTTATCTTCCAGCTGACGAATATGATCCTGATATTGTTCGATGAGAAGATTGTGTTCGGTTATTTCGTTTTCAAGACCATCCACCCGGCGGGTATAACGGCGTTTTTCAACCAGGGCTTCACGTGCCAGATTATCCCGGCCTTTTTTAATCGCGAGCTCGGCCTTTTCTTCCCAGTACCGGATGCGGTCATGCAATGTGTCCAGCTGGCGTTGAACTTTTTTGTTGCTGGCCATTGCGCCGGCACAGGCGGCCTTGATTTCAACAAGCGTATCTTCCATTTCTCTGATCATGAGTTTGATCAATTTTTCGGGATCTTCCGCTTTGTCGAGAATGGCATTGATGTTGGAGCTAATGATGTCGCGAAAGCGTGTAAAAATACCCATGATGATCCTCCTGTCTGAAGTTTACCGCCCGAGTTGAGCATAAAATGCTCAATTCGGTGTTAATTGTTATCTGTTATTCGTTATTAGAATTCGACAATCAGCTAGCATTGGCTTTCTATGATTTACAAAATTTTATAATACCAAAATCCAATTTCATTCCGCTTAAGCAATTAACTATTAACAAATAACGAATAACTTCCAATTCAGCATTAATCGTGCCATCGCTAAAATTAGTTCTAACATCCTGATATTATATTAAATTCTATCAAAAATATTCACTTGACATATTGGTTAAAATAGCTAATATATAGTATAATAATCTAAATATAGGTAAAATTAACCATGAATCGATCAATCGACTTAAGACAAAAAAGTCTGGGCTCCGGGACCCCGACAGTTGTCACCGAAGCCCTGGGCCAATCCGAGGTGTTTTTAGCATTTCAGGAGCAGCTATCACGGGTGGCTCCGATTAACCGGCCGGTGCTGTTGCTCGGAGAGAGAGGCACCGGAAAGGAGTTGGCCGCGGCGCGTCTGCACTATCTTTCAAATCGATGGCAGGCCCCGATGGTGGCGCTAAACTGTTCGGCCCTTTCGCCGTCTTTAATCGAATCAGAGTTGTTCGGGTATGAAAAAGGCGCATTTACCGGAGCCCTTCAGAGACGGTTCGGCAGGTTTGAGTCAGCCGATCGCGGAACCCTATTTTTGGATGAAATCGGAAGCATACCGATGGAAGTTCAGGAAAAAATTTTACGGGTGGTGGAATACAATGTTTTTGAACGGGTGGGCAGTTCGGAAAGCGTTGAGGTGGATGTCCGCATCATTGCCGCTACCAATGCCGATTTAAACGACCTGGCCCGCAAACACCGTTTCAAACAGGATCTGTTGGATCGGCTTTCTTTTGAGGTCTTATTCCTGCCGCCGTTAAGAGAGCGAGAAGAAGATATTGCCCTGTTAGCCGGTCATTTTGCCGGAAGGATGGCGCTGGAACTCGGATGGGATGAAATCCCGGTCTTCAGTGCTGAAGCCATTGAGACTCTGGAGAACCACCCATGGCCCGGAAATATCCGTGAGCTTAAAAATGTGGTCGAACGCGCGGTCTATCGCTCCGATGCTGCAATCATTACCGATATTGACTTTCATCCCTTTGATTCACCCTATGCCCGGATTGCGCCGGCGCTGCCAGAAGAGACTCCTGCAGCTGAAACCGGAATTGCCGATCAGAGCCCTTTGCTGAACCGGCCCCTCAAGGAAGCCGTGCGGGAATTAAAGGTTACGATGATGGCGGCCGCCCTGCAAAAAGCAAAGTACAACCAGAAAAAAGCCGCCCGGATTTTAGGGCTGACCTATCATCAATTTCGGGGCTTGTATCGCCAGTTTCAAGCGGTGAATAATAATGCGTCTTCCACCTAAAACCGATTCATTTTCGGTTTCAGGTGTCAGAAAACAGAGAACCGCAGAACACCGAACAAGGAATAATGAATGTCGAAGGAAAGAAAACTTCATCATTCGAAATTCCTTGTTCGATATTCGATATTCAAAATAGGGAAAGTGGCTATTGCCTATTCAGGTCTTAAAATCAATTTCCCTTTGTAATGTTGGCGGATTTCAATTTGGCTCATCATCTGGCGTCGAAATTTTCCGGCATTAAATAATTTCGCCTGGTCATCGTAATGGTCGCTTAAAAAATATCCGGATTGCCCGGTCGGGATCACGCTAAACGCTTCGTCATTATTGGAAAAATCCACGATAAAGCGCATGGCCGGACCGAAATAAACGGGATAATATCCTGCGGTATTCAGCCGAAACCCTGTATTGACAATCACTTCATTGCCACCCATTGCCGGAAATGGTCCGACATTGAAAATCTTGTCCAGCGGTTTTTTTAAGCCGAGCGGGTGCCCGTGCTCCAGAGTGTGGACTTTCCCCCAGTGCCAGTCGGACATATCACTGCCGAACTGCTTTTTCAGATCCTGCAATGTCTGGTCAAATGATTCGGCGAAGATCATCTTGCGTGTTTCTTGAATGTTCTGGGTATCGGTTTTATCCCACCACAACGATGAATCATTAGCAATAATGACGGGCAGGGTACGTTTCATCAGATGGCTGGAAACAAAGGCATCAAAGACATCCTTTCCTAACTCGTCGGCAAATGTATTTTTGACGATATAAGATAAAAGCTTGTAATAAATAACGGGCGCCACATCATCAATTTGATGATCGCCATCCCATGTCAGAAGGAGTCGATATGCGTGTTCATGATTCGGTGATTTTTTCAGGACGTTCTCATTTTGAATCGTTGCCAAAATTTCTTTTGCGATCTCAGGGAACACCAGCGACACGCAATCGGTGCTCATTTTTTTAACGGCTTCAACCGACCCAATCGTATCTGGCGCCATCAATTCCAGAATGCGTCTGGCACGATTATCCGGGACATAATAACCGGGATACAAAATGCCGGCTATGCGGTCCGGTTGGTTGTTGGCCGAATACACAAAGCCGGCTGGCGGATTTTCCGATTGGGGATTATCCTTAAAATCATAATAACCCAGCGGCTCATCCTTACCGCTGGCTCCGTCAAGAAACAGCTTTGAGTTGACATGGGCGGGACGCTTTATGAGTTTTGCTGCCGCCCACCAGGCAATATTACCCTCCCGATCCCCATACATAACATTTACACCCAGCGCATCAATCATTGATACCGCCTGGCGGGCCGCGTCGATATTTTGGGCATGCGCCAGCCGATAAAATGCCTCGATCGATGTCGTCGTAAGTTTATTAAACAGCCACCAAACTGCAATCGGATCCTGACCCGTTTGTGCAACCAGTTCATCGACAGTATTGATAATAGGTCCATGGCGCGAGGTGCGCACTTCAAAAATGACGTCCGCCGCGCCCTTGATCTTGATGGTTTCCCTGCGGATTTTTAGATCCTCCCAGTGGTCGTCGGCCCAAACCTGATCGGGATTCTCAGGATTGACGCGCTCTTTATAAAAATCCACATCGTCATTTTCAAACATGGTCAGACCCCAGGCCATCCAACGATTACGGCCGATAAGCCCGAAGGGTATCCCGGCAGCATGATATCCGTAAAAACTGAACCCGGGACATTCCAGGTGGGCTTCATACCACACTGACGGTTGGGCGAACCCCATATGGGTATCATTGGCAAGGATGACTTTGCCGGTTTTCGTTTTTTTCCCGGAAATAACCCAGCCGTTGCTGCCGATCCACCTGCCTATCGGTAGATTATCGATAATCTGGTGGATGGCCGTCCCCAACGTTTCCGCCGCATCTGTGTCATTGGAGCGATAAACCGGGATTTTTTGTGCGCCCGCAGGCCAGTCGATGATCCAGTCTTCGAGGTATTTCCATCCCAATTTATGATGGGTTGCAGCCACCAGGGGATCCATTTGAAATCCCTCTGCGAAACCGAACACCATAAAGGCGCCAATGAGATAAATATCTTTGGGCGTGAATTTTTCTTTGGGTATGCCAAGGATCCGAAATTCTATCGGTGTGTCTCCTTTTTCGATAAACTGATTTATACCCGCGAGATAGGCCAGGGCCGCTTTTTGAAAAGACGCGGATGGGTCTTTAAAATATCGGGCGGCATTTCTTGCGGCTGCCTGAGAGATACCGATGGTTCGGAAAAATTTATCGGTTTTGACCAGCTCTTCTCCGAAAATTTCTGCCAGCCGGCCGGCCCCGATCCGCCGGATAATTTCCATCTGGAAAAGGCGCTCCTGGGCATGGACATATCCTAAAGCAAAATAGACGTCTTCTTCGTTCTGGCCATAAATATGAGGGACGCCGTAATGATCAAAAATGACTTCCACCGTTTGCTGAAGGCCCGGCAGAGTCAACTCCCCCGAATATTGAGGTTTCAGCTGCTGCAGATAAATGATGCAGCCTGCTGCGAGGATCACCATCAGTAGAACTATGCCTAAAGTGATTTTGTAAAAAAGCTTCATGTTAACCTTTCCGGTTACCCGTGGAGCGCTTGACGCTCAACACCGTTTTCTCTATAATCCCATGGACCCAAAGGAATATCTCGAGTTTTGTATAACTGTTTGAAATAAAGTAGCTTTTACCATGTTGCTTTCCGATGCGCAAGGATATACCCTTGCATTCAATATTATACCGCTTTCCATAATAATGTTTCGAATTGCGGAATAGGGGCATAAGTGGTTGTAGAAAAAAACCTTTGAATACCGCAACGGTTTTTTGACAACCACTAAATACCGCTTTCCATAATAATGTTTCGAATTGCGGAATAGGGGTATAAACGCTTGCACGATTGTACGGTTGTAGAAAAAAACCTTTGAATACCGCAACGGTTTTTTGACAACCACTATAAAGGGAGCCGGAATGCCAAACATCCTTCTTATATTGGTCGGTGTGACGCTGGTAGCTGTATTTTTGGTGCTGATCATTTTAACTCGGCGCAGAGATGATGACGCCTCGTTAAAATCGCAGGAATTTTTTGCAACCCTTGAAAAACAACAGGAACGCGCCGAACATATGGTTAAAGACGAGTTTGCACGTAACCGTCAGGAATCGGCCGGCAGCGCCAGGCAGTCCCGGGAGGAAATCGGCAGCACCCTAAAGTCCGCCAGCGATTCTCAGCTCAAGCAGATGAGCGAGGTTGCCGGCATGCAGAAAGATCAGCTCGATAGTTTTTCCAAGCAGCTGCTGGAGATGACCAAGCTCAATGAAGATAAACTTGAAACTTTGCGCAAAACCGTTGAAAACCAGCTGCGAACCATGCAGCAGGACAACAGCCGAAAGCTGGAGCAGATGCGCTCGGTCGTGGATGAAAAACTGCAGTCAACGCTGGAAAAACGGCTGGGAGAATCGTTCAAACAGGTCAGTGAGCGCCTTGAGCAGGTCTACAAAGGTCTGGGTGAGATGAGAAACCTGGCCACCGGTGTGGGCGATCTTAAAAAAGTATTGACCAACGTCAAGACCCGCGGTACCTGGGGTGAAATTCGGCTCAGTCATATCCTGGAACAGATTTTGACACCGGATCAATATGAGGTCAATGTGGCCACCAAGCAAAACAGCAGCGAGCGGGTGGAATTTGCCATAAAGCTGCCGGGGCAGGGTACCCATAAAGAAAAGGTTGTCTGGCTGCCCATTGACTCTAAATTTCCCCAGGAGGATTATCAACGCTTGCTGGATGCTCAGGAAGCGGCCGATAAAGTAATGGCGGAAAAATCGGTCAAAAACCTGGAAAACCGCGTTAAGACTGAAGCCAAAGCGATCCGCGAAAAATATATCGATCCGCCCAACACCACCGATTTTGGGATTATGTTTTTACCGGTGGAAGGCCTGTATGCTGAGGTCTTAAGGCGTCCGGGCCTTTGTGATAGCCTGCAAAGGGATTATCGCATTGTGGTCACCGGACCGACAACTCTGGCAGCCCTCTTAAATAGCCTGCAGATGGGCTTTCGCACCCTGGCCGTTGAAAAGCGATCCAGTGAAGTCTGGGAACTGCTGGGTGCCGTAAAAACCCAGTTCAGTAAATTTGGTGAGGTGCTGGCAAAAACCAAAAAGAAACTTCAGGAGGCCAGCAATACGATTGACAAGGCCGAAGTCCGCACCCGGGTCATCGCGCGCAAGCTCAGCAAAGTCCAGGAACTGCCGCAGACCGATTCGGCAAAGCGGATCGAGCCGGCAGCAAACGATGATGATGACCTGGTGGATGATAGCTCATAAAACGACTAGGCCTGTTGGCCTAAAAATTAGGTGTCAGGTGTCAGTGTTCAGGTGTCAGCAGGCAAAATTAGGAATTGCGAATTCAGGAATTCAGGAATTGAAGGTATTCTGTCATTCTAATCCCTAAATCCCTCAATCATTGAATCCTGACACCTGACACCCGACACCTGAAACCTATAAAACGACAAGCAGCCAGCGACGAGAAGCCTGCAGCCAGATGCCAGAAGCATAATAGGGGAGAAGGAGATGCCTTTATCCAGTTATTGGGCTGACAATTATGTTGAGAACAGGCGCACCGCACAGCAGGCGCTGGGTCTGATCAAACCGGCCCAGCGCGTATTTATCGGATCATCCTGCGGTGAACCGCAGCACCTGGTGCGGGAGCTTTCGGAAGCCTCCGATTATTTCAAAGACATTGAAATCAACCGCCTGATGACCCTGGAAACAACCCCGTTGACACTGATTGCCAATAAAAGCGGGGATCAAAGCCTCAATATCCGATCATTTTATCTGGGTTCGGCCAAACCCAGAGCAATTGCCCGCAACAAACGGTTTATTACACCGATCAATCTTTCAGCGATCCCCAGACTATTTAAAAGCCGGCTGTTGCCGATCCATGTTGCCCTGATTCAAGTATCGCCGCCGGATGATTTCGGCTGGATGAGTTTGGGTGTGTCGGTGGACATTACGCTGGCAGCGGCATTGTCGGCGGACCTGGTCATCGCCCAGGTGAATTCTCGAATGCCCAGAATACTGGGACGCAGCTTTATCCACGTCAATGATGTGGATGTGTTTGTGGAATATGACGAACCGTTACTGACCATTGGTGAAACACCGGAGCTGGAGGCCGCCAATGACATCGGACGGCTGATTGCGCGTCTCATCGAGGACGGCTCCACCATGGAAATCGGGCTGGGCTCCACCCATCAGGCCACATTGCTGGCGCTGGCTGATAAAAATGATCTGGGTATCCACACCGAGTATCTGACCAGTGATATTATGCATCTGTTTTCCAGGGGGGTAATTACCAATCGTAAAAAAGGGTTAAATGAAGGCAAAATGGTGGCTTCCGGTGGCATCGGCACCGAAGAATTATATGAATTTTTGAATGATAATCCGGCGATTGAGTTTCATCCCTCCGATTATGTTAATGACCCATCGATCATATCACGCCACGCTAAAATGGTTTCGATGAACGTTGCGATGACCATTGATCTGACCGGTCAGGTGGCGGCCGATGCGCTGCCGCACAATCATTTTTCGGGTGTTACCGGGATGCTTGATTTCATGCGCGGTGCGGTTCAATCTCAGGGGGGCAAAGCTATACTGCTGCTGCCGGCAACGGCACTGCAGGGCAAAAAAAGCCGTATTGTACCCGAGCTGGACGATGAGGCGGTCGTGGTTCCCAGAGGAGACGTTCATTACGTCGTCTCCGAGTACGGGGCGGTGAATTTATTCGGTAAAAGTTTGCAGGAACGTGCCATGGCCATGATCAGTATTGCGCATCCGAATTTCAGAGACGAGCTGTTTTTCGAAGCCCAAAAGATGGGGCTTCTCAGTCCGGAGCGAACTTTGAGTGAATCTCTGCATGGGGTCTATCCGATTCATCTGGAGGAAACCATAGACATTGACGGTGAACCGGTAACCATCAGACCCGCCAAACCGGTGGATGAACGCCGAATTCAGGAGCACTTCTACAATCTGGACAAAGATGACGTGGTCTCCCGGTTTTTCCATGAAAAAACCAGCTTCGTTCATGATGAAGTCAAAGGGGTTTCATTAATCGATTATATTAAAGACCTGACAGTTGTCGCGGTTGTCGGAGAATTTGGCTTCGGCCGAATTGTGGGGATCGGCGAATATTTACTGAACCCCGCTTCCAATGAGGCCGAAATTGCGTTTTCGATCAGCAAGTCCTATCAAAAAAAGGGTCTGGGTAAAATATTATTGAACAAACTGGCCGCTGCCGCCCGCGACAACGGCATCGCCGGATTGATGGCCTATACTTCGGCTCAGAATAGAGGGATGATTAAACTGTTTAAAATACTGCCGTATAAAGTCGATAGCTTTTTTGATGGTGAGATGCTGGAGCTGAGATGCCGGTTTGATCAACCCTTATAAAAACAAGTGAGCTAAAATGCCTAAAGTGATCTAAAGTGCCTAAAGTTAAGGAATTCTGCCCGTCGAGAGCCTCTGGGTCGAACGATCGTTTTTATAATAAAATATGATGGAGCATAGCGACACCTTAACTTTAGTCACTTCAAACTTTAGTTCACTTTAGTCACTTTGTTTGATTTGAAATGATTATATGACATTTACGCCCAGTGCTAAAGAAGGAAAATGAAAATGCCCGATCACAAGATTATTTTTTTACCTCATGAAACGGAAATAACGGTGCCGGACGGCGAAACGATTATTCACGCCGCCATGGAAGCCGGCGTGCACGTAAATGCTTCCTGCGGCGGAGAAGGGGTTTGCGGGAAATGCCGGGTACGGATAGAAGAAGGAAAGGTGGAAGGCGGCGTTTCCGAAAAACTCAGCCAGGAAGACCAGGATAAAGGCTTTCGGTTGGCCTGTCAGGCGCATGCCAAAAGCGATCTGATCATACGCATCCCGGTTGAATCTGCCATGGATGCCAGTGCCCTTCGCAGGCAAATGACCCCGCGCAAAACCGCCCACATCCGCGAGATGAACTTTGATGAATTAAAGGAAAAGGGGCTATTTGTACCCCCGGTGGAAAAAAAGTTTTTACAGCTTCCGGAGCCGACCCTCCAGGACAACCTGCCGGATATCACGCGCCTGATCAGTTACTTAAACGTCCAGCATGACGAACACCGGTTGGATGTCGCCCTTTCGGTTATCCGCAAAATTCCGGATGTTATGCGTGAGCAGGACTTCGAAGTGACCGCCACCCTGGTGCGGCCGGTTCGGGATGTCGGCAAAACCCGCCTGATCAATGTTCAGCCGGGTGATACCACCAGCCGCAGCTATGCAATTGCCATGGATATTGGGACCACAACCATTTATGGTCAGGTCATCGATCTGATCAGCGGCGATGTTTTAGCCGAGTACGGCGATTTTAACGGTCAGATCAGTTATGGCGAAGATGTCATTTCCCGCATCGTATATGCCGAAAAACCCGGCGGATTGCAGCGCCTGCATGAAGTTGTCATGGGCACGATCAATAAGACGCTGGACAAGATTATCAAAAAATCCGGTATCGATCATGAGGATTTATCCACCATTACACTGGCGGGAAATACGACGATGACCCAGTTGATGCTTAAAATCAATCCGGGGTTCATCCGACGGTCACCGTATGTGCCGGCTGCGACTCTGTATCCGCCCACCCGGGCCAAGGATCTGGGTATGGCTGTGGGCGACCATGTGTCCGCTCTGGTTTTTCCGGCGGTTTCCAGCTATGTCGGCGGGGATATCGTGGCCGGTGTAATGGGATCCGGTATCTATCTGACTGAGAAACTGACCCTCTATTTGGACGTGGGAACCAATGCCGAAATTGTTATCGGAAACCAAGACTGGCTCGCCTGTGCGGCCTGCTCGGCCGGACCGGCCTTCGAAGGCGGGGGCCTCAAGTACGGCATGCGTGCCGAGAAGGGCGCCATCGAAGATTTTTCAATCGACCCGCTGACCTATGAACCCATGATTATTACCATCGGTAACGTCCGGCCTAAGGGCATCTGCGGATCCGGACTGATCACCATGGTTGCAACCCTCTTTGAAGTGGGCATCATTGATAATCTGGGCAAATTTAACCGCGATTTGGATACGGAACGCATCCGACAAACAGACGGCATCTATGAATACGTTCTTGCATGGAAGGATGAAACCCAGATTGATCGCGCTGTGACCCTGACAGAAATCGATATTGAAAACCTCATCCGGGCCAAGGGCGCCATCTACAGCGGCTGCATGACTCTGCTGACAGAAGTTGGGATGGGCATTCAGGATATCGAACATATTATTTTAGCCGGTGGGTTCGGCAGTTATGTGGATCTGGAAAAGGCCATGGTTATCGGGTTGCTGCCCGAAATGGATTCCGACAAAGTGACCTTTATCGGCAACGGATCGCTGATGGGTGCCCGTATGAGCAGTTTGACCAACCGGATTCGCAAGGACGTGGTCGAGGTGACCAAAAAGATGACCAACTTTGAATTGTCCGATACCGCCTCCTACATGGATAATTATATAGCGGCCCTGTTTTTGCCCCATACCGACATCAATCAATTCCCCAAATTAAAAGCCCGCCTTGAGGCCCGCAAGAAAAACGAAGAATGAATCGGATTTAGTTAGAAATTTTGATTTAGTTATGCTCTTCTCTTGACAAAGCTATCCACTCCATATAAATAGCAATATTCTGCATTTAGCGTTTGATTAGCGATTCCTTTGATGCGGTGCGGCAACCCCCATGCTTCAAATCTAAAAAACAGAATTTTCGGATTGTTTTTGCCACATCGCTTCCAAAAAAAAATTAAATCTACTTCTATCGTTTGTAGATTCGATAAAAAAAAATAATGAAAGGGGGGCTGACAGAAAATGGGGCACCTTGCAAGTTTGCCCCTAAAGTGGATTAGATATCGTAGTTCGCATCATTTTTGATTTATATCATCTCAATAGCTGAAGGAAAAAGAAAACAAAATAAGGAGGCAACATTGGGTTTCGAATTTACTAAAGAAACGTATTCCGGCGGAATAAAGGAAATTACGCTGGGCCAGGGGGACAAGGCCGTTACAGTCGGCGGTGAAAGCTGCTATCCGTTCTACAATTTCGAAGGCGAAATGCCCCATAAACCCAGAATTGCCATGGAAATCTGGGACATGGAACCGGAGGAGTGGGCGCAAGCCGCTTTAAGTCCGTTTAAAGATGTGATTTCGGATCCGGCGGCCTGGGCCAAGAAATGCGTTGATGAATACGGGGCCGATATGATCGTGCTGCAGTTAAAGAGCACCGATCCCAACGGCAACGATGCCAGCGCAGATGACGCGGTCGCCACGGTTAAGAAAGTCCTCGGAGCCATTGATGTGCCCTTGATCATATGGGGCACGGCCAGTGTGGAAAAAGATGAGGAAGTGCTCAAGAAAATTGCCGAGGAATGCCAGGGGAAAAGCCTGATCCTGGGTCCGGTGGAAGACAAGAATCACAAAGGAATCGGCGCGGCAGCAATGGGTTTCGGGCATACGCTGATTGCTTCGTCGCCCATCGACGTTAATCTGGCCAAACAGTGTAATATTTTACTCGAAAATCTGGGAGTATCGATGGATAAACTGATCATCGATCCCACCACCGGCGGTCTGGGTTACGGTCTGGAATATTCCTATTCGGTAATGGAGCGGATCCGCATGGCGGCATTGGCCCAGGGTGATGACAAACTGCAACTGCCTTTGATCAACAACCTCGGAAACGAGGTTTGGAAATGCAAAGAGGCCAAGCAGCTTGTCGATGAAGCCCCCACCCTCGGCGATCCTGAAAAACGCGGCATTTTAATGGAGGCGGTCGGAGCCGTGGCCTATCTGATGGGGGGCTCCGATGTGCTGATGATGCGCCATCCCGAAGCCATTCGGCTGGTCAAATCTTATATCGATCTGGTTTACGACGGCGGTGCGGCTGCGGATGTGGCCGGGATCCAAAAGCAATTGGATGCGGCCGATGTCGATTTGCTGGCGCTTTCTCCGAAGCCGGATTTAACCATCGAAGAAGAAAAGAAGGCGGCACCGCCCAAAAAAGCGGCGGCACCCAAACCGCAGAAGAAAGCAGCGCCGGCTGCTCCAAAAGAAGCCGCGCCTGAACCGCAGAAGAAGGCAGCGGCGCCTGCTGAAGCGGCACCGGCCGAGGCCGCAAAAGCTGAAGCCGCAGCCGGAGCAGATGCAGCGGCTAAAGCCGAGGCTGAAGCCAAAGCCGAAGCCGACGCCGAAGCTCAGGCAAAAGCTGCCGAAGAAACCAAGGCCAAGGCCGCAGCCCAAGCCCAAGCCAAGGCTGAAGCTGAAGCCAGGGCCAAAGCCGAAGCCGATGCTCAAAAAGCCGCTGAGGAAAAAGCCAAAATCGAAGCCGAACTCGATGAAATCAGACAGAAACGGACCACTGAACGGGCCGAGCTGGCTGCCAAACGCGCAGCTGCTGAAAAGAAAGCGGCTAAAAAGACACCGGCGGCCGTTCAAAAGTCGATGGTCGAAAAGATGATCGACAATCTGGACTGGATCCATAAACGCTAAAAATGACCAACCGTCGATGGCGCCTGCTTTCATCAGCCGTTGACGGGAAAATTCAATCAAATCGTGGGGAGGTACCACATATGGCAGAAACAACTGACACAAAACAAATTAAACCCGAAAAGGTGAAAAAAGTTG
>Ga0255054_10001588_pt1 | contig 13299 bp, 13 predicted proteins | sample JV7_2_23_MG_FD_188634 | JGI IMG/M metagenome (GOLD analysis project Ga0255054, IMG submission 188634) | Seawater microbial communities from Jervis Inlet, British Columbia, Canada - JV7_2_23 | ecosystem: Environmental > Aquatic > Marine > Inlet | place: Canada: British Columbia | collected...
GAGCCCAGGTCGAGATCGAACGCCTCGATGGCGGCCCAGAACGGCGCTACCGAGACCACCAGCCAGAGAACGACCGAGTGGACGAAGATCCAGAACAGATGGCCCCCGCGGGAAATGGCCCCGAGGCCCTCGGCGAAGCTGCCGACCATGTCCTGCACGCGCACCGCCACGGGCTCCGAGAAGGGGCGCACCACCGCCCCGGTCAGCCGGACCAACGGCTGGGGCCAGAAGCGCAGGGCGGCCACGAAAGCCATCGGCGCGGAGAGCAGGAACAGCAGCGGCACGCCGACCGCGACGCCCTCGGCACCCAGGCGAAGCCCGTAGACGCCCACGATCACGCCCACCAGCAGCAGGAAGACCGCGCTGTCGATGACCCGCTCGAGGATGACCGTTCCGAAGACCGCAGAGCTCGAGACCCCGACCTCGCGGGCCAGGTACCAGGCGCGGATCACCTCGCCCACCCGCAGCGGAATCAGGTTGTTGGCCATGAAGCCCACGGCCGTGGCGCGGAAGAGCGGCCCGACGGACACCGGCTGGATTGGATCGGTCAGGTAACGCCAGCGCACCGCGCGAATCCACAGGGCGCCCAGGTGGGCGGGAATCGAGATCCCCAGCAGGAGGGGCCAGTTCGCCTGGGCGATGGCCTTGCCCACCTCGGCGAAGGAGACGTCGCGCAGGGCCAGCCACAGGAACACCGCCGTGATGACCAGGCCCAGCCAGACGCGGGGATCTCGGGCGCGCTTCATGGAGAGCTCTCGAGGCGCCGGCGTGCTTCCTCGGCGTCCCGCGCGATCTGTACCCGCAGCGCCTCCGCGTCCGGGAACTTCCGTTCGTCGCGCAGGCGCGCCTCGAAGGACAGCTCGACTCGCTTTCCGTAGAGGTCGCCCTCGAAGTCCAACAGGTGCGCCTCTGCCAGCACGCGATCGCCGGTGTGGAAGGTGGGGCGCCGGCCCACGTTCACCACGGCATCGTGCAGCTCCGGTTCCTTCGAGGGGTCGGCGTACACCAACCGGACGCGGCCCGCGTAGACGCCGGAGCGCGGAAGCACCTCGTTTTCCGGCTCCAGGTTCGCGGTGGGAAAGCCCATCGTGCGACCGCGCTGGTCGCCCTTGATCACCCGGCCCCGAACCGTGTAGGGGCGGCCCAGCAGCCGCGCCGCGTCGGCTACGTCACCGGCGAAGACCAGCTCCCGGATCCGCGTGGAGTTGACGTCCTGCCCCGCGACGGTGACTTCCGGGATGATCGTGACGGAGAAGCCCAGGTGGGGCCCCAGCTCCGTCAGCAAGCGCATCGAGCCTTCGCGGTCCTTCCCGAAGTGAAAGTCGTAGCCAACGTAGACCTCCAGCGGCCCGATCCGTTCGTGCACGTACTCCCGCACGAACTGCTCGGGGGCGATGGACGCAAAGGCGCGATCGAAGGGCTCCACGATCGTCACATCGACACCAAACGACGCCAACCCCTCGAGCTTCTGGTCCTGGGTGGTCAGCAGCGCCGGGGCGTCGTGCGGGCGCAGGACCTTCCGGGGATGCGGATCGAACGTGTACACCACGGCTTCACCATTCAGCGTCCGCGCACGACCGATCACGGTCTGCATGATGGCGCGATGCCCGAGGTGAAGACCATCGAAGTTCCCGATCGTAAGGATCGGGCGCGCCAGTTTGCGAACCAGCGCTCCGCTTCCCGAGAAAACCTGCAATGCTAGACTCCGCCGCGTGCGAATCCTATCGCGGTACGTGCTGGTCCGCTTCCTCAGCTGGTTCGGCCTGGTGCTCGTGGTGCTCGCCGCAGGCATCACGATTGCGGAGATGCTCCTCCACCTGGACGACCTGACCGACGACACCGACGGCCTCGTTGGAGCCATGCGCTTCCTGGGGGTGCGCGTGTGCGCCTACTACCTCCCGATCCTGATTCCCATCGCGTCTTTCATGGCCACCTATCTCTCGCTGGGGATCTCGGCACGCTGGCTGGAGATCACTGCGACCAAGGCAGGCGGGATATCACCGATCCGCGTCACCGTACCGGTCCTGCTGGCCGCCGCCGGCCTCTCGGGAGTTGCGTTCCTGGTCAACGAGACCGTGGTTCTCCAGGCGGAACGCGCCTGGAGGCAGCACCTGTCCGGGGCCGAGGACGACATCGAGTTCCGGCGCGGGTCCTTCTGGTACGCCACCGGCAACCTGATCTACAACGTCGGCGACGCAGACCCGGAGCAACAGATCCTGCACGACCTGCGGATCTTCGAGAAGGACGACAACGGCCGGCTCCTGCGACGCATCCACGCGGGCCTGGCTCGGGTCAGCGACGGCGACCTCGAGCTCTACGACGCCACGGAGATACGCTTCCACCCCGACGATCCGCGCTCCGTCCCAAAGAAGACCTGGAGCAGCCAGCTCCTGCTGGATACGAATGCGGCCAGCTCCAACCCCACGCTCCTGGAGGCCGACGCCACCACCCTGGCGCTGCCCAGCCTGCACGAGTTCATCTCCCAGCGCGCCGCCGCCGGCGGGGACGTCTCCCGCTTCGTCTCGCTGTTCCATTCGCGGCTGAGCGACCCCTTCGCGGTGTTCCTGCTGGCGCTGCTGGCGATCCCCTTCGCGCTGAAGGTCGAACAGACCCGAAGCCTGGCCGTGCCCGCACTGCAGGGAGTCGGCGTCCTGCTGATCTACTGGTCGTTCCGCAGCGGCGGCGCCCTGTTGGGCGTCTCGGACCCGGGCACCGCCGTCGCGATGCCGTGGCTTGTGCTAGTGGCCTTCCTGGGCCTGGGCGCCTGGCGCTACGCACGCGTTCCCGCCTAGGGCTCCGCCGACTCCGCCGGCTCCGCTGGGGGCGCACTCGGGGCGCCGCCTCCCGCCGCGGGCGCCGGCGGCCCGCCGTTCGGGCTCTGCATGGCCCGGAAGAACTCGTTGCTGGGCGGCAGCACCATGGTGGTGCCCTTGCCGATGGTCTTGCGGTACGCCTCCAGGCTGCGCACGAAGCCGTAGAACTCAGCGTCCTCGTTGTAGGCGTCGGCGTAGATGCCGGCGGCGCGCGCATCGCCTTCACCGCGCAGGATCTCGGCGTCCTTGCGCGCCTCGGCCACGGTGACCAGAGCCTCTCGATCCGCCCGGGCATGGATCGTGCGGCCCTGCTCGTCGCCTTCGGCCCGGTACTTGCGAGCCAGGCGCTCGCGCTCGGTTCGCATGCGGGCGTAGACGTTCTGGGTCGTTGCGGGCGGCAGCTCGGTGCGGTTGATGCGCACGTCGCGGATCGTGATGCCGTTGCCGCTCAACTCTTCGCTGGCCTCCTTGGTGATCTGGGCCATGATCTCGATCCGGGCGTCGGTCAGGACCTCGGGGATCGTGCGCTGGCCGATCACGTCGCGAACGTCCGCGCGCACGACCTCGTCGATCCGCGACTCGGCCTGCGGGATGCGGCCGGGGAACGACGCAAAGAAGCGCAGCGGGTCCTCGATCCGCCAGATCACGTAGCTGTCCACGAACAGCCTCTCCTGGTCGCGGGTCTGGATCTTGCTGGGCGCGGTGTTCAGGTAGAGGTACCGCGCATCGAAGGACAGGACGTTGTCCAGGAGCGGAACCCGCCACGACAGGCCCGGCTCGGTCTGGACGTTGACCGGGTTGCCGAACAGCAGCACGACCTTCTGGCGGCCCTCCGGCGTGTAGAGAACCGGGCCGATGCCCAGGCTCCCCGCCCAGACGAGCGCCGCCAGGCTGGCCAGGGTGATGAGCAGCAGCAGCAGGAGGCGCCTCATCGCGCGTCTCCCACCGCGCCGGACGGACGTCCCAGCGGCAGATAGGGAAACACGTTGGCCGTGCCGGGCTCGATGATCACCTTTTCCACGTCGGGAAGCACCTGCTCCATGGTCTCCAGGTAGAGCCGCTTGCGCGTCACCTCGGGCGCCTTGCGGTACTCGACCAGCAGCGCCGTGAAACGCGCAGCCTCGCCGCTGGCATCCGCGACCTTGGTGTCCCGGTAGGCCTCCGCCGCCTGGCGCAGCTCCGTGGCCTCGGCGCGGGCTCTGGGGAGCACCTCGTTGGCGTAGCCCTCGGCCTCGTTGATCTTGCGGCTGCGGTCCTGGGAGGCCGCGATCACGTCGTCGAAGGCGTCGCGCACCTCGCCGGGCGGCTGCGCGTCCAGGAGTTGGACGCCCTTGACCAGGAGGCCGGAGTCGTAGCGATCGAGCATGTCCTGGAGCAGCGCCCCGGTCTCGCGCTCCACCTCGCCGCGCTGCTCCGACAGCACGCCGTCGATGGCCGTGCGCCCGATCACTTCGCGGATCGCGGCCTGGGCCGAATCCCGCAGCGAGCTGCGCGGATCCGCCACCCGGTAGCGGGAGAAGAATGCGTCCTTGACCCGGTACTGAACCACGAAGCCGATGTGCACGATGTTGTTGTCGCGGGTCTGGACCGTTCCTTCCAGCTGCTGCTGCTGGGACGCCTCGCCCTCGCCCCGGTAGCCGAACTCCTCCTTCTCGATGGACTCTACGCTGACGATGTCGTGGGTTTCCAGGGGCGGGGGCCAGTGCCACTTGAGCCCCGGCGACGTCAGCGTTCTGCTGTAGCGCCCCAGCCGCAGGATCACGGCATTCTCGCCCGGATCGATCTGGTAGAGCCCGAAGTAGGCCCACGCGCCCAGCACGCCCAGGGAAACCAGCACGGCGAACGTGTTGGCCACCGTGCGGCCCACCTGCCGGCGAACGGTTTCGTCGGGCGGCAGGCTCTCCGGCTCACGGGCCATTCGCTAGCTCCCGCTTCCCTTGCCACCCTCGTAGAACGACCGGAACACGTCGATGGGAATCGGGAAGGCGATGGTCGAGTTGTTCTCCGTGGCGATCTCGGAGAGCGTCTGCAGGTAGCGCAGCTGGATCGCGGCCGGCTCCGCCGCCAGGACCCCCGCCGCCTCGGCCAGACGCTCGGAGGCCTGGAACTCGCCCTCGGCGTGGATGATCTTGGAGCGCTTCTCACGCTCGGCCTCGGCCTGCCGCGCCATGGCCCGCTGCATGTCCACGGGCAGGTCGATCTGCTTCACCTCGACGGCGCGCACCTTGACCCCCCACGGCTCCGTCTGGAGGTCGATGATCTCCTGAAGCTTGTGGTTGACGTCTTCGCGTTCGGCCAGAAGCTCGTCCAACTCGGCCTGGCCGCAGATACTGCGCAGGGTGGTCTGGGCCAGCTGGGACGTGCCGTACAGGTAGTTCTCCACCTGGATCACGGCCTTCTCCGGGTGCAGCACGCGGAAGTAAAGCACCGCGTTCACCTTGACCGACACGTTGTCGCGGGTGATGACCTCCTGGGCCGGCACGTCCATCACCACCTCGCGCAGACTGATCTTCACCATGCGCTCGACACCCGGGATCATCAGGTTCAGTCCGGCCTCCATGACGCGGTTGAAGCGCCCCAGCCGGAACACCACGCCGCGCTCATACTCGGCGATGATGCGAATACACGCGAACAGCAACACGATCGCGAAGACCGCAAAGATCAGAATCGGTGCAGAAACCATCTCCCCTCCTCCCGGGCCAGCGCCCGGACTGTTCAGACCGGATCCGGCGCCCGCCGCACCCGCAGTTCGAGCCCTTGGACCGCCGTCACCTCGACGCGCTCGCCCTCCGCGATCGGCTCCGCGGCGCGGGCGTTCCAGTACTCGCCGCGCACGAAGACCGCCCCTTCCGGATCCAGCGCCGACCGGGCTCGCCCCACCATGCCCACCAGCTCGTGGGTGCCCGCCACCTGCGGACGCCCCAGGCTCCCGCCCACCAGCACGATGACGACTCCCGCGAACAGCGCTAGCGCCGACACCGCGGGAACCAGGACCGACCAGAAGGAAACGTTCAGATCGCTGGCTTCGGGCAGATTGAAGAGCATGGAGCCTCCCAACAGCAGGCAGGCCACGCCCCCGGCGAAGAGCAGGCCGTAGGAGGTGATGAAGATCTCCAGCGCCAGCATTCCCAGACCGCTGGCCATGAGCAGGAGACCGAACCAGGAGAACGGGATGATCTGAAGCGAGACGAATCCCAGGACCAGGCAGACGGCCCCGACCACGCCGGGCACGATCACGCCCGGCTGGGTGAACTCGACGTAGAGGCCCAGCATGCCCGCGAAGATCAAGAGCATGGCGATGTCCGGCGTGGCCAGGATGTCGAGGAAGCGGTTCAGGGCTCTCATGGGGATCTCGACCACCGTCGCCTCGCGGAGCTTCAGCGTGCGGACCTCCCCCGACGCCAGCTTGACCTCGCGCCCTTCGATCGCCTCGAAGAGCTCCGCGCGGCTGGTCGCCACCAGGTCGATCACGTTCAGCTCCAGGGCCTCGTCCTGGGGAATCGCCACCGACTCGCGTACGGCCTTCTCGGCCCATTCGACATTCCGGTCCCGCTCCTTGGCGATCGACTCGATGAAGGCGGCCATGAAGTTCTCGGCCTTCTCGGCCGCGTAGTCCCGAGCGCCCTCTTCCTTCTTGCCGCCGCCGCCTGGCGCGCCGATGGACACCGGATGCGCCGCCCCGATGCTGGTTCCCGGCGCCATGGCGGCCACGTGGCCCGCCAGGGTGATGAAGGCGCCGGCGGATCCCGCCCACGCGCCGTGGGGCGAGACGTAGACGATCACCGGGACCCGGGCGTTGAGCATGGCCTGGATGATGTCCTTGGTGGACGCCACCAAGCCGCCGGGGGTGTCCAGCTGCAGCAGCAGGGCTTCGGCCCCCTCGTCGCCGCTGCGTTCGATCGCCCGGACCAGGTAGTCCGAGACCGCCGGGTTGATGGACCCGTCCACCGTGACCACGTTGACGTGGGCCGCCCGAACCGGGGCTGCGGCCAGCAGGAGGACGGCGAGCAGAGCCGCCGCCCGGATCGACCTCATGCGCGCTCCTCGCGAAGCTTCTCGACGCGATCCAGCAGATGCGCAGCCACCTGCGCCTTGGAAAGCAGCGGCAGCTCCTCCACGTCGCCACCCGGCCAGACGAACGAGACGGCGTTGGTGTCGGTGTCGAACCCGGCATCGGTCCGCGAGACGTCGTTGGCCACCAGCAGGTCGCAGCCCTTGCGCCGCAGCTTGCGTCGTGCCGCCTCGATCACGTCCCGGCTCTCGGCCGCGAAGCCCACCACGGTACGCGTACCCGGCGTGCGGCACACCTCCGCGAGAATGTCCGGATTGCGGACCAGCTCCAAGGTGAGGCCGGCGTCCTCCGCGAGGTCCTCCTTCTTGATCTTGTGCTGCTCCCGCTGCGCCGGACGGAAGTCCGCCACTGCGGCCGTCATCACCAAGACGCCGGCCCGGGGCAGCGCCCGGAAGACGGCGTCGCGCATCTCGAGAGCCGTCTCCACATCGACGCGCTCGACACCGGGCGGCGTCTCCAGTGCCGACGGCCCCGCCACCAGCACCACCTCGGCGCCACGCCGTGCCGCTTCGCGGGCCACGGCGAAACCCATCTTGCCCGACGAACGGTTGGTGAGCGCCCGCACCGCATCCAGGGGCTCGCGGGTGCCGCCGGCCGTGACCAGAAGCGTCTCGCCCCGCAAGCTCGGCGGCGCCAGCACCCGCTCCACCGCATCGGCGATGGCGGCGGGCTCGGCCATGCGGCCCTCGCCTTCCCAGCCGCAGGCGAGCAAGCCGGACTCGGGCCCCACGAACGAGACGCCGCGCGCGCGCAACCGTTCGCAGTTCTCCCGGGTGGCCGGGTTCTGCCACATGTTCACGTTCATGGCGGGCGCCACGAGGACCGGTGCTCGCGTCGCCAACAGCAACGTGGTCACCAGCTCATCGGCGAGCCCGTGGGCCATGCGGGCCAGCAGATGCGCCGTGGCCGGAGCCACCACGACCACGTCGGCCCAATCGGCCAGGGCCACGTGATCGATCTGGCCCTCCTCGGCCGGGTCGAACAGATCGCTGCGCACGGCCTCGCCCGAAAGAGTCTGGAGCGTGAGCGGCGTGACGAAGCGGCCGGCCGCCGGGGTCAGGGCGCAGCGCACCGAATGGCCGGCGCGCTTCAGGGCCCGGATCAGGTCCGGGATCTTGTAGGCTGCGATCCCGCCGCTCACGGCGAGCAACACACGGCCCTGCGACATCCGTTGCGCCCCTGAAAACCCTTGAAAAATCAACCCTTAGCCGTGGAGAGTATCCTCCCCGGGCAGCCGTGTCCACGCGCGCGCAGCAGCCGCTCGCCCTCCCCCAGGCGACGCGCCAGGCCGCGTGCAGAGGGCGCCTCGGCGTAGACCCGGAGCACGCCCTCGGTACCCGAGCGCCGCAGCATGAGGAAGCCGTCCTCCAGCTCGAGGCGCAGCCCGTCGCGGACATCCACCGCGCGCACCGTACCACTGGCCAGCCGCTGCGGCGGGCGCTCGCGCAGGCGCTCGAGGGATTCGCTCGCGACCGGGTCCGCCGGAAGCGCGCGGCGCCCGCTGGCCAGGCGCCCGAAGCGCCGCTCCAGGCGGCGCAGGGTCCGTCCCAAGGGCTCGCGCGTCGCCATCTCCGCCAGCAGCGTGCCGGCGAGCATGCCGTCCTTGTCCAGCGAGAACACACCCAGGGCAAAGCCGCCGGACTCCTCACCCGCCACGTCGACCGTGCCGGCAGCCAGCGCGTCGGCCATGTGCTTGAAGCCGATCGGATACCGTTCCACCGTCATCCCGTGGTGGCGCGCCACACGCTCCACCAGGGAGCCCGTGGCCAGGGAGATCGCCACGCCCGCCCGCACCCGGCCGCTGCGCGCCAGGTGATCGACCAACAGCGCCAGCGCCTGGCTCTCGGAGATGCAGCGCCCGGCCTCGTCCACGACGGCGTAGCGGTCGCCGTCGCCATCGCTGGCGAGACCCAGGGCGCAGCGTGGGTCCGAGGCCACCGTCCTCCGCAGCGCAGCCAGGCGCGCGGGTGTGGGGTCGGGCGCCGAGCCTCCGAAGCGCAGGTCGGGCTCGACCCGCAGCACCCGCAGCCGCGCCCCGGCCTCGCGTAGCACCGCATCCAGCACACCGGCAGCCGCCCCATGCATGGCGTCGTAGGCAACGCCCAGCCCGTCCAAGGACCCGGACAGCGCACCACGCAGGTCGGCACGGTAGGGGCCCAACAGGTCGACGCCGCGCTCGACGCGCGAAGCGGGAGGCTCCAGCGAAGAGGCGAGCGCCTCGGCGGCAGCCCGCTCGATGACTCCAGTCACCGCCGGCGCGGCGCTCGCACCGCGCCCATCCAGGACCTTCAGCCCGTGGTCCCAGGCGGCGTTGTGGCTGGCCGTGAAGACCAGGGCGGCCGCCGCCCCCTCGCGGCGCACGGCCCGCGCCAGGGCGGGGGTGGGGGCCGGCTCCCGCGCCACCCGCACGACCGTGCCGCGCGCGCGCAGCACGGCGGCGGCCAGAGCGGCCCAGCGAGCACCGCCGAAGCGGCGATCGTGGGCTACCAGCACGGGCCCCACCGCCCGGGTGGCGCCCAGCCAGGCGGCGACCCCGGTCACCGCGGCCGCCACGCGCCGGTCGTGCAGCTCGTCGCCCAGGATGCCCCGCCATCCGCTGGTTCCGAAGCGGATCGGCCCGGGGCGCGTCGCCGCGCTCACGTACCCGCGAGCTTCTCGCGGAGCTTGCGATTGACGATCGGCGGGACGAACGCGCTGACGTCGCTGCCGAAGCGGATCAGCTCCTTCAGCCGCGACGAGCTGACGTAGAAGTACTTCTGGCTCGTCATCATGAAGACCGTCTCGAGATCCGGATACAGGTGCTTGTTCATCAGCGCCATCTCGAACTCGTACTCGAAGTCCGACATGGCCCGCAGCCCGCGGATGACCACGCGCGCCCCGACCTGCCGGGCGTAGTCCACGAGCAGGCCCTCCACGACGTCGATGCGGATCCCCGGCACATCGCGCAGCACTTCCTTGAGGATCCCGACGCGCTCCTCGGCGCTGAAGAGGCCGCTCTTGGACACGTTGGTGGCCACCGCCACGATCAGCTCGTCGAAAACCGAGCGCGCGCGCTCGATGATGTCCAGATGACCGTTGGTCACGGGGTCGAAGCTCGCCGGGAAGACCGCGAGCGGCATTCCTCCGGATCGGGACGTCATCAGTCGTCGGCCTCCCTGGCGGCGCGATCGGGCGGCTCGAGCCCGAAGCGCGCGATCAGCGTGTCTCCGTAGCGCCGTTGGTCGCGCAGGACCAGCCCGTCCACGGGCGTCACAGGATGACGCCGGGAGCCCTCGAGCACCACCTCCGCCTCGGGTGCCAGCAGCTCGCCCACCACCAGGCCCTCCAGGGCGCGCGGAGCCTCGTCGGACGCATAGGGCGGGTCGAGCAGAACCAGGTCGAAGCGCTCGCCGGCGCGGCTCAGGCGGCGCAGCACGGCGCTCGCTTCGCCGCGGATCACCCGGGCGGGTCCGGACCGATCGTTCAGCTCCAGCTGCTCCAGGTTGCTGCGCAGCACCGCCAGCGCGGCTCGGGATCGCTCGACGAAGACTGCGGCCGAAGCACCCCGGGACAGCGCCTCGATGCCCAGGGCGCCGGTCCCCGCGTACAGATCCAGCACCCGGGCGCCTTCCAGGTTGCCCAGAGCGGAGAAGAGGGCCTCGCGCACCCGGTCGGCCGTGGGTCGAACCCCCACACCCGGCGCGTCGGCGAGACGCCTGCCCCCGAAACGTCCGGCGATGACCCTCATGTCTGGGTACAGGGAAGCCTACCTGAACCGAAGACGTGTGACACAATGGTGCGGGCTGCTACCGTCGTGACACACCGCGTCGCGGTGGGGCGAACGCAATCCCGTGCGCCGTCTCCGCGACTCGTCCTAAGAGGAACTGCAGTCATGGCCACAGCACAAGTTGAGCGACAGAAGAGGAAGTTGAAGGAACGGCTGGCGCAGATTCGCGGGGATCGCTCCCAGCGTCAGTTCGCGCGCGATCTGGGAGTGTTTCAGCAGAACGTCAACCGCTACGAGAACGGCACCACGCCGCACACAGACTTCCTGATCACCCTTGCCATGAAGGAGGGCATCTCCATCGACTGGCTGCTCCTGGGCAAGGGCAAGATGCGCCGCGGCCGCTAAGCGAACGCCGGACAAAATAGGAAACCAACTACCCACCACCCAGGAGCCGATGCCGGGGCTGCGCGTTCGCGCGCAGGCAACTGGCAGCGGAGCCGGGGGTGAGTGTGGCCGAATTCCGCGGATCGAGGTCCTGGGGCATGGATCTTGCTCTCTCCTCATGCTGGGGACGGGGCGGATCGCCACCTCCGGGGATCGCGGGAGCGGAGCATGCTGGGCCCTCTGGCCGTCGTCGTCATCGTCCTCACGAGTCTGGATCACTTCACGACCTGGCTCTGCCTGACCCAGCCCGTCGAAGGCTGGAGCGTCACCGAAGCGAATCCTCTCTCGGACTTCCTCTTCAGCGAGTTCGGCCTGCTGCAGGGCCTCGCGCTGGACAGCGCCGTGACCCTGGCGCTGCTGCTGATGCTGCTGCGCACGAACCTGCTCTCCAGGCGCGCCAAGACGGCCAGCCTGGCTCTCCTGATGGCGACCACCGGCTACGCGGTGGTCAACAACCTGCAGGCGGTCCGGGCCCTGGGCCTGTGGCCGGGGGGGATCAGCTAGATGGGCGCCCGTCTCCGCCTGGCCGCGCTGGCCCTGGCCGGCGCGTCGATGCTCTCGCTGCACGTGCCCGACGCGCCCCAGCCCGCACCGCCCGCGCCGCCCCTGGCCGCGTTGCCCGGCGCCGTGCCGCCGGACGTGGCCCTGGTCCGCTCCCACCTGGAGCGGCAGCGCACCGGCCTGGTGCGCGCTGAGCTCGACGCACTGTCGCGCACGATCGTGAAAGAGGCGCGCCGGCACGAGCTCCCCGTCGACCTGGTACTGGCCGTGATGCACGTGGAGAGCCGCTTCCACGCCTTCGCCGTCTCCCCCGTGGGCGCCCTGGGCCTCATGCAGATCCTGCCCGCGACCGGCCGCGAGCTGGCCTCGCAGCAGGGCATTCCCTGGTCCGGCCCGCAGACGCTCTTCGACCCCGAGGCCAACGTGCGCCTGGGTGTCGCGTACCTGAAGTGGCTGAAGGGCCGCTACGGCCGCATCGACGTGGCCCTGGCCGCCTACAACTGGGGCCCGGGACGCATCGATCGCAAGCTGCGCGCCGGCCGGCCGGTTCCCGCCGGCTACGCCAGCGACGTGCTGGCGGTCTATCGCAGCCGGCCTACTTCGTAACCCGCTAACGGGCCGCCCGCTCACGCCGCGAGAGGGCCGCCGCGAAGCCGTCCAGCGCATCCATGGCCGGCTCGTCGCCGCGCGTGTGACCGTTGGAGATTACCGAGAACACCAGCACTCCGTGGGGGGAGTCGGCGTAGCCCGACAGTGCGGTCACACCGTCCAGCAGGCCGGTCTTGGCCCGTACGCCGTCCGGACTGCCCTCCATGCGCTCCTTCAGGGTGCCGTCCCGCGCCGCGATGGGCAGCGCCGCCATCAGCTCGGGTCCGAAGCGGAACGAGTCCCGCGCGACCTGCAGCGCCTGCACCAGGGTGCGCGGCGCCACCCGGTTGGCTCGCGCCAGGCCGGAGCCGTCCACACCCTGGAAGCCGCTCAGATCCAGGCCCAGCCGCTCCAGGCTCGCGCGCACCGCGCGCCGCCCGTTCTTCCAGCTGCCCGCCTCGCCCGTAGCCGCGCGTCCCAGGCCCTTCACCAACATCTCACCGATCGGGTTGCTGCTGTACTTCATGAAGAGCCCCACCACCCGACCCAGGGAGTCGCCCTCGAAGTCCAGCAGCTCCACCGCGTCCGCCGGCACCGACGCGGGGCGCAGGGGCCCGCCGACCGACACGCCCACCGCTTCGAGCTGCATGCGCAAGACGCCGCCCGCGTAGAGAACCGGGTCGGCAACGCTGCGCCAGACGGTCTCGGGCTCGCCGCCCTGCGGCACCGCGCCCCTCACGATCCAGGTCTCCGCAGCCTCGGTCTGCGCAACGCGATCCACCAGCAGCTTGGCCGGCGTGCGAGCGCCACGCGTCCGGACACCCGTTTGAAGCCGCAGGGTGCTCACGGGCGGATCCACACGGGCCCACGCGCTCGAGCCGGACGCCGATCCGGGCCGCACCTCCACGGCGAAGGCGCCGAAGTTGGCGGCCAGTGCCGAGACCGGCGCGTGGTAGGCGCGGCTCGAGATGTTTCCCCACTTCGAATGCCAGCGGCGATCGTCGAACGCCGTGTCGTCCAGCAGGATGGCCCCGTCCACGCGGCGCAGCCCCGCGCGCTGCAGGTCGGCCGCCAGACGCCACCACTGCTCTGACGTGAGCGACGGATCGCCTCCGCCCTCCACGGCCAGCCAGCCTACGGCGCCTTCCGCGTCGGGTACGCGGTCCGCCCACACC
>Ga0255054_10001589_pt1 | contig 13289 bp, 9 predicted proteins | sample JV7_2_23_MG_FD_188634 | JGI IMG/M metagenome (GOLD analysis project Ga0255054, IMG submission 188634) | Seawater microbial communities from Jervis Inlet, British Columbia, Canada - JV7_2_23 | ecosystem: Environmental > Aquatic > Marine > Inlet | place: Canada: British Columbia | collected...
CTTCGTGTCGACGGTCACCCGTTTAACGACTTCATTATTCACCGGACACCGGCTGGACGCTGGGGCGACCCTGAAGACCTTGTCGGAACCGCTGTCTTTCTTGCCTCCAGGGCGTCCGACTTCGTCAACGGGCACATCGTCTATGTGGATGGTGGCATCCTCGCGACCATCGGAAAACCGGCCAATGAAGAATAGCCAACCCTCTAATCGAACGAAGCGCAACCGAATCACGTAATAACACCAGGAGTACAAAGAAAATGGAGTTCTTGTTTACAGCGGATCGCGATCGCTATCGTCGCATGACGACCAGTGAGTTACGCGAGTCTTACATGGTTGACAGCTTGTTTGTGCCAGGGGAGATCACGCTCTGTTACACGGACGTCGATCGGGCCATCGTTGGTTCGGCAGTGCCGTTGGGAGATGCGCAGACGTTGCCGGTCCATAAGGAGCTAGCATCTGACTTTTTCGCGCAACGACGTGAGATCGGTGTCATCAATATCGGCGGTGCAGGCAAGATCAGCGTCGACGGCGAAACTCATGATGTCGCCAATCGCGATAGCCTCTACATAGGGCGCGGCAGCAAGGACGTCGAGTTTCGCAGCGACTCCGCGGACGAACCCGCGCAATACTACTTTCTCAGCTATCCGGCTCACGCCGCGTATCCAACAACGCTGGTGCAACAGTCGGATGCCAAGCGCATGGAGCTCGGTTCACTCGAAGATAGCAACGAGCGCGTCATTCACCAGTCGATCCGGCCGGGAATCGTAGATACCTGCCAGATTGTCATGGGATTCACGCAACTCGCATCGGGCAGCGTCTGGAATACGATGCCGCCGCACACGCATCGACGTCGCACCGAGGTCTACATGTACTTCGACCTGGACGAATCGTCTAATGTATTTCATTTCATGGGGGAGCCGGATGAAACGCGATCTCTGGTCGTAAGAAACGGTGAAGCTGTTGTGTCGCCGAGTTGGTCGCTGCACTGCGCGGCCGGTACTCGCAACTACACGTTTATCTGGGGGATGGGTGGCGAGAACCAGGAATTCGACGACATGGATCATATCGATATGAAGACACTACGGTAGATCGATTTACCAACTGGAGGATAGTCCATGCACACATTTCTGAGTCGCCTTCTCATATTGACCACCGGGTTGTTACTCGTTTGCCCGGTATTTGCTCAATCGAACATCAGCGAGCTCATCGAGCAAACCGGCATCAAGACCGGCGATGTGGCATTGCGAGACCTGCCAGGTTGGCGCAAACCCGAAAAGATCGTCACACGTGACACAGGCATTCCTGCTGGTGAGTTCCAGGAGCTGATGCCGGGTATCGAGATCATCGTCGCTCGATCCGAGGCGGATGTAGTTGCGAATGCGAAAGATGCCGACGCAATTGTCGGCTGGTGCAGCGAGCGCGTGATTTCAGCTGCCGAAGCAGCCATCTGGGTGCAGATATTAGGCGCGGGTGCCGAACGATGCCTTGCGGTAGACAGGGTTGCGAATGGATCGATAGTGCTGACCAACATGCAAAAGATGTCATCGCCGGCCATCGCAGAACACCTTATTGCGATGACTCTGAGCCTCGCGCGGAAGATTCCGCAATTTGCAAAGACTATGTCCAGTGGCGAGTGGCGCCGGACGGGCGAGATCACCGGCAGTATGCAGTCTATTGCAGGCAAAACGATGTTGGTGGTTGGTTTGGGCGGCATCGGGACGGAAGTCGCGCGTCGGGCCGCGGCACTCGATATGCGGGTGATAGGGACCCGCCGAAGTTCGCGCGAGGGCCCTGAGTTTGTCGACTACGTCGGCCTGTCAGATGAACTCCTTGTATTGGTTGCTGAGGCAGACTTCATCGCAAACACGCTGCCGCTCACGGCAGAGACGACAGGGTTGCTCGATGAGGAGTTTTTCAACGCCGCAAAACGTGGCGCGATTCTCCTTAATGTGGGCCGCGGTCGCACGGTCGTCACGGACGATCTCGTCGCTGCTCTCGAAAGTGGCCAGATCGGGGGAGCCGGATTGGACGTAACAGACCCTGAACCGTTGCCGGCAGATCATCCGCTGTGGCAAATGGACAATGTCCTTATCACTCCACATCTGGCCTGGCGCGGCGGTGATCGTGTGCGCCACAACATCTTGTTGAAGGAAAATCTCAGGCGTTTCGCGACCGGCGAAGCGCTGTTGAACGTGGTGGACCCTGAGCTCGGCTACTAATGGGAATACGCCTTTCAAAATCAAATCGTGAGAAACCGTTGTGAAAATGACCTACAAACTTATCGGGCTGGTTATTCCGGCGCTCTTGCTTGCAGGATGCGGACAGGATCAACCCGCCAGTGAAGAAGAAGTTGTCGTTGAGGAGCAGGAAGTCAACGAACAGACCGTAATGGCGTACGGCCGTTTCGTACCGGAACGCGAAGACGATTTTACCTGGGAAAATGACAAGGTGGCCTTCAGGGTCTATGGCCCGAATTCATCAGGCGTAGGGTCCGTAAGCGGTGTCGATGCGTGGTTCAAGAAAGTCGCTTATCCCATCATCGATAAATGGTACGCGGAGCACCTTCAGGGCAAGAGTTACCACGTGGATCATGGTGAGGGTCATGACATCTATCACGTCGGTCCGGGTCGGGGCGTCGGTGGCACGGCAATCTGGGTCGACGGCGCCGCTTATCCTGCAGCGATGTTCAAGAGCTACGAAGTGCTGAGAAGCGGAGGGGATGGCGTCGAATTCACGCTGCAATACGAATGGGATACGCCTTTAGGTGCAGTGGCAGAGAGCAAGACGATTTCCCTCGCGCTGGGTAGCCAGCTCTACCAGGTGGACTCGGTCTTCACCCTGGATGGCGAGCCGGCGTCTCTGCCGATCGTGATCGGACTGGCCACTCATGATGAAGCTGCCGCGGTGTTCAGCAACGAGGCGACCGGCCGGATATCGACGTGGGAAATCATGGAAGGCATTGGCGTCGGCACTGGGGTTCTTATGGCACCTGAGCGTATCCAGGAGATTCTGCATGCGCCGAGTGAAGAGAAAGACGCCAGCCACATCTGGTTGATCACAGCCTCCGATGATAACGGCGAGTTGACATTCAGCGCAGGGTTCGCATGGCAGGCCGCCGGAGAAATCACTTCGATCGATCAATGGAACGACTATCTTGATTCTGCGGCAAGTCGATAACGATGTACGTAAAGCTTTCAGATATTTACGACATGGGCTCAGCGCCGATAGGGCGGGTCTGTCGTTAGCCGATCAGATTGAAATCCCCGACCGGCTGAACGGCAGTTCGCGTATCCGCGTGCCAGTGGCAGCGAAAATCGCATTGCAGACGGCCGGCGCTGCGGGCGCAATCGGCGGCTCGCCAAGACCGGTCGGCGAATTATCGCTCTGGATGAAGTGACACTCAATCTCCGGTGCCTGGCCGATGCGCAACAATTCATAGTCGCTGAAGTTGCTCTCTCGAGCCGCGCCATTGGCAAACGTGATTTCCAGATTAGCAGTACTCAGCCCATCCACGATGGCGCCCTCAACCTGGTTTTTCGCGCCGCTCAGATTGAGAATAGGCCCGATATCGACTGCCGAAAATACCTTCTCGACCTTGACAAAGGACCCGTCGGCAACGACTTCGGCAACGTGCGCCACGTAGCCTCGGTGAGCATGGTGGAACGCGACGCCCAGGCCGCGGTTGGCGTCCAGCTTGCGTGTACCCCAGCCAGCTTTTGCCGCGGCCAGTTGCAGCACGTCGCTGGCACGCTGCCGATCCATCTGTGTCTCGCCAAACGACCGGGAAAGTAGATCCAGCCGAAATTCGAGTGGGTCACGACCGGTGGCCAGCGCCACTTCGTCGAAGAAGCTCTGGTAGGACCAGCAATACGCTGAGTGACCTGGCGAACGCCAGGGCCCAGTAGGCACATTGGTCTCGATGAGCGATTGACGCAGTCGGAAATTCGGCACCAGGCCCGCCGGGTAGTGCCTGGGTGATAAGCCGGCGCCACTGACTGTCTTCCCATTCGCCCCAAACGTGACGAAATGGTGATCGAATGCAGTCATCCGGCCGTCGTCATCGACGCCCGCCTTGAAATGGTGCCAGGCAGCCGGGCGATAGAAGTCATGGCGCATGTCATCTTCGCGAGTCCACTGCAGTTGTACTGGCTGACGAATCTCGCGTGCGATCCACGCTGCTTCGACCATGAAATCACTTCGCAGGCGGCGGCCGAAGCCTCCACCGATGCGCATCAGGTTTACGTGAATCTTGTCTTCGGGGATGCCGAGCGTCTGCGATATCAGTGCGCGGCCGGACCTCGGATTTTGCGACGGCGCCCAGAGTTCGAGTTGCCCCGACTCACGGTAGTGTGCCGTGCAGTTCTGTGGCTCCATGTTGGCGTGAGAGACGAAGGGATAGTAATAGCTGGCCTCGACGACCTTGCCGGCGTTGCCGAGCGCTTCGTCAACATTGCCGTCGGACCGAAGGATCTCGCCGGTTTCCGCACGTAATGCCTCGGCCTGTTGTTCGTAGTCGGCGCTGGCGTCTGATTGGCTCGTTTCCCAGTTGATCCGCAGCCGTTTGCGGGCCGAGTTTGCCTCCCACCAGGTCGTTGCGACAATGGCCACACCGGGCTGGAGACCTTGTGGATCGTCGGTACCTTCCACAACGAATGCGTGCGTCACGCCGGGCAGTTTACGGATCTCTTCCACATTGGCGTCGCGCAACTTGCCTTTATAAGTTGGAGACTTTTCAAAGACGGCATAGAGCATGTTATCGAGGCGCAAGTCACAGGCGAACAATGGCTGTCCGGTCAGAATTTGCGGATTGTCTACTCCCGGGACGAACGTTCCGAGTAACGAGAAATCGGATGGGCGACTCTTGAGATCCAGATCGGCGATATCGGGAACCGGCAGGGCGGCCGCAGTCTCCAGCAGACTTTCGTAGCGCGCGGACCGTCCGGATGCCTTATGAACGACGGTTCCATTTTCGGCGCTGCACTCGTCAGAGGATACCGCCCATCGTTCGGCGGCCGCGGCGATCAACAGATGGCATGCGGCCGTACCGGCGATACGCAGATCATCCCAGCCGTCCGGCGTACCCTGACTGCCGCCAATGACCTGGCGTCCATAGCGATCGTCGAGTGGCGCTTGTTCGACGGATACGTCTTTCCAGTCGACGTTCAGGCATTCCGCAACGACCATCGGAAATGCAGTCTTTACGCCTTGCCCTGCTTCAGGGTTCTTGCTGACGATCGTGATCTTGCCGTCGGTATCGATACGCACGTACAGATTCGGGATCCACGTGCTTTTTGCGGCTTCCTCGGCCTGCTCCGGGTCGAGCCGGCCGCAGCCGATCATTAGGGCGCCCGAGGCCAGGACGGAAACCTTCAGAAAGGATCGTCGGTCCATGTTGGTAAACTGTTCGACAGGTCTCATGACTCACCTCCTGTCTCCGCAGCGTATCTTGCGGCGAGCTTTATGGCCTTGCGGATGCGGGGGTAGGTGCCACAGCGGCACAACACGCCCGCCATGGCGCCGTCGATGTCTTCGTCGCTCGGATTCGGATTCTGCCGGAGCAGGGCGCTCGCCGTCAGGATCTGTCCGGTCTGGCAATAACCACACTGCGGAACATCCTCTTCGTTCCACGCTTTCTGAACGGGATGCTCGCCGGCGGGATCGAGGCCTTCGATCGTAGTGATCTCCATACCCGCCATGCTGATTGCCGGCATCACGCAGGAACGCATTGGCACGCCGTTGACGAGCACTGTGCACGAGCCGCAAACACCAATGCCGCAGCTGTACTTGGTGCCTGTCAGATTCAGCTTGTCTCGAAGCGCCCATAACAGGGGCATGTCGGATGGGGCGTCGACCGTGACGGCCTGCCCATTGATCTTCAGTGTGACGTTGCTCATGGGACTCTCAGGATGACCGAACGCGTAGAAAGAGTGTCACCGATGGCCTGATTTTGAAATAGTTACTTACCGTATCGGCCGCAGACGCCGTTACGTGGCCTCAGCCACTACCGGCTGTCGTGTATGCATGTAGACGAAAATTCCCATGTATAAGAACATCGCGACAAGGGCAAAGCTACCACTGACCACAAACATGGTGCTGTAACCCAGTCCGGCGCCCAGTATCGAAGCAGAGATATTGGGACCGACGAATTGTCCAAAACCCTGAACGCTGGGCAGCAGGGCAACCAGGGATCCACGTCGGTCCATGTGCGCCAGCATCGCCGATTGGTAAACATCGACAAATGTCCACAAGGTCATGAAGGAGAACAGACTTACCACGATGTTGATGTCAGTAATCCCACCACTGAGCATGATGACGATAACTGCCATAGCAAACAGGGATACCCACAGAGGCTTGAACAAACCAAAGCGAGTACAGAGATATGCAAGTAAACAACCGACAACGGCAAATATGGATGACCATGTCAGTATTGGGCCAACCCAGTCTTTGGCGATAGCATCCGCGTGTGCCGCCAGTTCAATATAGGTGTAGTAACCGCCGATATTGATGTAGGTAAAGCAGACAGCGACGAGGCAAATCACAGGCAGGATTCGAGGCACATGCCAATCTTCTACATGATCTTCGCCCTTTTCTTGCAGTGCCAGTTCTTCTGCATTGAGAGCCCTTCTCGGTATCCAGCGAAAAAACAATGCACAAACGGCACTCAAACCGATGAAGAACAGGTAGATCTCGTTCATCGATAGTTTGGGTAATATATGTAACTCAAGTGCTGTGGAAAAGGCAAAACCCAATAACAGCAGGTTGAATGCACGCACCGGTTTTGTAGTGCCTCCCAATGTAACCACGGCAACCGCTGTGATAATACCGCTACCTATTCCCGCGGCAACGCGAAGCCACAGCACTGGCTCGTAGTCTACAAACACCATGCACAAGGCGTTGGCACCGATGGTCAAAACCACGCCCACCAACACCAGGAACTGCCGGTTAAGCCGGGCGACCAACATTGCAGACAAGATAGCGCCCAGGGACAAGCCACCCAGATCAGCTCCCCAAACCCTTCCCACCTGCTCCTCGGTGAAACCCAGATGCGCCACCAGCGCAGTACTGAGCACAGGAACACTGACCATCACGGTGTATCCAACCAGTGCCATAAACAGGGCGGTGGAAATAGAACGCCAGCCATCGAATAAGTTAGAAAAGCTCCCGGCGGTCGTATCGTCGTCTGTCATAACTACCCTTTGATGTGTTCCGGGATCTATCAGTTATTGTTCTTATTGATCATAGCCGAATGCCAACTGATTGTTTTTATTGCTCAATCAGGAAGCGTCTGGGGACGCTGTTGTAATAATGTGCCTGACGATACAGGACTGACTCCCGCAAGGGGAGCCCTGAAATAGACAGGGGTCTGAGCGGCTTGCCTGCGAGGGATTGATCTGGAACAGGAAATATTGGTCAGGGTTGACATGCAACGAAAAGGTTGCATATAGTATCGGCACGTTAGGACTCGCATATCCTGGATGGGATCAATTTGTGAAGCTTGTATTCAAGGCATTGGCCGATGACAGTCGTCGGATGCTTCTCGATGCGCTTTTTTGCGAAGACGGACAAACCCTTCAAGCGCTTTGCCGAAACGTGGACATTAGTCGTCAAGGGTTGTCAAAACACCTTCGAGTATTGGAGGACGCTGGCCTCGTAATCACAGAGTTCCAGGGGCGTGAAAAAAAACACTATCTGAACCCGGTCCCCATCCACGAAGTCACCGAACGCTGGATCGCGAAGTATGCTCGCGACCAGCTTGTTGCTGTTTCGGCTCTGAAGCAAGCACTGGAAGGAGAGGCTATGAATAAGAATGAGTTCGCCTACGAAACTTATATAAACGCACCGCAAGACCGCGTGTGGGAGGCGCTGACAAATGCGGAATTCACGTCAAAGTACTTTTACGCGACGCATGTGGAATCCACGTGGGAGACTGATGCATCGGTCAACTATCGATATGCATCCGGCGACGTTGCAGTAGAGGGCAAAGTCGTTGAGGTCGATCCGCCGAACAAGCTGGTCATTACCTGGCATGTGCTATACGACGAGGCAGCCAAAACCGAAGAGCCATCGAGAGTCACATTTTCGCTGCAAGAGACTGAAGGACAAACGAAACTGCGCATCGTTCATGATCAGTTTCCCGAGAATACGGTGTTACTGAGCAGGATCTCCGAGGGTTGGCCATGGATATTTGCGAGCCTTAAGTCATTACTGGAGACGGGGCGGGCGCTGCCAATACCCGGGGCTCAGAAGGAAGAGGACGCATCATGAGTCTCGTTTAGTTCAACCGGCACGCCACGATACTGAAGGTGCTGCCGTCGTCGAAGGTCCCCAGCACTTCATCTGGGCTGCCGTCGGGATGCCTTGTCAATGTACCGCTGCCGACATTCGTGCCGCCGGCGCCAGTTGCGGTCAGTGATACCGCATCGCCTGTCAACGTGCCTGTCACCTGAATCGTCGTTCCCTCGTAGACGTCGAAGGCCTCGCCGCTGAAAGCGGTGCCGTCCAAATTCAGTGAAATGTAGGCTTGCACGTCGATGTTGTCGGCTTTGCCGATGAAGCGATACTCGCCGCCGTTATCTCCGCCGATTCGTTGCAACTCGACCGTACCGCTTTCCCAGGTACCAGTGATCCGGTCAGGTGAGTCGAACCGTGCCGAAATCGGTCCTGCCAAACCAGTTCCCGTATGTTCAATCACAGGCATATCCTGAATCGTAATCACATCGGTGCCTCCACCGAACACCCCAACCTCATTAATGGAATCGAACCCCTGCCACTCGAACCCAATCGGACGAAATCCGAAACTCGGTGCAAACCAGCCGATAACCATGCCGGCGGCGCCCGAATTACTTCCGGAAAACGAGCCCGCATAGGCGCCCGCATAGGCACAGTGAAGCGTATCCATCAAGTGCAGCAGCGCGGCTTGCTCGGACGGGAGCGCATGTAGCGTGCCGTCGACCGAGGCTGCATCAGAGATGATTTGCACAAGCTCGGTAGCAAGGTCTGTCGTGCGAAAGTCCACCTGAGTCCAGTTGTCGGCAATTTGCTGGACGAGGTCGCTGATCACAATGCCATTATCCGGGTCACCGTCCTGGTCAAGCATTTGTAAGAATCGGGCAAGATTGCTGACTTCGAGATCAAACTGCGCGTCGAGAGTCGCGATCTGATTTGGCGTAGCCAGCGTCGCACACTCTGTCTGTCCGAGACTGACCCCGCCAATCGCAAATGAGATGTCATTGTCACTCTCGCAGCTAAACCGTCCATTGGCATCGGTGATGCCTGATTGCGCGCCGGAAGTGAATGCGAGTCCGGTGACATTACGATCCTTGAATACACCGTTTTGCACCGATGGTGGGGGTGGCGCAGGCGGTGGCGTATTGCTCGCCCCACCGGAACCATCCCCGCCTCCACCGCCGCAGGCGGCAACAAACATAACGCCACATAAGATTATGTGTGGTCGAAATGACTTCATATGAGACTCAATCTTGTTGTTTTTCATTGTCGGCCCCTCGCTTTTATTGGGATGGCAGCCCGGCGATCTTCGGGTGCTACGAGAGTCGTTCCGTGAATTCTCGGAGAAAGCAAGGACCCCTGGCGTTGCGTTTCTGGCCTATGCTCGAATTGCGTTTATCGACCCGGAAATTCTGGCGCGAGGGGAAATCCTGTCAATTCTGGAATGTACCTAGGATGGCTGCTTTCAGCTAACAGCGGACAACCCTACTTGCACCTCACCATGAGTTGGCAGAGGATCTAATGGCAGTTCAGGATTACATCTAATTTCCAATGGAGGCGAAAAATGGTTCGGCATATCTGCTACGTAGGACTTCTCGCTGTGCTTGTCCTATCCGATCCCGCCACCGCCCAGCGGCGCGGCGAGGATCGTCCCGGAAGCGACGGCGTCCACACAGACCCAGAGTGGTCCCGTCCAATCCCAATGCATCAATCAGTGTGGATCGAAGACCTTACCTGGTTGGAGGTGCGAGACAAGATCCGAGCAGGTATGACTACGGCTATCATCCCGACGGGTGGGATTGAGCAGAATGGACCGTTCCTTACGACTGACAAACACAATGTCATTCTGGAAGCGACCGGCGAGGCAATCGCGAGGAAGCTCGGTAATGCCCTGATCGCGCCCATAGTTGCGTATGTTCCTGAAGGGCCTGTCGATCAAATCGAGTATCCGGGAACGCTCAGCGTTTCGGTCGAGACCTTCAAACGCTTACTCGCCGATATATCGACAAGCCTGCGATCTCAGGGATTTCGTAACATCATTCTCATCGGAGACAGCGGAGGCAATCAGCAACCGATGGTGGAGCTTGCCAAAGAGCTGTCGCAGCAGTGGGCCGATAGCGGAACGCAGATTCACCACATACCCGAGTACTATAACTGGCCCGAGCGACAGCAATGGCTGCGGGATCGAGGGATCAATGAGGAGATCCAGCCAGGGTGGGAGGGCCTGCACGATGAGTACAGTGCCACCTCGATCATGATGACCGTGGATCCAGCGAAGGTTCGGATGAATCAGCGGCTTGAGAATGATCTATTCGCCGTCCATGGCGTGGATTTGGCCCCGGCGGAAGAGACGATTGCTATCGGAGAGGAGTTGATCGATTGGGTCGCGACGGTGACCGTGAATGCGATCAATGAATCGATTAACTAGCTTGCGGGTCCAGAGGTCCGCAAGGCGCGCTGTCCATTACGGCCAATAGCGGACAGGGGAGCGAATGGATAGGTGACTCCAAACTGAGTCACCTAAAAACTGACGCTCTATCTTTGAACGCCGCGACCAGGCGTCCAGGGTACCTTGGCCATATCCATAGCTTCCTTGAGGCCCGCGTATTCAGAATCGACAAGCGCGGTCAGCTCCACCACAACCTCGTCGTACAGTCCGCTTGCGACACGGAAGGACTCCCGCTGCGCAGGTGTTGGACCGTAGGCGTTTGCAGTCGGCACAAAGCCTGCGTGCCGGAGACGCGTTTGCACTGTCATCTCATCAAGGTCGATATAGGAATCTCGTATTTCGTTGTTCGTGAGCCGATCACGTGCAGCCTTGAGGCGCTGTTGTATCGAATTCGCGGCTTCATACAGCGGGCCATCCGTTAAGGAGCGCTCTAGCGTGCTCTTAACAGCATCCAATTCTGCGACGACAGCATCGATCGATGCCACGCTACCCATTACCGCACGCTGCAACTCAGCAACCTGCGATTCGAAGATTACGCGTTTTTCCTGTGAGCTGCCTGGTAGTACCGGGTCCGGGCGAATCGATACCACCTCGAAACTCCGCGGCTCCCCGAGGTTAGCCAGGACACCATCTTCACGCTTCTGCATGGTGACCGTGAAGGTGCCGGGGACAACTAACACGCCGGCGCCGACATCATCATCTTCCTCTTCGGACTCAGGTGACCATGGGTCAAGCGCCGGATAGCGCAAATCCCAGGAAACCCGATGAAAGCCCGCCTCAGCCGGCGCCTCGATCTGCCTTACGACCATACCGTTCCTGTTTCTGACAGTGAACACGATGGCGGGCTCATCCTCGCGATCTTCGTCGAGGATCGTTTTCCAGGAGGCAAATGTGACATCCTGGTTTTCCGCCTCAAGTTCCTTCTCGGCCTCGCGACGTGCGTCTTTGCTGCTCTGGACATTGTCGGTGAGGTAGTAAGTAAATGTAGCGCCAAAATCGGGGTTTGGTGCGGTAAAGAACGCATCACCCTGACTGCCAACACAGCCCATTTCACCGCATCCGAGCGGTTTTCTCGGCACATACCAGCGTGCCGGTCGAATTGGGAACAACACATTGCCTTCTGTCAGCATGGTGTCGTTGACCGTGCGCAGCGGCGTGTAATCATCGAGCACATAAAAGCTTCGGCCGAAGGTCGCGCCAACCACGTCGTTTTCACGCTTTTGAATGGCCAGATCGCGAAACGGAATATTCGGCGATCCGCCTTTGAGCTTGGTCCAGCTGCCACCGCCATTCACCGTAAAAAACACACCGAACTCAGTACCAAGGAACATCAGCCCGGGCTTGACGTGGTCCTGCACCACGCGCCACAGCACGTGCCGCTCCGGCAGGTTGCCGGCGATGCTCTTCCAGCTGCGGCCGCGGTTGTCACTCTTCAGGATGTACGGCGAGAAGTCGCCGCTCTTGTGATCGTCGACAACGGCATAAACAGTATCCGGGTCGTGCAGATCCGCCTTGATGTCATTGACAAAGAACCGGTCAGGCACGCCCGGTAAATCGTCCACCGTGCGCCAGTTCTGGCCATTGTCCTCGGTAATTTGAATCAGCCCGTCGTCGGTACCGGCGTAGATGAGACCCTCGATCAGAGGCGACTCGGACAGTGAAGTTATCGTATTGAACATCGACATCGCCCAGACATCCCAAGGCGCGTCGTAGCTCCAGGTGCGCCCCATAACGGGTTGCCGAACCCGATCCTCATTGCGTGTCAGGTCACCGCTGATGTTCTGCCAGGTATCTCCGTAGTTATCACTCTTCCAGACGCGTTGTGTGCCGAAAAAAATCGTCTTCGAATCGTGCGGGCTAATCAGGATTGGTGAATCCCAATTGTATCGATCCGGTGGCTCACCTTCAGCCGCTTGAGGTCGGATGTAAACAACCTCTCCGGTGCGGCGATCGAAGCGCGTGAGATTGCCCTGCTGCCACTCCGCGTACACGATGTCAGGATTGTTTGGATCGACTGCGGACTGATGACCATCCGCGAACAGGGTGATGAACCAGTCGCTGTTGCGGATACCGACAACATTGTTCGTGCGCGATGGCCCGCCCTGACTGTTGTTGTCCTGAGTGCCGCCATACACGTTGTAAAATGGCTCGTCGTAATCTACAGCCACCTTATAAAACTGTGTGATCGGCAGATTGTTCACGAATCGCCAGGTTTCGCCGAGATCCAGACTCTCGTAGATGCCACCGTCGGTTCCAACCAGGAGATAATTCTCGTCGTCATGGCGAAAGGCCATCGCGTGATGGTCGCTGTGCTTGGTCTCGTGATCGAGCTTGGTAAAGTCTGTTCCCCCGTTTTCCGTAACGTGCATCTGCACGTCCATCTGGTAAACACGATCAAACTGATGCGGACTGGCAAACAGCTCCTGGTAATAATGCGGGCCGGTGCCGCTCGAGAGGTATTCGTTCTTTTTCTCCCAGGACTCACCACCGTCAGCCGAGCGCCAGAAACCGCCAGTACGGTTTGCCAGTTCTATCGTTGCGTAGATAACATCGGGATCTTGCGGACTGATCGCCAGACCGGTCTTGCCCATGATTTCTTCGGGCAGTCCCGCCG
>Ga0255054_10001592_pt1 | contig 13278 bp, 10 predicted proteins | sample JV7_2_23_MG_FD_188634 | JGI IMG/M metagenome (GOLD analysis project Ga0255054, IMG submission 188634) | Seawater microbial communities from Jervis Inlet, British Columbia, Canada - JV7_2_23 | ecosystem: Environmental > Aquatic > Marine > Inlet | place: Canada: British Columbia | collected...
TCAATGCTCTGTACCTGCACTTCATGTCCTCGATACTTTCGAGCTGTGTCCTGCCTGCATCCACCACTTTCCGAATAAAGGGTTCGGCATCCTCGCTGCTCTTGTGCAGCTCCTGTTCCCCCCTTTCGACCATACTCCTTGACTGATTCTGCACGTTCTCGAGAAAAAGGTGCAGCGACTTCTGAAAATCATCGATGTACTGGAGCTTTTTCTCGCACTCCTTGAGCTCGTCCCGTATGGCGCCTACCTTGAGCACATTTCTGATTCGGGCCAGTATTTCAATGAAGTTAAAGGGCTTCATTATATAATCTTCGATTCCCAGCTCCAGCATATCCACCTTGTCTCTGATATCGCTGACTGCGGTCAGCACGATTATGGGAATCTCTCTGGTCCTGTTTTCAGCCTTGAGCCTCCTGGCAACCTCAAAACCACTCATGTTAGGCATGAGAAGATCAAGAATGATGAGGTCAGGTATGAAATTTTTCAGCTTTACAAACACCTCTTCGCCGCTGCAGGCAGTTTCCACCTCGAAACCAAGCTTCGAGAGCATTACCTGAAAAAAATCGACGTTTACCTTCTCATCATCAGCAACAAGAATGTTGCCACTGAATGCCACATCCGTTTCAATCATTATATTCCACACTTATCACTATTGTCCTGCCCATGTACAACAACGACGAAATCGCAAAAACCTTAGAGGGCTAATAAACACTTAAACCTATTATTCACCCGCCACTAATTATGTCAATAAATTTTTTAATTAGGAGCAACAGAGCCGTCAGAAGCGACAGGGGAAGGATGATGAGGGGGAGGAGATCTCCACACTTTGTATAGAAGGTAATGATACTGCTGTCAACTATATCCACATCACAAACCAGCACATCGCTTGTAAAGAGGGGAAGCTGCGCTTTCGGCCGGCCGTAGGGGTTGACGCATGCCGTAACCCCTCCGTTGGCAGCGCGAACCAGGCTCCTGCGATTTTCAACGGTTCGAAACACCGATATGGAGTAGTGCTGCACTTCAGCCTTCTCGCTCCCTGTCCATGCATCGTTTGTAACATTGATGAGCAGCTGACTGCCGCGAAGCACGAACTTTCTCGCAAGATTGCCGAAAACATCCTCAAAACAGATGAGAATATTGAAACGAAAATCCGAATCATGAAAGACCTCATACCGATCTCCAGGTACGAAGTCGCCTGCCCCTGCATCATCGAGTATCTTCACAACAAAGGGAAACAGCCGTTTATAGGGGAACCATTCTCCGAAGGGAACCAGATGTATTTTCCTGTACACACCCTGAAGAACACTATCGTTGTAGTACATGGCGACGTTGTAGTAGTTGCCTTTTCCCCGTTGGGTTCTTTCGAACTCGAGGCTTCCAAAAATAAAAGGCCTGTGAAGGGACGTTGCAAACCGGTAGACCTGCAGGGCGTGGGAACTCTCCCTCCCCAGATGATACTCATAGGGGAAGGGAACTGACGATTCACTCCAGACAACCAGATCGGGATTATGCTTCAATCCTTCGATGGTCAGCTCCATCTCGAGCATGATGTTCTCTCGAAGCTGTGGACTCCATGGATCAAAGTTGGCCTGTATCAATGCGACTGACTTCTGAGTATAGTGTGTGCGCTTCTCCTCCGCAAGTTTCAGACCACCCCATGCAATGGAGGCGAGCAGAAGGAGCAGAACGATGAAAAGGTGGCCGAAACGCATCATAAAAGTGGTGTTTTCAGTCTCTGAACGCTGCATAAGTCCTACGAGCAACGCGGCAACTGAAGCGTTGCAGTATAGTATGAGCAGGTCAATGCCCCACACGCCAAAGATGCTTGCACTCTGTATGAGTAGGAGATTCCTATATTGAGTGTAGCCCAATATTCCCCAGGGGAATGCCAGAAAACCGATGGTCTTCACATAGTCGATGGTGAACCATCCAAAGACCAGTGCAACAACCTTGATGCAGGATCTGCGACCTTTTCTCCACGGGACAGCATGATACAGGTAATATGACAGAATAACTGCGCCAAGCCAGAATATCATCTCACCGAATACGCCGCCGGAAAGTGCGAGAGGGTGTTTGTACTCCTTCATCCAGTAGAGATAGATGGTGTTGAACAGTATGCCGGTGATCAGGGCTGCCAGAATGGTTTTCTTAAAACTCGATGTTATCAGTATGATAAACAGAGGAACCAGTGCAATCCAGGCGAAAAGAGAGAAACCGGGTTCCGGAAAGCTAAGTATGAGGAGGATTGCGGATAGCAGGGAGAGTACTATCCATCCTGCTCCATCGGTAAAAAAGGAAAACGCGGTAGATTTATTTCGCATGGATGAACTGTGTATGGAGGGATATATATTGAGCAACTGTCAAGAGTGATCAACCAATCTTATTCTTTGATATTGCCTTCAGATCCTTTCCCGGCCTAAAATAGGGGACTTTGCGTTTGGGAACCTTGACTGAATCACCAGTCTTCGGATTTCTCGCCTCACGCTCCTCTCTTGTCTTGACTTCAAAAGTTCCAAACCCGCGCAACTCTATGTGTTCGTCGTTCCGCAGACCCTCTTTGATGATTTCGAAAAACAGATCAACGATCCGGGCAATATCCTTCTTTGTAAGGCCCAGTCTTTCATTGATTTCTTCAACAATGTCTGCTTTTGTCAAAATAACCCCCTCTCTTTAATCCGGAATGATGCGTCGAAGCTTGTACACGACCTGTCATCTCTCCTCATTAAAAACAGGTTCTTCGATCAAAGCAGACTGTGAAGAGAACGAGCTGCTTAATACATACAAAAAAAGATTATACATACATTAGCATAAATAGCAATACGAAATTTAGCTCATTCGTCATTTTTTTTAATTTTTACAGTATACAGGGAAAAAATCCATCTGCAGGGTGTGAAGGAAGAGGATATACTTTCCCGCCTGAAGCTCAGGAAGCCTGCTCAGACGCTTCCACATCCTCCTTGCCTTCAGATGCAGTATCACTCGATGCAGCCTTGGCAGGCGTCGTCTTCTTGCTTTTAACCGTTTTCTTTGCCGGTTGGGGAGCTTCAGCAGCACGTTTCATTCTCTGTGCCATTCCCGTTTTTTTCCGGGAGGCGGTTTTTTTATGCACCACGCCCTTTGATACAGCCTTGTCGATCACAGATTCGTATTCCCTGAACAGGCCATCCAGTGTGTCAGTTTTATTCTCTTCGATCGCATCTTCGAGTTTTTTACGGGCCGTTTTGATACGTGATTTCCACGATCTGTTACTCATGCGAGCCATTTCGTTCTTGTGGATACTCTTTTTCGCCGATTTTAGCTGTGCCACTCAATCCTCCCGAAATTGATTTTTACGACGGTACAGAGTATATACTATGTAGTAAAGCCTATGTAAAGTATACCCAAGGTACTGTATCGTCAAGCCTATTGTGTGCTCACCTGGGGGAGCCGGCAATGGATTTAAAAAAGCGAATACTGGACATACCTCAAAAACCCGGGGTGTATTTCATGAAAGATGATGCCGGCAACATACTCTACATCGGCAAGGCGAAGAACCTCAAGAAGCGGTTGTCGTCCTACTTCAGTGGAAGCGTTGAGAACAGCAGAACCAGGGCCCTTATCACACATGTCAGCAGCATTGAAACGGCCATTACGGACAATGAAATCGAAGCGCTGGTGCTGGAGAACAACCTTATAAAACGGTTCAAGCCGAAATACAATATAGAATTGAAGGAGAACAATCAGTATCCCTACGTAAAGATTACAAAAGAGACATACCCGCGCATCGTTAAGACCAGGATTCGTTCGGACGACGGAGGGCTCTACTTCGGCCCGTACACAAATGTAAAAAACCTGAATCGGACCATACGATCCATAACGGATATATTTCCCATACGGCGCTGCACCGTAAATCTGGGTAAAAAGCCTGTGAGCACTCCCTGCATCAACTACAACCTGAAGAAATGTGCATGTCCCTGCTGCGGTTATATCAACAAAGAGCAGTACAGCTCCATAGTGCATCAGGTCATCATGTTTCTGAAGGGACAGAAAAAATCACTGCTGGTGCGCATTGCAGATGAGATGGAACGGGAGGCGGAGAGTCAGAATTTTGAGCGGGCAATTGAGCTCAGGGAACGATACAGGGCAATCGAGCAACTGCTTTCTGAGCAAAAAATCACCTCCAGGGGGCTGGAAAACGATGATATTATCGGCATGAACTGCTCGAAAGATATTTGTGCTTTTACCGTTATGAAGAGGCGTGAAGGGAAAATCATAGGCAAGAACGACTACACCGTGCATATCGCTTTGGGAAACGTGCTGGAGCAGTTTCTCCTTCTCTACTATGAGGATGCAGTTGATCTTCCGGACAGGATACTCCTTCCCACAAAACCCGAATCCACGACATCCATGCACGAATACTTCAGGAAACGGTTCAACAGGAGTATACGCATATATGTTCCGAAAAAGGGAATCACCGCCAGGCTTGTGAACCTGGCAAGCAGAAATGCCGAGCAGCACCGAAGGGAGGAAATTTACCGCATAGATCCACGGCGATCGCTTGGTGAATTGAAAAGGGTTCTTGGCCTTAAACATATCCCCCATGTAATAGAGGCATTCGATGTGGCAACGATTCTAGGAAACTTTTCAGTCGCTTCAATGGTGCAGTTCAGGGACGGCAAGCCTGACAAGAAGCAGTACCGAAAGTTCAGAATCAAGTTTGTGGAGGGACAAAACGATATCGAGATGCTGGGAGAGGTGGTGGCACGCAGGTATCAGAGAGTCCTGAATGAAAAGGATCTTCTTCCCGACCTTATCATGGTTGACGGAGGTCGACTGCAGGTACGGGGTGCCCGGGGTGTACTCGACCGCTTGGGCTTACAGCGTATTCCTGTCATAGGTCTTGCAAAGAAGCATGAGGACATTTACCATCCCGATTCCAAGCAAGCTCTGCGCCTCCAAAGGAGAAACGAAGCACTCAGGCTGCTCATGGCGCTCCGAGATGAGGCTCACCGCTTTGCCAACACCTATCATATCACGCTGCGGTCGAGAGAAACCCTTTTAACAAAACTGAAAACCCTTCCGGGCATAGGTGAAAGCCTTGCCATGAAGATATTAGGCGCCCTACTGGACTCAGACAATATCATCACTCTTGGTTCATTACTGGCTGTGGAGGGACTGGGAACGAAGAAGGCTTCCGACGTTTACCAGCTTCTTACCGAAGAATAGGTGAGACAGAACACTCCCCCTAACTCTTAGCATCCCCAGGTGGCTGCGTCTGCGGATCTTGCGGTGCGGTCTCCTGGGCCGTCTGGTTTTGAGAAGGGTTTTGAGAAGGGTTTTGCTGATTCTGCTGTGTATTCGGAGCCTGGGGACCTGTAGTGTACGGCTGCTGTGCTGGCCCCTGCTGGTATTGTGGCCCCTGTGGATACTGTTGCTGAGCCTGATAGTTCGGAGGTTGATTCTGAACGTATTTCATACTGTTGACGCTCTCATCATCGTCATCTTCGAGACCTTTTACCGTCTTCTTGAACTCCTTAATGCCCTGACCAAGCGATCGAGCTATTTTGGGGAGCCTTGCAGCTCCAAATACAAGCAATCCAACAATCAATATGATGAGGATCTCCTGAACGCCGATTCCTCCAGCAAACATTGTGGAACCTCCATTGACACGTAATACCTGTAGTGTATACGCTTTTTTTGTCAATAGCAAGCTAAAAATCCTGTATACACAGGCTGCATGGATACAGGTTATGAAAAGGGCGAAAAAACGGAAAAAACTATCGAATCATTTGAATTTCACATTTATTTGTACATTAATTATATCAGGCCAACACCTCAACACACCTCAAACAGGAATACCTAAGATGAGAACAAAGACAGAACAGAGGGGAACTGTCCTCATCATAGAGGATGAAGAGCATTTCAGGTCCTACCTCGAGAGCATTGTGAAGCGCAATTTCCAGTACTACTCTGCTGGTTCTTGGAGCGAGGCCAAGAGTCTGCTATTCGAAAACAGCATCGACATTGTTCTCGTAGACCTGCGACTGCCCGAGGTTTCGGGGCAACAGATTGTGGAAACGATCAACCACGAGATAGGCGACAGAATCAATGTCATAGTCATTACAGGTTATGAAAATGATTGGGAAGACCAGTGTGCGTTGAAATGCGGGGTACAATCATATTTCAGAAAGGGAGCCTTTAAACCCGATGACCTTCTGAACGTGATGAATGAGTACATCGAATCAAAGAATATTTTCAATCTGGGTGAGACCATCTCTTCAGAAGGAGAACATCACTCTTCACATTCAAGGGCCGAGACACTGAGCAAACTGTATCAGTTTACCAACAAACTGACATCGCTGGACAGTCTCAACGACGTGATTGACACTACCATCAGAACGATACAGAACATAACAGGCTGCGGCCGGATTTCAGTTATGCTGCTGGCTGACGACAATCGATACCTCTACATCAGGCGTGCAATCGGACTACAGGAGGACATCATTAAATCGACACGCATACGGGTGGGAGAAAACATTGCTGGAAAGGCCTTTTATGCGAAAAAAATCATATCATCAAAATCCAGTTCCCGCCTGTACGACCAGTACTTCAAGTACAAGGTGAGCGGTCCCTTCATGAGCATACCCCTGATAGAGGTGCCCAACAAAATGGGAACAAAGCCGATCGGTGTTATTAACCTCACAAACAAGAAGGGAGGTAAAGCCTTCACCGATGGAGAGAAATACCTCCTCTTCCACCTTGCCAATTCGGCATCCATAGCCATAAAGAATGAGCTGAGAAAAACAGCACTTCAGAAGGCTTCGATCGATACACTTGTACTTCTCACCAATGTCCTCGAAGCCAAGGACACATGTACGCAGGGACATTCTATACGAGTCAGTGAATATGCATGTGGCATTGCAAGCCGATTAGGTTTCTCCGACGAGGCCCTCTCGGAAGTACGCTACGGTGCTCAGCTGCACGATATTGGAAAGATCGAGATACCCGATTCAGTTCTCTTGAAAAGGGGTGCACTTACTCCGCGTGAATACGGAATTATGAAACGTCATCCGATAACCAGCAAACACATTGTTGACCACATCACCTTTTTCAACCACATCAAGGGTCTATTCCTTCACCACCACGAACGGTTCGACGGCAGGGGATATCCTGACGGCATCAAGGGCAGGGATATTGAGATCGGTGCTCGAATCATCGCCGTTGCTGACGCATATGATGCCATGACTTCAGACCGACCCTATCGAAAAGCCATGTCACAGCGTGAAGCCATATCAGTCCTCCAGCGGGAACGGCGCTATCAGTTCGATCCCGACTGCGTTGACTACTTTCTTGACTACCTGATGGCCTCCTAGCCCATGCCACTCTGCTCCCTCAGCATGGAACACACCAATTGTCTTGATTAATCCATCTTTTTTTATATTATTGTACCTACCATTGAACCTCCAAGGAGCTGGTCATGGATAATGTCAAGAAATTCAAAACGGCATCTCACTCTGTCCCCAACGCCTCCAAAGCCTGGCGCATTTACGGACAGGGCATGGACAATTTCGGTGACGACAAACAACCCACAGAGATACCTGTACCGGAGCCGAATGATGACGAGCTTCTCGTCAGAAACGATGCGATCGGGCTCTGTTTTTCAGATACAAAGATCATCAAATTCGGCCCGGATCACCCGCGTATCAAGGGTAGAGATTTGAAAAAAAATCCAGTCATCCCCGGCCATGAGGTTGCACTCACCGTTGCCAAGGTTGGGAAAAATCGACAAAAAGATTACAAGGTCGGTGGAAGGTATATCATACAGGCGGATGTACGATACAAGGGCACCACTCCCTCCTATGGATATGTACTGCCGGGTGGACTATCCCAGTACGGAATCATCGGCAAGGAGGTCCTTGATGGGGACGACGGCAGCTATCTCATTCCTCTGCACAATCAGAAACTGGGCTACAGCGAAATTGCACTGGTTGAACCATGGGGCTGTGTGGTGGCAGCCTATAGAATCTCCCATCGGAAAGGGCTCTGTGATGGAGGAGTCCTGCTCATCATAGGCAGCGATACGGATATGAAGAAGTGGGACTTTGCTTCACTGTTCAGTAAAAACACACCCGCGCGTACAATCCTGCTCGATGTGGAGAAAGAAACGGAAGCGAGTGTTCGAGATGCGGTGAAGGGAGGATACATCGAGGTTGCCAAGGGATATTCTGTTAAAGATCTTCTCGAAAAACACACGGGGGGCGCCGGATTCGATGATATCATTATTCTTGGCGACGCACCTGATCAGCTCATCGAGCGGGCAGGCGACAGTCTGAATAAAAATGGCATTCTGAATTATATGGTGAACTCTCCCCAGAAGCAGGTAGTAAACATAGACGCAGGAAAGGTGCACTATGATGTCATCGCCTTCATTGGGGGTACAACCACTGACGTGAACGAACCGTACACTGCTAATCCCGATTACACAATTCGCGGGGGGAGCGTGCTCATGATAGGCGCTGGTGGGCCCATGGGACAGATGCATGTGAAGCTTGCCATGGAGCAGGAGAATGCACCCCATACCATCATTGCGACTGACATCGATGACCAGCGAGCTGAAATGCTGAATGAGAAGTTCGAAACACTGGCGAAGGAAAAGGGAATTACCTTTCACATCCTCAATCCCAACAATTTCGACAATCCATCGCAGTTCCGAAACCGTATCCTGGAGCTGAACAATGGCAGCCTGTTCGAATATGTGGTCTGTCTTGCCGCCATTCCTCCTGTCATAGAGGATGCCGCCAGCTTCCTGAGCGACAAGGCAGTACTCAACATCTTTGCCGGTGTATCAAAAGGCACCATCGTGAGGCTCGACGTGAAGGAGGTCGCTACAAAATCCGTGCGATACATCGGCTCGAGCGGCTCGAGCCTTGACGATATGGAATTTACGCTCCGCAAACTGGAAAAGGGCAAGCTCGATACGAACAATTCGGTGGCCGGCATTGCCGGTATGAACGATGTGTGGAAAGGTATTGATTCTGTTCGAACTGGAAGCTTTGCCGGGAAGATAATCATCTATCCTCACATTCGAGATCTTAACCTGTCCACGCTGGAAGAGTTGAAGCAGCGATTCCCAGACATTGCCCCGCTTATCACCAAGGGCGGGGGCTGGACACGTGAGGCTGAAGAGGCCTTTCTTGAAGAAACGCTCGATCTGGAATAGCGGGAGAAGACTTAGATGAGTGAGAAGACGTGCAGGGTTACCTTTGAACCTGAGGGAAAGACAGTCTACGTACCGGCCGGCACGACCATGTACGAGGCCACAGGTGAAGCAGGCATCATCATCAACTCGCCATGCGGCGGCGCGGGAGTCTGCGGCAACTGCAAGGTAAAGGTGATGAAAGGTGAATACGAGCAGAAAGGCTCAGAACGGTTCATCACCGACAAGGATCTCAAGGAGGGCACTGTACTCGCATGCCGAACCCGTATCATGAGCGATACGGTCATTGAGATTCCCCTTTCCAGCAGGTTCTTCGAACAAAAAATCCTCACAGAGGGGATCGAGGTTCGGCTCAAGGTTTCACCTAATGTACAAAAAGTCTTCATCACCGTAGACAAGCCTACACTGGAAGACCAGCGTTCCGATCTCGACCGGGTATGGGATGCACTGGGGCTCGGCAATCCCGGACCGAAGGTGCCGGTGGATGTGGTGCGCAGATTGCCTGAAAAGTTGAGAAAGGCCGATTACAGCACCACTGTTGTGCTCAACATGGATGAGATCATCGGCATCGAGAGGGGTGATCAGTCCGAAAGCCTCTACGGCATTGCAGTCGACATAGGCACCACGACCGTTGTGGGTTATCTCATGGATTTAAAATCAGGAAAGCAGTTGGCCGTCTCCTCTCAAACCAATCCGCAAACCTCTTTCGGTGATGATGTGATTTCCAGAATACAGTATGCCACAACGAACAAAGACGGGCTCGACGATCTGAACGAGCGTATTATTTCCTGTCTCAACGACATTATCGCAGACCTGGCAATTAAGGCCGGCATTGAAAAGAAGTACATCTATGAGGTGACCACCACAGGCAACACTACCATGAACCACCTCTTTCTCAGGATAGACCCACAGAATCTGTCTCTGCATCCCTATGTGGGTGTTATACGTTCGAATATGGATGCACGGGCATCACAACTGGGCATGCACATCAACCGTTACGGTAAAGTGTACACCATGCCGAACATCAGTGGGTTCGTGGGCGGTGACACCGTTGCTGTCATACTCGCATCGGGCATGCACAAGAGCAAAGAGCTGAAGTTCGCTTTGGACATAGGCACCAACGGCGAACTCGTCATGGGCAACAGAGACCGTCTCATCTCATGTTCAACTGCCGCAGGACCTGCATTCGAAGGAGCACGCATCTCATGTGGGATGCGTGCAAGTGACGGTGCTATCGAAAAGGTGTTCATCGACGACGGTACTGTGAGGGTCAACACCATAGGAAACGCAAAGGCTATCGGCCTGTGCGGCACCGGACTCATCGACGCCATTGCAGAGCTCAGGAAGGTGGACGTCATCAGCAGAAACGGCAAAATGCTGAAGCCCGAAGATCTGCCAGACACCGTACCAGATTATGTACGCGAGCGTGTCATTGAGCACGAAAAATGGGGAGCCTGTTTTATTCTCACCCCTTCCGATGAATCGAAAACCGGAGAGGATATTCTGCTCACCCAGAAGGACGTACGTGAGACACAGCTTGCCAAGGGCGCAATCTATGCAGGATATGAGCTTCTCAAGAAGGAGCTCGGCATTACAGACGAAGACATCACCGAAGTACTGCTGGCAGGGGCCTTTGGCAACTACATTCGCAGGTATCAGGCCAAGATGATCGGCCTGCTGCCGGACATTCCCACAGAGAAGATCAAGTTCATAGGCAACGCTGCCGGCGCAGGAGCGAAGATGGTGCTTCTTGCAAAGGAGATGCGCGATGAAGCCTGCCACATATCACTGAACACCGAGTATGTTGAGCTCGCCGTGAACACTGATTTTCAACGTGTATTTGCGGATTCGATGTTCTTCCCCGAGGCTCTGAAAAACAGTTGAACACTCTTACGTTTCAAAGCTGTGGTGATCTTAACGGCTCGATCACAACCTTGAGTGCGCCTGTTGACGGATCGGCCTGTGTTTTCACCGCGTTGTTGAAGTCGTCGAGCGGAAAATGATGGGTCACAAGCTGCGTTCCGTTGATCTTACCGGATATGAGGAAATCCCTTGCCGTGAGATACTCGTTGTATGCAGAGCTCGTCGCACCATGTACGTTGAGTTCGTTGTAGTGAATGAGGTTGAGATCAATCGACTGGGTGGGATCGGACTTGGGCATCCCCGCAAAGATGGATATATGCCCTCCCCTTCTCAGAGCCTTCAGGCCGATGGGAACGAGGAACTTGACCGATGCGGCGACAATGACCGCATTGGCACCCCGACCATTCGTGTTGTCCATGACCCACTCCTCGGGATCTATCTCCGAGCTGTTCACCAGATTATCGATGGGCAGGCCCAGCTTCTTATGTAGGTCCAGACGTTCCTGGGATACATCCATGATTGTAACGATAGGCACATTGCGTGCTTTCGCCACGAGACTGTTGAGTACACCGATAATACCACCGCCAAACACAACCACATGCTCCATATCCTCCATGGGGATGTAGTTCATTCCATTGACGCAGCAGGAAAGCGGTTCAATGAGCGTACCCACTTCAGCAGGCAGGTCCTCTGGTATGGGTATCAGGCAGCCCTGATCGACACCCGATTTCGGCATGATCATATACTCAGCAAAACCGCCGTTGAACTGATACCCGATGGCCTTGAATGTATTCTCGCAGAGATTTTCCCTGTGCTCAGCACACATCTGACAGCGGCCGCAGCCGATAACTGTCTGCACAATGATGCGGTCTCCCTCCTTCACTCCGCTGACATTCTTGCCCAGGCTGTGCACCCGTGCTGTGATTTCATGTCCAACGATGGGCACATCCACATGTTTTTCGCCGCTCAGAACCCGCTGATCGGTTCCGCACAGTGCGCAGGTCTCTATTTTGAGAAGCACCTCTCCATCCACCGGTTCGGGCGTGGACACCTCTTGGACTTCAATAACTCCCGGTTTTTTTATGACTGCAGCTTTCACCCATGTACCTCCATTTGCTGTAAATGGCTACACAACCTCTATGCTCTTGACTTTCCACCCGTAATGTTGATTGTGGTCCCGTGTACGTATCCCGAACGTTCAGAAGCGAGAAAGCAGACCACATTCGCCACTTCACTCAGTTTTCCCGTACGTCCAAGAGGTATGGATACCTTTTTGTAGCCTGCCCTGAGCTGATCCACGGTTATCCCCCGCGTATAGGCAAGGGCCCGTTCGTACTCATCGGAGCGCAGCGCCGTTGCCTCGAGTATTCCGGGGGCCACACCCGTCACCCGTATGCCATACCTGCCAAGTTCCTTGGCCCAGGATCTGGTCAGCGTATAGATAGCAGCCTTGGTTCCCGCATACGCGCTCTGGCCTTCGGAACCTTCCATTCCTGCCTCAGAGGCCATATTGATGATGGCACCACCCGCGCCGCTCTGTATCATCACTCGGGCAGCAGCCTGGGTGCACAGAAACACCCCCTTCTGATTGATGCTCACCACCCTGTCCCACACCTCTTCACTGAGCTCTTCCTTGCCTGCAGGGTCAACGAGCAGCCTGGGGATATTGATACCCGCATTGTTCACAAGAATATCCAGTCCACCGAAGGTGTCGACCACTTTCGTGATCATGGCATCAACGCTCTCGCGACTCGTTACATCCATCCTCACGAATATGTGATTTCCTCCAAAATCTCTGCCCAGCTCACCTATCGCCTGATTGCCCCTCTTTTCATCCACATCGACCAAGACCACGTGCGCGCCAACCTCTGCAAATCCGTCGCAACAGGCCCTACCGATTCCCGATGCGCCTCCGGTAACTATAGCTACTTTGTCTTCCAACCCCAGCCAATCCATGTTACTCCCCTTCTGTATCAGTATTATTGGAGAAATGTGAGATCCGCAAGCCTTACGGATTACCCGGGAGGACCAGGCCCTTTCCTCTTTCTCGGTGAAACATACATTAATATCCTTTGGAGTGAAATGCAAATTCAATAGTGCTGCTCCCAGTCAGCGGATGATTTCCTTCCTCGTCACCAGTGTTTCTCTCGCCCAGGAAGACATTCCTTCCCGACTATTCTTTATACGATCCCCGGCTGGCGCAGTATATTCACTGCATA
>Ga0255054_10001594_pt1 | contig 13267 bp, 12 predicted proteins | sample JV7_2_23_MG_FD_188634 | JGI IMG/M metagenome (GOLD analysis project Ga0255054, IMG submission 188634) | Seawater microbial communities from Jervis Inlet, British Columbia, Canada - JV7_2_23 | ecosystem: Environmental > Aquatic > Marine > Inlet | place: Canada: British Columbia | collected...
ACCTGGCAGGTCGGCCACCAGATCAACGACATGCTCTTCGCCTCGTTCAACGGCGCCTGGGGCGACGCGGACAGCGGGTCCGGGTTCGACACGCCGAGTGGCGACAAGGAAGTCATCATCGACTTCGTGCTCAACTACGATCCGAACGAGAAGTTCTCGAGCTACGTGAACCTGGACTACCTGAAGAACGAGGGCGGCACGCCGCTTACGCCGCGTGGCGCTACCGAGGGCTGGGGCATCGCCACAGCCGGACGCTACGCCCTGACCGACAAGCTCGGAGTGTCGGGCCGTTTCGAGTACACGGGCCTGGAGTTCGACAGCAACGACGTGAACCTCCTGGGTCTCACGGGGACGGTCGACTACCTGCTCACGGGCAACCTGATGGTCCGAGGCGAGGTCCGCTACGACCAGACCCTGGGTGGCGACATCACCCAGGTCTTCTTCCAGAGCGGAGGCGCGACCCGGGGCGTCCCCGGTGGCGGCCAGGAGGCCACCGCCAACAACCAGGTCACGCTGGGCGCCGAGGTCATCTACACCTTCTAGGCGTCAGCCGATACGGGAACGAAGAAGGGGCGCGGCACAAACTGCCACGCCCCTTCTCTTTGTCTGATCGGGGATCGGGCGTCCCCTGCGGCGATGTCCTCGCGCGAAGGGGCCGCGCGACTCATGCGAAGCCCCACGACGCGCTGCGGAGTACGCCTCCGGGGACGCCCGATCCCCGATCAGAGCCCCAGCTTGTGCATCTTGGCATAGAGGGTGCGGCGGCCGATGCCCAGCCGGCGGGCGGCCGCGGAGCGGTTGCCGCGCGTCTCGCGCAGGGCCTGCTCGATGCGCCAGGCCTCGGCCAGGTCCACCCAGTCACGCAGACCGAGCCGGTGGCCCTGGGCCTGGGCCTCGGCCAGGACCCGCTCGAAGGCTTCGGTCAGGTCGGGGGCTGCGGGCTGCTCGGCGTGCAAGGGCTCCATGGCTCCCCGCGGTTGCAAGTGGCGTTCCGACCCGCCGCAAGGCCCGACGGCGCGCGGCAGCCCTGGTCTGTGCCGAGTTGCACACGACGTGGGCAGGATGCTGCCCACCCGGTGTGCAGGAGTGGCTCGCCCGGGCCTCCGGGGCCATGAAACGGCCTCTCCGGGCTCGCGGGGATGGCACGAGGGTTGAAAGGTAGGGGGCAACGGCCGGAGTACCGACGCGGCTGGAGGACGTGATACCGTGTGCCGGCTCCCGCACAGTGCCGGGACCGCACATCGGGCGGTCTCCGAAGGCGGCGCGGCCGGACCCAACAGCCAGGAGAGGAGAGCCCGATGCGCAAGGTCGAGGCAATCATCAAGCCCTTCAAGCTCGACGAAGTCAAGGATGCCTTGAACGCCGTCGGCATCCAGGGCATGACCGTGACGGAAGTAAAGGGATTCGGCCGCCAGAAGGGCCACACCGAGCTCTACCGCGGCGCCGAGTACGTCGTGGACTTCCTGCCCAAGATCAAGATCGAGATCGCCGTCGCAGAGGAGATGGCGGACAAGGCGGTCGCAGCGATCGTCGAGGCGGCCAACACGGGCCGGATCGGCGACGGCAAGATCTTTGTGAGCCCCATGGAAGAGGTGATCCGAATCCGCACGGGTGAGCGCGGGCCCGACGCGGTCTAGCACGAGCTCCTGCGCACCCCCTACCCCCAACCAGAGAAGGACGAAGACGTTCCCATGAACGCCAAAGAAGCTCTGCAGTACGCGAAAAAGAACGACGCCGTCATGGTGGACCTGCGGTTCATCGACTGGCCCGGAACCTGGCAGCATTGCTCGTACCCCATCGACTTCATCGATGAGGGGACGTTCGAGGACGGCCAGGGCTTCGACGGCTCGTCGATCCGCGGCTGGCAGTCGATCAACGAGAGCGACATGCTCATGATCCCGGACCCCGAGACCGCGTTCATCGATCCGTTCTTCAAGCATCCGACGCTGGTGCTGATGTGCGACATCGTGGATCCGATCACACGGGAGCGCTACTCGCGCGACCCGCGCTACATCGCGACGAAGGCGGAGAACTACCTCAAGCAGTCCGGGATCGGCGACACCGCCTACTTCGGGCCCGAGGCCGAGTTCTTCATCTTCGACGACGCGCGGTTCAGCACCGGCCCCGACCACAGCTTCTACAGCGTGGACTCCATCGAGGGCTCGTGGAACACCGGTCGCGAGGAGGACGGCGGAAACCTGGGGTTCAAGCCCCGGGCCCAGGAGGGCTACTTCCCGGCGCCGCCCATCGATCACTTCCAGGACCTGCGCAGCGAGATGGTGCTCACCATGCAGAAGCTGGGCATCCAGATCGAGGCCCAGCACCACGAGGTGGCCACGGCCGGCCAGGCGGAGATCGACATGGTCTTCGACTCGCTTCGCTCGATGGCCGACAAGCTGTGCAAGTACAAGTACGTCATCAAGCAGGTGGCCCGCGCCGCCGGCAAGAGCGTGACCTTCATGCCCAAGCCGGTCTTCGAGGGCAACGGGTCGGGGATGCACTGCCATCAGTCCATCTGGAAGGACGGCAAGCCCCTGTTCGCGGGGAGCGGCTACGCCGGCTTCTCGGACATGGGTCTGCACTACACCGGCGGCATCCTCAAGCACTCGCGGGCCCTGGCCGCCTTCACCAACCCCACGACGAACTCGTACAAGCGGCTGACACCGGGGTACGAGGCGCCGGTGAAGCTGGCCCTGTCCAGCCGGAACCGCTCGGCGGCCTGCCGGATTCCGATGTACTCGGACAGCCCCAAGGCCAAGCGGATCGAGGTTCGCTACCCGGATCCGTCGTGCAACCCGTACCTGGCCTTCGCGGCCATGCTGATGGCGGGCGTCGACGGCATCGAGAACAAGATCGATCCCGGTGAGCCGTTGGACAAGAACATCTACTCGCTCAGCGCGGAGGAGGCGGCCGCCGTGCCGAACATGCCGGGCAACCTGGAGGAGGCGCTCGGCTGCCTGGAGGAGGACCACGACTTCCTCCTCAAGGGCGACGTCTTCACCGAGGACGCGATCAGCGCGTGGCTGGAGTACAAGCGGGAGAACGAGGTGAACCCAGTTCGCCTGCGGCCCCACCCGCACGAGTTCGAACTCTACTACGACATCTAGGAGCTCCAGCGATCTGAACAACGAGAGCCCCGTCGGCGAAGCCGGCGGGGCTCTCGTGCGTTGCCGCCGTCGATGGTGTAGGCCGCCCCGAGGGAGAGACCGCCCACGTCACGCGGCGCCGAGCAGCTCCAAGCCTACGGCACGGATCGCAGCCCCGGCGCGGGTGGACACCAGGCGCTGCGGGTCGCCAAGCGCGGCCTCCACCTCCTCGTCCCAGGGAACGCAGCCGAGGTAGGGTGCGGCGAACTCCTCCGCGGCGTGGCGCACCGCGCCGTCTGGGCCACGGGCCATGTTCTCCACCACGCCCGCCACGGGCACGTCGAGGCGGCGCAACAGGGCCAGGTTCTTGCGAACGGTCTCCAGGACCACCTGCGAGCCCGTCGCCAGCGCGACGTGCTCCGCCCGCCGCAGCAGGCGAACGGCGTCGAGCAAGGCGTCGCCGAGCCCCGGCGGCATGTCGATCACCAGCACGTCGAGCGAGCCCCAGCGCGTGATGGCGAGGATCTCGAGGAGCGCGTGGGTGATGTCGGCGCCCCGCAGGGGCACCGGGGCGTCGCCGGCGAAGCAGGTGGTGGACATGAAGCGAACGCCGTGGGCGTCGAGGGGCTCCACGCCGAACTTCTCGTCGGGGAAGCGGCTCTCCACCCCGAGGATCACGTGGTCGCTCGGACCGGTCAGGTCGAGGTCCAGGAGACCGGCGCGCCGGCCGTCCTGGACGAGGCCGAAGGCGAGCGTCGAGGCGACCAGGCTCTTGCCGATCCCGCCCTTTCCGCCGGTCACGGCCAGGATCCGCTCGACGCCCTCGAGGCGCCGGTCGATGACTGCCAGCCGCGGGTCCATGCTTCGGCTCAGCTCCCCTCGAGGCGTTCGATGGAGACACCCCGCCCACCTGTCACTTCGAAGTCGGGGCTGCCGCACGCGGGGCACTGCAGGAAGCTGTGGGCCAGCTCCGGGATGAAGTGGATCGCCTCGGCCTCGTCCTCGCTGGCGGGTCCGCCGGTATCGGAGACGGAGAAGCCATTTCCGCAGGGCCGGCAACGGAAGCGCGCGGCCTCTACCTCCAGGGTGATCTCGGTTCCCGCGAGGCGCGAATCCGCCGCGGGCATCACCTCCCGTAGGGCAAACTCGAAGACCTCGCGGCTGATCCGCTGAAGCTCTCCGATGCGGACGTCGATCCGCTCGATGCGCGACATGCCCTGCTCTGCCGCCGCCTTCAGGCTCGCCGCGACCACCGCTTCCGCCAGCGCCAGCTCGTGCAACGGCTCCTCCCTTGGCCGAGGCCCTGCGGAACAGCCTAGCAGCGCGGCCCGCGTTCCCTCGCGAGGGCGGGTGAAATCCCCAGCATGACGGCGGTCATACCGCAGGCCGGAACGGAAGCACACGCTGTAAGGAAGACCAGGGTATCAGCGGCGGGGACGCCGGCATCGGCGCGCCCGCCAAGGGGGAGGCGCCATGAGCGACCGCGACGGAGCAGGCGGGAACGGATCCACGCGATCCACCTTCTGGGAGCTCATGCAGCACAAGGGGTACTCCCGGCGGGAGTTCCTCGAGTTCTGCGGCTGGGCTACTGCGGCTGCCGGGCTCGGCACGAGCGCCATCGGACAGGTCGTGCATGCGATGGAGAGCCGACCCCGCCCGCCGGTGGTGTGGCTCCACTTCCAGGAGTGCACCTGCTGCAGCGAGTCGTTCATCCGTTCGTCCCATCCGATCGTGAGCGACCTGCTCTTCGACTACCTCTCGCTGGACTACACGGAGACGCTCCAAGCGGCAGCCGGCTTCCAGGCGGAGAAGAGCCTCCACGACACCATGCGCAACCACCCCGGGGAATACATCCTTCTGGTGGAGGGGTCGGTCCCGACCAAGGACGGCGGCGTGTACTGCACCATCGCGGGGCGCACCGCACAGGACATCCTCGCCGAGGCCGCGGAGGGGGCCGCCGCAATCATCGCGTGGGGAAGCTGCGCCTCCAACGGCTGCATCCAAGCGGCCCGGCCCAATCCCACCCAGGCCACGCCGATCCACAAGCTCATCAGCAAGCCGGTGATCAACGTGCCCGGCTGCCCCCCCATCGGCGACGTCATGTCTGCGATAGTCACGCATCTGCTGGTCATCGGACGCGCGCCCGAGCTCGACCGACAGGGCCGTCCGAAGGAGTTCTACTCCCGGCGCGTGCACGATACCTGCTATCGGCGGCCCTACTACGATGCGGGGATGTTCGTCGAGTCGTGGGACGACGAGAACGCGCGCAAGGGCTACTGCCTGTACAAGATGGGGTGCCGCGGCCCGGTGACCTACAACGCCTGCTCCGTCACGAAGTGGAACGAGGGCACCAGCTACCCGATCCAGTCGGGTCACGGCTGCATTGGCTGCAGCGAGAACGGGTTCTGGGACAACGGGCCCTTCTACCAGCACCTGGGTTCGTTCCCGGGCTTCGGAATCGAGCAGACGGCCGACCGCCTCGGGAAGGGACTGGCGGCAGCCACCGTTGCCGGCATCGGCGTGCACGCCGTCTCCACCCTGATACGCAAGCGCAACGTCATCCGGGAGCACATGGAGGAGTCGGCCACCGAAGTCGAGGTGATCGATGAGGAGGACCTGTCATGAGCCGCATCGTCGTCGATCCGATCACGCGCATCGAAGGCCACCTGCGGATCGAAGCCGTGGTGGAGAACGGCGTCATCACCGACGCCTTCAGCTCCGGAACCATGGTGCGGGGCTTCGAGAAGATCCTGAAGGGCCGGGATCCGCGCGACGCCTGGGCCTTCACCGAGCGGGCCTGCGGGGTCTGCACGACCGTCCACGCGCTGGCGAGCGTGCGCGCGGTGGAGGACTCGCTGGACATCGCGGTGCCCTCCAACGCCGAGCTGATCCGCAACCTGATGTTCTGCGCCCAGACCGTCCAGGACCACGTGGTCCATTTCTACCACCTGCACGCACTCGACTGGGTGGACGTGGTGAGCACGCTGTCGGCGGATCCCGCGGAGACGTCCAAGGTGGCCCAGTCGATCTCGGCCTGGCCCAAGAGCTCGCCCGGCTACTTCAGCGAGCTTCAGAACCGCCTCAAGAACTTCGTGGGCTCCGGCCAGTTGGGCATCTTCGCCAACGGCTACTGGGGCCACCCGGCCTACAAGCTTCCGCCGGAGGTCAACCTGCTGGCGGTGGCGCACTACCTGGAAGCGCTTTCCTGGCAGAAGGAGATCGTCAAGGTCCACGCCATCTTCGGCGGCAAGAACCCCCACCCGAACTACCTGGTGGGCGGCGTTCCGTGCTCGATCAACCTCAATGAGGTGAACGCCATCAACACCGAACGCCTCAACCACGTGCGTCACCTGATCCAGGAGGCGAAGCAGATCGTCGAGCAGATGTACCTTCCCGACCTGCTGGCCATCGCTCCCTTCTACCCGGAGTGGTTCAAGGTAGGCGGCGGTCTGGAGAACTACCTGTCCTACGGCGACCTGCCCACCCGTGGGTACGGACGTCCGGAGTTCTTCAAGTTCCCGCGCGGGGCGATCCTGGGCCGGAACCTGAACGACGTTCACGAGGTCAACGGTCGCGACGTCGAGGAGATCAAGGAGTACATCTCCCACTCCTGGTACCGCTACGAAGACGGGGACCAGAAGGGGCTCCACCCCTTCGACGGCGAGACGGAGCTCAATTACACGGGTCCCGAGCCCCCCTACGAGCACCTGGACGTAGAGGGCAAGTACTCCTGGATCAAGACGCCCCGCTGGCACGACAACGCCATGGAGGTGGGACCGCTGGCGCGCATGCTGGTCGCCTACGCTCGCGGCTCCAGCGATGCCCAGGAGGTAGTGAACGAAGCCCTGGGGCGGCTCGACGCTCCTGTGGGCGCACTGTTCTCGACCCTGGGCCGCACGGCCGCGCGCGGACTGGAGACGCGGCTGGTGGTTCACTGGATGCAGGAGTTCTTCGACAGCCTGATAGCGAACATCAAGGTGGGCGACACCACCACGTTCACTCGGGAGCGCTGGGAGCCCTCGAGCTGGCCGGCGGAGACCGACGGTGTGGGCCTGACCGAGGCGCCCCGAGGCGCCCTGGCCCACTGGATCCGGATCCGGGACGGTGCCATCGACAACTACCAGCTCGTGGTGCCCAGCACCTGGAACGCTTCGCCACGCGATCCGCGCGGCGGACGCTCGTCGTACGAGGCGGCCCTGATCGGCACCCCTGTGGCGGACACCGAGCAACCGTTGGAGATTCTGCGGACGATCCACTCCTTCGACCCCTGCATCGCCTGCGCGGTGCACGTCTACGACCCCGACGGAAACCACCTGCACCAGCTGATGGTGGAGTAGGAGGGCGACATGGCGACGGCACACGCGCCCGAGTACGAGAGGGTCTACGTCTGGGAGCTGCCGGTCCGTATCTTCCACTGGGTCAACGCCGGTTGTCTGTTCGTCTTGGCGTGCAGCGGCTATCTGATCGGCAATCCGATGACGCTGACCAGCGCCGGCGAAGCTTACGAACAGTACTGGTTCGGGACGCTCCGCTTCGCCCACTTCGCATCCGGCTTCCTGCTCCTGTTCAACTTCGTGATCCGCATCTACTGGGGCTTCGTGGGCAACCGCTACCAGCGCTGGGCCCGCTTCATTCCCCACCGGCGCAAGGATTTCCACGAGCTGATCGCGACGATCAAGGTCGACATTCTCCAGACCACGCCCGGCATGCACCTGTCCATCGGCCACAACGCGTTGGCCGCCCTGAGCTACCTGGTGCTGTTCCTGGCCACCATTGTGCAGATCTGCACGGGCTTCGCGCTCTACTCGAGCATGAGTTCGTGGGGGTTCACCGGGATCTTCTCCTGGGTGGTGCCGCTGCTGGGAGGCGACATGGCCGTTCGCCAGTGGCACCACGCGGCCATGTGGTTCTTCATCGTCTTCGCCGTGCTCCACGTGTACATCGTGGTCTACCACGACTTCGTGGAGGGGCGGGGAACCACGTCCTCCATCATCGGCGGCTGGAAGTTCGAGCGCAGGGACCACCTGGAGCGGCAGGAGGGACGGCGGCGGTGAAGGATGGCGCCGGCAAGCGCGTACTGGTGCTCGGCATCGGAAACGTGCTGATGGGCGACGAGGGCGTGGGGGTGCACGTGGTGCGCCACCTCGAGGATGCGCCGCTGCCTCCGGGCGGCGCCTGCCTCGACGGTGGGACCGGCAGCCTGACCCTGCTGGGGCCCATGCAGGACGCCGATCGCGTCGTGCTGGTGGACGCCACCGTCGACGGCTCCGCCCCCGGCCACGTGCGACGCCTGCGCCCCCGCTTCTCGAGCGACTACCCCCGCACGCTCACGGCCCACGACATCGGCTTGAAGGATCTCCTTGACGTGTTCTACCTGCTGGGGCAGGAGCCCGATGTCACGCTGTTCGCGGTTTCGATCGAATCCCTACAGCCCGTGGGCACCGAGCTTTCGGAAACGCTGGCGCACCAGGTGCCGAGCATCGCCCGCACGGTCCTGGACGAGGCGTGGGAAGGCCCCGCCGCGGCAGCCGCGCGCTGAGCCTCATCGAGCCCGGGCGGCAGGCCGGGCCGCATGGCACCATCCCGAGCATGCGCGAGCGCCTGCGTCTGGAGCTGCGGGGCCACGTGCAGGGCGTGGGGTTCCGTCCCTTCGTACACCGCCTGGCCGGCGCCCTGGGGCTCGACGGCTTCGTCTCCAACGACGCCCGCGGCGTCGCGATCGAGGTGGAGGGAGCTCCGGAGGTTCTGCAGCGCTTCCAGGAGAGGCTCGCGGCCGAGAAGCCGGCGTCCGCCACCCTGCTCGGCATCGAGACGAGTCGCATTCCGGTGACGGGACACCCGGGCTTCCGCATCCGCAGCAGCGCCGTCGGCGGCGTGCGCGAGGCGCCGTTGCTCCCGGACCTGGCCACGTGCCCCGACTGCCTGGCCGAGATCCGCGGGCCGGCGGACCGCCGCCACCGCTACCCCTTCACCAACTGCACCGCCTGCGGGCCCCGCTTCAGCATCATCCGCTCGTTGCCCTACGACCGCCCGCGCACCACCATGGCCGGGTTCCGCATGTGCGACGCGTGCCTGCACGAGTACGAGAACAGCGGCGACCGCCGCTTCCACGCGCAGCCCAACGCCTGCCCCGCGTGCGGACCGCGGCTGACCCTGTGGAATGCAGACGGCACGAACGCGGCGGAGGGCGACGAGGCCCTCGAAGCCGCCGCCGCAGCGCTCGGCCGGGGCGAGGTGGTGGCCGTGAAGGGCCTCGGTGGCTTCCACCTGATGCTCGACGCCCGCGACGCCGCCGCCGTGAAACGGCTGCGGCGGCGCAAAGCGCGGGAGGAGAAGCCCTTTGCGCTGATGGTGCCGGACCTGGCCTGGGCCGAGCGTCTGTGCGAGTTGGACGACACGGCCCGCAACGCGCTCACCTCCCCGCACAGCCCAATCCTGCTGCTGCGCCCCCGCCCGGGCGCCGGCGTGGCCGCCGGCGTGGCCCCGGGCGTACGGAGCCTGGGCATCATGCTCCCCTACACGCCGCTTCACCATCTCCTGCTGGAACGCAGCGGAGCGCCGCTGGTGGCCACGAGCGCGAATCGCAGAGACGAGCCCATCTGCATCGACGAGAAGGAGGCGCTGGTACGGCTGGAGGGCATCGCCGACCGCTTCCTGGTGCACGACCGTCCGATCGCGCGCCACGTCGACGACGGAGTGGCCTGGATCGTACGCGGCGAAGTGCGCTGGCTGCGCCGTGCCCGCGGCGAGGCGCCCGGGTGCGTGCCCGTCCAGCCCGCGCTGCCGACGGTTCTGGCCCTGGGAGCGCACCTCAAGTGCACGGTGGCGCTGGGCATGGGCCAGCAGGTATTCGTGAGTCAGCACATCGGCGACCTGGAGACGCCGCGGGCAGTCGAGGCCTTCGAGCGCGTGATCGACGACTTCCTGTGCATGTACGACGTAACGCCGCGCCTGCTGGCCCACGACTTCCACCCGGACTACGCCTCCACTCGCTGGGCAAAGGATTCCGCGCTGGCTGCGCCGCGGGTGGCCGTCCAGCACCATCACGCGCACCTGGCCGCCTGCCTGGCCGAGAACCGCTTCGAGGGCCGCGCGCTGGGTGTCATCTGGGACGGAACGGGCTACGGACCGGACGGCAGCGTGTGGGGCGGCGAGTTCCTGCTGGGTGACGCAGCGGGCTTCCGGCGCGTCGCCAGCCTGCGGCCCTTTCACCTGCCGGGGGGAGAGGCGGCCGTGCGCGAGCCGCGCCGCGTAGCGCTGGCACTCCTCCACGATCTGGGCGGCGAAGCCGCGCTCGAGCGCGACGACTTGGCCGCCCTCCGTTCCTTTTCCAACGGCGAGCGACGCGTGTTGGCGAAGATGCTCGCCGGCGGCATTCGCTCGCCCGTCACGACCAGCGCGGGACGCCTGTTCGACGGCGTTGCGGCCCTGGTCGGCCCCTGGCACCGCGTTTCCTACGAAGGTCAGGCGGCCATGGCGCTGGAGGCGCTCGCGGATCCTTCGGTGCGCGACGCCTACCCCCTGGCGCCGACGGAGGCCGCCGGCGGCGACGTGCCGCTGCGGCTCGACTGGGGCCCCGTCGTCGAAGCCGTGCTCGAGGACCTGCGCCGGGGCGTAGCTGCGGAGACGATCTCGGCACGCTTCCACAATGGGCTGGTCGAGGGAATCGTCCGTGTGGCCCACCTGGTGGGAGAACCCGTGGTCGCGCTCAGCGGGGGCTGCTTCCAGAATCGCTGGCTCCTCGAGAGAACCGCCGAGCGGCTCGAGGCGACCGGGCACAGGGTGCTCCTCCACCGGCGCGTTCCGCCGAATGATGGGGGCATCAGCCTGGGGCAGGCGTTGGTGGCGGCGGCCCAGGCGCGACGCGACCCGTCGCTGCTGGAGCCCACCCGGGATCCGAAGTAGCTAGGATACGGGCGAGGGAGGATCGGTCGATGTGTCTCGCCGTTCCGGGCAAGGTGATCGAAGCCGCGGAGAACCCGCTCGGCATGACCATGGGGACCGTCGACTTCGGCGGGATCCGCAAGGAGGTCTGCCTGGCCTGGGTCCCCGAGGTGGAGGTGGGGGACTACGTCCTCGTGCACGTGGGCTTCGCCATCGGCACGATCGACGAGGAGGAAGCAAGGGCCGTCTTCGAAACGCTCCGGGAGATGGGCGACTTGGAGGGGCTCGAACTGGCCGATCCCGAGGCTCCGTGAGGACGCGAGCCGTGGGCTGGAGGCAGCCATGAAGTTCGTGGACGAGTACCGCGGTGAGGCCGAGGCCAGCCGCTTTCTGGACGCGATCCGCGGCACGCTCACACGTCCCCGGACCGTGATGGAGATCTGCGGCGGCCAGACCCACACCCTCGTCAAGTCGGGCATCGACCGCATGCTGCCGGAGGAGTTGTCCGTGGTGCACGGCCCCGGCTGTCCGGTGTGCGTGACGCCCCTCGAGCAGATCGATCGCGCCATCGCCATCGCCCGGCGGCCAGAGGTGATCTTCACCTCCTTCGGCGACATGCTGCGCGTGCCCGGCTCCGACGACGATCTGCTGGGGATCAAGGCCGCCGGCGGCGACGTGCGCATGGTCTACTCGCCTCTCGACGCCGTGAAGCTGGCGCAGGCCAATCCGGAGCGTCAGGTCGTCTTCTTTGCCGTCGGCTTCGAGACCACGGCGCCCCCCAACGCCATGGCGGTGTGGCAGGCGCGCGCGCTCGGAGTGGAGAACTTCTCGATCGTCTGCTCCCACGTGCTGGTTCCGCCTGCCATCGATGCGATCCTCTCGTCGCCCGAGAACCGTGTCGAGGGCTTCCTGGCCGCGGGCCACGTGTGCACCGTCATGGGCACCCGCGAGTACGCACCCATCGCAGACCGGCATCGGGTGCCGATCGTGGTGACCGGCTTCGAGCCCCTCGACCTGCTGCAGGGGATCTGGATGACGCTCTGCGCCCTCGAAGAGGGTCGCTACGGCGTCGAGAACCAGTACACGCGGGTCGTGCGCCCGGAGGGCAACCGGCACGCGCGGGCTGTGGTGGAGCAGCTGTTCGAAGTGTGCGACCGGCGCTGGAGGGGCATTGGAACCATCCCGGAGAGCGGCCTGCGCCTGCGGCCGGAGTTTGGCAGCTTCGACGCCGAAAAGCGTTTCGAGGTGGGTGACATCGTCACGGAGGAGTCTCCGCTGTGCATCGCCGGCCAGATCCTCCAAGGCGTGGCGAAGCCCAGCGCCTGCTCGCAGTTCGGCACGGGCTGCACGCCGGAGCACCCGCTCGGCGCTCCGATGGTCTCCTCGGAAGGGGCCTGTGCAGCCTATCACCGCTACGGGAGGGTGACGTGAGCAAGCCCGGCGCGGGCGATCCTTCCGCCGGTCTCGCCTGCCCGACGCCGATCCGCAACCGACCCAGCGTGCTCCTCGCCCACGGCGGCGGAGGTTCCCTCTCGCAGGAGCTGATCGAGAACGTCTTCCTCGACGCGTTCCGCAATCCCGCCCTCGAAGCGCTCCACGACGGAGCCCTGCTCGAGATCGACCGCGCGCGGCTCGCCTTCACCACGGACTCGTACGTGGTGCACCCGCTCTTCTTCCCGGGCGGCGACATCGGGTCGCTGGCCGTCCACGGAACCGTCAACGACCTGGCCATGTGCGGCGCGATGCCGGTGGGGCTCTCGGCGGGCTTCATTCTCGAAGAGGGCCTGGCGATGGAGGACCTCTCGCGCCTGACCGGCTCCATGGCCACCGCCGCGCGGGAAGCCAACGTGCCGATCGTGACCGGCGACACCAAGGTCGTGGACCGGGGCAAGGGCGACGGCGTCTTCATCAACACGGCCGGGCTGGGGGTCCTGCTGCCGGAGGCCGAGATCTCTCCCAGCCGGGCCGCACCCGGCGATGTGGTGATCGTCAGCGGATCCATCGCCCTTCACGGCGTGGCGATCCTCTCGGTGCGGGAGGGGCTGGGCTTCGAGACCACCATCCAGAGTGACTCGAGCGCCCTGCACCGGCTGGTGCGCTCGCTCCTGGCGGCGGCGGGCCCGGATGTCCACGTGTTGCGCGACCCCACTCGCGGCGGTGTAGCCAGCGCGTTGAACGAGATCGCCGTCCAGGCGCGCACCGGGATCCTTCTCGACGAGCGGTCCATCCCGCTGCGCGACGACGTGCGCGCCGCCTGCGAGATCCTCGGGCTCGATCCGCTCTACGTGGCCAACGAG
>Ga0255054_10001597_pt1 | contig 13258 bp, 15 predicted proteins | sample JV7_2_23_MG_FD_188634 | JGI IMG/M metagenome (GOLD analysis project Ga0255054, IMG submission 188634) | Seawater microbial communities from Jervis Inlet, British Columbia, Canada - JV7_2_23 | ecosystem: Environmental > Aquatic > Marine > Inlet | place: Canada: British Columbia | collected...
CGGCGGTAACGCCCAGATCAAGGCGATGAAATCGATCGCCGGCTCGCTGAGGCTCGACCTCGCCCAATATCGTGAGCTTGCCGCCTTTGCCCAGTTTGGCTCCGATCTCGATAAGGCGACGCAGCGACAGTTGGCCCGTGGCGAGCGGTTGATGGAGCTCCTCAAACAGGGTCAGTACGCACCGGTTCCCGTGGTCCTGCAGATCGTCTCGATCTACGGTGGTACCAAAGGCCTTTTCGATCGCCTCAAGGTCTCGGCCGTTGGCGCCATCCAGCCCAGCCTTCACCGCTATGCGCAGGACAACGGCGCGGAGACCCTCGAGCGAATCACCAGCACCGGAGTCCTCGATGAGCAGACCGAGGAGGAGCTCTCGAAATTGATCACTGCGGCGGTGGATCTCTTCATCAAGGAGAACCCGGAGGCCGCCCTTGCCTAATACCAGGGATCTCGTCCGGCGGATCCAGTCCGTCAAGGGAACACAACAGATCACCAAGGCCATGAAGATGGTCGCGGCGGCGAAGTTGCGGCGAGCCCAGGCTGCGATCTCGGAGGCGAGACCCTGGGCCGACACCCTTTCGAACGTCCTGGCCAATGTTGCAGCCCGCACCGAGTTCAGCCATCCTCTCCTCGAAGACCATGAGGGCGAGCGGACGTGGGTCGTTGTGGTCTCGTCGGACAAAGGATTGTGCGGATCTTTCAACACGAATATTCTGCGAGCCGTTGAAAAAGACCTCGAGGCGGACCGCTGGCCGGAGGTCGAACTGGCGGTGGTGGGCCGAAAGGCCTCCGAATACTTCCGATCGCGAAGGTGGAACCTCGTCGTTGACGATCGCGAGACCATGTCGGCGCCGACCGCAGAGGCCGGACCCCGACTCGGCAAACGGTTTGTAGAGGCCTTCACCTCCGGTGAGGTGGATTCCGTATGGCTGGTCTACAACAGCTTCGTCAACATGATCCGCCAGGACCTTGTTGTAGAACGCCTGCTGCCGATCGAACCGCCGACGGTCGCCGAAGAGGCAAAAGACGATTCTCAGGTCGATTATCTCTACGAACCGGATGCCCGGGCCTTGCTCGCCGAACTTCTGCCCCGGCACGTTGAAACCCAGGTCCAACGGGCGCTTTTAGACTCGGCGGCGGCCGAGCAGGCGTCCCGCATGACCTCGATGGACGCGGCGACCCGCAACGCGGGTGACATGATTGATGCTTTGACGATGCTGTACAACCGCACGCGTCAAGCGGCTATCACCAAGGAACTGATCGAGATCGTCTCCGGCGCGCAGGCGCTCGAGGGATAGGGAGTCGTGAATCTATGAGCGAGCAAATCAGCGGACACGTGGTCCAGGTCATCGGCCCGGTGGTGGATGTGGAGTTTCCCGAGAAGCACCTTCCAGCGATTTTGAACGCCATCACGATCGTCGATGACGGCGAAATGGGAGTGATGCCCATCGATGTCACCTGCGAGGTGGCACAGCACCTCGGGGAGAACCGCGCCCGGTGCATCGCCATGGAGCCGACCGACGGCATGGTCCGCGGCATGAAAGCTACGGATCTGGGTGAGCCGATCTCGGTGCCGGTGGGCAAGCAGACCCTCGGCCGGGTCCTCGGTGTGCTCGGCGATCCGGTTGACGGTAAGGGCCCTGTGGAGACCGACCAACGGTTGCCGATCCACCGCGAAGCGCCGCCGCTGATCGAGCAATCCACGGAATCCGAGATGTTCGAAACCGGCATCAAGGTCGTTGATTTGCTCGAGCCCTACACAAAGGGCGGCAAGACCGGCCTGTTTGGCGGCGCCGGTGTCGGCAAGACCGTCATCATCATGGAGTTGATCAACAACGTGGCGCTCCAACATGGCGGGTTCTCGGTCTTCGCCGGCGTTGGCGAACGCACGCGTGAGGGCAACGACCTCTGGGTCGAGATGACGGAGGCCGGGGTCATCGATCCCGACAGCTGGGAGAACTCGAAGGCTGCCCTGATCTACGGTCAGATGACCGAGCCCCCGGGCGCCCGTCTCCGAGTCGGCCTCACAGGTCTGACCGTGGCCGAACACTTCCGCGACGCTGAGGGGCAAGACGTGCTCCTCTTCATCGACAACATCTTCCGCTTCACCCAAGCCGGTTCCGAGGTCTCGGCGCTGCTCGGTCGGATGCCCTCCGCGGTCGGCTACCAGCCCAACCTCGCCACCGAGATGGGCGAGCTCCAGGAGCGCATCACCTCGACCAAGAAGGGCTCAGTGACCTCGGTGCAGGCGATCTATGTGCCCGCCGACGATCTCTCCGATCCGGCCCCGGCGGCGGCGTTCGCTCACCTCGACGCGACCTCGGTGCTGTCGCGGCAGATTTCGGAGCTCGGCATCTACCCGGCAGTGGATCCGCTCGCCTCGACCTCGCGCATCCTCGACCCCAGTATTGTCGGCGAAGAGCACTACATGGTGGCCCGCGAGGTTCAGCGGATTCTCCAGCGTCTCAAGGATCTCCAGGACATCATCGCGATCCTCGGAATCGACGAATTGTCGGAGGAAGACCGGCTGAGCGTCGCGAGGGCACGCAAGATTCAGCGCTTCCTCTCGCAGCCATTTTTCGTTGCGGAGCAGTTCACCGGCATGAAGGGACGCTACGTCAAAGTTGAAGACACCATCGCCGGCTTCAAAGCCCTGTGCGCCGGCGAGTACGATCACCTGCCGGAGCAGGCATTTCTCTACGTTGGCGGCATCGAGGAAGCGGTCGAGAAGGCCGAGAGAATGGCGGCGGAGTCCTGATGACCGATTCGCTGCGACTCGAGGTCGTGACACCGTCGCGCCGGGTTTTGGAGAGCCGGGCCTCCGAGGTCAGGATTCCGGGGGCGCTCGGTGAGCTTGGCGTTCTCCCCGGCCACACGCCGTTGCTGACCTCTCTTGGCACCGGCGAGGTGATCTGGATAGACGGGAACACGACCGGACGCCTGGTCGTTCAGGGCGGATTCGCGGAGGTCCAACCCGACGCGGTGACTGTTCTCGCCTCGATTGCCGAGACCGTCGACGAGATCGACGTCGAGACCGCGCGCACGACCCTGGCCGAAGCCCAGGAGAAGCTCAAGACCGTGTCGGCCGACGAGTTCGACGAGATCAACGGGCAGGTGAGATTGGCCGAAGCGCGGATCAGCGCCGCTGCCGGCAGCGGCGCCTGAGCTACTGGTACTCGGCGCCGAGGAGCACGCTGACGATGATCGCGGCGACCGCGGCCGGAGCCGCAAACCGGATCAGAAAACGCCACATCGGGTACATTCGCCCCAGCGGGCCATGCCCCTCCTCGAGCTCCTTCCGACTCTCCCCGGCGGTCAGAATCCAGCCAACAAAGAGCGCAATAAAGAGCCCGCCCACCGGCAAGAACCAATTGCTGGCGACGTAGTCGAGGGTGCCAAAGGCGCCGGCCGTTGAGGGCCGTCCAATGAGATTGATATTTGACAGCGTCGCGTTGCCCCCCATGCTGACCGCGCTGAGGATGCCAAAGACAAGAATTGCCGCACCCGTCGTCAGCGTGGCACGCCGTCGCCGCCAGCCGAGCTCGTCGATAGCGTAGCTGGAGACCACCTCCAGCAGGCTGATCGTACTGGTCAGTGCCGCAAAGGCCACCAGCAGATAGAACAATGCACTCACGACCGTTCCGCCGGGGAGCTGGAAGAACACGACCGGCACGGTGGTGAAGAGGATGGTCGAGCTCTTTGTGACCTCGAAATCGTAACTGAAGATGATCGAGAACATGATGATGCACGCCCCGATCGCGATCAGTGTGTCGAGGGCACAGATGGTCAACGCGGCGCGAGGAATCGAGTCGCGCTTCCGCATGTAGCTGCCATAGGTGAGCATCGTACCCATGCCGAGACTCAGGGTGAAGAAGCTGTGGCCGAGCGCCTCGAGCACGCCACTCGCAGTCAACTCGCTGAAGTTCGGCCGGAAGAGGAAACCGATCGCTTGCTTGAATCCGGGTGTCCAGAACGAGTAGATCACGAGCATGACCAGGATCGACAACAGCACCGGCATCAGGATCTTGGCGGTCCGTTCGATGCCCTTGCCGACACCGAAGAAGACAACGCCGATGGTCGCCCCCATGAAGAGGGAGTGGCACAAAATCTGCTGGTATGGGTTGGCGAGAAATTCTCCGAAAAAAGATTGAAGTGCCTCGGGGTGATGAGCGAGAGTGCTCAATTCGCCCGACACGGCCATCAGGATGTAGCGGAGGGTCCAGCCCGCGATGACACTGTAATAGGAGAGGATAATGAAGCCGGTCATGACCCCGAGAATCCCTACTCCCTGCCACGCGCGGCCCCCCAATTTCCCCTGAGCCAACACGCGAAATGCGCCAACGGCATTCTTTTGGCTCTTGCGGCCGATCAGGACTTCCGCGACCATGATGGGCACCCCGACCACGGCGATCGCCGCGAGATACACGAGTACAAATGCGCCGCCGTTGTTCTCGTAAGTGATATACGGAAATTTCCAGAGGTTTCCGAGACCGATAGCGCTGCCAGCCGCAGCGAGAATAAACCCCAGGTGACCGCTCCACTGCGCACGCTGCTTCGACATTCAGCCTCCCCGTCTATCTCTCGCTGCGAACGGTAACGAGATCAGGGCACGGGTGTCAAATGCGAATATCATGCCGGTCGACTTATATTGCCTTTGCGCCCCACTTCCGCTAGACTCCCCGCCCGTCGGGGCGTAGCTCAGTCTGGTAGAGCGCACGGTTCGGGACCGTGAGGCCGGTGGTTCAAGTCCACTCGCCCCGACCATTTCCATTGCTCTGTATTGGCGCGCCATCGTCCAACCTCGTTGACTTACGCCTTATTATCACCTATGGTCGGTGTGGGGAGGACAACGATGACGTACCTCACCGAGCGCCAACGGGACGTGCTCGACTTCATCTCCAACCGGATCGAGGCCGAAGGTGTGGCGCCGACTCTTCAGGAAATCGCCGATGCTTTCGGATTCCGAAGCACCGCCAGCGCGCAGAAACACGTTGCCCACCTCGAACGCAAAGGCTTTCTCCGGCGCGAAAAACACCAGAAGCGGGGCCTGGTCCTGCCGGATGCTCCGCCGAATCCGGGATCGGTGGCGGAGTTGCCGCTGTTTGGTGTGGTCGCGGCGGGCGCACCGATCGAATCCATCCCCGGTGACGAGCAGATCTTCGTGCCCGCCGATTTTCTACGCACCGGGGATCACTACGTTTTACGGGTGCGCGGGGATTCGATGATCGGTGACGGCGTCCACGACGGCGACCTCGTCGTCGTACAGCGAAGCGAGAGCGCGACGGACGGTGAGATGGTGGTGGCATTGGTGGGCGACGAGGTTACGCTGAAACGGATCTACCGCGAAAACGCCTCAACCATCCGGCTCCAACCCGCCAATCCGACCATGCCGACGATGATTGCCCCGGCAGCGGATGTCCAGGTCCAGGGTGTCGTGGTTGGCCTTTTGCGCCGCTATTGAATGCGATGACCTTCGGTCGAGCTTCTTGACTCACCTACGGTTCTCAGCTAGCGTTCCGCCATGACCGACCTCGAAAAAATCACGCTCGTTATGACCTCGGTTGGCACCGAACAGCAGGCTGTCGAGATCTCGGAAGAGCTGATCGCGCGACGGCTCGCCACCTGTATCAACATCGTGCCGTGTTTGCGATCCATCTATCGCTGGAAGGGAAAGGTGTGTGAGGACACCGAGTACCTGCTCCTCATTAAGACGCCGGAAAAGCTCTTCGAGGACGTTTCCTCCGCGATCCGAGAGTTCCATTCGTATGAACTTCCGGAGATTCTCGCATTGCCCGTCTCTGCCGCAGAGGAGAACTTCCACCGGTGGGTGTTGAAGATGGTCGAACCGAGTAACGAAGACGGTTCGGACGAAGACTGAAATCGCCGCGACGCGTGACGTTGTTATACTTTCCCGGCTCATGAACACCACCGCCAAATTACAGGCACGCCTCGTGCTCGCGAGTCGCTTCGAGAATATCGAGGTCGCTGAACGAGCCCTGGTTGATCTCTGCCACCGAGCCGGTTGCGCGGAGGACGAAGAATACTGGCTGGTCACCGCTCTCCGCGAAGCAGTGGCCAATGCTGTGCGGCACGGCAACCGGCGAGACCCCGAGCGCCTGGTGCGGGTCGCCTATCTCATCGACAACTCCACCGTCACGATCAGAGTGGAAGACGAAGGTGAGGGATTCGATCCCACGGAAATTCCAGACCCGACCGACCCCGAGAATTTGCTGCGCCCGAGCGGACGGGGTATCTTTTACATGCGACAGTTCATGAACCATGTGGATTTCAGTCCCACCGCGGCCGGCGGAACGGTAGTGGTGATGGTCAAGGACCTCGCATCAAATGAAAATGACCGCCCAGGGGCATGAGGCTGCGTTAAGCAGCCAGGGATTGTCCCCGGCAAAAGGAGAGAACGCAGATGAAAAGCAACATCCGTGACATCGGCGACACCCGCATTATCGAGCTCGGTGGCAAGATCACCATCGGAACCGGCGACGTCAAAATTCGCGAACTGATCTCACAGGCCCTTGAAGACAACAAGAAGGACGTCCTTTTCGACCTCGGTGGTGTGACTGCCATTGATTCCTCGGGTATCGGCGAAATGGTGGCCTGTTACACCACAGTTACAAAACGCGGTGGGCAGCTCAAGCTCATGCATCTTTCGCCGAAGATCAATGACATTCTTCAGGTCACGCAGTTGATCACTGTCTTTGACGTGTTTGATGATGAGAGAGAGGCGCTCGGGAGCTTCTAACTCGGGTTCATCGATCCGGTCACTGCCCCGATCCGCGCGGTTTGACCACAATCTCTGCGGGGTATTCGCCGTCTGTAACCGCGTCGATCTCGAGATCGAGGACGAGCCCTGCGGCGCAGAGTCGCTGCGACGGGGCGGCCGACGCTGCCCCCCCGACCGGTCTTACCTCTCGAACGGCACCGCCGGCAACTACGATGCGGACTGAGTATCGACCGGCTTTGCAGGTGGCCGAGGGGGTGAACTCCCGCCACGCGGATTTCCCATTGATGAAGACGAAGAGCTGAGCCCGCCCCATCGAAGGCGCCGCCTCCCACGATTGAAGGGCGGCACCGCGGCCGGCCTCCTGTGCACCACCCCTGTCTTCGCGCCGCGGTGCTCGGTCGAGGTCGCCCTTCTCACCCGGGGCAGCGGGGCGGATGCTCTCGCTTTTCTTCGCATCCTTATCCACCACCATCGCCGAGCTCTTTGCCATGACCTCGTCGAGCGGAATACCTGCGGTTTCTTGATCCTCAGATGTTGGGACCTCTCCCTCCTCGAGTGGTCCGAGGACCTCGAGCGGGACTGGATCGTCGAGCTCGACATCCGGAGCGGGGCTTGCCAGGAGCCGGTCGCTGGCGCCGAGGGGTTGCTCCTCCAGGGGTAGAGAGCTTGTTGGTAACGGTGCCAGGGTGAATCGCTCGGTGGGCACCGCCGGCTGACCTTCCGTCCTCAGTTTGGCCATGGACTTGATGCTCGGCCCCGGGTTGCGGCGATTGACTTCGATGATGACTGTGGCACCGAGGATGACAGCCGCTGCCGTCGCCAGCCACCGCGCCCACGACCGAAGAGCTATCGGTTCCGGTTTTCCGCGAAGCAGCGGGTCGACCAGGGAATCGAGCTCGGGTGGAACCTGCTCACTCGAAGCGAGAGCTGCGACCGAGCGGCGGGTACGACGCATGGCCTCGAGCTCCTCTGCCAAGGCGGGCTCAGCCTCGAGCCTGGCCGAAAGCTCGAGTTCCTCATCTGCATTGAGATCGCCGTCCAAGTGTCGGCTCAGAATCTCGACGATGGTCTCATCCATCATGACTCCACCAATTCTTTGAGAGCCCCGCGAGCACGAGCGAGACGTGAGCGCACGGTGCCGATCGGTACGTCGAGGGCATCCGCGATCTCCTGATAGCTGAGATCTTCACCATCGCGCAGCCACACCACCACGCGGTAATGCTCGGGCAGCCTTTCGAGCGCCACCTCGACGCGATCGAGGAGCTCTGTTGCCCGAGCCCTCCGTTCCGGATCAGGCCCGGTGTCCACAGCTGATTCGACCAATTCCTGTGCAGCGTTCATGTCTTCGCCGATGATCTGTAGTGTACGGCCCATTTTTCTTCTGTGCGCTCGTAGGTAGTTCCATGCGATTTGGAACACCCAGGTCGAGAGCTTGGCCTCGCCCCGGAAACCGGGGAGACCGCGCCACACGCGAAGGAAGATTTCCTGCGTCGTGTCGAGCGCTTCCTCCTCTGATGTCGTGAGGCGGCGTGCGAGGCGCCACACCGGCAACCGAAAGCGCTCGTACACTTGATCGAAGTCCACGAGCCCAGTTTGCCACACGCCGTCTCAGTTAATAAGATCACTCAGGTGGAAAAAAGTTCCGAGTCTGACTCTTCGGAGAGGAGGGCCCGGATGCGACGCTCGAGTTCGCGCGCGACCTCCAGATAGATCTCGTCATCCTCACCAAAGGGGTCGGTGATGTCCCATGCGTCCCGGCGTGCCCCGATGCTGTGGGGAATGTAATCAAGCCCTCTATCCCCGAGCAGAGAAAGGACGATGTCTACGTCCTCGAGATCGACCTCGTCGATGCCTTTCGACGACAGACCTTCTGCGGGATAACCGAGGGCCCGGAGGGTGTCGATGGTCTGTTCAGAGATCCACCCGAGGGGTGAGATACCGGCGGATCGGGCGTCAACCATGGTGCCGCCGAGGACATTGGCGATGGCTTCCGCCATCGGTGAGCGGCAGCTGTTACCGATGCAGATGAAAAGAATGGTAAGTCGAACCACCCCCCAATTGTAAAACGACTGTTAAAGCCGGCTCGTAAACAGCGCTCCGAGGCAGAATCCTGGCGTTGTTGAATAACCACGGGCAGTGTGAGATTGACCACAGACGTCCTTCGCGTTAGCCTTTTATGAGGAGGGGAATGACTACTGTGGTCCTGACTGGGTTCAATACGGATATTCAACACTCGGGAACCACATATCACGTGCAGACCGAGGACAAGGGACGAGGCAATCCGTTGGTTGAGTCTCTCGTCTACACGAGTGGTGAAATCCTCTACTCCCGCCGGACCCCCTACGATGATCTGGTAGAGCAGGATGTCGACCGGGAGGCGATCGCTACCCTGATGGAACGGCAGCATCGATCGATAGTCGACGCTGTTCATACCGGCGGCCTCGCCCGCCTCACGGGCAAGATCGAACAGATTGCGGCCGACGACGACACCACCATCACCCATCGTGAGACCGAGCCCGACACGGGCGAGGAACCGTCTTTGGATCAGGTGATTCTCGACTACCTCGAGTCGCAGCGTGACCAGGCCCACCTGATACTTCGTGCTTCGATCGAGCACGATTTCGCGTATGGCGACCTCGCACCGATCAGTGTTTTGGCGGTTGATTCGATTGCCCACTCCCCGCAGGCCGGGGTCAAGGTGTCGGTGCTCTTCAAGTCGACCGCGGAGCCGCGACGTATGGTCCTTGCCGAGGGTGAAACGGGCGAGGACGGCATCTTCTCCGCCGATGCCGATATGCCGGCGTTTGCGGACGGCACCTCGGCAGTCGTAATTACCGCCGAGTCCGATCTCGGGAGGTCCGAGATGAAGCACCTCGTTCACAAATAGCACTCGCCCACCCGCCAGGGCTTGAGGCTTGAGACCTGAGGCTTTGCGTCCTTTGCAAAGGGATCGAGCGTTTTGAAGCCCCCCAAGCCCCAAGCCCCAGGCAAGGGCTTGCCCATCAGCGCATTTTTCCGTATAGTGACCGTTGGCCGTGGGCCGTTAGCTCAATTGGCAGAGCAAGTGACTCTTAATCACTAGGTTGGAGGTTCGATTCCTCCACGGCTCACCATTTTCCCGAATGCGAAAGTGGCGGAATTGGTAGACGCGCGAGACTTAGGATCTCGTGGGGGTCCCCCCATGGGGGTTCGAGTCCCCCCTTTCGCACCAGCTTTCTGAATCGACCGGGCCGCCGGAGCTTATTTAATGCCGTACACAGTGACCCACCGAGCGAATCACACCGTCGAGATTTCCGCCAACCTCGAATCTACTGCAGTTGATCGCGAACGCGATGGGATTGTCCGCTCATTCCGCAGCAAGGCCAGCGTGCCCGGATTTCGCCCGGGCAAGGCGCCGGTGGCTGCGATTCGTGCCCGTTTTGCCGATGAAATTCGAGACGAGCTCCAAGAACACCTCACCGGCCTCCTGTGGGGAGAGGTCTTCGATGGTGAGAGTGAGATCGAGCCGATCACAAACCCGCAGATTCGAGACCTCTCATTTGCGGAGGACGGTGCTTTTTCATTCACCGCAGAGCTCGAAGTGCGCCCTCGGTACGCCCTGCCGGAGCTCGGGGAGCTCAGCTTGCCCGAGATCTCCCTGGAGATCAGCGAGACTGAGATCGATGAGGAACTGGTAAAAGTCCAGGAGGAGCAGGCGGTGTGGGAACCGGCCGAGGACGACCAAGCCGGCGATGGGATGCTGGCCGAGGTCGATCTGCGGGGCGAAGTTGAAAACAACGAGGAGGAACCGTATACCGAGGATGGGGCGAGCCTCATCATCGGATCAGACTCGGTGCCGTCTGAAATCAACGAGGCTCTTCAGGGTGCAAGGATCGGTGACGAGCGCGTCGCCACAAAGGTCCTTCCCGATGATCTCGAGGACAAAGACAAGGCTGGAAAGACGGTCACCTACACCATCTCGGTGAAGGGGCTCAAACGCAAGGTCTTGCCGGAGATCGACGATGACCTTGCAACCACGATTGGGCTCGAGAACCTCGAAGAGCTTCGGCAGCGGGTCCATGACGTTCTCCAGCAGCAGAAAAGAGGTGAGCGACGCAACAGCTGGCGACGATTCGTCCTCGATCACCTCGAAACGGAAATCGACCAGGCCGAACTTCCGTCGTCCCTCGTGCAATCGACGCTCAAAGAGCAGCTGGACCGCTATGCTTACACCATGGCCATGCAGGGTGTGGAATTCGACCCCGAAAAGGTCGACTGGCACGAGATTTCCGCCAAGGCGGAACCGGCGGCACGCCAGGAAGTTCTCGACACCCTCATTCTCGAACAGCTTGCTGAGACCTGGGAGACCCCGGTCCCCGAGGCAGAGGTTGACGCCTACGTAGCAACGGAGGCCGCGCGCCACGGTGTGCCGCCCGCCGAGCACAAGGCGAATCTTGCCGCCGAGAGGAAACTGGAGCGGGTCCGCCACGCGGCACGTGTCGCCGCCACGGTCGACGAAATGATCCGCCGCGCCGGCGGGGAGGTGGAGTGATGTTGGTACCGATGGTAGTCGAGCAAACGAGTCGCGGCGAGCGCGCCTATGACATCTACTCGAGGCTTCTCAAGGACAATGTGATCTTCCTCGGCACGACCATCGACGACCAGGTGGCATCGCTGGTGATTGCGCAGTTGCTCTTCCTTGAAGCTGAAAAGCCCGAGAAGGACATTTTCCTCTACATCAATACTCCCGGAGGATCGACCACCGCCGGCCTCGCCATCTACGACACGATGCAATACGTCAAGCCCGATGTCGCGACCATCGCCCTCGGCCAGGCGGCGTCGATGGGTGCACTGCTTCTCGCCGGGGGGGCCAAGGGAAAACGGTTCGCGCTGCCGCATTCGCGCGTGCTCCTCCACCAGCCGTTGATGGCCGGCCTCCAGGGACAGGCCTCAGACATCGATATCCACGCCAAGGACATCGTGCGGGTACGCGAGCGTCTCAACCAGATCATCTCCGTGCATACGGGTCAGCCGATCGAAAAGGTCCACGCAGATTCCGACCGCGATTTCATCCTCGAGGCCAAGGCCGCCCTGGAGTATGGTCTGGTTGACAAAATCATTGTTTCCAGGGAATAGAGAAGCGGCGGCGGCTGTGCCAAGCGTTCGTTTGTTATACAATGGGTTGAGGAGGGTCTGATGTCCCAGCGCGACGGTGACATGCTGCGGTGCAGCTTTTGCGGCAAGAGCCAGCATGAGGTGCGCAAGCTGATCGCCGGGCCCACCGTTTACATCTGCAACGAGTGCGTTGAGGTCTGCCTGGACATCATCGCCGAGGATCGTGTCCACGAATCCAAGGCCCGCGATCAGGTACAGCCGAAGCCCCATGAGGTCAAGAGCCACCTCGACGAATACGTAATCGGCCAGGAGTCGGCCAAGAGAAAGCTCTCGGTCGCGGTCTACAACCACTACCGTCGAATCGAGTACCAGAACGACCGTGGACGCAACGATGTCGAGCTCGCCAAGTCGAACATTCTCCTCATCGGTCCCACCGGTACCGGCAAAACGCTGCTCGCTCAGACCCTCGCCCGTCAACTCCAAGTGCCTTTCACAATCGTTGATGCAACGACCTTGACCGAGGCGGGATATGTCGGCGAGGACGTCGAGAACATTCTCCTCCGCCTCTATCAGGCGGCCGGTGGTGATCGGGACGCGGCCGAGCGCGGCATTGTCTACGTCGATGAGATCGACAAGGTCGCACGCAAGGCCGAGAACCCCTCCATCACCCGCGACGTTTCAGGCGAGGGGGTCCAACAGGCACTGCTCAAGATCCTCGAGGGCACGGTGGCGAATGTTCCGCCGCAGGGTGGGCGCAAACACCCCCACCAGGAATTCCTGCAGATCGATACCACCAACATCCTCTTCATCTGCGGTGGCGCTTTCGTCGGGCTTGACGAGATCATCGCTGATCGCCTCAACCAGAAACGCCTCGGATTCGGAGTCGATCTCGGTGGGAACGAGCCGGGCTCGGCGGAGCTCCTGTCCCAGGTCCACCCTGAGGACCTCATCAGGTACGGAATGATCCCGGAGTTCGTTGGCCGGATTCCCGTGGTTGCCAACTTGCACGAGCTCGATCACGAGGCGTTGGTGCGGATCCTCACCGAACCCCGCAACTGTCTCGTCCGCCAATACGAGACCATTCTCTCGTTCGAGGGCGTCGATCTGTCATTCACTGCGGACGCGCTCGATTCCGTCGCCGAGGAGGCGATCACCCGCAAAGTCGGCGCGCGCGGACTGCGGATCATCCTCGAGGAGTTGATGCTCGACATCATGTATCAGATTCCCTCTCTGCCCGAGCTCAAGGAGCTGGTCATCTCGCGGGAGGTAGTGAAACGTCGCGTGCCACCACTGCCCGTCGTCCGCAAAGTCAGTTAGAATCGACCGCGGTGGGTCGCCCCACCCCGACGAGAAAATCCTCTCATCAAAAGAGTTTTACATGACTTCACAATCCTCTACTGTTCAGCTTCCCGCAGTTCCGCTGCGGGA
>Ga0255054_10001599_pt1 | contig 13251 bp, 8 predicted proteins | sample JV7_2_23_MG_FD_188634 | JGI IMG/M metagenome (GOLD analysis project Ga0255054, IMG submission 188634) | Seawater microbial communities from Jervis Inlet, British Columbia, Canada - JV7_2_23 | ecosystem: Environmental > Aquatic > Marine > Inlet | place: Canada: British Columbia | collected...
GATACAAGGATGTTGTAATACAGAGTGCAAAAACCCTGGCCACACGATTCAATCCAGTTGTAGGAGTCACCAGATCCTGGGATCATAACCAGGATAAATGGCAGTATCCGGTGATCATTGACAATATGATGAACCTGGAACTTCTATTCTGGGTTGCCAGAGAAACAAATGATACAGATCTGTATGAATTAGCGGTAACTCACGCAGAAACAACGATGAAAAACCACTACCGGGGAGACCACAGTTCCTGGCATGTATTAGATTACGACACCATCACCGGAGAAGTTCTCCACAAGCATACCCATCAGGGCTATGCCCATGAATCTGCCTGGGCCAGAGGGCAATCCTGGGGATTTTACGGATATACAATGACCTACCGGGAAACTGGTGATCAGAAGTTCCTGGACCATGCAAAAAACATTGCAGATTTCTTCCTGAATCATGAAAACCTTCCGGAGGACATGGTACCTTACTGGGATTTCGACGCCCCGAACATTCCTGATGAACCGAGAGATGCCTCTGCTGCAGCAATCCTCTGTTCCGGCCTGTATGAATTAAGTACACACCTGGGAGCTCAGGGTGGTCCCTACAAAGAGGCCGCAGACAAGATCCTGTCAAGCCTATCTTCAGATAAGTACCGGGCACCTGTCGGCGAAAACAACAACTTTATCCTGAGGCATTCTGTAGGCCACATGCCTGGTGGATCTGAAATAGATGTTCCCATTATATATGCGGATTATTATTTCATTGAAGCCTGTATGCGGAAACTGGCCCTGGATTCAGGGAAATAGAAGGAGACCATCATAATGCTGACAGCAGTCGGATAATCTGATTATTGTTTCGTCTACTGATGCTGTTTAATGAGAAAATGACATGATAATTAATATTATTATGAATGGACTTATGAAAAATGTTAAGCTCTTTCTTATTGCAGTAATGGTTGTGAGCGGATGCACGCTGGATCAACAAAGGGATGGGCAAGAACAAGGCTATTTAGGTACATTAAAAAGTAAAAATTCCCGGGAGATCCCAGGTTCGTACTGGGGTATACAGGCCAGTACCCTTGAAGACACACTGCTTGACAAAGCTGCTGATATCGGTGTGAAATGGACGCGCCTGGGGGCTTCATGGCCTTCGATTGAAAAGGAAAAAGGCATATATGACTGGTCGGAGACAGATATCGCCTTTACCAAAATATATGAGAAAGGTATAACCCCTTTTGTCACCCTGGGAAGAGGAAACAAATTGTATACTGAACTTACGACTTATGATGATCCGCAACTGGCAGAGATTTACGGGTACAGACCTGCTCCTCCTACCCGGAATCCGGAGGCACTAAAGGCCTGGCTAAGGTTTGTCAGGGCAACAGTTGAAAAATATAAAGACAGGATCAAATACTGGGAGGTCTGGAATGAACCGAATCACAGGAATTACTGGGGGGCTCCGCCTGACGGGAAAGATTATGGGAAGCTCCTAAAAGTCACAGCCTCCTTGATCAAAGAAATTGATCCTGAAGCCATTGTGATCGGCGGATCGATGGCAGGGATCAATCCAGATTTCACAGAAGATTTTCTTAGCGTTGGAACTGCGGATTTAATTGATATCATATCTTACCACAACTATGGTGCAATACCCGAAAAACGGATATACCGGGCCGTGGAATTATGGGAAGTCATTAACCGGTATAACCCGGATATTCAGCTCTGGCAGGGAGAATGCGGATATCCTTCACACAGCAGTACCAGGGATTATCGCGGCATTTCTCCCTGGGGATTGAATATCCAGTCAAAATGGCTTCTCCGCCAGGCATTTACGGATGTATACTTTTGCAAAGCCACCCTTAGCAACTATTTTAAACTGGTCCACATAGGGGGCCGGGGGGAAAGTAAGGAACGAACCATGCTCTCTCCGGTTGACAGCCTGTTGGGATTCCCTGAAAGAGGCGGTTCCCGGGTCAGGACCTGGGGCGTCAATGAAAAATGCCTCCTGTCCAATCCTGACCTCGTACCCAAACCAGCTTATTTCACCTATCAGAATCTTTGCTCTGTTATGGATGACCGGTACAAGATCAAAGATATTGATCATACCATCCGGGTGCTGGATCCAGGGATGTTTTACGGGATCGGGGTGGAAGATGATGCTTTCCCTTCCGTTCCCCTTGTTGCAGGTTTTGCAAACGATAAAGACCATTATCTCATAGCCTACTGGCTCCCCTGGCACCCCCAGGAACATACACCCGATCCGGCAACTATAAACCTGGAGCTAAACGAATGCGGATTTGAAAAACCGGTAAGAATAGACCTTCTTTCCGGAAAGGTTTACGAAATTGATAAGTTTGAGAATAAGCTTGGAATAACAGTATTTTATGAACTTCCCCTGAGTGATTATCCGTTCCTGATTACTGAATTGGAAGATATTGACATCAACTAAAGTGTAGAAAAAGAAAGCCATAACAAAAACAGAAAAACTCCAGAGAAAGAATATTCAAAGAGTTGAATCATGAAGAACCTTGTAAGCTTCCCAAATTTTTAATTTTTCAATTCAAAAATCTCTCTGTTTTCACTACCTTTTTCTATTCCAACATTTAAGTCGCCTAATTCCTTACGGGCTTTTTCCACAATGGCCATTATTTCCTTGACTTTATCAGGATAATACTCAATTACATTATATTGTTCCCCTGGATCCCGCATCATATTATAAAGTTCAGGTCTTTCAATTACTGTATTTATTCTGTTGCCTCCGTGTCCATCGTTTCCTGGTTCTGTATTGTACGATCTGTAGGTGTGTGGCAGTACAAGTTTCCAATTTCCCTTTCGAACGGCGTTTAAATTGTTTTTACCATGATAGTACAGAATAGATTCGCGAGGGTCTGATTTGAAATCGCCTTTTAAGAGTGAGCTAATATCAAGTCCATCAATCTTATTTTCAGGCAAATCGCCATTTGTGATTTCTGCAAATGTTGGTAAAAGGTCAATTGCACAGGCCAGTTTATTACAAACAGTACCAGCCGGAATATTCTCTGGCCATTGAATAATAAATGGTACTCTTTGTCCGCCTTCCCAGCTTGTCGTTTTTCCTTCACGTAGTCCGCCTGCTGAGCCGGCATGATTCCCGAAATTTAGCCAGGGTCCATTATCAGTTGTGAAGACTACAATTGTATTATCTTCAATATTGTTTTTCTCTAATGTTTTCAATATCTCGCCAACGGACCAATCAATTTCCATCATTACATCACCATAAAGTCCTTGCTCGCTTTTACCCCTGAATTTATCGGAAACTCCAAGCGGAATGTGTCCCATGGTATGCGGGACATATAAAAAGAATGGATTTTTTGCATTTCGGTCTATAAAATCAACAGCTTTTTCGGTATAGAGCGTTGTGAGTTTATCCTGATCTTTCAGACTTATAATTCTTTCTGCAATTTCATTTCCCACAATGAGAGGTAGCTCCGGATAATTTCCGCGACCTTCACCTTCGGGCAATCTTTCACCTGTAACATTGCTATTTGGCCACATATCATTTGAGTAGGGTACTCCGACATATTCATCGAAGCCATGCTGCAATGGAAGAAACTCTTTTTGCCAGCCCAAATGCCATTTGCCAAAACAGGCAGTTGCATATCCTTGTTCTTTAAACATTTCGGCCATTGTAAGTTCTTTTGGGTTAATACCAATTTTATGATGGGGGAACAATGCTCCCGAAAACCCTATTCTATTAGGGTAACATCCTGTAAGCAGGCCTGCACGCGAAGCACTACATACAGGCTGGGCAGAGTAGAAATTTGTAAATCTCATTCCTTTACTAGCCATTTGGTCAAGGTTTGGAGTTTCAAATCCAGTCGCTCCATAGCAGCCAACATCACCATAACCTTCATCGTCAATAAATACTATTATGACATTTGGCTTTTCTGTGTTTTGTTTTTGAGTCTGATTACACGTTACAAATAGAACAGCAAGCAGGGTTAAAATAAAATACTTCTTCATTTTTTTAAATTTAATTATTCCAAATTTCCAGTCGCTAATATAGTTACCTGATCTCACAAACCCATAAAATAGTATCCTTCTTCTAAACCCGATGACGCAGTAGTTCATTCAACAGCCAGACTTGTTTCTTATGTATGCTTTAAATATCTTGTATACGATTAATCCAAAAACTATGAAGCTCCTTAAACTACTCGCATTGTTATGCATTGTTTTCTTATTTGGCTGTCAGCCAAAGGAAAAGGCACCTCCCAATGTCCTGTTTATCTGCATTGATGACCTGAATGACTGGACGGGCTTTATGGGAGGGCACCCGCAGGCAATAACGCCCCGCCTCGACCGCCTTGCTTCGGAGAGCGTCGTCTTCTCCAGGGCTTTTTGTCCGGCCCCCGCGTGCAATCCATCCCGTGCATCAATCATGACGGGTATCCGTCCATCCACCTCGGGCGTTTATCACAATCCTCATCCCTGGCGGACGAGTCCGGTTTTATCGGATATCCTGACCATACCGCAGTACTTCCGTAAGCATGGATATGTTGCGAAGGGCAGTGGAAAAACATACCACGGTTCTTTTCCGGATTCTGTATCCTGGAATGAATACTGGCCTTCCCTTACCCAGCAGAAACCTCCGGACCCGATGCCTGAGAACAGGCCGCTCAACGGTATTCCTAATACACGCCATTTTGACTGGGGACCTGTGGATGCAGCGAAAGAAGAGATGGGTGACTGGCAGGTGGCCGACTGGGTTATTGACCAACTGGGCAAGGAGCATGATAAACCATTCTTTCTCGCCTGCGGTTTTTTTAGACCCCACCTTCCCTGGTACTCCCCACAGGAGTATTTTGACAAGTTCCCGCTCGAGACCATAGTCCTGCCGGTAGTTGACAAAAACGATACAGCCGATATTCCACAGGCCGGGAAAGCGCTGATCAAATTCCGAGACCATGAAAATGTGACAAAATACGATCAGTGGGAAAAAGCGGTCCAGGGTTATCTGGCCAGTGGCAATTTTACGGATGAATGCCTGGGAAGGGTATTGGATGCTCTCGAAAAAAGTGAATACAGTGACAACACCATCATTGTCTTATGGTCTGATCACGGCTGGAACCTGGGAGAAAAGATGCACTGGCGCAAATTTGCCCTATGGGAAAATACCACGAGGACCCTGTTTATGATAAAAGTCCCAGGCATGGCCGGGAACGGTTCGGTTTGCAGCCATCCCGTAAACCTTCTTAATGTCTACCCCACCCTCCTGGAACTTTGCGGATTACCGCCCAATTCGCTGAATGAGGGGACAAGCGTAGTACCCCTGCTGGAATCCCCGGACAGTAAATGGGAAACCGCATCTGTTACCACCCACGGAAAAGACAAGCATGCCGTCCGGCTCCGGAACTGGAGATACATTCAATATGATGACGGCTCGGCAGAGTTGTACAACCTGGAGGAGGATCCCGATGAGTGGATCAATCTAGCCTCGGATCCGGAATATGAGAGTGTTATATCGGAATTAAAGAATCACCTTCCACAGGTCAATGTAGAACCCATTCCCGTAAAATAAATGAACAGATGAAACCCACCCGACCAGTCACCATTTGGTTACTTTCGCTGCCAATCCTGGCGTTGTTTTCGTCGTGCGGAATGCAGGATGAAGGAAGGTTTAAGATCGTATATGTGAATTCATACCACCAGGGGCATCCTCCCAGCGATCAGATCACGGCCGGGTTGATGGAAAGCCTGCCGGTTGACAGCTTTGAGGTCATCGCCCATTTCATGGATACCAAACGAAATTCTTCCCTGGATTATATTGAGACCCAGGCGGCAGCATTGCTGGATTCCATTAAAAATGCCAGCCCCGACCTGCTTGTCGTATCCGATGATAATGCAGTGAAGTACCTTGTAAAACCACACCTCCAGAATCAGGACATGCCAGTGGTTTTCTGTGGGGTGAACTGGTCTGCAGACCAGTATGGTTTGTCACGGAATAACATCACCGGTATCCTGGAGATGCTTCCTGTGGAGGAAGTGATGGCCACAATGAAATCCTACTACCCCTCCATGAAAAGGTTACTGGTGCTGAATGAGAACACTACAACCTCCCGGAAAACCAAACCCTTGCTGGACACACTGCTGAACCGTATAGGCATAGAGGTAACTCAGGCTCTGGTAGATGATTTTGACAGCTGGAAAGCAGTATTCAAGGAGGCCAATTTGTCATATGATATAATCTACCTTCAGACCCAGGGAGCCATAAAGAACTGGGACCATAATGAAGCTAAAGAATTCATTAACCAGCATATTAAAGTCCCTCTTGTCACCTGCGAGGACCATATGATGCCTTATTCGATATTCGGGATGACACAGGTTTCCAGAGAACAGGGGACCTGGGCAGCCGAAACAGCAAAAAAGATCCTCCAGGGTACCCCTCCTTCAGAGATCCCTGTTTCCCGGAATCAGATGGTGAGCATATGGTTTAATCCGGATCTGGCTGAGAAAGTAGGTTTCCAGCCGGATGCAACCCTGATGGGCAAGGCCAGAATTATCAGCGATTAATGTCACACCTGGCACTGGCTGCCAGCGGATCGAAAATAAATACTGAGAATAAAAAGCAACAGATATCAAATTAAGCAGAATGGAATAGTACGTTCTTCCATTGCTGCCCTGGTCGAACTACTCATATCTCAATGTTTCAACTGGGTTCTGATTCACCGCTCTCCATGTCTGGACTAAAGTTGTTGCAACTGACACAAACAATGTTGCTAGAACTGCCATTAAGAACATCCACCAGGAAAGGTCAATCCGGTAGGAAAAATTCATAAGCCAGCGATTGGCTATATACCATGCAACCGGAACACCCACCATGGAAGATATCAGAACCAGGATGAAGGATTCAATTTGGAGGAGCCTTAAGACCCCTCCCCTGCCCGATCCAAAGGTTTTCCGGATACCGATTTCCTTGGTACGCTTGAGGATGTTGAACCGGGATAGCCCCAGTAATCCAAGGCAGGAGGTGATAATTGCCAACAGCGCTGCAATCAAAAAAGAGGACCCAAAGCTGCTTTCTGCTTTATATTGCTCCTGGTAAGATTCTTCCATAAAGCTGTACAGGAATTGTTCACCAGGGTAAATTCTGTTCCACACTGCCCCTATACGTTCCATTATGTGAGGATCTAATGAGGCCAGCCTGAAAGAATAACAGCCTACAGAAGCCCGCCATCTAATGCTCTTAAAGAATACTATTGGCAACAACTTATCCTTTAATGAGAAGTGGTGATAATTCTCAATAACTCCTATGACTTTCCATGAATTTCTGCCAATTTGGATCATCTCCCCAATGGCTTTGGCAGGATCGTCGAATCCCAGTTCTTCGGTAGCCTTCCTGTTTAGCACTATATCTTGTATATCATATTGCTCATTTTCCCGAAATCCTGTTCCACCTATAAGGTTGATCCCATACAGATCTAAATAGAAGTGATCCACATTGATTTGTTGTACAAAAGCCTCCGAACTGCTCCCTTCTTTCATGTGGCTGATCGTAACTCCCGGAAAATGAACAGGTTGTCCGGGAACAGTGGAAGAAACACTGAATGCATCCACGCCCGGAATGGAAGACATTTCATTTCGGAACATCAACAGTCTCGCCGGTATATCCGGACGCTGGTTCATAGTCATGGGTGAAAATGAATAGATGATGTTGCTGTCATTGAATCCCAGCTCTTTTTTACGTGTATATTTCATCTGTAAAAAGATCACAAGTGTGCAGGCGATCAGTATGATCCCGGATGAAAATTGGACTGCAACCATGATCCGGCGATACGTTGATCCACGACGATTGCCAAATACCTCCCCTTTCAGCTGGTTTATAATCCTCCCGGGCCTGTAGCTGGTTGCAGGTACTAACATTGAGACCAGGGCAGTGATAATGATCAGAATGAGCAGGATCGGCAACAGCGTTATCTCTAACACAAATGCCGGACTTAATTCTTCTACTACAAATGCAGCCCCGACAGTAATTGCTGCTGCCATCAAGCTTATCATGCACCCCCAGGCAAAAGACTCGGACATGATCGAATGGCTTCCGGCACCGTGTACCATGCGAATGGCGTTCACCCTTGTCCTTTCATTGAATACAACTGCATAGAGATTCATAAAATTGATCCAGCTGATGACAAGGACTACCAATCCTATCAGGAGCAGCATGTAGATGTAAAACATGCTGCTGTTCTCTTTGATTTCATCCGGATAATCAGATTCCAAATGAATGTCTTCTATGTTTTGAAAAAATGGCAAGATGGTGGCTTCCTTAATCTGATTGGGTAATTCAACCTTTTCTATCAGCTTCCTGGCTTTTTCCCGAAGCTGGTCCAAATCAGTCCCGGCTTTGATCCTTACATAATTGTAGCTCCTGTAATTGTTCCATGAACTCCTGTGGTAGGGTCCCGGATCCACATATTCGAATTCGTCATTCTCCGCGAGCCGGCTGGTCATGTTATCGAAATTCTGCATGTAATAGACAAGGCTGGCACGCGTCAGTAATACATCAAATGCCAGGTGGCTTTTTTCAGGTATATCCTCAAAGACCGTGCTTATGAAAAATGTCCAGCCCTCGTTTAGTCTCAGTTCTTCCCCCAGGCAATCAACGGTTCCGTATAGTATTCTGGCCAGGGATGCCGAGATGGCCATGGAATGGATATCAGGAAATACCTCGGAGCTCTCAGCGGCCAGGATGTCCAGGGGCAGAATCTTGAAAATATTGGTGTCGGCATAAAACATCCTCACATCCTGTATCTGTTGCCCGCCGACAAAAACCGTGATCACATCTGGAAGCAACCGGGTCATGCCGGTTACTTCGGGGAATTCTTCAACCAGCATTCCGGGCAATCCCCGGTAACTTCTGGCACTCCTGAAGCTAAGTTGTCCATCCTGGTACTGCTCAAGAGAGATCCTGTAAAGCTGATCTTCACCAGACCAGCAATTATCATATCTAAGATCATTCCCTATCAGTGCAAAAAGAACCAGGAATACCGAAAAACCAATCGCAAGGCTTGTTACCTTAATCAGGGTAAAAAATGTATGAGATCTGAATTGCCAGATGAAAATCCGAATATAAGATAGCATCTTACTCCCTGGTTGTTTATGCAATTAAATTAATAAAAAATGAATCTAAGATAATTATTATGCCTGTATGCCGTGCTGCGGATACCAAGGAAAAGAACCCCGAACAGACGGTTAAACATCTGAAAAAGGCTGCAGAACATTGGAAGAATTATGCAGTAATAGCGGCGAAACAATATAAAGCACAGTTACTTAGCAAGGGAGGCTGGGTAGATTGGCAACAGGGCTATGAGAATGCTCTGAAGGATATTTCCCTGGTGAAGGGCCAACCGAAATGATTAGCTTTCTAAATAGCTAACTATAATGCTATAAAAAAAATCAGGGTATTCAGCCTGACCAGTTTTTTAGTTATTACCTCATTATCGGGTGTTTCAGGTGCCCACTTCCGGCCAGCAGCAGCAAAGCATGGATAAACCAAGGGAAGGAAATTGGACATTTCACTGAATGTGGTATCATTCCTGATTGCACAAATCATCATTTGACAACTCTATGGTAAAATTACTGCCTTGCCTAAAAGACCGGGGTCAACAAGTGAAAAATGTCATGGTCAGGTGGACTGGCAGGGATGGCGTCCAGTGCCTCTCTCAGTATTTCCGAATCATATTTATCAGCAACCATCAGCAGTAATTCATACAAATCATCAGCCAGGCTTTCTACCCCACCGATCTGCTGGTAGGTAAATTCTTCTCCTCCTGAATAAAATGGGATCAGGTATTCAATGGCCAGGCGGATGGAGCCACCTTTATCGGATTCGTAGTTCCAGAGATCTATCCCGAAATGTTCTGCCAGGATAGCATTCTCAATCAGGTGGCGGAGGTTTTTGATGCTGTAACTCATAGCCTTCGTCCGTCTGAGTTCAAAGGGCTGGCTCCCGTCAGGTTCTATCTGCCGGGAGATACGCTTTATCCCCACAGAATCAAGGATCATACTGGCCACAGAATCCTGTCCGGCAAATATGGCAAATGTTGCGACCTGGCTGTCATAGGACGTTCCATGATTGTTGAAATACATCCTTTCATCCATTCCGTTCTTGCTGGAGATCAGCCAATGGGTATATTGATCGAACCATGCTTTCAATCCCTGAAGATCCTCCTCATTCATTGCTTCTGCCCCCTTCAGCATACCAATCCCATTAACCACCCTTACAAGGTTTCCGGTTTCAATGATACCGATGCCCCTGCCTTCTGTCCTGCCAGGAATGGCCTGTCCGTATTCGAGATGGGGATTCATCCTGGTGGCGGGATCCAGGAACCAGGTCCGGAGCAATTCCAAAGCCTTACCGGCATAAAGATCATGACCGGTATAAAACCAGGCCAGTGACAGGGTGAGTACCGATGCCGACATCCGCCCGAGGGTACGGCTGTCATAATCATAATATTCCGGGTTCACGATACCATCATGCCGCACATAGGGCAATCCGTCAGGAGTATCCGGATTAGGCCACCAGTATGGTCCCTGGCTGAGATAATCATGTTTATCCCCGCTGGGAGGTGTCATCTTCTTCTGCATTACAGAAAAGGGCCCCTGCATCATGGCTTTGTCTGCAGCCATTTTTAGTGAATCCACCGCAGTGGAAAAAGGATCCACCCCCTGTTTTGCCAATTTTCTGGCTTTCTCCAAATCGTCCCGGTCATATAAGGAAATATCGGGTAACTGAGTTCTGGAATTCTTCCCATCGGAACTACATCCAGCCGAAATAATTAATAGTAAAAGGATCGGAAAAATAATTGTCAAGTTCTTCATTTCTCATTCTTTAAATTCAAGAAATTCTATTGCATGCTCTTTTACATAGTGGCTATCCAGTTTTTTATTCAGACTGTTTAACAATTCCTGATGCTCCTCGCGGACGGCAAGATTGATCATTTCGGGATCCGGACCCCGGTGATCATAGATCTCAGTGTCAATGGTTTCCCTGGTTTCACGGTCAATCCACCTGGTGATCCGGTATTCCGGAGTACGCATGCTGTAACCCATCAGTTTGACGGCCTGTCCGTTGATATTGCTTGACCTGGGATACTGGCTGAAGGCTACTTCATCCCATGCTGCATTTTTAGATTCAAGGACCTTCCTGAAACTGGATCCCTGCAGATGATCGGGGCCATCGAGTCCTGCCAGATCACAGAGTGTTGGGTAAATATCAACCGTTTCAATGAGGGCATCCGATTTCCAGCCTTCCCCTGCTTTGATCTGGGGGATCCTGACAATAACCGGTATCCTTGTATCCAGTTCATAATTGGTATGCTTGCACCAGTCCCCGTATTCACCAAGCTTCCATCCATGGTCACCCCAGAAAACAATGATGGTATTCTCATAGAGTCCGAGTTCTTTCAGCTTATCGGTCAACCTTCCCACCTGGGCATCAATAAAGCTGACACAGGCATAATAACCATGGATCATATTTTTAGCATCTTCGTCCGTAAGCAGACCTTCTGCCGGTATCCCATGGTATTTTCTGAGCTCCCCCCAGTTTGTAAAAGCATAGGGAGGATAGTTATCGGGCCTATCCGGTGGCGGGACGACAATCTGAGCCGGATCATACAGATCCCAGTACTTTGAGGGTGCCACAAAAGGAAGATGTGGTTTAACCATGCCCACGGCCAGAAAGAATGGCTTTCCCTTCAATACATCCATCCTCTCGATGGCATGGCTGGTAACCATGGCATCATTGTGAAATTCTTCGGCTAACCCGGAGTTGACCCAGGGTATATTTTTCCCACCTATTTTAGGAAAACTCGTATGCAAATGCGTAGTATCTCCCGATTGTATGGGCTCCCTCTGGTTGATCAACTGGTGAGGGTACCAGTGTGGTACAGACCAGGATAAGCTATCATTTTTATTCCCGTGCCCCGTATGGTAGATCTTCCCCATTCCTTCTGACAGGTAACCCTGCTGGATGAAATACTGTGAAAGGGTGACTACATCGGGTGCCTGGGTGCGGAAAAATGTTTGCAGGTCATAAATGCCGAGACCATCGGGCCTGAGTCCAGTCATCAACGTGTTCCTGGAGGGTGCACAAACTGCCTGCTGGGTATAGGCCCTGTTAAAAACAACTGATTCACGGGCCAGTTCATCGATGTGGGGGGAGATGATGTGCCCGGCGCCATAACAATTTAGCTCGGGACGAAGATCATCTACACAGATAAGCAGGATGTTTGGTTTTTCCGCAGATTCTGATTCAGCATTACTGCCTGATTTACATCCTGTAAAGACCATGATCAGGATGGACATTAAAATGACGCTGTTTTTCATAAATATTGTTTTAATGGATTAATTTACAGAAAAATGCAGAGTGTCGTTTGTGACATTTTGCCATTTGGCAATTTTCTCTGCCAGTTCCTTTATGATATGCTCATATTCTTCCTGGTAAAATAAGTTGTTGATCTCGAGCGGGTCTTTGTTGAGATCAAACAACTGCGATTTGTCCCTGTTGCTCAGGGATAATTTCCAGCCTTCCCTGGATATGACCGTCCGGATGGAAGGATTACCAGCCCATTGCAGGGAATCTGCCATCGTGATATCCCTGTCCGCCCAGTCCCTGACCCGGTAATCCATGTCTGAATTCCATTCAATAAAAATGTCTTCTGCCGGGAATTCGTCAGCATTCATTGATGGTACCAGGCTTTTTCCTTCAAGGTAGTCAGGAATCTCATGGCCCATAAGGTCAAGCAGTGTGGGGACGATATCGACCTGGCTCACACGTTCCCTGATGATCCTCTGTGATAAATTCATGCGCGGGTCTTTCAACAGGAAAGGGATCCTTACCGACTCCTCATACATGACCCCTTTTGTCACCATCCGGTGTGCCCCCATCATATCACCGTGATCTGATGTGTATATAACAATCGTATTTTCAGCAAGGCCAAGTGATTCCAGTTTATCCAGTATAGCCCCGACACTCATATCCACCTGGGTTACCAGTCCCCAGTACCTGGCGATCAGTTCCCTGAATTCCTCTTCCGTATTCCCATATTGCCGTTTGATCCCCTCCCATTTTAGCCGGTGGCTTAGGGGGTCGTCATCTGAGGCCACATCATCGAAACTGCCCGGAAGGATAACTTCATCCGGAGAATAGAGGCTGTCCAGCGGACCAAAAAACGGCATATGGGGTTCCAGGAAGTTGATGTACAGGATAAAGGGGTTATCCTTGTGCGCTTCCATG
>Ga0255054_10001600_pt1 | contig 13241 bp, 15 predicted proteins | sample JV7_2_23_MG_FD_188634 | JGI IMG/M metagenome (GOLD analysis project Ga0255054, IMG submission 188634) | Seawater microbial communities from Jervis Inlet, British Columbia, Canada - JV7_2_23 | ecosystem: Environmental > Aquatic > Marine > Inlet | place: Canada: British Columbia | collected...
TTCAGGCGTGGTGTAGGCGACTTCCCCGGGGTGGCGTTCTGCGTCCTCGCCCTCGACCCCTGGCACATAACCCAGTTCACCTTCCACCGGCACGCCGCAGGCATGGGCCATGTCGACCACTGCGCGTGTGGTTTGTATATTGATCGATAATGGTTCGTGGGAGGCATCGACCATGACCCCGTTACAGCCATGGTTGATCGCCGCTACCGCCGATACCAGACTGGCGCCGTGATCGAGATGAATGGCCACCGGCACCGAGGCCCGTCTTGCGGCAATCTCCACCGCTGGCATGACCAGTTCAAAATCGAAGTATTCAAAGTGAGATTCTGCCAGGCTCAGGATAACCGGCGCACGGGTTCGTTCCGCAGCCGTCATTATCCCTTCCAGAAAATCCAGGCTCACCAGGTCGAAGGCGCCTATCGCGTAGCCATGACGGTAGGCGTGTTGGAGCATGTCTTTCATATCAACGAGTGGCATTGCTCATTACCTCATGTCAAACCAGAATCTCATCAACCCTGCCGCCTTGATCGCTCATTAACCGTCTCCATCGGCAGGGTTTTCAGGCGCAGCAGATGCAGCGTCACACTAGCTGCTACCATCAGCAAAAGCAGGCGGTGAATGGTGTCTGTCAGATAGAAGCCGACGGTGATGCCTGCCGCCAGCCACAGATAGAGCAGGGCGGCCCACTTTACAGGTCTCGATACGGCACGCTGTTCACGCCACAGACTCAGTTGTTCTCCAATCCACGGGCGGGATTCCAGCCAGCGGTGTAATCGTGTCGAGCCGTGGAAAAAACAGAACGCGGCCAACAGCAGGAAAGGGGTGGTGGGCAACACGGGCAATGCCACGCCCACCAGTCCTAGCATCAGGGCCAGCAGCCCGCAAGCTGACAACAGCCCCTTGCGCAGCGTTCTCGTGATAAACAAAGTGATGACTCAGTCGTTCTGGATCTTTGTATTCAGTTTCCTGTTTGCCCGCCCGGTCGTCATTCATTACTACTAAACGCACCCAGCAGGTGCAACAGGCTGGTAAACAGGTTGAAGATGGAGACGTACAGTGTGACAGTGGCCATGATGTAGTTGGTTTCACCGCCGTGGATAATCTGGCTGGTCTGGTACAGGATCAGACCGGCCATCAGCAGCACAAACATGGAAGATACCGCCAGCGACAGGCCGGGCATCTCGAAGAACAGTGCACCCAGTCCGGCCATAAAAGCCACCAGGATGCCTACCATCAGGAAGCCGCCCATGAAGCTGAAGTCCTTGCGGGTGGTGAGCGCGTAACCCGACAGGCCGAGGAAGATGGCGCCGGTTCCGCCCATGGCGGTCATCACGATCTGGCTACCGTTGGGCAGCGCCAGATAGGCGTTGATAATCGGCCCCAGGGTGTAACCCATAAAGCCGGTCAGGGCGAACACAAAGGCTAGCCCCAGGCTGCTGTTACGAAATTTGGTGGTGGCGAACAGCAGACCGAAATAGCCACCCAGTGTCAGCAGCAGTCCTGGATGGGGCAGGTTCAGTACCATCGACACCCCGGCGGTCAGTGCGCTGAACAGCAGCGTCATGGACAGCAAGGTATAGGTGTTGCGGATGACTTTGTTGGTGGCGAGCGTCGCGGTTTGGCCGCGGCTCGCAGTGAGTGTGACGGGGTTGTTCATGGGTGATTACCTCTATTCGGTTTGTTAAGGGTTAGTCTGACAGTTGCGTGTCCGAACTCGGTGGCCGGCCCTGCCTGAGCAGGGATTGCTGCCGGTCAATCTTGCGCACCAGGGTACGTCCGGCGCGATCAGTCGCACGGTCGATGGCGACGTACAGGTCGGCCTCGATATCTTCGATCACCACATCGGGCAGACCGTCTAGCACGACCTGCAGGTGGCAGCGTTTGTCCTCACCACCGCGTGGGCCGTTGATGTCGGATAGCCGCATCACCACTCGCTGGATGCGATCGTCACAGCAGGTCAGGGCGAAACGCAGCCGCCGTTCTGCATGGCTGCGCAGGGCGTCGGTCAGGGAAAAATCGCGTGCCTGGATGTCAATCTGCATAGGGTTCTCCGTTGCAATGCAGTTGCTGTTTGATGAGCAGGCATGCTAGGCGGGTTTGATTAGCTCGAAAAGTCGATTATTATTGACATTCTATTCGTAATTTACGAAGTAATGGTGATCCGATGGTTAACTACAAGCATCTACACTACTTCTGGGCGGTGGCGAGGGAGGGTGGCGTCGCCCGGGCCAGTGAACGCCTGCACCTGACACCACAGACCATTAGCGGGCAACTGAGCTTGCTGGAGGAGCATCTTGGGGTGGAGCTGTTCAGCCGGGTCGGGCGCAACCTGGAACTCACCGAGACCGGGCGGCTGGTGTTGAGCTATGCTGATGAAATCTTCTCGCTCGGTGGTGAGCTGGAAGAGATGATCCATCAATTGCCGGAAGGCCGTCCCCAGCTGTTCCGGGTGGGCGTGGTTGATGTGCTGCCCAAGTCCATCGCCCATCGTATCCTTAAACCCGCGCTGCAGCTGCCGGAACCGGTACACATGATCTGCCGCGAGGCGAGTCTCGATACGCTATTGGCGGAACTGGCCGTGCACCGCCTCGATCTGGTGCTGGCCGACCGGCCTATTCCACCCACAGTCAGTACCCGGGGTTTCAGCCACAAGCTCGGCGAGTGCGCGGTCAGCTTCTTTGCCACAAAGAAACTGGCAAAGAAGCTAAAACGCGATTTCCCGCGCTGTCTGGATGGTGCACCGCTATTGTTGCCCAGCAGCGGTACCCAGCTGCGTTCCGGCATTGACCAGTGGCTGGACAAACATCGCCTCCATCCGCGCATGGTTGCCGAGTTTGATGACAGCGCGCTAATGAAGGCCTTCGGGCAAGAAGGTGCGGGAATCTTTATCGCGCCCGCTGCAATTGAGGCCGAGGTGGAGTGGCAGTATCAGGTGACTGCGATTGGTCGGGTTGATGCGGTGAAAGAACATTTCTATGCAATATCCGTCGAGCGCCGGGTCACGCATCCGGTGGTCTCTGCCGTGATGGAGGCAGCCCGCGAGTCGCTGTTTGCCGATGAATAGTTGTTAGACGAGTGGTATGAATGGGATGAAAGAAGAAAACAACGCTGATGCAAAAGTGGAAACAGGCGTATACCACGCCTCCCTATTGGCGGGTGTGGTGGGTTTCATCTGGCTTTATATGGCCAGTAAGCCAGTAGAGACTGAGGACTGATCGAAGATGGAAGCCCACGACTTTTTCCTGACCCTGCTGATTATCCTGCTGACGGCGCGGGTGTTTGCCGAGTTGGCGACCCGGCTCAAGTCACCCGCTGTGATCGGTGAGCTGCTCGCCGGTGTGGTGCTGGGCCCCAGTCTGCTGGGGTGGATCGAGCCGACTGAGGCAATCCGGCTGATGGCGGGGATCGGTATTATCCTGCTGCTGTTCGAGGTGGGACTGGAGACGGACGTCAAACGCCTGGTGCGTACCGGTCTGGAATCCGTCGTTGTGGCCTTCGCCGGTTTTGTATTGCCCCTGTTGCTCGGTTTTGGTCTGGCCTACTGGCTGTTCGAGCTGTCACTGCTGGTCTCGCTGTTCATCGGCGGTACGCTGACGGCAACCAGTATTGGTATCACCGTGCGGGTGCTCGGTGATCTCAAACGCCAGCATTCGAAAGAGGGACAGATTGTTCTGGGGGCAGCGGTGCTGGACGACGTGATGGGTGTAGTGCTGTTGGCGCTGCTCTATGAGTACTCCATTGGTGGTGGCGTGAGCCTGGTGAATACCGGCAAGGTGCTGATTTTCGTGGCGGCGTTCTTTGTATTGGCACCGGCGGCTGCAAAGCTGATGTCCATGGTCATTAAACGTTTCGATGTGAGCAGCGTAATCCCCGGGCTGATCCCAACGACCATTGTCTCTTTGGTGTTGTTTTTCGCCTGGCTGGCGCATGTTATCGGCGCACCGGAACTGCTGGGCGGCTTTGCCGCCGGACTGGCGCTGTCACGGCGTTTCTTCCTGCCCTTGGGCATCGCGTTGCATGCGGATGAGGTCTTTGCCGATCACATCGAAACGCAAATGAAACCCATTGTGCAACTATTCACGCCAATCTTCTTTGTCATGGTGGGTCTGTCGCTGAACTTGCGCGAGATCGACTGGAGCTCGTCTTTTATCTGGATTTTCTCCCTGTCGCTACTGGTCGCTGCTGTTGCTGGAAAACTCATTGGGGTGTTGCTGGTGAAAGAGAGCTGGCCGATCCGCTGGATGATTGGCACGGCGATGATTCCGCGCGGAGAGGTGGGGTTGATCTTTGCTGAGCTGGGGCGGGAGAGTGGGATCTTCAGCAACGAGATTTACGCCGGCATGGTCATCGTCATTGCCCTGACAACACTGCTACCGCCATTTGTCATGAAGTGGTACTACGGGCGCTATGGTGATCGTCTGCAGGAAGCAGCCCATGGATGAAAGCAACCGATCAGGCATTGAAATACTATTAAGTCGTAGACGAGAGCCTGTCTGTGAATAATGAATATTTAATTGATATTATCCTGCTGCTATCTGCGGCAGTGATTGTTGTACCTTTGTTTCAAGCCTTGAGGCTTGGTGCAATACCGGGATTTCTGGTCGCGGGAACAGTATTAGGACCATCTGGGCTCGGATATATTGAGAATTTCGATGAGATAGCGCATCTGGCTGAGTTGGGTGTGGTTCTCCTGTTGTTCATCATCGGCATAGAAATCAACCCATCCCGTCTTTGGAAGATGAAGGGATTGGTGTTAGGGCTTGGCACACTCCAGGTTCTGATAACGGGTGGTTTGATAACGGTAATCGCCCATGAATTCCTTGATTCTTCGTGGAAAGTTTCACTTTTAATTGGATCGGCGTTAGCTCTTTCCTCAACCGCTTTTGTGCTTCAACTGCTAACGGACAGGAAGATGCTTTCTTCAGAATACGGAAGGCCTTCTGTTGCCGTTTTACTGTTACAGGACCTGGCGGTTATCCCGCTGCTGGCTTTTGTTTCACTGATGGCCGCACCGGAATTAACGATAGCAGAAGATGTTTTTCTTGCGTTGGCTGAGGCCCTCGTCATTCTTTTTCTTATTATTATTGCAGCCCGATACATTTTGAACCCCCTGCTTAACCTGCTTGTCCGGTTTGGTTCACCAGAAATATTTACCGCATCGGCTTTACTGTTGGTATTGGGCACAGCACTGGCAATGGAAAGTATTGGGCTATCTATGGCCATGGGGGCCTTTATCGCCGGGCTCTTGATTGCCGATTCATCTTATCGCCACCAGATTATCGCCGAGATCCAGCCGTTTCGCGGTTTGCTGCTGGGGCTGTTTTTTATGACCATGGGTATGTCCCTGGATCTCGACCTATTTTTAGATAATCCCCTGGTGCTTTTAAGTGTTGTCGTTGTGCTAATGGCTGTCAAGTTCATCACTCTCTGGCCTTTGTCACGCTTGTTTGGCATACAGCAAAAAGCATCTATTTCGGTGGCCTTACTGCTGGCGCAAAGTGGTGAATTCGCATTGGTGTTGTTCGCATTGGCATACGGCATGGGGCTTCTGGATGAGCTCTTATTCCAGCATCTGCTTATTGTTGTTATGCTGAGCATGCTCGCAACGCCGGCACTGGAAAGATTAGCTCACCGGATATTTTTGGCTTCGGGTAGAAGTATCACAACTATACCCGATATTGATATTGGCGAGGCAGTGCAAGATGCCAGGCCTGTCATTCTTGTCGGTTTTGGACGAATGGGTCATAGAATCGGTTATATCATGGAGTTAATGAAGGTGCCTTATGTGGCAATCGACAGAGACGCATCTGTTGTAGATCGTGAACGTGCCGAAGGTAAGTCTGTGTATTTCGGTGATGCTCAACGTCCCGAAGTGCTAAGGGTGGCCGGGGCTGCCGATGCACCCCTTGTGATCATTTCAATTGATGACCTGGAGGCCACCGAGCAAGTTGTATCCTCTCTACACTCCGCCTTTCCGGATATGCCTATTTTTGCGCGTGGGCATGACCTTGGTAAGTGCCGCGATCTTAAAGCACTGGGTGCGCATTTCACCGTTTCAGAGACCCTTGAGGCCAGCGCAGAACTTGCCCGCGCTGCATTGTTCCATATAGGCTCTGAAGACCCGGCAGTAGAGGTTGCACTGGAACACTTTCGGAACGACTATTATGAACGAATTAACAAGGGTGTACGTGAAGGGTAAAGAGGTATTGCTGATCCTATGATCGATAATATCGAACATATGTCATATAAGATTCGACTTTTTATGTTTTTATGAAAGGCATAGAGTAGTTCCAGGAAAGCAAAGCCAATAGGACGTTACTACGGAGGTTCCTATGTTTACCAATGCCTATCAAAAAATACCTGGGACTATCAGGCAGTAGTTTGAGAATGCCCTGTTTCCCACCAGACCTGTACTCGTCCCCGTCAAGGTACGGATCGATGAGTATTCGGAAATATCGAATTTTAAATCAGAGGTACAAACGATGAGCAGGCCAATGAAACACATTGTTGGGGCTGTTTTGTTTTTGACGCTGGGCCTTTTTCAGGCAACCCCGGTGCTGGCTCGGAGCGATGATCTCATACAGCGCGAGATCGAGGCGCAGATCGCGGAGTCTATGGTGCTACGGGATACCCGGATTGAGGTACAGGTGGAACAACGGCTGGTGGTGCTTACAGGACAGGTTCGGCTCTACGAGCAGAAACTGGTCAGTGACCGTATCGCCTGGACGACCCCGGGTGTATTCGAGGTGGACAACGAAATCCGGGTGGTGCCGAAGGTACCGCTGGCGGATGCGGCTATCGAGCGGAAGGTTCGGGAAATCATCAAAACCCACCAGCGCTTCCATGGTGCCGGGGTAGTGGTCGCGGTTGACAACGGCATTGTAGCTATCCAGGGCAGTTTTTCCGGGATCGGTGATCCGGCGTTCCTGAAACATCAGGTGGCAACGATAGAAGGGGTGATCGATATCAAAATCCACGCGATGTTCCTCGCCAGGTTATACGGCACCGAGTGATGGTGCACGGGTGAGCCCACCAGCAGCGTAACTGAATCATGTCCCCCGTATTCAGCGACGTCTTTACTGAAATGGCGGTGCTGCTGTTGGTGGCCGCCGTCATCGGCGCCATCAGTGTCCGGTTGCGGTGCATACTATTGGTGGGCTGTCTGCCCATGCGGACCAGGCCGGTCTCATGAATTGGTACTCAAAGTTCGAGAATCGCCCACCTGTTGTACTGGTGCACGGGGAGGAGCAGGCTGCCAATGGTCTGTCTGAGTGCCTGCGGGAGAGATTGGGTGCCTTGGTACGGGTGGCGCGGCCGGGAGAGGTCGTGAGTCTTGAATGACAGCAAGTCTATTTACGGAGAAGCTGACGGATGAATGAGAATCCTTTCTTTATATCGAACCCTTTCGGAGTGGAGTGGTTGATCGGACTCGCCTATATAGTCATTCTGGGGCTTGTAGGTGCTGTAGTCGTGTGGCGTACACACCGGGTATATAAGAACTTACGCAGAAAATCGAGTAGAAAAGGGAAGTCACCTGACGGGAGGCCTTGAACAAGCAGAGGTGAATTGGGATGCAGCAACTTATATTGATCATGTTGGAATAATTATGCGTACAGTTGATCGAAGACAACGTTTAGAGTTTACACCCCGTGACCAGGTGATGATCCATTTGCGGACCGGGGGGGTACGTGCTGTTCTGTTTGCCTTGCTGTGGTGGATACTCACTGATGGTTCAATGGCTTCATGGCTGGTTGGCGTGCCGGTGGTACTGTTTGCGATGTTGGTCAGCGTGGTGCTACTGCCTCCCTTTTTCTGGTCCTTGACCGGGATCGTACGTTTTGTCCCGTTTTTTCTCTGGCGTTCCCTGTACGGTGGAATAGATGTGGCCAAGCGAGCGCTGCACCCGCGGCTGCCAATTTCGCCGGGGTTGATTGACTACAGGTTCCGACTGCCGCCGGGCTTGCCTCGGGTGTTCATGGCGAATACCGTGAGTTTACTGCCGGGCACTTTGAGTGCCGAACTGGATGAAGAATGCCTGCGTGTTCATGTGCTCGACGAGACCAGTGTCTTTGCCGAGGAATTGAGGGTGCTGGAGAAGCGGGTGGCTGGCGTGTTTGGACTTGAGTTGGTGTGAAGAAACAGGGGTGAGGTGTGATATGAAACGTTTCAAGAACATACTTCTTGTCGTCGATCCTGAGCTGAAGGATGATGCAGTGTTAGAGCGGGCCGTTGCGTTGGCGGAAAACAATCAGGCCCGGCTCACGGTGATTTCGGTGATCGAGGGCGTTCCCACCGATTCTGGCATTGACCGCTATGGTGTGGAGCCCGACAAGCTCCAAGGTGCCATGATCGAGGCGCGGTTGCAGCAACTGGAGAGCCTGATCGAACCCGCCAGGGAGCAGGTTGGTGTGAGTACCAAGGTGCTTGTGGGAACTCCATTTCTGGAAATTGTCCGCGAAGTATTGCGCGCTGACCGGGATCTGGTTATTAAAGTGGCCGAGGGCAACGGTGGTTTGATGGCACGTCTGTTCGGCAGCACGGACATGCACCTGCTGCGCAAGTGTCCTTGTCCGGTGTGGTTAATGAGCCAGGAGCAAACCGGGCAGTATAAACGGATCTTGGCCGCGGTGGATTTCGATGAGTTCGGGACGGAAGAACACAAGGATGCACTTAATCAACAGATCCTCGAAATGGCAACGTCACTGGCACTCTCGGAGTTTAGTGAATTGCATATCGGTCACACCTGGGATGCGATGGCTGAAAGCATCATGAGAAGTTCGTTCATAGAGATATCCGTAGCCGATGCAGATGCCTATGTGGAAGAAGTTCGGCAACAACACCGCAATCTGCTGGATGGGTTGCTGAATGAATTAGCCACCTGGATGGGAAAGGATGCGCTGGATTGCGCCAGCCCTCATCTGCATTTGCGCAGAGGCTATGGGAGGGATGTGATTCCGCTGCTGGTAAATGAGCTGCAAGCGGATCTTGTTGTCATGGGCACGGTGGCGCGTGCGGGCATCGGGGGGCTTTTCATGGGTAACACTGCCGAGGCCATACTCAATCGTATCAATTGCTCGGTGCTGGCGATCAAGCCCGAGGGTTTTGTTACGCCGGTCACGTTGGATAACTGAGCACCAGGCTGGCGGTGCGGGCGCAATGGGTGGCCGGTTTGTTCAGGCCCAGGCAGATGGAAGCAGGTGACAAGTGAGGAGCATGCTATGAAACGGTTCAAGAATATTCTTTTCGTTTTCGAGTCGGCTGTGGATGACCCCATGGCGCTGGAGTGCGCCGCCACTCTGGCGGGAAACAATCAGGCTCAGTTAACGGTGGTTGAGGTGATGGACGAGCTGCCGTCCACCGTGGGTGCTGCCAGTGACAGCGTGTCACCGGAAACGCTACAGGAAGCCATGCTTGAAGAACGGCGGGAACGACTGGGGCGTCTGGTTGAGCCTATCCGAAAGAATATTCATGTGAACACCAAGGTGCTGGCGGGAAAACCTTTTCTGGAAATTATCCGGGAGGTGCTGCAGGGCCAGCGGGACCTGGTCATGAAATCCGTACAAGGTGGAGGCCGTCTGGAGCGGATATTCGGCAGCAACGACATGCACCTGTTGCGCAAGTGTCCCTGCCCGGTGTGGATGATGAAATCGACTGAAACCAAATCGTATCGACGAATTCTGGCGGCCGTGGATATTGGGGAGGCTGACGACATAGAGAAACAGAGTTCGCTCAACCGCCAGGTTCTGGAAATGGCGACTTCACTGGCCCACTCGGAGTTCTGCGAGTTGCATGTGGTCCATGTATGGCGGGCATTTGGGGAAAGTGAGTTCAGAAGCGGTTTTGCCCGGATGCCCGAAGCAAAGCTGAAGGCCTACCTTGATGAGGTCTACCAGAAACACCTGCAGTGGTTAAACGGACTGATGGATGATTTGGCTACCTGGGTGGGGAAAGAGGCATTGGATTACGTCAAGCCCCAGGTGCACTTGCTGAAGGGTAATGCGAAGGATGAGATCCCACGGTTAGCGAGCGAGCTTCAGGTGGACCTCATCGTCATGGGCACGGTGGTGCGCACCGGTATACCCGGCTTCATCATGGGTAACACCGCTGAGACAATCCTGAACCGCATCGATTGTTCAGTGCTGGCTGTCAAGCCTGATGGTTTTGTCACGCCGGTCAAGGTAGAGGACTGAACGCACATGGATGCCCTGTACCTGGGTATGGCACTGTTTCTCCTGTTGACATTGGTGGCAGGACTGTGGCGTGTTTTACGCGGCCCAACAGCGGCGGACCGCATGCTTGCCGCGCAGTTATTCGGCACCACTGCGGTAGCCTGTGCGCTGCTGCTGGCGCAGGCGTTTGATCGTCCGCCGTTGCGTGACGTGGCACTGGTGTTTGCACTGCTGGCGGCGGTTACCGCCGTTGCTTTCGTGCGGCGCGCCTGGGTGGCTGGGGAACAGAACCATGTCGGTGACTGAGTCCCTCACCTTGTTTCTGTTGCTTGCCGGGGCGGCATTCTTTCTGGCAGGTACCGTCGGCCTGCTACGCTTTCCGGATGTCTATACCCGTTTGCATGCGCTGACCAAGGCCGACAACGTTGGTCTGGGATTGGTGGTGGCCGGACTCGCCCTGCAGGCGGAGTCCTGGGCTGTGGTGGGCAAGTTGCTGCTGATCTGGTTATTGGTGTTGCTCGCGAGCGCCAGTGTCGCCCATCTGGTGGCTGCAGCAGCGCGCCAAAGAGGCATCAAGCTGTGGAAGCGGTGACACTGTTGCAGTCGGTATTCGATACCGTGCTGGGATTAGCCTTGTTATGGCTGGCCTGGCGGGCACTGGCGAGTCCAGATCTGTTCCGGGCTATTGTGCTGTTCATCGCCTTCGGGCTGTTGATGGCACTGGCTTGGGTACGGCTCGATGCGCCGGATATCGCCTTGGCCGAGGCGGCTATCGGTGCGGGTCTGACAGGTGCTCTGTTGCTGGCTGCATTGGCAAGACTCGAATCAAGGAATGAAACAAAGATGCTCCATAAGAATGACAACGAATCCGAAGCCCATGATCAGGGGTGTTGATAAACAGACGCCGTTTCGTTGGCTGCTCATGGTGTTCCTGTCATTTCTGACAGTGGGATTGGGTTATGCGGTGTTGTCCCTTCCAGCGCAGACTCCCGGTTTGAGTGACTATGTGGCGGAAAACATCGAAAACAGCGGAGTGAGCAACCCGGTGACCGCAGTGCTGCTTAACTTCCGTGGTTACGACACCTTGCTGGAAATAGGCGTGCTGTTGCTGGCCCTGCTTGGGGTCTGGTCACTCGGCGGTATCACGAAACAGCGCGAGTCATCCCCGGGGCCGGTGCTGGATATGCTGTCACGCATGCTGGTTCCTTTGCTGATTCTGGTAGCCGGTTATCTGCTGTGGATCGGTGCCCACGCGCCGGGCGGCGCATTTCAGGCCGGTGCAGTGCTGGGGGCGGCGGGGGTGTTGTTGCTGCTGGCCGGATGGCGTCCAGGTGCAAGGTTTTCGGGGCTGCCATTGCGCATTACTCTGGTGACGGGCCTCGGGATGTTCGTTGCGGTGGGCATAGTGTTAATACTGGTGGGGAGACGGTTGCTGGAATATCTCCCGCCATTCGCCGGAGCGCTGATACTGCTAATCGAAGCGGCGGCTACCTTGTCCATTGGCATTACGTTGGCTGCCTTGTTCCTGGGCGGTCGGCCAGAGGTGGGGCCGCGCCGATGAGCACTGTTTTCCTCTATGCGTTGGTCGGGGTGGGGTTGTTTATCCTGGGCCTGTATGCCCTGATCGTCTACACGCATTTGCTGCGCAAGATCTTGGCCATCAACGTGATGGGTAGTGGGGTGTTCCTGATACTGGTAGCCCTGGCCGGGCGTACACCGGGGGAGTCACCGGACCCGGTGCCCCACGCCATGGTAATTACCGGTATCGTGGTCGCTATCTCCGCCACCGCCCTGGCGCTTGCATTGATGCTGCGGGTGCAAGCGGAGACTGGTCGCGCCGAGCTTCCCGAAGATCCGCTGGAGTAGCGCCCGGTGTCGATGCAGGATATCCCTTGGGGGGTGTTGGTCATTGTGCTGCCGCTGGTCGGGGCCGTGGTCTGTTTTTTATGGCCGCGGCGCAGCGTGCCGCTGGGTCTGGTTACCGCGCTGGGTGTCGTAACTTGCGTGGCTGGACTGGGCTGGCAAATTGCGGTGCTGGGTGCGCAACGCTATGCAATCGGTGGCTGGGGCGCGCCATTAGGAATCGACCTGTATGCAGATGGTCTGAGTGTGCTGATGCTGATGGTGACGGCGGTGGTGGGGTTGGGCATCAGCGTCTATTCCAGCGGCTATTTCGAACGTAAACCATCCGCAGTCTTCTGGCCACTGTGGTTGTTCCTGTGGGCCGCGCTGAATGCCCTGTTTCTGTCCGCGGATATCTTCAATCTCTATATCACCCTGGAATTGCTGGGATTGTCGGCAGTGGCGCTGGTGGCATTGGCCGGTGGTACGGATGCCTTGACCGCGGCCATGCGTTACCTGCTGGTCAGTCTGCTGGGTTCGTTGTGCTACCTGCTGGGTGTTGCGCTGCTCTACCACAGTTTTGGCAGCGTCGACATCGCGATACTGGCGCAACGGGTGGAACCGTCACCGGCGGTGTGGGCAGCAGTGGGGCTGATGAGCGCTGGCCTGTTGCTCAAGACTGCGCTGTTTCCGCTGCACTTCTGGTTGCCGCCAGCCCATGCAAGCGCTCCGGCGCCGGTGAGCGCGCTGTTGTCGGCACTGGTCGTGAAGGCGTCGTTTTATATTCTGCTGCGTCTGTGGCTGGAGATCTTCCCGCTGACCAACTCTGCGCTTGGTCAGCTGCTGGGCCTGCTCGGCGCGAGCGCTGTCCTCTGGGGCGGACTTCAGGCGCTGCGCCAGACGCGGCTTAAACTGCTGATCGCCTATTCTACAGTGACGCAACTGGGTTATCTGTTTCTGGCCTTTCCGCTGGCGAGCATTATTGGCTGGAAGGGGAGCCTCTATCTGTTGTTGTCCCACGCCCTGGCCAAGGCGGCCATGTTTATGGCGGCCGGCAACATCCTTCGTTTTGGCGGACATGACCGCATTGCGGATCTCGACCGGGTGGCGCAACGCCTGCCCCTGACTTTGACGGCGTTTGCCCTGGCGGGCGTCAGCAGCATGGGCTTGCCACCCAGTGGCGGATTCATCGCCAAATGGCTGCTGCTGGAGGCAGCAATGCATTCCGGC
>Ga0255054_10001601_pt1 | contig 13238 bp, 9 predicted proteins | sample JV7_2_23_MG_FD_188634 | JGI IMG/M metagenome (GOLD analysis project Ga0255054, IMG submission 188634) | Seawater microbial communities from Jervis Inlet, British Columbia, Canada - JV7_2_23 | ecosystem: Environmental > Aquatic > Marine > Inlet | place: Canada: British Columbia | collected...
GCGAACTCCGCATAGGAGCGCCGCACGTCCCCATACACCACCGCCGTCTTGTGCGGAAAGACGCGGACGGTGCGCTCGAGCAGCGACAGCGGCGTCAGCGGAGCGCGGTTCGCAACGGACGATTCAACCATGGCGGCCGCGAGTATGCCACGCCCCACAGGCCGCCCGTAGTCCCACCCGGAATGCGCCAACTCCGAGCCTGCGACCCGCAAGCCCGAGCCAGCGGAGCACGCGCGAGCACTGGAACTGGCCGAGGGCGCGCAGCGAGCCGCAGGTGAGCGAAGGGGCTCGGCCGCCTAAAGATGTGCGCGCGGAGCGGTCGCGGTTCGGGTGGACGGGGAGTCGGTGCCCCAGAACTTCCGGGGCCACTTCCCGCAGCCGCTCCGCGCGCCACACGGTTCCCCCCGGAACCAACCCCAACGTGCCCCAGGCCAGGATCCAGTGCTGTGCGCAGCATCACCAAAGCCACGGAAACGGCCACAGGAACCCCCCGAACGCGTGCAGAACGCCCACGGAGACACGCAGCAAGACCGGACCGCCAACCGCCGCCCCCCGACAGCGGCAAGCCCGCAGTCCCACCGAGACGAATCACACCTCTGAGCCTGCGACCCGCAAGCCCGAGCCGACGGAAAGAGCCTTTGCCCCGTGGCTCCGTCGAGGGCGCGCAGCGAGGCGAAGCCGAGCGAAGGGGCTTGTCCGCCTAAGAATGGGCGCACCGAGGCGCGGAGCCGAACAAAAGACTCCCCGGGAGCAGCCTCGGAGAGGCCCTGGGCGGCTACGGCGTCCGCGCTCCCGGGGACGGTGACGCTGGGAACTCGCGTTCCTGCTACACCGAGTCGTTCAGGCGATTCGGAAAGGCGTCAGAACGCCGTCACCTCACTCGCCGTAGTACATGAATGATTCACCGAATCACCTCCCGCTCGGCGTGGCCCTGTTCCAGCGGGGCCCAGACCCCGCTTCGAATCCCGGTTATTGGCTGGTCGCCGATCCCATCCCCACCGGGCTGCCTGCCGGGGCCGCGACCCCTGTGGCCGCGGTCCGACCGACTCGGGGGCGAGTGAGGCCCCCTTGCCGGAAAACGGTATCCGAAGCCGCCCTCGCGAGCCACGGGGTCCGGTTCCGGTAGACTCCGCCCCATGGCGCCCTCCCCGGCCGAGACCGCCACCCTGCTGGTGTGCTGCCCCGACCGCCCGGGGCTGGTCGCGGGGCTGGCGCAGGTGCTCTACGGGCACGGCGCCAACATCCTGGACTCCGACCAGCACACGGACCCCGTGGCGGCCATGTTCTTCCAGCGCATCCGCTTCGAGCTGGCCGAGCTGAGGACCGACCGCGCCACCCTGGAGGGGGCGATCCGCGAGGTCGCCGAGCGTTTCGCCATGGACTGGCGCATCGCCTGGCCCGGACGCGCCAAGCGCATGGCGCTCTTCGTCTCGCGCTACGACCACTGCCTGTACGACCTGCTGCTGCGCCACCGCGCCGGGGAGCTGGCCTGCGAGATCCCGCTGATCGTGAGCAATCATGCGGATCTCGAGCCCGTGGCGGAGCAGTTCGGCATCGAGTTCCGCGTCTTCTCCGTCACCCGCGAGAGCAAGGCCCGGCAGGAAGAGCGCGAACGCGGCCTGCTGGAGGAGCAGGGCATCGACCTGGTGGTTCTCGCGCGCTACATGCAGATCTTCAGCGGGAAGTTCGTCGATGCCTGGCCGGCGCAGATCATCAACATCCATCACTCGTTCCTGCCGGCGTTCATCGGCGGCAAGCCCTACCACCAGGCGTACGCCCGCGGCGTGAAGCTGATCGGCGCCACGGCCCACTACGCCACCAGCGACCTGGACGAGGGCCCCATCATCGAGCAGGACGTGATCCGCTGTACCCACCGCGACTCGGTCTCCGATCTGGTGCGCAAGGGGCGCGACCTGGAAAAGACGGTCCTGGCTCGCGCCGTGCGCTGGCACCTGGACGACCGCGTCCTCGTCTACGGCAACAAGACCGTCGTCTTCGACTAGGAGCCTGATCCGGGATGGAGCACACCGTCCGGACGCCGATCCATCCGCGCTGGCTGCGTTGCGCTCCTTGCGCCGTGGCTACGGCCATGGCTCAGTCGCGCGCCTTGCCAGCGCGGCGTCTCGACGCCCGGGCCGGCGCACTCCATCCCGGATCAGGCTCCTAGCCGTGAACCGACGTCCCCTCCTCTTCTTCCTCATGGTGGCCATCGGCCTCTTCGCCATCGCCACCACCTGGCTCGGCAACCGCATGAAGGACCAGGCCGAGGCCACGCGGGCACTCGCGCCGCGCGAGTTCCAGGGCCTGACGGTGGTGTTCGTGGGCACCGGCGGAAGCCATCCGAACCCCATGCGCCGGGGCCCGGCGATCGCCGTGGGCTCGGACATCCATGTGGCCCTGGTGGACGCGGGCCGCGGCGTGGCCGAAGGCCTGCGGGCCTCGGGCATCCCGACGGGCCAGCCGGGTGCGGTCTACCTATCGAGCCTGCTGCCGGAGAACACCGTGGGCCTGGACGATCTGCTCTACGCCGGCTGGCTCGACCCGCGGACCCAGCCGCTGCGGGTGGTGGGACCAACCGGAACCCGGGCGCTGGTGGAGGGGATCCTGGCGGCCCAGCGGGCGGGTGCCGAGGGCCAGGCCGAGGCATGGGGCCTGGCGCCGGAGGGCATCCGCGTCGAGGTGACGGAGGTCGCCGCTCCCCTCGATTTGGAGCAGGGCGTGCTCCGCGTACGCGCGACGCCCCTTCGCGACGGCCCCACGCCGGCATGCGTCTACCGCTTCGAACGAGGAAAGGCTTCGGTGGTGGCGGTGGGAGCCGCGTGGGACCAGGAGACGCTGGTGGAGGCCGCGCGCGGGGCCCAGCTGCTGATCCACGAGGCCCACTTCGCCGAGTCCATCGAGCTGGCCATCGAGGCCGGTGCCAGCGAGCCGGAGCGCCTGCGCCGGGAAGCCGGCTGGCGTACGCCGCTGGCCGATGCCGGCCAGCGCGCGCGCCGCGCCGGCGTGCGCTCGCTGGCGCTGGTGCGCCTGCGCCCGCCCCCGCTCTTCAACTTCCAGGCGAGCCAGCCCGCCGCCGAGGCCTACTCGGGACGGGTGGTCGTGCCGCAGGACGGCGACGAGCTCGAGCTCAAGCCCTGATTCCGTCGTCAGGCCACGCGGGCTCCGGTTCGGGGTCGGGCGCGGGCGAGCGGCGCTCGGGCGTGAGCCAGCTTCCCGGCGGCTCGGGACGGTCCTCGGGACCGCGCTCGCCGGTAAAGCGGCGGCGCTGCTCGCGGAAGTAACGCTCCTCGGGAACCAGGGCGATCGCCTCGTCGATGGTTTCGACGGCGTCGCCGGCGCTCCCCGCTGCGAACTGCGCCTCGGCCAGGGTGTCAAGGACATTGGGGTCGTTGCGCCCGGTACCCTCCACGGCTCGCTCCGCCAGGCGCACGGCCGTACTGCGATCGTCCGCGCTGGCCTCGGGGTCCGTGGCGATGAGCCAGGCCAGGTTGTTCAGCGCCAGGGGCGGGATGTCGGCGCGCTCCGCCAGGAGCCGGGCGCGGCCCGCCAGGGGGCTTCCCTCTCGCAAGGCCACGCTGCCGGCAGCCGCCATTCCAGCCCCCAGGGCGAAGAGCAGCAGCGCGTCGACCGCCAACACCGGAAAGCCCCCGCGACGCCCGGCCAGGGCCCCCGAAGCCACGCAGGCGCACGCCAGGAAGCCCGCCACCAGGCCGCCCAGGTGGGCTGCCCCGGCGATGGCCGGCAGTACCCAGCCGAGCAGCCCGTCGGCCAGCAGCGCGAGGAGAAGGACGGCACGCGGCACACGCCACTGGGCCGGAAGACGCGCCGGCTCTCGCAGCTCCAGCCAGAGCAGCGCGCCGACCAGAGCGAAGACGATCCCCGAGGCGCCCACGGCCATCTCGTAGCCCGCCAGCAAACCGGCCCCCATGCCGGCCAGGGCCCCCGCCCCCAGGACGATGCCGGTGCGCGCCGCGCCCAGGACCCGCTCGACCAGCGAGCCCAGGGCCAGCAGCCCCAGCCCGTTCAGCAGCAGGTGCGCCGGGCCGCCGTGGAGCAGGTTGGCGGTGACCACGCGCCACCAGTCACCAGCGCGAACCAGGGTGTCGCTGAAGAGCCCGGCGAAGAAGATCCGCTCGCCCCCCACCCAGAGCTGGATCGCGAAGACCGCCAAGCACAACGCGGCCAGGGCGGGCGCTGCGCGCACCGGGCGCGGGCGCGCGGCGCGCTTCTCCACCGCCCACATGCGGTCGAGCTGCTCGCGTCCGCCGGGGCGGCGGGCAATGCGGTCCACCAGCTCGCGAGCCAGCTCGTCGGGAGCGCTCGGATCCACGAAAGCAGAGCGCGAGAACGCATAGACCGACTGGCGTGCGGCCAGACGCAGGCCCCGCGAGGTGACCGTGTGGTGGGTCACGTCCTCGTAGCGGGTGAAGGTCTCCCCCAGCAGGCGCGGCGCGCGCGGGTGGCGCAAACCGCTTTCGTGCAGCACCACGGCACCGCGGCCGCCGCGCAGCGCGAACACGCGCGGGAAGCCGTCGCTGGTCTGGCCGGATTCGAAACTCACACCCCGAGGCTAGCCTGCTTCTGCATGTCCCGTTGGCTCAGCAGGTGTGTTGTCGGGCATCGCGGAACCACCGAGTTCACCGGACTGCTTGCGGAGCGAGCCGGACAGGCAGAAAGCCCACTTTTCCTGTTGGGAGCGTGCTATTGGCGTCGGGGGACGAGCAGCGTCGGGAAGACGCGCGAGTAGCCCAGGTAGACCAGGACGAAGGCGCCCAGGAAACCCGCCGCGATGGCGAGCTGCACGACACCGAGCCAGGCGAAGCCGTTCTCGGGGACCAGCGAAGGCCATACCAGCACGTTCCGCTCCAGCCAGAAGCCCACCAGCACGATCGCGGATACGCCGCCCAGGATCGCCGGCGTCTTCTTGGGCTTCTGCCCCAGGAGCACCCAGAACGGGATGATCCAGTTGCAGGCCCACACCAGCAGGGTGAGCTTGGCGTAGGGCTCGTTGAGCCGGTAGCTGGCGAAGCTCCAGGTGTCCTGGAGGAACTGGGAGCCCAGACGCGCCTGGAGGTACCCGGTCTCTTCCGGAAGGTTCCCGTACCAGATCACCAGGTACTGGGCCCAGAAGAGGTACATCCAGAAGATCGAGAAGGCGAAGATCATCTTGCCCAGATCGTGCATGCGATCCACGGTGATCTCGCCCTCCAGCCCGGGCGCGTTCCGATGCAGCACGGCGATGAGCGCCGTGGCACAGATCGCCGACAAGAAGCCGCCCCATGCGTAGTAGCCACCGAACATGTTCGAGAACCAGTGCGGGTCGATCGACATCACCTGATCGAAGCCGAACAGGGTGTAGCCGGCGGCGTAGAGCAGGCAGACGATGGGGGCCAGCTTGCGCAGCTGCTTCTCCGAGGCCGCCGCCTCTTCGGCGTCGCCGCGCCAGTTGGCGCTCCAGCGCGCGAACATGCCCTTGGCCGCCGGGGCGCCGTCCGCCGATCCGCCCAGCCCCGGACGCACCGACACGCGCAGGTAGCGCACTGTCACCGCGGCGAGGATCGCCAGGATGCCGATCTGGACCACGTAGAAGCGGGTCGGGTTCAGCCAGCCCGCCTTGGCCTCCAGCGGGTGCTCGACCCAGGGGAAGATGTACTCGCGTCCCAGGATGCCCACGATGGCCAGGACCAGCGTGATCGGCACCCAGGCGGCCAGGCCTTCGGCGATACGCCGAACCGGGCCGGGCCAGCGCGCGCCCACCACCACGAGGATCGCCGAGAGCAGCAGGCCGCCCTGGGCCAGCGCCGCGTAGTAGATGAAGTTGACGTGGAAGGCACGCCAGGCGGTCTCGGGATCCGAGCTCAGGCCGTAGAGGAACCCGGCCGCCCCCACCAGCACCAGGGCGGCGCAGATGGCGGCCAGGGGCTGGGGGAGACCGCGATGCTGCGGCTGCTCGGCAGGAGCGGCGGCGCTCACGGTCGGCCTCCCTTCTGGTCGAGGTGACGCACGTAGTTCACGATGTCCCAGCGGTCGCTGGCCGGGATGCGACCGTAGGTCGGCATGCGCCGGCGCCCGTAACGGATCGTGGTGTAGATGTGCCCATCGGTCCGGGCCTTCACGAAGCCCACCAGCGGCAGCACACCCAGGAAGACCTTGGCGACGGGGCCGTCGGCCAGCCCGGTGTGTCCGTGGCAGGTGGCGCAGAAGGTCTCGTATTGGTTGCGCCCGTTCTCCAGGGAGCGCAGGTCGGCCAGCACGGGGTTCTGGAGCACGCTGGACTCGGCGTCGATCACGTTGGAAACCGGCGCCTCGCCCCCGTCGATCGGAACCGCGCCATCGGGCGGCGTGAATCCCTGGGGCTGACCGGGCAGCTGTGTGTCCTCGAAGGCCTGCACGGTGGGCTGCCGCTTCATCTGCGGGAACCACTTCCCGTCGTCCATCTGCTCCCAGCACCCAGTCCCTAGAGTGGTGGCGAAGACAACGAGGACCGCAATCGGGCTACGCCTCGACAAGGGTCACCTCCTTCGCCTCGAAGTCGCGCAGCAGCGCCTCCAGCTCCGCCACGTCGCGGTCCTCGCACTCCACGGCGAGGCCGATGTCGTCGGCGGAGAAGCGCGCGCTGTAGGCGCTGTCCAGACGAATCCGCGGCAGCCGCCCCACCGCGAAGAGACCCAGCACGGTCAGGAGACCGCCGATCAGGATGGTCAGCTCGAACGCGATGATGGTGTACGGCGGGATCGAGGCGAAGGGCTTTCCGCCGATCATGATCGGCCAGTCCAGCGACATCCAGATCGTCATGGCGTAGCCGGTCACCACACCCACCAGGCCGCCCACCAAGGTAAAGAGGCGCACCGGGCTGGGCCGACTGTCCAGCGCATCGTCCAGCTCCGGGAACGGCGCCGGCGAGTAGATCTCGAGGTTGCGGAAACCCCGCCCCTGGAGCTTGCCCGCCACGCCCTTGACCGGACCGGGGGATTCGAAGACGCCCACCAGCTTCGGCATCAGTGCGCTCCTCCGTGGGCCCTTTCGTGGATCGCCAGCTCCTTCACCTCGGCGATGGCCACCACCGGGAAGATCTTGATGAAGATCAGGAAGAACATCCCGAACCAGCAGAAGCTACCCGCCAGGATCGAGAGCTCGGGCGCGCTGGGGATGTAGAGGCCCCAGACGGCGGTCTCGTACTCACGCGACAGCGAGCCCACGATGATCACGTAGCGCTCGAACCACATGCCGATGTTGATCAGCACCGAGAGCACGAACAGGAACGCCACGTTGGTGCGCAGGCGTGGGATCCATAAGAGCTGCGGAAAGACCCCGTTGCAGAGGATCATGATCCAGGTGGAGATCCAGTACGGCCCGAAGGCGCGCATGAAGAACGCGGTCTGCTCGGGCTCGACGGCGCTGTACCAGGCGATGAAGTACTCGACGCCGTAGGCATAGGCGACGATGGTCGAGGTCAACAGGATGAACCTCGCCATGTTCTCGAAGTGATAGTCGGTGATGTACTTCTCGAGGCCGAAGATCCGGCGCACGGGGATCATCACCATCAGCACCATGGCGAAGCCCGAGAAGATCGCGCCGGCCACGAAGTAGGGCGCGAAGATCGTGGCGTGCCAGCCGGGCACGATGGACACCGCGAAGTCCCAGGACACCACGCTGTGGACCGAGAGCACCAGCGGCGTGGCCAGCCCCGAGAGGTGGAGCACGGTCCGGTTGTGCGACTTCCACTGGCGGCTGGTGCCCTGCCAGCCCAGGGACAGCGCTGAGTAGAGCAGCTTGCGCCAGCCCGTGGAGCGGTCCCGTGCGATGGCCAGGTCGGGAATCAGGCCCACGTAGAAGAAGACGATCGAGATCGTCGCGTACGTGCCGATCGCGAACACGTCCCAGAGCAGCGGGCTCTTGAAGTTGACCCACAGGCCGCGCTGGTTCGGGTAGGGCAGCAGGAAGTAGAACTTGTAGATGCGTCCGATGTGGATCAGCGGGAACAGGCCGGCGGTCATGACGGCGAAGACGGTCATCGCCTCGGCGCTGCGGTTGATCGCGTTTCGCCACTTGGCGCGGAAGAGGTAGAGGATCGCCGAGATCAGCGTCCCGGCGTGGGCGATACCGACCCAGAACACGAAGGTGACGATGTAGACGCCCCAGAAGATCGGGTGGGCATAGCCGGCGATCCCGAGGCCCTCCCAGGTCTGCCAGAGCAGCGTCGCCGCGGCCTGCACCACACCCAGGATGGCCAGCCCCAGAAGCAGGAAGTACTTCAGGCTCGGCGGATCCATCACCGAGAGCAGGTCCCGGTTGATCTTGGAGTCGCGCTGCAAGGGGGCCGGGGCGATCCGGGCGGCGACAGATTCGGCAGGCGGCGGCGCCATGGGGATCAGCCCTCCACCGAGCCGCGCGTCACCTTGGCCAGGTAGGTGATCGCGGATCGGGTGTTCAGGACGTGCAGCGCGTGGTAGCTGCGCTTGTCGTCGGCGGTCTTGGTGACGACGCTGGCCGGATCCTTGGCGTTGCCGAAGCGGATGGCGCGGCTGGGGCAGGCCTGCTGGCAGGCCGTCACGACCTCGCCGTCCCGGATCAGCCGGTTCTCGTCCTTCGCCGGCTGGCGGGCCTCCTCGATGCGCTGCACGCAGAACGTGCACTTCTCCATCACGCCCTGCCCGCGCACGGTCACGTCCGGATTGAGCATCAGACGCATCAGGCCGGGCCAGTTGTTCCCCGAGTAGTCGAAGTAGTTGTAGCGCCGCACCTTGTACGGACAGTTGTTCGAGCAGTACCGCGTGCCGACGCAGCGGTTGTAGACCATCCCGTTGAGGCCTTCAGGATTGTGGTATGTGGCCAGGACCGGGCAGACCGACTCGCACGGAGCCGCGCCGCACTGCTGGCACAGCATCGGCGAGTGGCGGACATCGGTTTCCCCGAACTGCTCGCTGTCCGGCCGGATCCGGCGCTTGCGCTCCGGCGAGTCGCCGAACTGGATCTCGCCCTCGCCCACCCAGCGCTCGATGCGGATCCAGCTCATCTGGCGGGCGCGCAGGGTCTGCTCCTCGCCGACCACGGGGATATTGTTCTCCAGGTAGCAGGCGGCGACGCAGGCGCTGCAGCCGGTGCACTTGTCCAGGTCGATGGCCATGCCCCAGCGGTACGGGCTCTCCTCGGTGGAGTCGTCGGCCTTGTCGTACGCGACGATGGGCGAATGCTCGCGGGCGTAGGCCGGACCGAGGTCCGCCTGGCCGTGCTGACCGCTGTGGGCGTCGTCGCCATGGCCTTCGCCCAGCACGGTGGCCAGCGGCAGGGCCTCGCCCAGCATCCGCTCGCGCTTGTTGTCGCTGGCCTGGGCGATGGGCAGACGCTGATGGCGGCCCGTCCGGGTGAGCTTGACGCGGGAGGTGAGCCAGGCACGGCCACCGTTCTCGTCGGTCACCGACGGCAGGACCGTCAGGACGCTGACCCCGCGGGCCTCTCCGGGCTGACCGTCTCCCGCCAGGGAGGCGTAGTGACCCTCGGTGTGGCCCTGCCCCATCGGAATCGCGATCACGTCATCGCGCAGGCCACCGCGGGGAAGCACGGGAAGCTCGATGCTGCCGGCGGTGGTCGCCACGGTTACCACGTCGCCGACGCTGAGCCCCAGGCGCTCGGCGGTTCCGCGGCTGACCTCGGCCCAGGACTGCCACGCCACCTTGGTGACCGGGTCCGGGATCTCCTGGAGCCAGGGCAGGTTGGCGCCGCGGCCGTCGTAGAGGAAGGGGTGCGGGAAGGCCAGCAGGGCCAGGTCGCCCTCCCCGTCCAGCATGGGCTCGGCCACCTGGAGCCGAGCGGAGCCGGCCAGCGCGGGCGCCACGGAGGCCGCGGGTCGGAACGAGCCGCCGCGTGCCAGGGCCGCCCGGAAGTCGGTGCCCGCCCAGGCCTGTTCCAGCTGGGTGCGGAAGCTGGTGTCGGGCAGCGGGGCGCCGGCCTTCCGGCCAACGGCGAAGAGGGTGTCCACCAGGGCCTGGCTGTCGAACAGGGGCCGAACCGTCGGCTGGAGCAGCGAGCGCACGCCGGGCCGCGACTCCGCATCGCCCCAGGACTCCAGCGGAGTGTGGTCGGGTAGGACCACATGGGCCCGCGCGGCAGTCTCGTCGATCATCGAGGCGGTAGAGACCACCAGGTCCACCTTGGCCAGCGCCTCGGCGAAGCCGGAGGAGGCGGGAAGCGAGTACACCGGATTGGCGTCGTGGATGATGAGGACCGATACCTTGCCCGAGCTCATGGCTTCGGTCAGGCGCAGCACCTCGCGGTGGCTGGCTCGTGCGCGGCCCTCGGGCTCGAGCTCCAGGTGCACCGAGCTGCCGACCGCGCCCACCACGTGGTTCAGAAGCATGACGGCGGCGGCGCAGGCCACGGCACGGCGGCTGGCCAGAGCCGCGCCCGGCGGCAGCGCAACCGGGTGCTTGGCGTTGGCGACCGCGCGCCCCAGGCGCTCGATGACCTCGGCCGGAACGTCGGCGCGGGCGGCGGCATCCTGCGGCGTGACACTGCCCAGCCGTGCCAGGACCGAGGTGTCTCCGCCGCGCGCGCGCACGGCCACGTGGGCCACGGCCAGGGCCACGATCCCCTCGGTGCCCGGGCGGGCGGTGACCCACTCGTCCGCGTTGGACGCGGTCATGGACAGGCGCGGCCCGACGTAGACGAGCCGGGCGCCGCCGTGCTTGGACAGGTCGCGCGCCTGGGCCAGTTGGCGGGCGTGCTCGGTGGGGCTGAGGCCGGTCTCCAAGGCGTCCGAGCCGAAGTCGATGATCAGATCCGCCTCGGAGAGGTCGATGCGGGGGATGCGCGGCTCGCCGTACAGGGCACGCGATGCTTCGCGCAGGGCCTCGGGCGCCAGCGGCTCATAGACGACGCGGCCACCGGCACCGCTGGCCTGGACGAAGCGGTCGACGGCGGCGTTGGCCGTGGGGCCCACGTCCCCGCCGAGCACGTAGGTGCCGCCGGGGTTGGCCTTGATGCGCTCGGCCACCCGACCCAGCGCCTCGTCCCAGCTCACGGCCTGGAGGGCGCCGTCGTCGCCGCGGGCCATGGGCCCGGCGAAGCGGTCCGGGTGGTAGGTGCGGCCGATGCCGGCCTGGCCCCGGGCGCACAGGGCGCCCTGGTTGATGGGGTGCTCCGGGTTGCCCTCGAGCTTGATCGGGCGGCCCTCGCGAGTCTTCACGTGCAGGCCGCAGCTCACCGGGCACTCGCGGCAGGTGGAGGCGTAGAAAACCGGGATCCCGGGGGTGATCTCCTCGGGCTGGATCACGTACGGGATCAGCTTCTCGACCGGATCCGAGCAGCCGGCGGCCGCCGCAGCGCCCGCTCCGACGCCAACCAGCTTGAGAAAGTCCCGACGATCGAGTTCAGACATCGAGGTTCCTAGTGGTGGCACGTGAGGCAGTCCTGGGACGCCTCGCTCTCGCGGTGACACTGGATGCACCACCCCATCTCGAGCTTCTTGGTGGGAATGCCGTACTTCCACCAGCGCGTGTCCGGCACCAGGTGGAGCTTGTCCAGCCCCTCGACCTTCACCGGGTTTTCGTCGCGCAGGTTGCCGTGACAGGTGTTGCAGTCCACGTTCGCCGCCACGTGCCGGTTGTGGCGGAACTTCACGTGCTCGGGCAGCCGATGAATCTGCTGCCAGACGATGGGGCGCGCCTGGGCCGCGTCGCGCTCCTGGATCAGCCACTTGCCGTTCTCCTCGACGTAGGAGTGACCCCAGTGCTCCTTGAGGATCCGGATGCCCTCGAACTCCTGGTCGTAGTCGGCCGAGAACTGGCTGTGGCAGCCCATGCAGAGCTCGACCGACGGCACGCCGGCGAAGCGAGAGCGGTCGGTACCCGAGTGGCAGTAGAGGCAGGAGATCTCGTACTGGCCGGCGTGGTGCTTGTGGCTGAAGGGGATCGGTTGCTGGGGCCCGAGGCCCGCCGCGTCCCAGGCCAGCTCGTGGGAGCGGCAGGCGGCCAGCGACGGGTACGGCTTGTCGTACTCCGGGGGGATCTCGACCCGGATGTCGGAGCGCTCGGCGGCAAGGGCCTTCAGCTCCTGGGCCTCGCAGATGCTCCCGGCCACCCGCGTCGTAGAGGCGGCGGCGTGGGCTTCGCCGTTCTGGCCCGCCGGATCCGCGGAGGCTCGCGCCGAGCGGGCATCGAGTCCAGCGAGGGCCAGGAGCCCCGCCGCCACGACCGCCCCGATTCCGAGTGCAACCCCGAACCGTCGACCTTGACCAGCGGTCTTCATGCCTGGCGACGTGTCCTTTCCGCAAACCGGTCGACCCAGGCTCTCAGCGCGACCGATGAAACCGCTATCGCGCGTGAGGCGGGGGCCCGCCCTCACACTCGACCCGTGACGCGCCGGTGGTTACAACGTCACCGGTGTGGCGTCAAGATGGCGTGCGATTTGGGCCGTCTAAGACCGCGAATTGCGGACGCTACGACGCGCTGGACCACGGGCAGCGGGCCGATCCTCCTGATAGAATCCGGCGCTGACTCGAGAATCGGTCCGCGACGGGTGCCCGCCCGGAGCCTCTCCCAACACGCAAACCTCGCGAAGAAAGGCAGGAAAACCCCATGGGTGAAGCCTGGATCATCGACGCAGTCCGCACGCCGCGGGGACGCGGCAAGGCCGAGACGGGAGCCCTCTCCGGCGTCCACGCCCAGGAGCTCTTCGCAACGACACTGAATGCCCTGGTGCAACGCAACGACCTGAACGCCCGCGACGTGGAGGATGTGGTCGTGGGCTGCGTGACCCAGACCGGGGAGCAGGGCGGCTGCGTGGCCCGCATGGCCGTGCTGGCGGCCGGCTGGCCCAACGAGGCCACCGGCGTCTCCCTGAACCGGTTCTGCGGCTCCGGCCAGCAGGCCGTCAACTTCGCAGCCATGGGCGTGATGGCCGGGCAGCAGGATCTGGTGGTGGGCGGCGGTGTCGAATCCATGTCCCGCAACCCCATGGGCGCCGACAAGTCGGGCCTCGACGGCCACAACCGCCATCTTCGCGAGCTGCACCCGCTGGTTCCCCAGGGCATCTCCGCGGACCTGATCGCCACGCTCGAGGGCTTCTCTCGAGACGACTGCGACGCCTTCGCGGCCGCCAGCCAGGAACGCTGTGCGCTGGCGCAGAAGGAGGGCCGCTTCGACGCCAGCCTGGTGCCGGTGCGCGACGCCGAGGGCAACGTCGCCTTGGAGCGCGACGAGCACCCGCGCGCCGGAACCACGGCCGAGTCGCTTGGCCAG
>Ga0255054_10001609_pt1 | contig 13212 bp, 7 predicted proteins | sample JV7_2_23_MG_FD_188634 | JGI IMG/M metagenome (GOLD analysis project Ga0255054, IMG submission 188634) | Seawater microbial communities from Jervis Inlet, British Columbia, Canada - JV7_2_23 | ecosystem: Environmental > Aquatic > Marine > Inlet | place: Canada: British Columbia | collected...
CTTCTCCACCTTGACGCCCTGGCGCGTGACCTCCTCGGGCAGTACCGGCAGCGCCTCGTTGACCCGGTTTTGGACCAGGACGGTGGCCATGTCCACATCCACGCCGACCTCGAAGGTGACGGTGATATTGCACGAACCGTCGGCGGCCGACTTCGAGGACATGTAGATCATGTTCTCGACGCCGTTGATCTTCTCCTCCATGGGAGCGGTCACACTCTCGGCCACCACGCCGGCGCCGGCGCCGGGGTAGGAGGTGGTGACCTGCACCGATGGCGGCGTGATGTTGGGCATGCTCTCGATCGGCAGCAGCGGGATCGACAGCACCCCGACCAGAACGATGACGATCGCGATCACCGAGGCGAAGATCGGTCGGTAGATGAAGAAGCGGCTGAACATGGGCTAGTGTCCTCCGCCGTTCTTCGGGGTCACCGGCATGCCGGGCCGCGCCCGCTGCAGACCGACCGTGATGTAGCGCTCGCCGGGCTCCAGACCCTCGAGCACGACGCGGGTCTTGTCCCCCTGGAGAGGACCGGGCTCGATGTAGCGCTTCTCCACCACATTGCCGTCTCCCACCACCATCACGTAACGGCCGCCAAGGTCGGTGCCGAGGGCGGTTTCCTCGACGAGCAAGGCGTTCTCGAGGAACTCGCCCGGGAGCCGGACCTGGATGAAGAAGCCGGGAAAGACCTTGGCGTCCGAGTTGGGGAAGATTGCCCGCAGCTGGATCGTGCCGGTGGCGGGGTCGACGGTGTTGTCGACCGCGTCGACCTTGCCCTCGATCTCGAGCCCGGTTTCCTTGAGCACCAGGGTCGCCGGAGTCTCAGCACCCGTTCCCGGGTCTTGGTGACCGCCGCGCGCCTCGAGCTGTTGAGCGATGAAGCGCTCCGAGACCTCGAAGTAGGCAAATATCGGGTCGATCCGCCGGACCGTGGTCAACAGGGTCGCCTCGCCGGCGCCGACGAGGTTGCCGAGATCGACGAGGTTGCGGCTGACGAGGCCGTCGATGGGCGACTCCACGGTGGTGTAGTCGAGCTGGATCTCGGCGTTGGTCAAAGCCGCCTGGGTCTCGAGCAGCGCCGCGGAAGCCTGGTCACGTTCGGCGCGGGCCCGTGTCACTTCCTGCTGGCTGACGGCGTTTGTCTCCACCGCCTGCTCGAGCCGTTCGAGATCGGACTCGGCCCGCCGCAGCCCCGCCTCGGCCGCCTTGATACCGGCCTCGGCCCGGTCACGCAGCGCCTGATAGGGCTCCGGCTCGATCACGAAGAGCAGGTCGCCCTTGCGGACAAAGGTGCTCGGTTCGAAGGCAACCCTGTCCAGGAATCCCTGCACCCGCGCCCGGATCTCCACCGACTCGCGCGCTTGGGTCGTGCCAACGAACTCCTGGAAGACCGTCACGTCGCGCTGGGTCGGCGTTGCGACCGTGACCTCCGGTGGCGGCGGTGCAACCGTCTCCGGCTGCCCCCCGCATCCGAGCAACATCCCGGCAACGAAAACGGCGGTGAAGGCACGCCATCCGAATCCACGAACAGACCCAATATTCTTTTTGTTCATAACGGGCGATTCTCTTCGATCCATGGAACAGACGTCAAGGTTCACCCAGGATTTCGGCGCGACGCACTCGACCCTTTCACAAAAATAGCCGTATTCCTGCTAGGGTTGCTGCTGGTGTGGACGTTGTGATTCTATGGGGGGAACATGAGAAAAGCACTCCTGGCGTTGATGATCGTCGTACTGTCGTTGCCGCTGGCCGCGGCCGAGAAGGAAGAACCGGCCAAGGGTATGACCGCCAAGGCCTTCAAGGGCCTCGAGTTCCGCAGTATCGGTCCGGCGCTGATGTCGGGGCGGATCGCGGACATCGCCGTCCATCCGACCGATTTCAGCACCTGGTACGTGGCCGTGGGTTCGGGTGGTGTCTGGAAGACCACAAACTCCGGCACAACCTGGCAACCGATCTTCGACGGGGAGAAGTCGTACTCGATTGGCTGTGTCGTTCTCGACCCGTCCAACCCGGAGATCGTGTGGGTCGGCACCGGTGAGAATGTCGGCGGCCGTCACGTCGCCTTCGGCGACGGTGTCTACAGAAGCGACGACGGCGGAGCGAGCTGGAAAAACATGGGGTTGAAGGACTCCCAGCACATCTCCAAGATCATCGTCGACCCCACCGACTCGAACACGGTCTACGTTGCCTCGCAGGGCCCATTGTGGTCGGCGGGCGGCGACCGTGGTCTGTTCAAAACCACCGATGGCGGTGCGACCTGGGCCAACGTCCTGTCGGACGGGGAGTGGACTGGCGTCACCGATATCGTGATGGATTCACGCGATCCGCAGGTCCTCTACGCGGCCACCTGGCAGCACCACCGGACGGTGGCGGCGGTGATCGATGGCGGACCTGAAACGGGGATCTACAGGACCTCCGACGGCGGCGCCAACTGGACACGGCTCAAGAATGGCCTCCCCAAAGGCAACATGGGCAAGATCGGCCTCGCCTTCTCACCCCAGAATCCGGATGTGATCTATGCCGTGATCGAACTCGACAACCGCAAGGGCGGTACCTGGCGCAGCGCCAACCGCGGCGCGAGCTGGGAGAAGCGCTCCGACGCCGTTTCCGGTGGCACCGGGCCCCATTACTACCAGGAGCTCGAGGCGAGCCCGCACGCGTTTGACCGTATCTACATCATGGATTCGCGTATGCAGGTATCGGACGACGGCGGGAAGACCTTTCGGCGGGTGAAGAACAAGTCCAAGCACGTGGACAACCACGCCCTCGCCTTCCGTCCCGACGATCCTGACTGGCTGCTGGTCGGCACCGACGGTGGGATTTACGAGAGCTTCGACCTGGCCGAGAACTGGCGATTCATCGCCAATCTGCCGGTGACTCAGTTCTACAAGCTGGCGGTGGACGACGACGAGCCCTTCTACAACGTCTACGGTGGCACCCAGGACAACAACACCCAGGGCGGGCCGACCCGCACCGACAGCGTCAACGGCATCACCAACGCCGACTGGTTCATCACGCTCTTCGCCGACGGCCACCAGCCGGCGGTCGAACCCGGCAACCCCGACATCGTCTACTCCGAGTGGCAGGAGGGCAACCTCGTCCGAACCGACCGAACGACCGGCGGCATTGTCTACATCCAACCCCAGCCCGAGCCCGGCGACCCGCCGGAGCGCTTCAACTGGGACGCTCCGATCCTGATCAGCCCGCACTCGCCGACCCGGCTTTACTACGCCTCACAGCGGGTCTGGCGCTCGGATGACCGCGGCGACAGCTGGGCCCCGGTCAGCCCCGACCTGACTGGGGACCAGGACCGGATGCTGCTGCCGGTCATGGGCCGCCAGTGGAGCTCGACCGCGCCGTGGGATTTCTTCGCGATGTCCGCATACAACACCATCACCTCGCTCGCCGAGTCGCCCGTCCAAGAGGGCCTGCTGTGGGCCGGCACCGACGACGGTCTGTTGCAGGTGAGCGTCGACGGCGGTGACAACTGGAAGGCGATTCCGGTCGGCGATCTTCCCGGGGTCCCGGACACCGCCTTCGTCAACGACATCAAGGCCGATCTCTTCGATGCCGACACGGTCTATGTCTGTCTCGACAATCACAAGTACGGCGACTTCAAGCCCTACCTGATGAAAAGCACCGACCGCGGAAAGAAGTGGACATCGATCGCGGGCGACCTGCCCGATCGCCACCTGGTGTGGCGTCTTGTGCAGGATCACGTCAAACCAGAGCTGCTCTTCGCCGCCACCGAGTTCGGGATCTTCTTCACCGTCGACGGCGGCGGGAAATGGGTCCAGCTTCCGGGTGGCGTTCCGACCATCTCCTTCCGTGATCTCGCCATCCAGCGGCGCGAGAACGACCTCGTCGGTGCCTCCTTCGGGCGCGGCTTCTACGTGCTCGACGACTACACACCGCTGCGCCAGATCAACGAAGGGGCGATGGAGCAGGAGGCTCTCCTCTTCCCGGTCCGAAAGACCCCGTGGTATTTCGAGCGCCGACCACTCGGCCAGGGCGGCCAGGCCTCGCAGGGAGCCGCCTACTTCGTCGCCGACAACCCGCCCTTCGGAGCGGTCTTCACCTATCACCTCGCGGATGGCCTGAAATCACTCGAGGACCAACGGCGAGAGCAGGAGAAGAAGCTCGAGAAGGAGTGGAAGGACACCCCCTACGTGGGCTTTGACCAGCTCGAACGTGAACGGCGCCAGCCGAAGGCGACCATCCTGCTGACGGTTCGGGACACCGAGGGCAACGTCGTGCGCGCCCTCGAGGGCCCGGTCAAGGCCGGTTTCCACAGGGTCGCGTGGGACCTCACCTATCCGACCACCGGCGCCATCGAGAGAGTCGTGGGCCAGCGCTGGGGTGGCCGACCCGATCGCGGAGACTCGGGTTCCATGGCGCCGCCAGGGACGTACTCGGTAACGCTCTCGAAGAGGATCGATGGCCAGGTCACGGATCTGGCCGGTCCGTTTGATTTCGAGGTAGTGAGGGTCTTCGAGGGAGTCCTCGAGGGATCATCACCGACTGACGCCGCCGAGTTCATGCGTCAGATCGCCGCGCTGCAGCGGGGCGTCACCGCCGCCGATGAAGCCATGGAGCTCGCATTCAAAAGCGTTGGGGAGCTCGAGAGAGCTCTGGCGCGCTCAACTGTTGATCCCGGGACCCTCGACACCGAGCTCGAGGCGCTCAAACAAAAGCTCTACGAGCTCGACCAGATGTTGTCCGGGAATCGCACGATTGGTGCGATCGGCCATCCACAGGTACCGACAGTATCCGGAAGGCTCCGGGTGGCGTCCATGGGCGGTGGCATGTCGGACTACGGCCCGACCGCGACCCACCGCCGCGTGTTCGAGATCGCCCGCGAAGAGTTCGGGCAGATCGACAGCGGCCTGCGGCAGCTGATCGACATCGACCTGCCGGCGCTCGAGGCCAAGATGGAGGCTGCCGGCGTGCCGTGGACTCCGGGGAGGCCTCTACCCGAGGTTCGCTGAACGCCAAAGGACCGACGGAACAATAGCCCGGGGCGTGAGCCCCGGGTGTTGCGCGTCCATTTACCTGTCGCCGCTCCGCGGCTCAACTATTTTCTCGCCTGCCGGATCCTGGGGCTCACGCCCCAGGCTAATTATCTTTCGCCGCTCCGCGGCTCCACACCAGTTTTCGTGTCCGAGCCCGACGGATGGCGGAGGAGCGGACCACCCCCCGCCCACCAAACTCACGTCCACGACACCTGAGCGCCGGAGGCGCGACAGAACCATAGCCCGGGGCGTGAGCCCCGGGTTACGAAATGGACAAAATCGAAAAGCCCCGGAGGGGCGACAGATTTTCCCCGCGGTGTGAGCCGCGGCGATTATTGCGCGATCATCTGTCGCTGCTCTGCGGCTCCCCAGAGCGGCGGGCGTCTACGCCAGCGCTTCGACCCGGGCCGTCATTTCGGCGACGCGTTCGGTGAGACTTCCCAGCTGATCGCGCTCGCCGGCGAGACGCTCCGATTCCGAGCGCACGAAACGGGTGTAGGGCGCTATGGTCTCGGCGAGGCGCTGTCGCCCCCGCTCGGCCTCGCGATCGAAGTGGGTCGTGAGAGCTGCCATCAGCTCGCGACGCAGGGTCGCGATCTTCTGCTTGAGCTCCGCCTTGGCGCGGCGGCGCCGATGGGGCAGGACAAACAGGCCGAGCGCCGCCATCAAACCCGCCGCGGTCAAACCTGTGATATCCGCCGCCGTCGAGCTCGCGGCCAGCGCCACCGCGGCGCCGAGACCGACTGCACCGACCTCGAGGACCGCAGTCGACGTGACGGCCTTCTGCACGTCCTCGGCCATCCGCTGCGCCTCGCCGGCACGGTCGTAGGAGGCGAGGCCATCGCGGGCCGCACGACCAACGGTCTCAAGAAGCCGTCCACGGTCGGCCTCGAAGCGGCCGCCGACCTCGCCCACCATGCGGTCGGCATGGGTCGCCACCCGCCGGTTGACGTGGTTGACGACGTTCTGCCAGTGAGCGAGCTCAGAGTCCACGAGCCAGTCGATCAGTGAATCGACCTTGGCCTCGACAACCTCGGGGGCGTCCGCCACGACCTCGCTTTCGAACCGCGTCTTGAGCTCCGACTTGTCGAAGAGCTTGGGTAGGCGGTTGATGCGGAGGGTGTCATCGAAGAACTCGGTCCCCCGCTGTTCCATGCCGTGGAGGACATTGTCGATGTCCGACAGCCGCAACTCGAACTCGCGGCGGACGTCCTCGGCCCAGGTCCCGGTCTGGAGTTCGATGTCATCAATGGTCCGGAGATCATCACTCAAAAGCTCGAGCAGGCTGTTGACCTTTTGTAGAACGCCGTCGAGCAGATGCGAAGCGACACCGAGAGGGTTGCCGAGCTTGAGCCGCAACAGCTCGCCGCTGTCGAGGGTATCGCTGAGGAATGTCTCCACCGCCGGCAGCCCGCTCGCCGCCCGCGCCGCCTCGTCCTCGGCCTCCGCCGCATGCAAAGCCGAAACCGGGAAGATCTCGGGGTCGACTCCGAGTAGACGACTCGCATTCTGTGAAACGTAGGTCACGACCTCGGTCACCTCGTCCTCGGAGCGCAGGATGTCAATCTTGTTGACCACCATCGCCACCTTTTTGCCCCACTGGCGAATCGCCTCGAGAAAAATCCGTTCGCTCTCCGACAACGGCCGGTCGGAAGAGGTCACGAAGAGCACCAGGTCGGCGCGTGGCACGTAGTCGGTGGTCAGCGCCTCGTGCGCACGGTCGAGTGCGTTGGTACCCGGGGTGTCGACGATGGTCAGCTGGCGCAGGGTCTCGACCGGGGCCGTGATCCGCTCGCCGACCGAGCCCATCGGTTCGCGCGTGAGCTCTTCGCCCCAACCGATGTGATGGATCTTCGAGGTCGTCGGGGTGACACCCTCGGCCAGCACCTCCCGACCGAGGAGGGCGTTGATCAGGGCGCTCTTGCCGGCGTTGAACTCGCCAACCACCACCAGCAGGAAGAGCTCGTCGAGCTGGCCCACCGAGTCGGCCAGGGCGCTGAGATCCTCGGCTGGGGTCTCGTTGCGATCGAGCCCGGCCTTGACCTCGGCCAGGAGCTCACGCTCCGCCTGAAGAAGCTCCCTTTGCTCGGCATTCAGGATGGGTTCCAACACGGTGCCGCCATCTTAGCGCGAACGCAGAGGCTATAGGCTATGGGCTATAGGCTATAAGGCCGCCCACCCTCCCGAATCTCGCTGTGGCGGGTGGGGGAAGCCTATAGCTTATAGCCTATAGCTTACGGCCTCAGTAGCCGGCTGCCATCCCATCCTTGCGCGACTCGGTGGCGCCCGCGAGAACACCCGTCTCCGGGTCGCGATGGATGATCTGGTAGCCGCCGAAGACCACCGGGTTGGCCTCCTGGATGAGATGGCCTCTTTTTGCCAGATCGCGGTAGACCTCCGGCGGCAGACCCTTTTCCAGGTGGAGGATGCCGCCCGATGTCATCATCGTTCCGGTCGGCTGGGATGAACCGGTGTGGTTGAATCGCGGCGCGTCCCCGGCCTCCTGAAGGTTCATTCCGAAATCAACCAGGTTGACGACGATCTGGACGTGCCCCTGTGGTTGCATGCCGCCCCCCATCAGACCGAAGGCGGTGTCCGGAGTTCCGTCCCACCCCATGAAGGCCGGGATGATCGTATGGAAGGGGCGCTTGCCGGGCTCGAGGGCGTTGGGGTGCTCGGGGTCGAGGGTGAAGAGCGCGCCCCGGTCCTGGATGCCGATCCCGACCTCGGGCACAACGTAGCCGGAACCGAATCCGGTGTAGTTGGATTGGATCAGCGACACCAGCATGCCGTTTGCATCGGCCGTCACCAGAAAGGTGGTGTCGCCGTGGTCGAGTGCAGGATTGCCGGGCTCGATCGTTTTGGCGGCCCGTTCCATGTCGATGAGCTTCGCCCGCTCGGCGGCATAGCCCTTGTCGAGCAACCGCTCCACCGGGACGTCGGCGAAGGACATGTCTGCGTAGTACCTGGCGCGGTCCTCATAGGCGATCTTCTTGGCCTCGATCATCAGGTGCCAGTAATCGGTGCTGTCCCGCCCCATGGCCGCGACATCGAAGCCCTCGAGGATGTTGAGCATCTGCAGCGCCGCCAGACCCTGCGGGTTGGGCGGCAGCTCCCACACCGTCAGGCCGCGGTAGGTGGTCGAGATCGGCTCGACCCACTCGCTCGTGTGGTTGGCGAAGTCCTCCATCGAAAAGAAGCCCTCGACCTCGTTGGAGAAGGCGACGATCTGCTCGGCAATCTCGCCCTTGTAGAACGCATCTCGGCCACCTGCCGCCAAACGATCGAGGGTGTGGGCGAGGGCTGGGTTGGCAAAGATCTCGCCCTCGGCCGGCGTCTTGCCACCGGGCATGAAGACCTCGGCGAAACCCGGCTTGTCCTTGAAGCGGGAGACGCTGCGGGCCCAGCCGCCGGCGATCGCCTGCGGCACCGGCGCCCCCTCGCGCGCGAGCTTCGCCGCCGGACCCAGGACGTCCTTTATCGGCAATCGGCCGAACATTCCGTGCAGCTCGAACCAGCCGTCGGCACAGCCAGGCACGGTCCACGAATAGACCGAGTAGACCGGGATGGTGCCATTCTCTTCTGCGGGCACCTTGTCGATGGTCAGCGACGCCGGCGCGCGGCCGGAGGCGTTGAGACCATAGAGCTTCTCGGTCTCGGGATCCCAGACCATGGCGAAGAGATCACCGCCGAGACCGTTTGCGGTGGGTTCCAAAAAGCCCAGCGCCGCGTTGACCGCGATGGCGGCGTCGACCGCCGACCCCCCCGCCTTGAGGACGTCGAGGCCGACCTGGACGGCCAGCGGGTGGGCAGCGCCGACCATCCCGTGGCGGGCGTAGGTCACCGACCGGGTGGCGAAGGCGCGGCCCTCGGGGCGGTCCGCGGCGAAGGTGATGGATGTTGCAGCGATCAGCAGGACGACAACGAGAGCACGACGCATGGCGACCTCCACTGGCCGACCATGTTACGTCATCAGCGCGAAAGCAACCCGCGTATCTCACCGGGTTTCGTCGCGAGGGCGGCGAGGCGTCGTGCCCAGTGGGGTTTTCGACCTAGAGGTCCGGCTGGGGTCCCCAGTGCCGTCCGCCGATGGGGCTCGTGCGCCGAGGTCAAGGCGCGAGGAGGAAGTCGATGCCCGAGCATCGTCGACGACGAGCAACGACGAGATCGGCCACGACCCCCATCGGCCCGGAGGGTTGCGGCGGCATGGCCCCGGCTTCGTCGTTGCCGCTCCTCGGCGATGAAGGACATCGCAGTCGTCGCGGCGCCTAGAATCCGGACCCATGGCGCACGCAACGGACAGTGCTGGGGACCCCGGCCGGACCTCGCAGGGCGCGGAGTCGTACTTGACGGTACGTCGAGCACCCCGAGGCGAGAAAACACCGCTGGGTGCGGTGCATCGCCGGCCGCAGCAGAAAGCTGGTGAGATAGGCGGGTTAGACCCCCTCGAGAACGGCCTCTTCGGACTCGAGCTCGAAGCGCTGCTTGTGTTTGGCCTCCTCGCCGGCGAGGGCGGTGAATACGGCGGCCAGATTGGGGTCGTCGGTCGCCTCTGCAAGACCCGTGTAGAGCTCCTGGGCCGCCTGTTCGGCCTTGATAGCGACAATCAGCCCCTCGGCATAGGTCATGGCGGCAGCCGGCTCGCGTTCAACCAGGTGATCGGCGATCCCGAGGCCCTGCACCTGGTGGATGGTCAGAGCGGGCAGCTCACCGGCCTTGATGCTCTCGAGGTGCCGTCTGTGTCCCTCCTCCTCCCTTGCGAACTCGAGGAAGGCCTCGCGCATCCCCGGACGATCCGCCAACTCTGCGAGATCGGTGTAGAGCGCTGCTGCCTCCTCCTCCCTGGATATGGCGTAGTCGAGGATCTTGTCGATATTGGCGAAGCCCATGGCGGCCCCCAATCGTCACCTGTGTTGTCGAGATTCGCTACCGTCAAGGTAGGTCCCGGAAACAAGCTTCGCAAGGGAGTCGCTGTTACCATCACCGCCGAGATGCAGAATCGATCAAAACTCGTCGATATTGCCAGGGAACTTGGCAAGGAAGTGGGTCGCCTCAGGTTCACACCACCGGTGACACACGTCTACAACCCGCTCGACTACGCGTGGGAGGCCCACGCTCATTACCTCGAGCTCTACGGCGATGCGCCAAAGGAAGTTTTGTTCCTTGGAATGAACCCCGGCCCGTGGGGGATGGCCCAGACCGGGGTGCCGTTTGGCGAAGTGAGCGCGGTCCGCGATTGGCTCGGTATTGATGCCGAGATCCGGCGGCCCGAGCACGAGCACCCGAAAAGGCAAATCATGGGCCTCGCCTGCGCCCGCTCCGAGGTCAGCGGCGCCCGGCTGTGGGGATGGGCGCGCGAGGTGTTCGGCACTCCAACGCGATTCTTCTCCCGTTTCTTCATCGCCAACTACTGTCCGCTGTCCTTTCTCGAGGAGAGCGGTCGCAACCGCACCCCCGACAAGCTGCCGGCGGATGAAAGAGGGCCGTTGCTCGAGATCTGCGACCGCGCCCTGAGGCGTACCGTCGAGCATCTGCGACCGGAGATGGTCGTAGGCGTCGGCGCTTTCGCCGAGGGCCGAGCCCGGGCTGCGCTCGACGGCGTCGACATCGCCATCGGCCGGATCCTCCACCCGAGCCCTGCGAGCCCGGCTGCCAACCGCGGCTGGGCAGAACAAGCGACCCAGGAGTTGCGAGAGTTGGGCGCGGATCTGCCCTGAGATCGAGACCCTGATTCCCCTTTCGTAGCATTTTTTCGTTATTCTTGCCCCTGGGAGTAGTCATGCGCTGGAAATACTCATGCCCTCATTGCGAAGCCCCGCTCAACCCGGAAGAACGGGTGGTCTTGCTAGCTGAAAGTGGTGACCACCGATTCCTCGCAGGTCTACATCCCCAGCCCGGCAACTACGAGGTCGAGCTTCCACCCGGCGAGGAGATGGCCCCCGGCACCCGCTGGGAGTTCTTCTGCCCGGTGTGCGAAAAGAGCTTGATTTCGGAGTTTTCCGAGGATCTCTGCGCCCTCGACGTGACGTCGCCGGGTGAGACCCACCGCGTCTATTTCTCACGCATTGCCGGCGAGGAGGCCACCTTCGTGGTCTCGGCCGAGGGTTTGCTCAAGGACTACGGCATCCACACCGACCGGTACTTAGAACACCTGGTACACGAAAAGTACATGAGGTAGCACCCACGCCCGGCGCGGCGCCCCGTGCCCGTCTCCGTCTCCGTCTCCGTGCCCGAAAAGCGTATCCTCACAACATGAGAATCGCGGTACTGACTTCCGGCGGCGTGGATTCCTCGGTCGCGCTGAGGCGCCTGGTCGAGGAGGGTGGGCACGATCTCACCGCCTTCTACCTCAAGATCTGGCTCGAGGACGATATGGCCTTCCTCGGCTCCTGCCCGTGGGAAGAGGACCTCGAGTTTGTGCGTTCGGTCTGCGACGGCGTGGAAGTGCCGCTCGAGGTGATCTCCCTCCAGCAGGAGTACCTCGGCACGGTCGTCGCCTATGCCCTGTCGGAGCTCGAAGCCGGCCGCACCCCGAGCCCCGATGTGATGTGCAACCGAATGATCAAGTTCGGCGCCTTTGTCGAAAAGATCGGAGACCGCTTCGACCGGGTCGCCTCGGGCCATCACGCCCGGGTCGAGGAACGAGACGGTCGCTACCACCTGCTGCGCGGTGCGGACCCGAAGAAGGACCAGACCTACTTTCTGTGCCAGCTCGCCCAGGAGCAGCTCGCACGATGCCTCTTCCCGATTGGAGATCTCACGAAAACAGCGGTCCGGGAAGAGGCACACCGCTTCGGGCTTGCCAGCGCCGATCGGCCCGACAGCCAGGGCATCTGTTTTCTCGGCCGGGTCCCGTTCGACGACTTCGTCCGCCACCACCTCGGCGATCGCCCGGGCGAGATCCGCCGTGCTTCGAACGGAGAAGTTCTCGGCCGCCACCGGGGAACCTGGTTCCACACCATCGGTCAGCGCCGCGGCCTCGGTCTCGGCGACGGCCCGTGGTACGTCGTCGGCAAGGACCTCGACGATGACGCGATCCTTGTCGCCCATGCCGACGAGCTTGCCGACTATGCCCGCCGCTCCTTTCGGATCACCACGCCGCACTGGATCGCCGACCGGCCGCAAAGGTCCGAACTGATCGTGAGGATCCGCCACGGAGAACGCCTCGACCCGTGCACGGTTTCCGCCGGCGCTGACGGATCATTGACCGTAGAGTTCGACGCCACCGAGGATCCCGGCGTCGCCCCTGGCCAGTTCGCCGCGCTCTATGACGGTGAGGAGTGTCTGGGTGGAGGGGTGATTGAGTAGGGCACAAGGTCCAAGGTTCAGGGTTCAGGGTTCAAGGTTCAAGGTTCAACAAACAGGATGAACTTTCGGGCGGGTGGATGGGCCTTGCACCCTGTGCCCTGCACCTTGTGCCTTGTGCCTGTATCTGGGTGGGTGGGTGGGAAGTGAAACCTTTTCAGGAATGATACGTAGGATCAATATCAACAACCTCCTTCTGTCGGCGGCCCCGGTCCCCCTTCGGGGCCGTCGGCGCGTCCGCCCACCCCTCCCGATGCTCGATGCAACGAAACGATAGATCAGCTCTCTCGATTGTCAGCGGGTGGGTGGGCGGATCGAGAATCGAGTATCCAGGATCGAGTATCGAGTGGGTGGGTATCAGTCCTCGGTGGAAGGTTCGATGCCGAGGCGGTGGATCATCTCATTGAGGGTGGTGGGGCTCAGCTTGAGGAGCCCGGCCGCGCGGCGTTGGACGCCACCCGAGCGCTTGAGAGCTTCGCGGATGAGGTGTCCCTGGAACTCCGCTACCGACCCTCGAAAATCGACGCCCTCGGCAGGAAATACGGTCATCGCCTGTGTCGATGAGGGCTCACCACGCACCGCCTGGGGCATGTCGTCAACCTCGATCGAGTCGCCTCGACACAGCACCACCGCACGTTCGACGGCGTTTTCGAGCTCCCGCACGTTGCCCGGCCAATGATAGTTGGAAAGGGCGTCCATGACCTCGGATGAAAAACCCTCGACCTCGCGTTGATTCTCCTCGCTGTATTCGCGCAGAAAGTGGGTCGCCAAGAGGGGGATGTCTTCACGCCGATCGCGCAGAGGCGGCATCTCGATGGTAATGACGTTGAGGCGATAGTAGAGGTCCTCGCGGAAGTTGCCCTTCTGAACCTCCTGCCAGAGATCGGTGTTGGTGGC